>Ga0114918_10000185_pt1 | contig 50872 bp, 29 predicted proteins | sample LantaG_FD_87015 | JGI IMG/M metagenome (GOLD analysis project Ga0114918, IMG submission 87015) | Deep subsurface microbial communities from Baltic Sea to uncover new lineages of life (NeLLi) - Landsort_02402 metaG | ecosystem: Environmental > Aquatic > Marine > Oceanic > Sediment | place... | reverse complement strand
TCTCTCTCTCTCTCTCTCTCTCTCTCTCTCTCTCTCTCTCTCTCTCTCTCTCTCTCTCTCTCTCTCTCTCTCTCTCTCTCTCTCTCTCTCTCTCTCTCTCTCTCTCTCTCTTTCCCTTCCATCTTCCCCCCCGATGCCGTTTTCATTCTATCAAAGAAGCTCGATTCCCATTTCTTCCTCGATCTCTCTCGCGTCGCAACAAAAAAAAGGGAAACGGAACAAGAAGAGTGCGAGGGACCACCGCTTGCTTTGATGAAAAGGGGTCGAGGTCGAGGGGGTCGAAGAGCGTCGACGAGGTCGAGAGAGAGAAGAGGAAGCAAAAACAAAATGCAACAGCGCATCAGACCCCTGAGAAGCTGCCGGGAGCTCCGCTTTAAGACCCCTTCGGATCCCCCCTATAAAATCATTCGCGTGCCGCTTTTTTTTGTTCACAAAATCACATTTTTTCTTCTCGGGTCGAAAAACTATCGTCGACGCCGAAAAAAACCACTCCGACCGCCGCCTGTCGCCCCTCCATCGGCCCTCCGACAGCGACTTCCCCACCCTTCCCCAGCCCAATTCGCCACCGCTTTTCATCCAGCCACCCTCTAGGATGACCAAGCCCGTCGCGACCAACCCGCCCGACGGGTCTCGCACCGCCGGAGACGAGGTAGGGACACAACTGGACGAGCGAGAGGGACCGGCGCCTTCGACGTCGTCGAGCGAAGAAAAAAGCCTGTCCGAGGACGACGACGGCGTCCCTCTCGCGTCCCGCATTGGGTGTTTCGCTCCTCTTTCGCCCTTGTCCTTCGCCCAGAGATCCTCACTGAAGCTTCCGAGCACGTTGGCAACAAGCGACGCGCAATTCGACGCGTTTTTGTGCTCGTCCTCGCGCGCGCTCTTTGTTGTCCTGACAGAACTTCCATCGACCACCTCCGCCGCCGCGTTTCGAGTTCCATCCCTCTCAGCGTTTTTTTTTGCTTCCTCGATTGATTGGCTTGCTTTTTTGTCCCTCCAACAACCAATCATCGCGCGCTCAATTCTCTCTCGATGCGCCCTCGCTTGCTCTCTCTGTTCACCGTAGATGGAGAGCACGAAGCGTTTGCACCCTTAGTTGGTCGATTTTCGACGAGCAGAGAGGCAAGGGGGAAGAAGAAGAAGGAGGGGGAAAGATGGGGACGCCGAGAGAGCGAGTCGATCGAAGAAGAAAAAAACGATGCTGGCGAGCGACGAGCGAGAGAGAACAAAGCTTCGGCCTTTTTCCTTTTCAACCTCAACCTCACCCACACCTGATTCTCTCTCTTCTCCCTCTGATTCTCTCTCTCTCTCTCTCTCAAAACCCCCCAACAAACCTCCCCCCCTCACTCTCAGTCCCCGACCGAGCAGAAGGGCGACAAGGCCCGCGCCTTCTCCAGCGACGGCGGCCAGGGCATCAAGCCCTTCGACTTTGCCGAGGGAGGAGGAGTAGCAGGAGCAGCCCAGAACTCGAACGGCGGAGGAGGCTCGTTCCTCTCCAAACTCGCGTCGCTCGCCTGCTGCGGCTCCCCCTCCACCACTTCTTCTTCCTCCTCTTCTTCCACCACGAACACGAACCAGAAGCAGACCAACTGGCGCGTCGTGCTCACCACGGTGGCGATCTTCGTCATGTTCGTCATCGAGCGCGGGGACGACACGGTGCTCCCGGCCCTCTACGCCCCCATCGGGGCCGCACTCGCGACGACGCCGGCGGTGCTCTCCACGGTCAACCTCGCCCGCGCTCTGACCCAGGCCGCCGTCGCACCCCTCTCTGGTGTCTTGGGAGACCGCTGCGACCGCGTCTCCGTCGTGGTCGCCGGGGCTGTCATCTGGGGCATCGCGACGCTGGCCTTTGGGGTGATGAAGTCTGTCGGCCAGGCGATCGCGTTTGCCATCTTCAACGGGATCGGCCTCTCGCTCATCATCCCTTCGGTGCAGTCTCTGATCGCTGACATGTACGCCCCCTCGCAGCGCGGGCGCGCCTTCGGAGCCCTCTACATGATCTCTTCCCTGGGGTCGATGATGTTTGGCTTCTTCGCGACGTCGATCGGAGGGACCAAGATCGGAGCCTCGTCGATGCCCGGGTGGAGGTTCGCGTTTTTCGTCGTGGGAGGCGTCTCTCTTGGCGCGGCCGCCCTCTGCTCCTGCATCGCCCGCGACGACCGCACCAGGGCCCGCAAGGAGGCCGTCGCCGCTCGCAGGCAGCGCAGGCTCGACGCCGGCCTTCCCGCGACCGACGAGGAAGAGACGACGGAACAAGGCAACGGGGTCGGGGCGATCTCCAAGGCCTTTGTCGCTCGCGGCAAGGAGATGGCGTCGGACGTCGGCAAGGTCCTCCGCGTGCCCACCTTCATCATCATCGTCGTGCAGGGGATCGTGGGGTCGATGCCGTGGACCGCGCTGTCGTTCCTGACGCTCTACTTGCAGATGCGCGGGTTCGAGGCGCTGCCTGCCGCGACGGTGAGTTTTTTCGTTTTTTGAGTTTTTTTCTTTGGAAAAAAAGGGAGATTTCGAGCTTTTTTTTACAGTCCCACGGCATCACCATTTCCCAAAATCTCCCCATCTTCCAACTCTCTCCCAGGTCGTCGCCATCTGGGGCCTCGGCACCGCCGTCGGCTCTGGCCTCGGAGGCGTCGTCGGCGACGCCATGTCCAAGCGCTGGCCCGTCGCCGGGAGGATCATGACCTGCCAGTTCTCCGTCGCCGTCTCTTTGCCCGCAGCCTTCCTGATGACCTGGCTGCTCCCCGTGGCTAAGCCTCTGGCCGAGGCCTCCGCGGCCCACGCGCTCGAGCCCACCGTCGCCCTCGCCTCGGAGCAGGGCCACGCCGTCGGCATCGCCTGCGCGGTCTTTTTCGTGCTGGGCTCGCTGGTCTCGTGGTGCGGCACCAACAACTCAGCGATGTTTGCAGAGGTCGTGCCCGAACGCCTGAGGTCGTCGGTCTTCGCGTTCGACAGGTCCTTCGAGACGGCCATCGGCGCTCTCGCCGGCCCCATCGTCGGCGCCCTCTCGCCCAAGTTTGGCTTCATCGGCACTCTGAAACCTGGAGGCGAGGGAGCAGACAGGGCTGCCCTGGATGCGAATGCCAAGGCTCTGGGAAATGCCATGCTCTGCATGATGGTGGTGCCCTGGGCCCTCTGCGGCATCGCCTACTTCGGCCTCTACTTCACGCTCGCGAAAGACAGGGCCACGGCGCTGAGGATGGAGGCCGAGCTCGAGGAGGAGGACCTCAGGCTGAAGAAGCTGGCCAACGACAGGCACGACCAAGAAGTGGCTAGGTCTTTCTCGTCGAGGCAGGCGAGCCTGGCTTCTTCTCTTTCGCTTTCGCCTTCGATGACCGGAGGAGTTAACGGAGGGCGCAAGTCGGACGAGTCGGGCGAGGACGTGCCGCTCAAGGTTTGAAAAAGGAGGAAGAGAGAGAGAAAGAGGAAAGAAAGAGAGAGAAGAAAAAGTTTTGAGTTTGCGTTTTTTTTGTTCAACGGCGCTGCCGCCAATCCCCCAACCCCCGCCCCTCTTTTTATTTTACCCCGCCAAAATAATCGCAGCTTTACAAAAACGCACGCACTTATCCCAAAAAAAACGCAGCGAACTGATATATACAACTAGAAAAACACAAAAAAATGAACGAAAAAACCTTGCCTTGCTTGCTTGATTTTTTTATCTGTTGGGAGAGAGAGAGAGAAAAAAAAACAATTCCTTTTATTATTGAAATCGAGAAATCCGATACAAAGACTGCAGAACAAAAAACAAAGAGAACGACCTTGGCTTTTCCTGTTTGATATCGGAGGAGAAGAAGAAGGAGAAATGATGGTAACAACTAGGGGAACAAAAAAAAAGGTTTTCTCTCATCGCTCGCTTGCTCTCTTTCTCTTGATCTCTCTCTCTCGCCGCTCTCTCTTACTCTCTCTCGTCGCTCTCTCTTACTCTCTCTCTCTTATTCTCTCTCTCTCTCTCCCTCTCTCTCTTTCTCTCTCAACTAAAATCGACATGCTGATCAAATTCGGGTCTTTGCGTTTTTTATGGTAAGTTTTTTTAAGTTTTTTTGTTTCAAGGCCCTCAATTGAAAGCCTTCCTTCTTCTTCTCGTTCTCCGCGCTCGTTTCTCACGCGGCGTAAGAGAACAGTGAGTCGAAGAAGCGCACGCGGTTCTGTCGTTGGAAGTTGTTTTGAGAGAAATGATGAAAAGAGTCGTGAGTGAGGTGTTTTTTTTTGAAGAAAATGAAAAAAAAACTCAAAACTCGAAAAAAAACTCTTCCAACAACTCACCGCCACGGGCTCGGGCGAAGGGAAGCCCGCCGCGCTCGACGCCACCGACCTCGTGGGAGAGGGAGGCGAGGAAGAAGGGGGTGTCGCCGCCCCTTCTCCTCCCGCAGCTGCGGCAGCAGCAGCAGCGAGCTCCTCGCGCGACGCCTGCGACAGCGACAGCAGCGACGGAGAAGCGGCGTTGCTGCTCCCTCCACCTCCGCCGCTCACGCCGCCGCTCACGCCCTTCGCGGCCCCCCTCATCGGCCTCGCGGGCGAAGGGGCGGCGCTCCCGGTCCTCCCCCCGACGCCCAGGATACGCCCGCTGCTCCCGATCCTGCTGATGCTCCCGCTGCTGGCGTTGCGGGTGAGCGACGACGAGGAAGAAACGGAAGTGAGGACGGGAGGCGGCGACCTCGACCTCAGGGACGCGAAGGAGCCGTGCCTCTCCCCGATGCCTCCGACCACGGAAGACGAAAAGGAGGCCTCGCGCTGGGCCGCCTCAAGGTAAGGGGAGGAAGGAGCGGACGAAGCCTTGCGGCCCCACTTTTTCTTCGGCTTTTTGGTCTTGTCGGCATCGTTGGCGGCGGCGGCAAGTTCGGCGTTTTCGAAAAGAGGAGAAGACTTGTTGTCTACGGCCGCAGCGGCGGCGTCGGGGCCGGCTGCGACGACGGCGCGGAGCCTCTCCATCGCAGAGGCGATCTCCTGTTTAATATTTTGTGTTTTTGGAATTTGGATTCGAGGGAAGAAAGAAAGAGTTGAGTTTTCAGTTTTGATTTTTTTTCGAGTTTTTCGACGACCTCTCGACCTCAAAAGGAAAAAAAGAAAAAAATCTCAACTCACGTTCAAGACCGCGGCGTCGTAGATCTGCTGCTTGCGCTACTGCTCCCGGCACTCGAGCTGCTCCAGCTCCTGCTGCTGCTTGCGCTCCTCGAGCTGCTGCTGCCGCTGTTCCAATTCTGCTGCTGCCGCTAATGCCTCTTCTGCCTCCTGCTGCTGCTGCCTCTTCTTCTTCTCCTCGGGGCTTCCCGGCTCGTCGCTGCTGCTGTTGCCGTTGCTGTTCGGGAAAGAAGAAGAAGGCAGCGCATAGGAAGCAGGGGCCGGGGAAGAACCGGGGGTCGTAGGGGCAGCGGGCTGCTGCGAAGAAGCGTCTTGCTCGGGGCGCGGAGACAGAGGAGCTTCTTCGTTGTCGCCGGCGGCACCGACTTTCTCCTCCTCTTCCTCCTTCCCCGTCGTCGCCGCCGTCGCCCTCCTCCCCGAGAGCGCCAGCGCCGCCGCCCCGTACGCGGCCACGGCCCCCTCCGCGTCCAGCAGCCCGTGCGCGTAGAGCAGCTCCGTGTGCGCCTTCAGCAGCGCCGCGGCAGAGGCGGAGGCGTCCGCGGCCGACGCCGCCCCGACGGGCACGGCAGCCGCCGCGGCGCCGACGCCCGCCGCGGCCGCTGCCAGGCTCGTCTCGGCCTTCTCGACCGAACACAGCCTCGGGACGATGACGATGGGAACCACGACGTCCGGGAAGGGCAGTTGGTTCTTATTCATGTCGCCGCCGACGACCTCTCGGCCGAGAAGGGCGGCGGCGGCCGCCTGCGCCAGAGGGGTGTCGGTGGGGAGGCGGCGCGAGGAGACCGCGACGACGGCGCCGTCTGCTGACGAAGAAGAATTCGAAGAGCTCGATGACCAGTAGACCCGCACCGTCTTCGAGCACCCGGGGGCGATGACGCCCGAGGCGACGTCGACGGAGACTCGCCCGGGGGCGTTGGTCTTTATCTGTTGTGGAGGAGGGTTTTTTTTTTTAGTAGCAAGCAAGCAAGGGGTGAGAGTTTCGCTTCCTTTGCTCTTTTCCTTCTAGCGCCGGTGTCCGTCGGACGTGCTAGGAAAAAGTTCCTTTTCTTTTTCCTGAAAAGAAGAAAGAACGTCTTTTTCTCTCCTTCCACCTCTCTCTCTCTCCCGCGCGATCAAAGGCTCTGTCTCCTTCTCTCTCCACCTTTTCAGACGCACCTTGAACGCCAGGTGGCTCTCCGCGTCGGAATTGTACAGGTGGAGCCTCCGACGCTGCTCGCGGGCCGGGGCGGCGGTCGACGATGATGATGAAGATGCGGCGCTTTTGTTGCCGACGACGCTGGCCGCCGAACAATTAGAAGAAGAAGAAGAATCGGTGCTGAAAAAGGGGAGCCTCTCTGGCAGCACTGCCAGGCACGACGCGCCCTGCGCGCTCGTCGAGGTCTGGTAACAGGATTCCGTCGTCATGGTGTCGTGTGGGATCGTATGGAGAGGGGAAAAGAGGAGAAAGCAAAGCTCGAAAGCGAAGAAGGAAGAAGATGAACCGAATGTGAAAGTTTGTTGAAGCGCCTTTTCGCGCTCGAGTTCTTCTCTCTCTCTCTTTCTCTTTCTCTCTTTCTCTCTTTCTTTCTCTCTTTTTGAGGTTTGAAATCCCGGCGGGGATCGATGCGATGCGAACTTGACGGTTCAGCGCGAGGCGCGTAAGCTCTGTGAGAGCGAGCACGAATTCCGGGAAGCGCGGCAGGCCGGGCTGCGTGCTGTCGGGGGCGATCGAACCGGAGCCAGAGATGACCAGCTCCTCGAGGCTGCCCGAGAGCTGCGCCAGGGGCTCGACGTCGCTCTCCGAGATGGCTTCCGACGCGTGCCCCCAGACGCTCAGCGAGCGCAGCTTCCCCGCGGGGATGACAGAGTGGCGCAGAGAGGCCCAGAAAGGGCGAGACATCCAGCGGGAGCCAGATCCTAACGAGATCTCTTCCAAGCGCGGCCCGACGGCGGCGACGAGCGCGGCCAAGTCGTTCGACGTGAAATCATCGGGATCGGAGTTGACTCGAACCTCGAGGCGCAGCTTGCGCACCGACTCGGCGCGCTGCTGCGCCCAGGCGATGACCCTCGAGGCGTGGACAACGGGGTCCCCGCGGCGCGGGCCACGCCCTTCCTCTGCCGTCGTCGCCGTCGAACTCGACGACGCCCTCGCCGCCGCCATCACCAACTCAGCCTCCCTCTCAAAGTGGACCACGAGCGTCTCGTGCAAGGGGCTGGCGTCCTTGGTGGCGAAGATGGCGTTCCAGCGCTTGCAGACCGAAGGAAAAGAGTGCCTGATCCAAGTGGGCCCCACTGGCCACTCCCAGTGGCGCTTGTCTTTTTCCATCTTCTCTGCCGCCAGCGCGACGATCGTCACGAGCAGCTCCGGGGGGAGGTCGTTGATGGGGAAGAAGTCTCGGGAGCTGGTGGTGGCAGCAGCGGCAGCAGCGGCAGAGGTGGTGTTGTCGAGGTCGAGCGCCGCGACGGCCGGAACGAGAGCGCCGGCGTTTCCGTCGTCGGCCATCGCTTTCTCGCTTGTTGGTTTTTGCTTGTCGCAAGGAGCCTTTTCTTGGCTTGTTCTCTGCTTTATCTTCTCCAAAAGCGGGAAGCAAGTCACCTTCATCTCGTGCGAGATTCAAGATACGGTGGAAAGAGAGAGGAAGATGGGGCAAGCTCAAGTTTGGCTTTCGAAGCGATGGGGCTTGTTGAGAGGGAAAAAAGAAAGTGGAAAAAAAACGACGAGAACCATGAATTTGTTTTCAAAGAAAAAAGTCTCTCTCTCTCAATTTTCTCTCTTCACTCTTTCTTGCCGCCGCTATTCCTCCTCCTCTCCTCCTCGGCGTGCTCCGCGGGGCTCACCAGCGTGCCGTGCAGCCCGTCCATGTACGTGAAGTAGTGCCCGTAGTTGTGGCGGTAGGTGGTGTGGTGGATCGAGTGGTAGCCGGCGCCTGCGGGGAAGAAGAGGAGAAAGAGGAAGGGGGTTGAGAAAGTTCAAGTGAGAAAAAGTCGACCTCGAAAAGAAAAGAAAGAAACTCTCTCTCTCTCTCTCCCTCCATCTCTCTCTCTCTTTTCTCTTATTCACCCATGATCGGCTCCATCTTGGCGTCGAGGCAGTCGTGGATGCTGTTGGTCCAGATGGCGGTCAGGAACAAAAGCATCTCGTGCGTGAAGAAATGCACGGGGATAAAAAGTAAACCAAAGGCGTAGGGAAGAGCCTGGGCGATGCCGTCCAGGGGAGAGAAGGCGAGTCCCGCAAAGGGGCTGAGGGTGGACTCCTTGTTGTACTTGTGGTGGACGTGGTGGAGTTTCCTTTAAATGGATTGGATTGGATTGGTTGGGGAGGGGGAGATGCAAGAAAGTGAGTGAGGGAGAGAGAGAGAGGGAGGAGCACTTCGTTGTCGTGCTCTTCGACGCTCGAGGACAAAAAAAACTTCAAATTTTTTTCAAAAATCAAAATCTCTCACCTGTACCCAGTCTTCCAGTCGTGCAGCCCGCGATGCACCCAGTAGACCCCCCACTCAACAAAGCTCATGTAAGCAGTAATCAAAAGCAAATAAGGCACAATACCGCCGACGTCCCTGTCTATCCTCGAGAAGGAAGCAGTCACGCCCCTCTCCGCGAGGTTTTCGACGAGCGAGGGCAGCAAGGCGTAGAGGGGCATGGCCTTGGACGCGACCTTGATCTGCTCGAGGACCGCGGAGCGAGGGGGCATCGACAGGCCGTCTTTTTCCTTGTTAAAGCTCCCGGGGAAGAGCGAGGAGCCGAAGACGAAGTAGATGTAGTAGACCCAGATGCCTGAAGAGTTTTTTTTTTGGAAAGGTTTGAGACTCGGGTTTTTTTTCTCGCTCGCTCGCTCGCTCGCTCGCGCCGCTCTCTCTCTCGAACCCGTCGTTTCTCCTTCGTTTTTTCTCTCTCTCCATCCGCTTCTTACCTCCGACGTCAAAGTACAGCGCGAGCTCGGCGAGGTAGTTCCGGACCCAGGCGACGGCGACGCGGGGGAGGCGGGCGCTGATGTTTTGTTTCGTGTGGGTGTTTTGAAGTTTTTTTCTTAGTCTTTTTTTCTTTCTTTCTTTCTTTCGAGGGGGAAAAACTCTCTCTCAACCACCACCAACCAACTCTCTTACCGCAGCGCCGCGCCGGCCTTTTTCCCCAGCACCAGGTCGGTCTTCCAGTCGTTCTCCTCGCGGATCTCGGCGAGGATCCGCGCGCGGTTGGCGCCCGAGGCGGGGCTGTTTTTTGGGGAGGGGATTGAGTTTTTTTTGGAGGTCGAGGGTCGACGGAAAAAAGATGTGAGCGAAAAGGCTCTGCCTTTCTTGATTGCAACGAATTCTTTGTTTTTCTCCACCACCATCTTGTTCTTTTTCAAAACTACGCACCCATACGGTAGCTTGAAGCCCCAGTCTGGGATCTGTGAGGGGGCGATTGTAGAGAGAGGTGGTAAAGAGTGAGTGAGATAAGGAAGAGAGAAGGGAAGCTAAAAGGCCATCGATCTTGGTTTCGCGTGTCGCTGCGACGTCGCTCGCTCGCTTGCCCCCATCCCTTTCTCCTCCGCTCGATGAAGCCCTCGAGTCGACTGCGCTTCAGCACCCAGGGAGGCAATCGACCATGCTCTCTCTCTTACCGCGTGGCCGGAGGAGCCGCTGCTAGAGGCAGGGCTGCCGCTCACTCCTCCACGCCGTCCCATCCCGAAGAAACCGCCGCCGACGCCATCGCTTCCACCAATCTTGGCGCCTCCGGAGAGGTCGCCCGTGGCCGCTGCCAGGGCGAATGCCGAGACGCCGACGGTGGCCGCAGCGAGCGTGGCCAGGGCGAAGCCTTTGCGGCGCAGCGGGTGCGTCGTCGAGGGCTGGGGCTGCTGCTCTTGGGCGGTCATGTTGTTGGGAGAGAAAAAAAGAGCTAAGTGAGAGAGGGAGGGCAGCAAAAAAAAGAGAAGCAAAGAAGTTCACTTTTTCTTTTCTTCGTCGTCGTCAAGAGAGAGCATCGGTCGAAAAGAGAGCAACGCCGTTTGCGCGCTCTCTCTTTCCCCGTCCTCCTACTGTTGCTCTGAACTTCTCCTCGACCTGCACCTTCCTCCCATGCTCCTCCGCGCCCTCGCGGCCACCTCGGCCGAGGGCTGGGAGGAAGAGGCCGAGAAGCTCTCTCAAATCGATCGCATCAGAACCGTCAACGTTGATGAGATTGATGCCCCCTTGAAGCAGCAGCAGCAGCCCGCGCCGGCGGCCCTTCCCTCCACGTTTGGCAGCTTCCTGGCCGCGCGCAGGGTCGCGTCGTCGGATGCGAGAGGTCGAGGTGAGAGAAAAGACCAGTAAAGAGAGAGAAAGAAGAAAGAAGAAGAGTTGGGGACGTGATTGATTGATTGATCGAACGAGAGAGAGGGACTCGCTTCGAAAAAAACCTCGTTCCCTGCTCCTTGTTCTTTCTTTTCCCTCCCTCCAACACTTTCAAACTCTCACCTCCGCGACAATGAAAATCGAAACTCATAAAAAACGGCCTCAGGTAGAGAAGAAGAACAACAACAACCTGCCCAGAAGAGCAAAACCGCTCTCTCCGACTCTCTCGCGGCAGCCAAGGGGCGCTTGCTCTTTCCTTCCTCTTCCTCGTCGGCGTCGGCGTCGTCGTCGTCGTCGACCTCTCTGCTCTCGCTCGCGGCGCTGCCGGTCTCGTGCGCAGCCAGGGCCGGGGACGCCCTGCTCCCCGCCGCCCTATCGGGGGCAGCTGCGAGGCTCCTGGACGGCGCCGTGGACGCCGCGGCCTCGGTGGTGCTCTCGAAGAAGAAGGGAAAGGAGAACGAGAACAAGGAGCAGGAGGAGGAGGAGAAGAGCAGCAGCAAGAAGCAGCAGCAGCAAGAAGAAGAAGGAGAGCAGCAACAGCAGCAACGGAAGCAACCCCCTCTTCCTCCTAGGCCCTCCTCTTCCTCTTCTTCCTCCTCTATCTCGACGCTCGCGCGCCTCGCCGCGGCAGCAGGCCTGACGACGACGCCCGACAAAGCTTCCGCGAAAAACGAAAACCCCTCTGCCGCCTCCGTCGTCGTCGTCGAGGCCCAGCTGCTCTCGAGCCCCTTCCCCGAACGCATCGCTCTCCCGGCCTCCACCCCCGTCGCCGAGGTCCTGGAGCGCGTCGTTGAGCTCGTAGTCGCCTCGGAAGGTTCGAGCTCGACAGCAGCAGCGGCAGGAAAAGAAGAGAACAGAAGGAAGAGGCTGACTTTCCTGTTAGCTGAGGACAGGCCGCGCGTCGTCGGAGGCGCGGGGGCGTCGTCGTCGTCGTCGTCGAGAACGCTCCCGGCCGCCGGGCTGGCCCGCACCGCGCGCGCCGCGGCCAAGCGCCTCGCCGCCCCGGGGGCCATCACCGATTCGTCCTCTTCCTCGAGTGCTGGCTCTGGCGGCGGGAGCGGAATCGGCGCCAAGGGCGCTCTGCTGGCTTGGGCCCATTTCCTGCTTCTGCCGGAGCCCGTGAACCGGGAGCTTCGCGGCCAAGGCTTAGTGGGGTGGGCCCGCGGGTCCGCGGCCTGGAGGGCCGTGGCCAGCGGGCTGCGCGGGGAGGAGGAGGAGAATCAGAAAAAGAGAGAGGCGAGCTCTTCTTCGTACGCTTCGTCGCTTTTTCAGCTCGCGAAAAACCCGTTTTCGATTTCGACCTCTTCCAATTCTTCAAACCCTTCTTCGTCTCGACCTCAACCGAAGCGAGTCATCCGCTCCGACGCCCCGACCCTTCCCCCGCTCCCTCGGGGATCCACGCCCGTCCGCGTCGAGCTCAGAGACGGCTCGGCGCTCTCTGTCGTCGCGAGGCCCGGGGCGACCCTGGGAGACTTTTCGGCTTCGGTCGAGCGAGACCTGGGAATTTTAGAAGAAGCGCAGCGCTTTTTGGTCGTCGAGGAATGCGAGCCCGGGTTTGTCACGAAAATCGCTGGAGACGCCGCGCTGGCCGCGCTGAAGTTTTCGGCGGGTCTGGTGGCGTCGACGGCGAGGAGGGCGGCTGCCGTCGCCGGGACTGCCGCGGCGGTGGTCGGGGGAGGGAATGAGCAAGGGGGCGAGGAAGAAGGAGGAGAAGGGGAAAAGAGAGAGGGAGGAAGCGGCGGCGCTTCGGGGCGGCCGCTGCCGTTTTCGATCTTTGTCCAACAGAGCCGCAGAAGGAAGAGCAAAAAGTCTTCTTCTTCTTGCTCTTCTCTCCCCCCGCCGCTCGAGTTCGAGGTGGCCCCCGACGCGACGATGGCGCAGGTGAAGGCCGCGGTGGACGCGGCGCTGCTGGCCGCAGAGGAAGAAGAAGAAAAGGAAAGGAAGCAAGGAGGAGGAGGAGGTGGTGGGAGCGACGAGAGCGACGAGAGCGAAAGCGAAAGCAGCGAAAGCGGGGACGAGAACGAGAACAGGAGGTTTTCTTCTTCTACTACTTCGATCTCTCTGATCTTCCCCGGTAGAAGCAGCAGCAGCAGGCGCAGGCGCAGGCACCGAGCCGTTGGTGCTGGAGGAAGCGGAAGCGGAGGGAACGGAAGCGGAGGAAACACGAGGAGGAGGGCCTTTGCGAGCGAGATTGTTCGGATCGAGGCCGCGGTTTGAAGAAAAGTTGCATTTTTTTGCTTGCTTTTTTAACAGCGCATTGTTTGTGTCGAATTGATTTGATTGGATCGAGTAGGAAAACTCTCTCCTTCGCATTTGTAGAAAAAAGAAAAGAAAAAAATTGGAACGGAACGCAAAAAACGGATAAGGGGGGGCGCAGAAGAAAGTGACGAGTGAGAGGTCGAGGTCGAAGAGGGGGGGAAAACTTTTTCTTTCGCTTCTGAAAAAAAAACACACCTTTTTTCCTGACCTCCCCTCTCTTCCTCTCTCTTCTCTCCTCTCTCTTCTCTCCCTCTTCCCTCCACCCCGATGTCTCTCTTCTATTTCCCTGACCATCTCGTCGCCGAGGTAGCACGGCACCTGGACGCAGCCAGCGACGTGCTCGCCCTGGAGAGGGCGCTACATTTGGCGTCGACGAATTCGACGAATTCGACGAGCTCGTCGAATTCAACGTCTCCCAAGCAGATCGAACGGGAAGAAGGGCACAGCAAGAGCGCGCTCCCCGAGCAGCTTCTCCCTCCCAGACTCCCCGGGGAGAAAGAAGAGACCCTCATTGAGCAGAAAAGGCGGTTAGAGATCGAGGAGAAGGCGGCAGCAGCGGCAGCGACGGGGCAGGAGGGGCAGGCCAATGAGAGCAACGGCGACGACGACGACAGAGGAGAAGAAGCTAGCGCGACTAGGACTTTGACGAAACCTCCTCCCCCTCCTAGTCCTCAACCTCCTCCGTCTCCTTCCCTGCTCGAGGAGGTCCTGCGCCTGCGCTGGCGCGACGCCTGGGTGCTCGCGGGCCTGCCCCGAAAGGCCGCCGTCGAGGCAGGGGTCGCCTGCGCGTACGCAGCTGCGCTGGCGGGGGCCGGGGGGCCCAGGGCGGGGCCGTGCGCGCTGCTGCTGCTGGGGAACTCGAGCCCTTCTTCTTCGTCGTCTTCTCCTTCTTCTTCTTCTTCTTCTTCGCCCTCTTCTTCCTCCTCGGCTGATGACGACGACGAAAGCGACGAAAGCGACGAGGAGACCGCGACGGCTGCTGCCGCTGCTGCGACGCAGGGCCTGTTCGGGATGGAGATGAGCTCTTCGCCGCCGACTCCGACGCCGACGCCGCCGCTGCTCTCGCCTCCTTCGCCCTCGTCGGTCTTCGACCTCTCTGCCGCTGCCGCCGCTCGCCCCTGCTGCGGCGGCAACGCTTCCTCTTTGCCGTCGAAGAACAAGAAAGGAAAGGCCTCTCTTTCTTCTCCTTCCTCTTCCTCTTACCGCCATCTCCCTCCGGCCTCGGCGGTCGCCGCGGCCCTCGAGGCCCTCTCGCTGGACTCGACGAGGCTAAAGCAGGTGAGAGGTGTTTTTTTTCTGGAGTTTTTTCGATTTTTTCTTTACTTTCTTCTTCGCTCTCACCTCTTTTTCCAAAATCGAAAAAAAACTTAAAAAATCAAAAAGGTCGCGCGCCTCTCGGTCGTCGATGCTCTGGGTCCCGAGCCCCCGCTCCTCCGCAGAGCCTACCGGGGCTTTTCCTACTCCCCGGCGGAAGAGCGCGGGGGCTTGTTGCTCTCCGAAGACGAAGAGGACGATGACGACGAAGAAGAAGGAGTCTTTTCATTCGCCGCCGCTCCCCACTCTCGTCATTCCCGTCCCCGCTCTCCTTCTTCTCACTCCCCAGTCCCGCGCCTCGGGGAGGTCTCGGCCGAGTTCCTGGCGTGGCAGACGGCCGTCAACCACCTCGCCGCGGCGTTCGCGTCGAGGCTCGCGCGGTGCGCCGCCGCGGCGAGGGGAGAGAGAGCTGCGGCGGCGAAGAGGGAGTGAAGGGAGGGAAAGAGGAAGGAGGGGAGGGAAGAGACGGCGAGACGAAAAGGGAAGGAAGCGGCAACGGCGGCTTGAAAGAGAGAGAGAGAGAGAGAGAGAGAGAGAACTTTCATGAGCGAGGGAGGGAGAGAGAGCGAATTGAGGGAGAGCGAGAGAACGGCGCGCGAGAGAGAGAGAGAGACAAAAAACTTGATTTTCGTTTCATTTCTTTTGTTGAAAAAAAGGACCAAAAAACTTACAAATAAAAAATAATTCATTCATTTCGAGGTCTCTCTCTCTTCTCTCTCTATCTCTCTATTGACGACGAAGAAGGAGGGTAAAAAAGAATCGGAGGGGCAAGTGTTGTGAAGTGTTATTCCTAAAAAAGAGGGGGGGAAAAGTCTACCTCGAGCTCGCGAGGAGGCGGATAGCGGCAGAAGCCAGCGCCCCAGAAATCCCTCCCCCCTTGCCGCTGTTCTCGCTGTTATTGCTGCTATTGCTGGTCGTTCTCTCTCTGGGCACGGAGACGGCCACGGCTTTCGAGGTGGAGGCGGCGACGACGGCGCCTCGCCTCCGGGAGGGGCTCGGCGGCGAAGAGGCGAGCGCCGTAGCGAGTCCCAGAGAAGAAGAAGCAGCAGAAGCAGAAGCAGCCCTCGAAGAAGAGGAGGAGCCGCTGCCGCTGCCGCCGCTCCTCTCCCTGGCCGCGCGCCTGGCCCAGGGCAGCGTCAGCGCGAGCACGCACGCCGCCGCCGTCTCGCCGAAGTGGACGCCGTCGTGGAGGAGCGAGTTGGCGGCAACGGAAGTTTTGCTTTTCCTCTTGCTCACTGTCCTTCCTCCTCCTCCTCCTCCTCTGCTCCAGAGCGCCAGCGCCGAGCTCGAGACCCTCTCCGGGAGGCTCTTGGCCGCCGCTGCCGCGGCAGCGGGGAAGGCCTTCCATTGCGCGGCCCTGATGTGTGGAAAGAGGAGGTGGGGGAGGTGGAGGTGGAGGTGAAAGAAAAGAGAGAAGGAAAGTGTTAGCGAAGAAGAAGAAAAAAATGAAGGGGGGGAGGGGAACTCTTTTTCACTCCTCACCTGTCCCAAGAGATCCTGAAGACGACGCGCAGCAGAGCAGACATCAGACACGAGGGCCCCACGGTCAGAGAGAGGTCTTCTTCCTCTTCCTCGGATTCTTCTCCTCCTTCCTCTCCCTCCTCGGAATTATTCGCCGTCGCCGCCATGGACGAAGGAATCAGAGAAAGTTGACCGTTTCCTCCTCTTCCTCCGTCGCCTTCCACTTCCTCCCTCTTCGCCGCCAGCGCCGCGGCCAGCGCCGCGTGCACGTCCAGCAGCGTCACGCGGGGCCTGGCCGACGCCACGCACCTGATCCCGCGGTTGAGGTCGCGCACCGCGGCGTTGGTCTTGGACGAAAGATCTTCGCCGAGGGGAGGGATGGTCGCGACGGCCAGGGCGGCCCCGGGGGCGGAGAGAGCAGCGGCGTCGAGGGCTGCGGCGACGGAGGCCAGGGCAGCGGGGCGGGTCAGCGGGGCTCGAGGTAAGGCGTTGGTGGCGCGGTAGGCGAATCGAACAAAGGAGCCGTACAGGGAGCGGCGCGCGGCCTCGGGGAACAGAGAAGAGAGGAGAGAAGGAGCTTTCTTCGAGCTGCTCTTTTTCGTTCCACCTCCGCCTCCGCCGCTCCTCCTCTTCTTCCTGTTTGCCCTCCCGGCGCAGGCGGCGAGCACGTCGTTGGTCCCGCAGAGCACAAACACGCCCACGACGCGCCCGCTGCAGGCCGCGACGGTGCTTTCGACGCGGGACGCGACCGCCGAGGCGAGTTGGCCAGAGACGCCGCAGTTGATTACTCTCACAGAGAAGCTCGAGCTCCCGCCGAGCGAGTCCCCGAGCCTGGCCACCCAGTCCGCCCCGAGCGTGCCCTCGGTCAGGGAGTCGCCGAAGCAGAGGACGACGGCAGGGCGAGGGGGCAGCGGGCGGTTCTGAAGTTTTTGTTGTTGTTGTTGTTGTTGTTGTTGAGGAGGTGGAGAAGGAGTTAGCTGTTCGAATAAGATGGAAGCGAAAAAAATGAAAAAGCCCTCGCTTGATGGGCGTTTCGCTTTTCTCTCGAGGCAGCCGGCCGGGAAGCTCTCTTTCTCTCTTGTGAGGTGAAGAGCAGAGGCTTGTTCATCGCCTGAGGCAAGCCCTCGCGCGGAGAAAGGCGGAAAGCGCCAGAGAAAGCGCGCGCAAAAGAGAGGGAAGACGCTCCGGCGGCGAGTCCATCGCGATTGTTTGGTTTCTCTTTTTCTTGCGAAGCAGAAACCGGCGCCTTTCGACGTCTCTTCGTGATCTATTCCTCTGTTTTTTCTCACAGGTCAATGAGATAGATGCGGTAGTGCTCCAGAGACTCGAGGAGAAGCGAACAAGAGCAAGCGAAAGGCCAGAGACGATGGTGCTTCTTGAAGAAGCACCATCGCTTCGACGTCGAACGTCGTCGTCGTCGAGAAAAAAAAACGAAAAAAACCTCAACTCAACTCACCAGCACCCTCGCCACCACCCTCTCTGCGGCCTCCCTGGCCGCCTCGGCCCTCGAGGGCATGCCCCCGAGCCTCGTCACGCTCGCACGCAGGGCCCCTCGACCCCATCGACCGCCGGGGCCCGGGAGCACGTTGAACGAGACGAGCAGGAACCTCAAAGAAGCGTAGAAGAAGAAAAAGACGCGGCCCAGCGCGACAACGGCGAGCTCTGTCACGGACAGGGAGCCCCTCCCGGCCTCGAGGGCCCAGGGCGGCTGGAAGGCAGCCGCCGAGAAGGAGTTCGTCATCGAAGGATTGGAAGAAGGAGAAGGGGAGGGGGAGGCCTCCCTCGCCGCGCGGGGCGGAGAAGAAGAAGCACTCATTTTTTTGTCTCTTTTTTTCGGAAGTTGTGAGCAAAAGGTTGACTTTTTTTTTTCATTTTCGACGCTCGCTTCCTCCGCTCGTCTTCAATTCCCTCTCTCTCTCTTTCTCTCTCTCCGCTCACCCCCTTCCTCAGCCACGACGTCGTCGCTCCTGGCGGCCAGAAGGATAGCGGCCTCTTCATCGCCATCGCTCATCGCCGCAGCAGTCATGCGAGGCTTCGCTCTCCAGGGCGGGACGACGAGGAGCGGCAGCAGCAGCTGCTGCCGGTGGCAGCAGGGGTCGATTCCTTCTTCTTCTTCGACTAGCCGACGCTCGCTCCATCACCATCGCCGAAGCAGCAGCAGCGGCAGCGTGCTCGCCTCCGCGTCCGCCGTCACGGCCCCTCCCGTGCCGGCCGACAAGAGCGCGAAGGATGGCGCCACGGAGAGGCGGTGAGGAGAAAGAGAAATCGGCGAGATCGGCAAATTTGGAAAGAAAACGCTCCACGACGACGACGGCTCTCCTCTCATCTCACTCTCTCAACCTCAACCTCTCTTTTTCTCAACCTCTCCTCCTCTCCTCTCCAGCAAACGCGTCCTCTCCGGCGTCCAGCCCACGGGGGGGCTCCACCTGGGCAACTACCTGGGCGCGATCAAGAACTGGGTCTCTTTACAAGAAGAGCACGACGCCTTCTTCTGCGTCGTCGACCTCCACGCCATCACGCTGCCGCACGAGCCGAAGGCGCTGTTCGAATCGACCAGGTCCTCCGCGGCGCTGTACCTCGCGGCCGGAGTCGACCCTTCCCGGTCCGCGGTCTTCGCGCAGTCGCACGTTCCCGCCCACGCCGAACTAGCCTGGCTGCTGCAGTGCAACACGCCGATAGGGTGGCTGAAGCGGATGATCCAGTTCAAGGAGAAGTCGGCGAAGGCCGGGAGGCAGGCAGAGGCGGCGGGAGACGAGGAACGGAAAGCGAGCGGCGACGGCGCTTCGACCTCCACCTCCACCTCTTCGTCCAACGAGGAATCCGTCGGCGCCGGTCTCTTGACTTATCCGGTGCTGATGGCGGCGGACATCCTGGCCTACCGCGCCGAGCTGGTCCCAGTGGGAGAGGACCAGAAGCAGCACATCGAGCTGGCACGTGATATCGCCGAGAGGTTCAACTCTCGGTACGGAGGGCGCAACTGGAAGAAGATGGGAGGTCGCGGCGGGCGGCTTTTCGTCCCCCCGGAGCCTATGACGCCGCGCAACGGCGCCAGGGTAATGTCGCTGAGCGACGGCACGGCCAAGATGTCCAAGAGCGCCGAGAACGACGCGTCGAGGATCAACCTGCTGGATTCGTCCGAGGTGATAGCGAACAAGATCAAGCGCGCCAAGACCGACGCCGTCGCCGGGTTTGCCGATTGCGTCGATGGTTCCGGCTTGGCCTCTCGCCCCGAGGCTCGCAACTTGCTGACGATCTACGCGCTGGTTTCTGGTTTAGCCTCCCCGGAGGAGGCTGCCAAGCAGGTCGCAGAGTGCTCCTGGGGCGAGTTCAAGCCGAGGCTGGCAGAGGCCGTTGTCGAGCACCTGCGGCCTCTCCAAAGCAAATACAAAGAGGTCATCGGGGACTCGGGCGAATTGGAGAAAATCATGGCGAAAGGAGCTGAGGACGCGAGCGCCGTGGCTGACGCGACGTTGGCGGACGTGAGGCAGGCGATGGGGTTTGTTCCGAGGCCGCCGAGGAAGTGAAAAAGAGAGAGAGAAAAGTTTTTTTTTGAGAGAGAGAGTTGAGGTTTTTTTTTCGTTTTTCGTTTTTTCGTTTCTTTGTGATCAACTTGTTTCTTTCCTCCGTTGTTCCTTTTCTTTCTGTCTTTTTCTCTCTCTCTCCCCCTCTCGCACGGATGAAAACGTCTGAAAGTTGATTTTTTTATGATAACATTCTAAGGAAGAAAAACGAATCGATCTCTCTTCCTCTTTTTTTAACCTTTTTGCTCTCTCTCTCACGCTTGAAAGAAAAAACCCGAATCTCGAAACCCGAAAAAATAACAAAAAACAAAAAACTCTTTTCTCTCTCATTTTCTCTCCCTCTCTCTTCTCTCTCATTCTCCATTACTTGAATCTCGCAGCCACCTCGCTGTACCTGGGCAGGGCAGCGATATCCCCCAAAGCAGCCATAGACAGCGGCGTGGCGGTTGCTTTTTTCACGGCAGCGCACATCGACGCCGGGGTCAAGGCCTTGATGGCGTCGACAAACTCGGAGACGGGCTTGCGGGTTCCATAGGTGAGCACCTGGCGCCCGATGTCCTCCGCGACCACGGCGCGCGACTCGAGGTTCATCAGCACCGAAGATAAGGCAGCAGCCTTGGCGCGCTCGAGCTCGGCCGCGGGCACGGGCTTGGAGGCGAGCTCCCTGAGTTCTTCCGAAACGACATCAACGAGCTGGGCAGCATTCGAAGAGTCGGCGGCGGCGTAGACTCCGACGAGGCCGGTGTCGTTGTACAAACTGGAGAAGGCAGCGCAGGTCCTGACCCAGCCGTGTTTCGCTAAAACCCTGGAATAGAGCCTGGAGTGCATTCCCTTTCCGGGGCCACCGGCAGAGAAGGAATCCCCACCCCCCAGAAGAAACTGGAGGACGGTGACTGCGACCGACCCGGGAACATCCCTCCACCCTCCCGCGGCCTCGAAGCCGAGCATCAGGTGCGTGACTCCCGAGGCCGAGAACTGCCTGCAGTCCCCTCCCACGTACTTGGATTCAGGAGCACGAACAGGGCTAGCAGAAGAGGAGGAGGAGGAGGAGGAGGAGGAAGACTCCAAGAGGGGAGCTGCGAGGTTGACGAGCTCGGAGTGGCCCACGCCCGCGGCGGCCAGCACGACGCGAGGGGGAGCAAAGTTTTCGGCCACGAACCGGCTCAGGGCTTCGGGCGCCAGCCTCGACAGCACCTCGGTCGGGGCCAGCAGAGGGCGGGCCAGGGCCCCCGTGTAGGCGACCTCGTGCAGGGCCTCCAACAGACCGCCCTGCGGGTTCCCTTCCTTCATCGCGGCGGCGTCGGCGGCCAATCTCTGGGCAGCGGCCTCGACCTCCCAGGCCTCGAATTTTGGGTTGAGGACCGCGTCAGAGAGCAGCTCGAGGGCCTCTGGGACCAAGGGGCGGGCAACGTCGACGGCGTAGGCCATCTGCTCTCGGGAGGCGGAAGCCAGAACGTTGGCTCCGATGGCCTCGACCTGGAAGAAGGGAAAAAAAAGGTTTGAAAAAAAGTGTTGATGTTTTTTTTTAAGCGACGAAAGACGGTTTTTTTTTTCCCTTCATCATCAAAGCTTTCTCTCTCTTTTCTTTCTCTTCATCGGAACAGCAAAATCAAACTCTATATCCTTACCTCGCGCACCAGCCGGAAGTGCGTCCGGTGCTGCGTGGCCTTGAAGGCGAGGTACTCGAGGAGGTGGGACGCGCCTGACGAGTTGGTTTTTTTTTTTTTTAAATAGAGAGGTCGAGGTCGAGAGGATGAGAAGGAAGAAAACGAAGGATGCAAGAAAGCGAGCGAGGGCGTCGAAGATGCTTTGGCAATTGCCTCTTTTCTTTCCTCTTTCTCAGCTACTACTCACCGGTCGTCTCCGCGGTCTCATACACGGAGCCTGAGTCGACGTAGATTCCCAGTGTGGCGGTGGGGCCCTGAGGTTTGAAGAGGGGGAGGAAGAGAGAAGGAAGGAAGAGAGAGAGAAGAAGAAGAAGAAGAAGAAGAGGAATAGGGTGAGCGCGATGGTCAAGCAGCGGCGGCGATGCCTCTCATCCCACTTTCTTTCAGCCTCTCCGCTTTTTCCCCTCCTTGACAGAGTCGATTGCCCTCAATTTCCACGTCAGGGGCTCAGCAGATCAGCCTCGTCTCAGCCGCAGCTGAGATGAGGCCGCAGAAAGAGGAGAGAACGAGGGAGAAAAGGCGACGCGAAAAAAGAACGAGATGGCCGTTGCAAGACAGAAAAAAAAGAAAAGACAAAAAAACTCAATCCTCTTACCGCCGTGTTCTCCGAGGCGATCTTGGCCCCGTTGGGCAGCGTCGTCAGCTGCGTGGCCGGGGCCGGGGCAGAGGACGACGACGCCGGGGTCGGGAGGACGAGCCCATGCAGGGGCTCGGTCATGGGGACGCCCGAAGAAAAGAAGCGAGAAGCGGAAGCGGCGGCGGCGGCGATCGGGGCGACGCCGATGATGGCCGAAGAAGAAGACGATGACGACGCCACGGAGCTGCTGGCCAACGCCGACGCCGCAGCGCGCCCTGCCCGCGGGAGCAGGCCCGAAAGCAGCGAGGCCGCCCTGGAGGACGAGACCATGTTTTTTTTGTATGAGTTTGGAGAAGGAGAAAGGAGAAGAAAAGAAGAGTCTTTCTGCTTTTTTTTTTCTTCGAGAGCCGAAATTGTGATTGCAGAAAGTTCTCTTCGACCCCGACCTCGACCTCGACACCCTTTTTTTTTTTTACACGCGCACCTCCTCCTTCACCCCTCCTCCCCTCCGCTTCCCCTCCGCCCTCACCCCCGCCGCCAGCTCGTTCAAGTGTTCAAAAGTCGACAGCTGGCTCACCCCGTCCCCCCACGTGATCTGCACTGCGTAGTTGCCGATCGACTTGGGAGTTTCCATCGGGACCAGGGATTCTGCGGGTAAAGATGAGGCAATCGGTCTCAGCGGCGCGCCGGTCCACTCGTCGATCGCCGCCGCCGACCTGTCCGAGTCGCGCACCGATGCCGCCGAGAGTCTCACCGGTTCGAAGCTGTTCCCTGAGGAGCTCGAAGAAGAAGAAGAAGCATTGGAACTGTTCCCGATCCCGCCCCTCGGGGGAGAGTAGACGAACTCCCCCCTCTCGGCGTCAAACTCCAATCTCCCCTTGACTTTTCCACCCAACCCACCTTCGACCGATCCCATCGCGACCTCCCTCACGACCGCCCCTCCGAGCTCCATCATCTTCTCCGCCAGCTCTCCACCGGGGTTAGAGACCACCAGAGGGACGCCACAGTCCCCGGCAGCAGCCAAATTTGCATCGATGGGGAACCTCACGACGCGAGGGACGCCGAACTCTCGCGCGATCCTTTCCCCGGCTCCCGTGCCGAAAGGGAAATAAGTTTTGCCGTCATCGCCGCGGAAGGAGCTCATGTTCTCTGCGACGGCGACGCAGGGGACACCGACGCGGGCGAACATTCGCACGCCCTTCGCGACGTCGACGTAGGCGAGCTTTTGAGGGGTGGTGACTGTGAGAGGAGGAAGAGAGAAGGTTTTGGGTTTTAGGAGTTTTTTAAAGAAAGGGTGAGTTTTTTTTTCTTTCTTCAAAGTCGGGTTTTTCTTTTCGCGCGCAGAACGAATGAAATGTGAAAACAAAACTTCTCCTTCCAAAAAACAAACTCACCGACCACAGCGGCATCAAAGGCCACCGTCTGGCACAGCGTCAGCTGGATGTCCCCCGTTCCCGGAGGGAAATCCACCACAAGATAATCCAATTCGCCCCAGTCGGAAGTCGTCAGCAATTGCGCGACGACGCCGCTCGCCATCGGGCCGCGCATGATCGCCGCGCCCTGGCCAGCCCAACCAAAGGAGACACACTTGATTCCAGAGGAGGATTCTTCTTCGTCGTCGTCTTTTCCTCCTGCCACCGTTGTCGTTCTCGCAGTCACGGGCGTCAGCTGTTTCGTAATAGGATCCATCCCCAACACGGCATCCCCGACGGCAGTGACCATCGTCGGCAGCGAGGGGCCGTAGATGTCAGCGTCGAAGATCCCGACGCCTCTCGCTCCCATCTGCAGCAACGTAAAAGCCAGATTGACAGCCACGGTGGACTTGCCGACGCCTCCTTTACAGGAGGAGACGGCGATGACGTGGCGGACGCGGGAGAGGCCCCCGGGGCGGCCCTCTGTGGTCCCGTTTCCGATTCCTTCTCCGTCGACCGAGGGAGGAGAAAGAGCAGGAGCTGAGCTCGAGCTCGAGCTGATCGAGACAGAGACGTCCCTCGCTCCTTCCACCCAGCCGAGGGCGCTCACGGCCTGCGTGGCGTCGGACCTGAACTGCTCCTTGATCGGGCAGGCCGGGGTCGTGAGCCTGAGCTCGAAGGAGACAGAGAAGAAAGAGGAGTTGGAAGAGGAGTTTTTGGGAGAGATTTCGAGTTTTTTCACGAAGCCGCAAGAGACGATGTCCTGTCCCAAGTCGGGGTCCTGGATCGCCGAAAGTGCTTTAAGAACTTCGAGAACCCTGGGGTCTGCGAGGTCGTAGTCCTCGTCGGAGCGCGGGAAGGCCTGTTGGGAGGGAGGAAAGGGAGAGAGAAGAGACAGGGTGAGGAGGTCGAGGTCGAAGATTTTTCTTTTCTTCAACACTGATGGCTTGGATTGGGAAATCGAGCATCGTTGGTCCTCGATTCCAGCCTCAAGGTCTCGACTTTCGGTTCGTTCTTTGCTCGCGATGTAAAGGAGAGAATCCGCCGTACCTGCGCTGCGGCAGGAGAGGCCGCGAGAGGTGCCGGGCGGCGAGCCTGAGGGAGCTCGCATCCCGGTCTCGGTCGTCGTCTCCGGCACGGAGCCGTCATCGAGGGAGTCGTCAAAGCTGCTGCTGTTGTTGCTGCTTTGACGCGCGGAAGCAGAACGCCGCGCGCCGTTGCGGAAACAGCGACAGCAGCGCGCTGCTGCGGCGGCGGAGGGCGGAGCAGCATCACCTTCTTGATGGAAGGAAGCGGCCAAAGAGGGGGGCGCAATTGAGAAAGAGAGCTCTCTCTTTCTCAAGAAAGAGAGATAAAGAAGAAACGAAAATGGAAAAAACCTCTCTTCTCTTTGCCTCCGAGTTTTCATACTTTTTCGCTTGCCTCCTCCTCTCCCGCTCTTTCTCCATCTCTCTTTTCTTTCTCGAGGGAGCTCGCTCTCTTTCTCTCTCCCTCAGAGCGAAAGACACCTCCTCCATCGCGACACGGCCTTTCTCTCTCTCTCCCTCGCTCGCACGCTTTCCCGCAGCAAGCAAGAGGCAAAAGCAGCTGGTTCCTCGACCGAGCAAGAAGAGAGAAAAGGTGAGAACACGCTGCTCGCTCGCGATCGAAAAAAAACGAAACTCGAATTTTCAAACGAGCATCTTTGCTCGCCTTTACCACCAGCTCGACGCCGTGCTCGGCTTCTTTACTCGCCTCCAGCGACGAGGGAAGTTGTTTTTCCCCCAGCCGTGCTCTCACAAGAAGGAGAAACGGAGAGCAGAGGGGCGGGAAAGACGGTGAAAAAGGAATCGTTCATCTTGCCGAGTTTTTTTTCTTCTTTCGTCGCTCGCTCGCTGCTCTTCTTGCGCGCTCGCGGAGAAGCAGCAAAGGGGCCCCTCATTTTTTTTCAACCCTGACCTTCTTCGACCTCGATGTTTTTCCTTCTCTCTCACCGTGCACTTTCCCCCCCACACCTCTGGCTCTTCCTCTCTCTCTCTCTCTATATATATACATACCAAACCCCACCTCGACAGAAAGAAAGAGAAGAAAAAGAACAAGCAGAAGAGAAAGAGGAAAATGTTCTTCAGGAAAATGACCGGCGGCGCTTCGGCTTCCGCCGACGACGGCGGCGGCGGCGGCGGCGGCGGCGACAACAGCAACGCCGTCCCCGCTCCTCCTTCAACCGCTGCCCGCTCTGGCGAGATCCGAGCCAGGCACGGCGCGTCTTCTTCTTCTGTTGCCCCTTACAGCAACAAGAACAACGACGGGGAGGACGGCGACGGCGGGAGAAGGGCAGGCGGCGGCGGTCCTTCTTCTTCCTCTGCTGCTTCCGTCAGCGACCTCAGCGACTCGCTGACCCCGCAGAAGAAGTCTTTCCTCTCGCGCCTCTCCTCGGCCCTGTCCCCTCTCCTGGGCGGCCCTTCTTCTACTTCCTCTGGCGGTGGCGCCCTCCTCACGGTGCTCGTCTGCCTCTGCTGGATGGGCGTCTCGAGCGTGCTGATCCTTCTCAACAAGCACCTGCTCGCGACGGGCTTCCATTACCCGATGGCGCTCTCGTGCCTCGGGATGCTGTTTTCGTCATTCGCCGCATTCTTCTGCTGCAGGGTGACAAACTTGGTCGAGGCGAGGAGGAACGCGTTCACGCCGAGGGAGTACCTGACCAGGGTCGTGCCTGGTGAGTTGTTGTTGGGAGAAAGAGAAGAGAGAGAGAAGAGAAGGAGACGAAACCGAAAAAAAAGCTCTCTCGCTCGATCTTTCGTTGTCGAAATTTCAAAAAAAAAAAAAAAAAAAAAAAAAAAATCCCTCTTTTTTTTCCTGCTCCCCGAAGCCCCCCCCCCCCCCTCGAGGGGGGGGGGGGGGCTTCGGGGAGCAGGAAAAAAAAGAGGGATTTTTTTTTTTTTTTTTTTTTTTTTTTTGAAATTTCGACAACGAAAGATCGAGCGAGAGAGCTTTTTTTTCGGTTTCGTCTCCTTCTCTTCTCTCTCTCTTCTCTTTCTCCCAACAACAACTCACCAGGCACGACCCTGGTCAGGTACTCCCTCGGCGTGAACGCGTTCCTCCTCGCCTCGACCAAGTTTGTCACCCTGCAGCAGAAGAATGCGGCGAATGACGAAAACAGCATCCCGAGGCACGAGAGCGCCATCGGGTAATGGAAGCCCGTCGCGAGCAGGTGCTTGTTGAGAAGGATCAGCACGCTCGAGACGCCCATCCAGCAGAGGCAGACGAGCACCGTGAGGAGGGCGCCACCGCCAGAGGAAGTAGAAGAAGGGCCGCCCAGGAGAGGGGACAGGGCCGAGGAGAGGCGCGAGAGGAAAGACTTCTTCTGCGGGGTCAGCGAGTCGCTGAGGTCGCTGACGGAAGCAGCAGAGGAAGAAGAAGGACCGCCGCCGCCTGCCCTTCTCCCGCCGTCGCCGTCCTCCCCGTCGTTGTTCTTGTTGCTGTAAGGGGCAACAGAAGAAGAAGACGCGCCGTGCCTGGCTCGGATCTCGCCAGAGCGGGCAGCGGTTGAAGGAGGAGCGGGGACGGCGTTGCTGTTGTCGCCGCCGCCGCCGCCGCCGCCGCCGTCGTCGGCGGAAGCCGAAGCGCCGCCGGTCATTTTCCTGAAGAACATTTTCCTCTTTCTCTTCTGCTTGTTCTTTTTCTTCTCTTTCTTTCTGTCGAGGTGGGGTTTGGTATGTATATATATAGAGAGAGAGAGAGAGGAAGAGCCAGAGGTGTGGGGGGGAAAGTGCACGGTGAGAGAGAAGGAAAAACATCGAGGTCGAAGAAGGTCAGGGTTGAAAAAAAATGAGGGGCCCCTTTGCTGCTTCTCCGCGAGCGCGCAAGAAGAGCAGCGAGCGAGCGACGAAAGAAGAAAAAAAACTCGGCAAGATGAACGATTCCTTTTTCACCGTCTTTCCCGCCCCTCTGCTCTCCGTTTCTCCTTCTTGTGAGAGCACGGCTGGGGGAAAAACAACTTCCCTCGTCGCTGGAGGCGAGTAAAGAAGCCGAGCACGGCGTCGAGCTGGTGGTAAAGGCGAGCAAAGATGCTCGTTTGAAAATTCGAGTTTCGTTTTTTTTCGATCGCGAGCGAGCAGCGTGTTCTCACCTTTTCTCTCTTCTTGCTCGGTCGAGGAACCAGCTGCTTTTGCCTCTTGCTTGCTGCGGGAAAGCGTGCGAGCGAGGGAGAGAGAGAGAAAGGCCGTGTCGCGATGGAGGAGGTGTCTTTCGCTCTGAGGGAGAGAGAAAGAGAGCGAGCTCCCTCGAGAAAGAAAAGAGAGATGGAGAAAGAGCGGGAGAGGAGGAGGCAAGCGAAAAAGTATGAAAACTCGGAGGCAAAGAGAAGAGAGGTTTTTTCCATTTTCGTTTCTTCTTTATCTCTCTTTCTTGAGAAAGAGAGAGCTCTCTTTCTCAATTGCGCCCCCCTCTTTGGCCGCTTCCTTCCATCAAGAAGGTGATGCTGCTCCGCCCTCCGCCGCCGCAGCAGCGCGCTGCTGTCGCTGTTTCCGCAACGGCGCGCGGCGTTCTGCTTCCGCGCGTCAAAGCAGCAACAACAGCAGCAGCTTTGACGACTCCCTCGATGACGGCTCCGTGCCGGAGACGACGACCGAGACCGGGATGCGAGCTCCCTCAGGCTCGCCGCCCGGCACCTCTCGCGGCCTCTCCTGCCGCAGCGCAGGTACGGCGGATTCTCTCCTTTACATCGCGAGCAAAGAACGAACCGAAAGTCGAGACCTTGAGGCTGGAATCGAGGACCAACGATGCTCGATTTCCCAATCCAAGCCATCAGTGTTGAAGAAAAGAAAAATCTTCGACCTCGACCTCCTCACCCTGTCTCTTCTCTCTCCCTTTCCTCCCTCCCAACAGGCCTTCCCGCGCTCCGACGAGGACTACGACCTCGCAGACCCCAGGGTTCTCGAAGTTCTTAAAGCACTTTCGGCGATCCAGGACCCCGACTTGGGACAGGACATCGTCTCTTGCGGCTTCGTGAAAAAACTCGAAATCTCTCCCAAAAACTCCTCTTCCAACTCCTCTTTCTTCTCTGTCTCCTTCGAGCTCAGGCTCACGACCCCGGCCTGCCCGATCAAGGAGCAGTTCAGGTCCGACGCCACGCAGGCCGTGAGCGCCCTCGGCTGGGTGGAAGGAGCGAGGGACGTCTCTGTCTCGATCAGCTCGAGCTCGAGCTCAGCTCCTGCTCTTTCTCCTCCCTCGGTCGACGGAGAAGGAATCGGAAACGGGACCACAGAGGGCCGCCCCGGGGGCCTCTCCCGCGTCCGCCACGTCATCGCCGTCTCCTCCTGTAAAGGAGGCGTCGGCAAGTCCACCGTGGCTGTCAATCTGGCTTTTACGTTGCTGCAGATGGGAGCGAGAGGCGTCGGGATCTTCGACGCTGACATCTACGGCCCCTCGCTGCCGACGATGGTCACTGCCGTCGGGGATGCCGTGTTGGGGATGGATCCTATTACGAAACAGCTGACGCCCGTGACTGCGAGAACGACAACGGTGGCAGGAGGAAAAGACGACGACGAAGAAGAATCCTCCTCTGGAATCAAGTGTGTCTCCTTTGGTTGGGCTGGCCAGGGCGCGGCGATCATGCGCGGCCCGATGGCGAGCGGCGTCGTCGCGCAATTGCTGACGACTTCCGACTGGGGCGAATTGGATTATCTTGTGGTGGATTTCCCTCCGGGAACGGGGGACATCCAGCTGACGCTGTGCCAGACGGTGGCCTTTGATGCCGCTGTGGTCGGTGAGTTTGTTTTTTGGAAGGAGAAGTTTTGTTTTCACATTTCATTCGTTCTGCGCGCGAAAAGAAAAACCCGACTTTGAAGAAAGAAAAAAAAACTCACCCTTTCTTTAAAAAACTCCTAAAACCCAAAACCTTCTCTCTTCCTCCTCTCACAGTCACCACCCCTCAAAAGCTCGCCTACGTCGACGTCGCGAAGGGCGTGCGAATGTTCGCCCGCGTCGGTGTCCCCTGCGTCGCCGTCGCAGAGAACATGAGCTCCTTCCGCGGCGATGACGGCAAAACTTATTTCCCTTTCGGCACGGGAGCCGGGGAAAGGATCGCGCGAGAGTTCGGCGTCCCTCGCGTCGTGAGGTTCCCCATCGATGCAAATTTGGCTGCTGCCGGGGACTGTGGCGTCCCTCTGGTGGTCTCTAACCCCGGTGGAGAGCTGGCGGAGAAGATGATGGAGCTCGGAGGGGCGGTCGTGAGGGAGGTCGCGATGGGATCGGTCGAAGGTGGGTTGGGTGGAAAAGTCAAGGGGAGATTGGAGTTTGACGCCGAGAGGGGGGAGTTCGTCTACTCTCCCCCGAGGGGCGGGATCGGGAACAGTTCCAATGCTTCTTCTTCTTCTTCGAGCTCCTCAGGGAACAGCTTCGAACCGGTGAGACTCTCGGCGGCATCGGTGCGCGACTCGGACAGGTCGGCGGCGGCGATCGACGAGTGGACCGGCGCGCCGCTGAGACCGATTGCCTCATCTTTACCCGCAGAATCCCTGGTCCCGATGGAAACTCCCAAGTCGATCGGCAACTACGCAGTGCAGATCACGTGGGGGGACGGGGTGAGCCAGCTGTCGACTTTTGAACACTTGAACGAGCTGGCGGCGGGGGTGAGGGCGGAGGGGAAGCGGAGGGGAGGAGGGGTGAAGGAGGAGGTGCGCGTGTAAAAAAAAAAAAGGGTGTCGAGGTCGAGGTCGGGGTCGAAGAGAACTTTCTGCAATCACAATTTCGGCTCTCGAAGAAAAAAAAAAGCAGAAAGACTCTTCTTTTCTTCTCCTTTCTCCTTCTCCAAACTCATACAAAAAAAACATGGTCTCGTCCTCCAGGGCGGCCTCGCTGCTTTCGGGCCTGCTCCCGCGGGCAGGGCGCGCTGCGGCGTCGGCGTTGGCCAGCAGCTCCGTGGCGTCGTCATCGTCTTCTTCTTCGGCCATCATCGGCGTCGCCCCGATCGCCGCCGCCGCCGCTTCCGCTTCTCGCTTCTTTTCTTCGGGCGTCCCCATGACCGAGCCCCTGCATGGGCTCGTCCTCCCGACCCCGGCGTCGTCGTCCTCTGCCCCGGCCCCGGCCACGCAGCTGACGACGCTGCCCAACGGGGCCAAGATCGCCTCGGAGAACACGGCGGTAAGAGGATTGAGTTTTTTTGTCTTTTCTTTTTTTTCTGTCTTGCAACGGCCATCTCGTTCTTTTTTCGCGTCGCCTTTTCTCCCTCGTTCTCTCCTCTTTCTGCGGCCTCATCTCAGCTGCGGCTGAGACGAGGCTGATCTGCTGAGCCCCTGACGTGGAAATTGAGGGCAATCGACTCTGTCAAGGAGGGGAAAAAGCGGAGAGGCTGAAAGAAAGTGGGATGAGAGGCATCGCCGCCGCTGCTTGACCATCGCGCTCACCCTATTCCTCTTCTTCTTCTTCTTCTTCTTCTCTCTCTCTTCCTTCCTTCTCTCTTCCTCCCCCTCTTCAAACCTCAGGGCCCCACCGCCACACTGGGAATCTACGTCGACTCAGGCTCCGTGTATGAGACCGCGGAGACGACCGGTGAGTAGTAGCTGAGAAAGAGGAAAGAAAAGAGGCAATTGCCAAAGCATCTTCGACGCCCTCGCTCGCTTTCTTGCATCCTTCGTTTTCTTCCTTCTCATCCTCTCGACCTCGACCTCTCTATTTAAAAAAAAAAAAAACCAACTCGTCAGGCGCGTCCCACCTCCTCGAGTACCTCGCCTTCAAGGCCACGCAGCACCGGACGCACTTCCGGCTGGTGCGCGAGGTAAGGATATAGAGTTTGATTTTGCTGTTCCGATGAAGAGAAAGAAAAGAGAGAGAAAGCTTTGATGATGAAGGGAAAAAAAAAACCGTCTTTCGTCGCTTAAAAAAAAACATCAACACTTTTTTTCAAACCTTTTTTTTCCCTTCTTCCAGGTCGAGGCCATCGGAGCCAACGTTCTGGCTTCCGCCTCCCGAGAGCAGATGGCCTACGCCGTCGACGTTGCCCGCCCCTTGGTCCCAGAGGCCCTCGAGCTGCTCTCTGACGCGGTCCTCAACCCAAAATTCGAGGCCTGGGAGGTCGAGGCCGCTGCCCAGAGATTGGCCGCCGACGCCGCCGCGATGAAGGAAGGGAACCCGCAGGGCGGTCTGTTGGAGGCCCTGCACGAGGTCGCCTACACGGGGGCCCTGGCCCGCCCTCTGCTGGCCCCGACCGAGGTGCTGTCGAGGCTGGCGCCCGAAGCCCTGAGCCGGTTCGTGGCCGAAAACTTTGCTCCCCCTCGCGTCGTGCTGGCCGCCGCGGGCGTGGGCCACTCCGAGCTCGTCAACCTCGCAGCTCCCCTCTTGGAGTCTTCCTCCTCCTCCTCCTCCTCCTCCTCTTCTGCTAGCCCTGTTCGTGCTCCTGAATCCAAGTACGTGGGAGGGGACTGCAGGCAGTTCTCGGCCTCGGGAGTCACGCACCTGATGCTCGGCTTCGAGGCCGCGGGAGGGTGGAGGGATGTTCCCGGGTCGGTCGCAGTCACCGTCCTCCAGTTTCTTCTGGGGGGTGGGGATTCCTTCTCTGCCGGTGGCCCCGGAAAGGGAATGCACTCCAGGCTCTATTCCAGGGTTTTAGCGAAACACGGCTGGGTCAGGACCTGCGCTGCCTTCTCCAGTTTGTACAACGACACCGGCCTCGTCGGAGTCTACGCCGCCGCCGACTCTTCGAATGCTGCCCAGCTCGTTGATGTCGTTTCGGAAGAACTCAGGGAGCTCGCCTCCAAGCCCGTGCCCGCGGCCGAGCTCGAGCGCGCCAAGGCTGCTGCCTTATCTTCGGTGCTGATGAACCTCGAGTCGCGCGCCGTGGTCGCGGAGGACATCGGGCGCCAGGTGCTCACCTATGGAACCCGCAAGCCCGTCTCCGAGTTTGTCGACGCCATCAAGGCCTTGACCCCGGCGTCGATGTGCGCTGCCGTGAAAAAAGCAACCGCCACGCCGCTGTCTATGGCTGCTTTGGGGGATATCGCTGCCCTGCCCAGGTACAGCGAGGTGGCTGCGAGATTCAAGTAATGGAGAATGAGAGAGAAGAGAGAGGGAGAGAAAATGAGAGAGAAAAGAGTTTTTTGTTTTTTGTTATTTTTTCGGGTTTCGAGATTCGGGTTTTTTCTTTCAAGCGTGAGAGAGAGAGCAAAAAGGTTAAAAAAAGAGGAAGAGAGATCGATTCGTTTTTCTTCCTTAGAATGTTATCATAAAAAAATCAACTTTCAGACGTTTTCATCCGTGCGAGAGGGGGAGAGAGAGAGAAAAAGACAGAAAGAAAAGGAACAACGGAGGAAAGAAACAAGTTGATCACAAAGAAACGAAAAAACGAAAAACGAAAAAAAAACCTCAACTCTCTCTCTCAAAAAAAAACTTTTCTCTCTCTCTTTTTCACTTCCTCGGCGGCCTCGGAACAAACCCCATCGCCTGCCTCACGTCCGCCAACGTCGCGTCAGCCACGGCGCTCGCGTCCTCAGCTCCTTTCGCCATGATTTTCTCCAATTCGCCCGAGTCCCCGATGACCTCTTTGTATTTGCTTTGGAGAGGCCGCAGGTGCTCGACAACGGCCTCTGCCAGCCTCGGCTTGAACTCGCCCCAGGAGCACTCTGCGACCTGCTTGGCAGCCTCCTCCGGGGAGGCTAAACCAGAAACCAGCGCGTAGATCGTCAGCAAGTTGCGAGCCTCGGGGCGAGAGGCCAAGCCGGAACCATCGACGCAATCGGCAAACCCGGCGACGGCGTCGGTCTTGGCGCGCTTGATCTTGTTCGCTATCACCTCGGACGAATCCAGCAGGTTGATCCTCGACGCGTCGTTCTCGGCGCTCTTGGACATCTTGGCCGTGCCGTCGCTCAGCGACATTACCCTGGCGCCGTTGCGCGGCGTCATAGGCTCCGGGGGGACGAAAAGCCGCCCGCCGCGACCTCCCATCTTCTTCCAGTTGCGCCCTCCGTACCGAGAGTTGAACCTCTCGGCGATATCACGTGCCAGCTCGATGTGCTGCTTCTGGTCCTCTCCCACTGGGACCAGCTCGGCGCGGTAGGCCAGGATGTCCGCCGCCATCAGCACCGGATAAGTCAAGAGACCGGCGCCGACGGATTCCTCGTTGGACGAAGAGGTGGAGGTGGAGGTCGAAGCGCCGTCGCCGCTCGCTTTCCGTTCCTCGTCTCCCGCCGCCTCTGCCTGCCTCCCGGCCTTCGCCGACTTCTCCTTGAACTGGATCATCCGCTTCAGCCACCCTATCGGCGTGTTGCACTGCAGCAGCCAGGCTAGTTCGGCGTGGGCGGGAACGTGCGACTGCGCGAAGACCGCGGACCGGGAAGGGTCGACTCCGGCCGCGAGGTACAGCGCCGCGGAGGACCTGGTCGATTCGAACAGCGCCTTCGGCTCGTGCGGCAGCGTGATGGCGTGGAGGTCGACGACGCAGAAGAAGGCGTCGTGCTCTTCTTGTAAAGAGACCCAGTTCTTGATCGCGCCCAGGTAGTTGCCCAGGTGGAGCCCCCCCGTGGGCTGGACGCCGGAGAGGACGCGTTTGCTGGAGAGGAGAGGAGGAGAGGTTGAGAAAAAGAGAGGTTGAGGTTGAGAGAGTGAGATGAGAGGAGAGCCGTCGTCGTCGTGGAGCGTTTTCTTTCCAAATTTGCCGATCTCGCCGATTTCTCTTTCTCCTCACCGCCTCTCCGTGGCGCCATCCTTCGCGCTCTTGTCGGCCGGCACGGGAGGGGCCGTGACGGCGGACGCGGAGGCGAGCACGCTGCCGCTGCTGCTGCTTCGGCGATGGTGATGGAGCGAGCGTCGGCTAGTCGAAGAAGAAGAAGGAATCGACCCCTGCTGCCACCGGCAGCAGCTGCTGCTGCCGCTCCTCGTCGTCCCGCCCTGGAGAGCGAAGCCTCGCATGACTGCTGCGGCGATGAGCGATGGCGATGAAGAGGCCGCTATCCTTCTGGCCGCCAGGAGCGACGACGTCGTGGCTGAGGAAGGGGGTGAGCGGAGAGAGAGAAAGAGAGAGAGAGGGAATTGAAGACGAGCGGAGGAAGCGAGCGTCGAAAATGAAAAAAAAAAGTCAACCTTTTGCTCACAACTTCCGAAAAAAAGAGACAAAAAAATGAGTGCTTCTTCTTCTCCGCCCCGCGCGGCGAGGGAGGCCTCCCCCTCCCCTTCTCCTTCTTCCAATCCTTCGATGACGAACTCCTTCTCGGCGGCTGCCTTCCAGCCGCCCTGGGCCCTCGAGGCCGGGAGGGGCTCCCTGTCCGTGACAGAGCTCGCCGTTGTCGCGCTGGGCCGCGTCTTTTTCTTCTTCTACGCTTCTTTGAGGTTCCTGCTCGTCTCGTTCAACGTGCTCCCGGGCCCCGGCGGTCGATGGGGTCGAGGGGCCCTGCGTGCGAGCGTGACGAGGCTCGGGGGCATGCCCTCGAGGGCCGAGGCGGCCAGGGAGGCCGCAGAGAGGGTGGTGGCGAGGGTGCTGGTGAGTTGAGTTGAGGTTTTTTTCGTTTTTTTTTCTCGACGACGACGACGTTCGACGTCGAAGCGATGGTGCTTCTTCAAGAAGCACCATCGTCTCTGGCCTTTCGCTTGCTCTTGTTCGCTTCTCCTCGAGTCTCTGGAGCACTACCGCATCTATCTCATTGACCTGTGAGAAAAAACAGAGGAATAGATCACGAAGAGACGTCGAAAGGCGCCGGTTTCTGCTTCGCAAGAAAAAGAGAAACCAAACAATCGCGATGGACTCGCCGCCGGAGCGTCTTCCCTCTCTTTTGCGCGCGCTTTCTCTGGCGCTTTCCGCCTTTCTCCGCGCGAGGGCTTGCCTCAGGCGATGAACAAGCCTCTGCTCTTCACCTCACAAGAGAGAAAGAGAGCTTCCCGGCCGGCTGCCTCGAGAGAAAAGCGAAACGCCCATCAAGCGAGGGCTTTTTCATTTTTTTCGCTTCCATCTTATTCGAACAGCTAACTCCTTCTCCACCTCCTCAACAACAACAACAACAACAACAACAAAAACTTCAGAACCGCCCGCTGCCCCCTCGCCCTGCCGTCGTCCTCTGCTTCGGCGACTCCCTGACCGAGGGCACGCTCGGGGCGGACTGGGTGGCCAGGCTCGGGGACTCGCTCGGCGGGAGCTCGAGCTTCTCTGTGAGAGTAATCAACTGCGGCGTCTCTGGCCAACTCGCCTCGGCGGTCGCGTCCCGCGTCGAAAGCACCGTCGCGGCCTGCAGCGGGCGCGTCGTGGGCGTGTTTGTGCTCTGCGGGACCAACGACGTGCTCGCCGCCTGCGCCGGGAGGGCAAACAGGAAGAAGAGGAGGAGCGGCGGAGGCGGAGGTGGAACGAAAAAGAGCAGCTCGAAGAAAGCTCCTTCTCTCCTCTCTTCTCTGTTCCCCGAGGCCGCGCGCCGCTCCCTGTACGGCTCCTTTGTTCGATTCGCCTACCGCGCCACCAACGCCTTACCTCGAGCCCCGCTGACCCGCCCCGCTGCCCTGGCCTCCGTCGCCGCAGCCCTCGACGCCGCTGCTCTCTCCGCCCCCGGGGCCGCCCTGGCCGTCGCGACCATCCCTCCCCTCGGCGAAGATCTTTCGTCCAAGACCAACGCCGCGGTGCGCGACCTCAACCGCGGGATCAGGTGCGTGGCGTCGGCCAGGCCCCGCGTGACGCTGCTGGACGTGCACGCGGCGCTGGCCGCGGCGCTGGCGGCGAAGAGGGAGGAAGTGGAAGGCGACGGAGGAAGAGGAGGAAACGGTCAACTTTCTCTGATTCCTTCGTCCATGGCGGCGACGGCGAATAATTCCGAGGAGGGAGAGGAAGGAGGAGAAGAATCCGAGGAAGAGGAAGAAGACCTCTCTCTGACCGTGGGGCCCTCGTGTCTGATGTCTGCTCTGCTGCGCGTCGTCTTCAGGATCTCTTGGGACAGGTGAGGAGTGAAAAAGAGTTCCCCTCCCCCCCTTCATTTTTTTCTTCTTCTTCGCTAACACTTTCCTTCTCTCTTTTCTTTCACCTCCACCTCCACCTCCCCCACCTCCTCTTTCCACACATCAGGGCCGCGCAATGGAAGGCCTTCCCCGCTGCCGCGGCAGCGGCGGCCAAGAGCCTCCCGGAGAGGGTCTCGAGCTCGGCGCTGGCGCTCTGGAGCAGAGGAGGAGGAGGAGGAGGAAGGACAGTGAGCAAGAGGAAAAGCAAAACTTCCGTTGCCGCCAACTCGCTCCTCCACGACGGCGTCCACTTCGGCGAGACGGCGGCGGCGTGCGTGCTCGCGCTGACGCTGCCCTGGGCCAGGCGCGCGGCCAGGGAGAGGAGCGGCGGCAGCGGCAGCGGCTCCTCCTCTTCTTCGAGGGCTGCTTCTGCTTCTGCTGCTTCTTCTTCTCTGGGACTCGCTACGGCGCTCGCCTCTTCGCCGCCGAGCCCCTCCCGGAGGCGAGGCGCCGTCGTCGCCGCCTCCACCTCGAAAGCCGTGGCCGTCTCCGTGCCCAGAGAGAGAACGACCAGCAATAGCAGCAATAACAGCGAGAACAGCGGCAAGGGGGGAGGGATTTCTGGGGCGCTGGCTTCTGCCGCTATCCGCCTCCTCGCGAGCTCGAGGTAGACTTTTCCCCCCCTCTTTTTTAGGAATAACACTTCACAACACTTGCCCCTCCGATTCTTTTTTACCCTCCTTCTTCGTCGTCAATAGAGAGATAGAGAGAGAAGAGAGAGAGACCTCGAAATGAATGAATTATTTTTTATTTGTAAGTTTTTTGGTCCTTTTTTTCAACAAAAGAAATGAAACGAAAATCAAGTTTTTTGTCTCTCTCTCTCTCTCGCGCGCCGTTCTCTCGCTCTCCCTCAATTCGCTCTCTCTCCCTCCCTCGCTCATGAAAGTTCTCTCTCTCTCTCTCTCTCTCTCTCTCTTTCAAGCCGCCGTTGCCGCTTCCTTCCCTTTTCGTCTCGCCGTCTCTTCCCTCCCCTCCTTCCTCTTTCCCTCCCTTCACTCCCTCTTCGCCGCCGCAGCTCTCTCTCCCCTCGCCGCGGCGGCGCACCGCGCGAGCCTCGACGCGAACGCCGCGGCGAGGTGGTTGACGGCCGTCTGCCACGCCAGGAACTCGGCCGAGACCTCCCCGAGGCGCGGGACTGGGGAGTGAGAAGAAGGAGAGCGGGGACGGGAATGACGAGAGTGGGGAGCGGCGGCGAATGAAAAGACTCCTTCTTCTTCGTCGTCATCGTCCTCTTCGTCTTCGGAGAGCAACAAGCCCCCGCGCTCTTCCGCCGGGGAGTAGGAAAAGCCCCGGTAGGCTCTGCGGAGGAGCGGGGGCTCGGGACCCAGAGCATCGACGACCGAGAGGCGCGCGACCTTTTTGATTTTTTAAGTTTTTTTTCGATTTTGGAAAAAGAGGTGAGAGCGAAGAAGAAAGTAAAGAAAAAATCGAAAAAACTCCAGAAAAAAAACACCTCTCACCTGCTTTAGCCTCGTCGAGTCCAGCGAGAGGGCCTCGAGGGCCGCGGCGACCGCCGAGGCCGGAGGGAGATGGCGGTAAGAGGAAGAGGAAGGAGAAGAAAGAGAGGCCTTTCCTTTCTTGTTCTTCGACGGCAAAGAGGAAGCGTTGCCGCCGCAGCAGGGGCGAGCGGCGGCAGCGGCAGAGAGGTCGAAGACCGACGAGGGCGAAGGAGGCGAGAGCAGCGGCGGCGTCGGCGTCGGAGTCGGCGGCGAAGAGCTCATCTCCATCCCGAACAGGCCCTGCGTCGCAGCAGCGGCAGCAGCCGTCGCGGTCTCCTCGTCGCTTTCGTCGCTTTCGTCGTCGTCATCAGCCGAGGAGGAAGAAGAGGGCGAAGAAGAAGAAGAAGAAGAAGGAGAAGACGACGAAGAAGAAGGGCTCGAGTTCCCCAGCAGCAGCAGCGCGCACGGCCCCGCCCTGGGCCCCCCGGCCCCCGCCAGCGCAGCTGCGTACGCGCAGGCGACCCCTGCCTCGACGGCGGCCTTTCGGGGCAGGCCCGCGAGCACCCAGGCGTCGCGCCAGCGCAGGCGCAGGACCTCCTCGAGCAGGGAAGGAGACGGAGGAGGTTGAGGACTAGGAGGGGGAGGAGGTTTCGTCAAAGTCCTAGTCGCGCTAGCTTCTTCTCCTCTGTCGTCGTCGTCGCCGTTGCTCTCATTGGCCTGCCCCTCCTGCCCCGTCGCTGCCGCTGCTGCCGCCTTCTCCTCGATCTCTAACCGCCTTTTCTGCTCAATGAGGGTCTCTTCTTTCTCCCCGGGGAGTCTGGGAGGGAGAAGCTGCTCGGGGAGCGCGCTCTTGCTGTGCCCTTCTTCCCGTTCGATCTGCTTGGGAGACGTTGAATTCGACGAGCTCGTCGAATTCGTCGAATTCGTCGACGCCAAATGTAGCGCCCTCTCCAGGGCGAGCACGTCGCTGGCTGCGTCCAGGTGCCGTGCTACCTCGGCGACGAGATGGTCAGGGAAATAGAAGAGAGACATCGGGGTGGAGGGAAGAGGGAGAGAAGAGAGAGGAGAGAAGAGAGAGGAAGAGAGGGGAGGTCAGGAAAAAAGGTGTGTTTTTTTTTCAGAAGCGAAAGAAAAAGTTTTCCCCCCCTCTTCGACCTCGACCTCTCACTCGTCACTTTCTTCTGCGCCCCCCCTTATCCGTTTTTTGCGTTCCGTTCCAATTTTTTTCTTTTCTTTTTTCTACAAATGCGAAGGAGAGAGTTTTCCTACTCGATCCAATCAAATCAATTCGACACAAACAATGCGCTGTTAAAAAAGCAAGCAAAAAAATGCAACTTTTCTTCAAACCGCGGCCTCGATCCGAACAATCTCGCTCGCAAAGGCCCTCCTCCTCGTGTTTCCTCCGCTTCCGTTCCCTCCGCTTCCGCTTCCTCCAGCACCAACGGCTCGGTGCCTGCGCCTGCGCCTGCTGCTGCTGCTTCTACCGGGGAAGATCAGAGAGATCGAAGTAGTAGAAGAAGAAAACCTCCTGTTCTCGTTCTCGTCCCCGCTTTCGCTGCTTTCGCTTTCGCTCTCGTCGCTCTCGTCGCTCCCACCACCTCCTCCTCCTCCTTGCTTCCTTTCCTTTTCTTCTTCTTCCTCTGCGGCCAGCAGCGCCGCGTCCACCGCGGCCTTCACCTGCGCCATCGTCGCGTCGGGGGCCACCTCGAACTCGAGCGGCGGGGGGAGAGAAGAGCAAGAAGAAGAAGACTTTTTGCTCTTCCTTCTGCGGCTCTGTTGGACAAAGATCGAAAACGGCAGCGGCCGCCCCGAAGCGCCGCCGCTTCCTCCCTCTCTCTTTTCCCCTTCTCCTCCTTCTTCCTCGCCCCCTTGCTCATTCCCTCCCCCGACCACCGCCGCGGCAGTCCCGGCGACGGCAGCCGCCCTCCTCGCCGTCGACGCCACCAGACCCGCCGAAAACTTCAGCGCGGCCAGCGCGGCGTCTCCAGCGATTTTCGTGACAAACCCGGGCTCGCATTCCTCGACGACCAAAAAGCGCTGCGCTTCTTCTAAAATTCCCAGGTCTCGCTCGACCGAAGCCGAAAAGTCTCCCAGGGTCGCCCCGGGCCTCGCGACGACAGAGAGCGCCGAGCCGTCTCTGAGCTCGACGCGGACGGGCGTGGATCCCCGAGGGAGCGGGGGAAGGGTCGGGGCGTCGGAGCGGATGACTCGCTTCGGTTGAGGTCGAGACGAAGAAGGGTTTGAAGAATTGGAAGAGGTCGAAATCGAAAACGGGTTTTTCGCGAGCTGAAAAAGCGACGAAGCGTACGAAGAAGAGCTCGCCTCTCTCTTTTTCTGATTCTCCTCCTCCTCCCCGCGCAGCCCGCTGGCCACGGCCCTCCAGGCCGCGGACCCGCGGGCCCACCCCACTAAGCCTTGGCCGCGAAGCTCCCGGTTCACGGGCTCCGGCAGAAGCAGGAAATGGGCCCAAGCCAGCAGAGCGCCCTTGGCGCCGATTCCGCTCCCGCCGCCAGAGCCAGCACTCGAGGAAGAGGACGAATCGGTGATGGCCCCCGGGGCGGCGAGGCGCTTGGCCGCGGCGCGCGCGGTGCGGGCCAGCCCGGCGGCCGGGAGCGTTCTCGACGACGACGACGACGACGCCCCCGCGCCTCCGACGACGCGCGGCCTGTCCTCAGCTAACAGGAAAGTCAGCCTCTTCCTTCTGTTCTCTTCTTTTCCTGCCGCTGCTGCTGTCGAGCTCGAACCTTCCGAGGCGACTACGAGCTCAACGACGCGCTCCAGGACCTCGGCGACGGGGGTGGAGGCCGGGAGAGCGATGCGTTCGGGGAAGGGGCTCGAGAGCAGCTGGGCCTCGACGACGACGACGGAGGCGGCAGAGGGGTTTTCGTTTTTCGCGGAAGCTTTGTCGGGCGTCGTCGTCAGGCCTGCTGCCGCGGCGAGGCGCGCGAGCGTCGAGATAGAGGAGGAAGAAGAGGAAGAGGAGGGCCTAGGAGGAAGAGGGGGTTGCTTCCGTTGCTGCTGTTGCTGCTCTCCTTCTTCTTCTTGCTGCTGCTGCTTCTTGCTGCTGCTCTTCTCCTCCTCCTCCTGCTCCTTGTTCTCGTTCTCCTTTCCCTTCTTCTTCGAGAGCACCACCGAGGCCGCGGCGTCCACGGCGCCGTCCAGGAGCCTCGCAGCTGCCCCCGATAGGGCGGCGGGGAGCAGGGCGTCCCCGGCCCTGGCTGCGCACGAGACCGGCAGCGCCGCGAGCGAGAGCAGAGAGGTCGACGACGACGACGACGCCGACGCCGACGAGGAAGAGGAAGGAAAGAGCAAGCGCCCCTTGGCTGCCGCGAGAGAGTCGGAGAGAGCGGTTTTGCTCTTCTGGGCAGGTTGTTGTTGTTCTTCTTCTCTACCTGAGGCCGTTTTTTATGAGTTTCGATTTTCATTGTCGCGGAGGTGAGAGTTTGAAAGTGTTGGAGGGAGGGAAAAGAAAGAACAAGGAGCAGGGAACGAGGTTTTTTTCGAAGCGAGTCCCTCTCTCTCGTTCGATCAATCAATCAATCACGTCCCCAACTCTTCTTCTTTCTTCTTTCTCTCTCTTTACTGGTCTTTTCTCTCACCTCGACCTCTCGCATCCGACGACGCGACCCTGCGCGCGGCCAGGAAGCTGCCAAACGTGGAGGGAAGGGCCGCCGGCGCGGGCTGCTGCTGCTGCTTCAAGGGGGCATCAATCTCATCAACGTTGACGGTTCTGATGCGATCGATTTGAGAGAGCTTCTCGGCCTCTTCCTCCCAGCCCTCGGCCGAGGTGGCCGCGAGGGCGCGGAGGAGCATGGGAGGAAGGTGCAGGTCGAGGAGAAGTTCAGAGCAACAGTAGGAGGACGGGGAAAGAGAGAGCGCGCAAACGGCGTTGCTCTCTTTTCGACCGATGCTCTCTCTTGACGACGACGAAGAAAAGAAAAAGTGAACTTCTTTGCTTCTCTTTTTTTTGCTGCCCTCCCTCTCTCACTTAGCTCTTTTTTTCTCTCCCAACAACATGACCGCCCAAGAGCAGCAGCCCCAGCCCTCGACGACGCACCCGCTGCGCCGCAAAGGCTTCGCCCTGGCCACGCTCGCTGCGGCCACCGTCGGCGTCTCGGCATTCGCCCTGGCAGCGGCCACGGGCGACCTCTCCGGAGGCGCCAAGATTGGTGGAAGCGATGGCGTCGGCGGCGGTTTCTTCGGGATGGGACGGCGTGGAGGAGTGAGCGGCAGCCCTGCCTCTAGCAGCGGCTCCTCCGGCCACGCGGTAAGAGAGAGAGCATGGTCGATTGCCTCCCTGGGTGCTGAAGCGCAGTCGACTCGAGGGCTTCATCGAGCGGAGGAGAAAGGGATGGGGGCAAGCGAGCGAGCGACGTCGCAGCGACACGCGAAACCAAGATCGATGGCCTTTTAGCTTCCCTTCTCTCTTCCTTATCTCACTCACTCTTTACCACCTCTCTCTACAATCGCCCCCTCACAGATCCCAGACTGGGGCTTCAAGCTACCGTATGGGTGCGTAGTTTTGAAAAAGAACAAGATGGTGGTGGAGAAAAACAAAGAATTCGTTGCAATCAAGAAAGGCAGAGCCTTTTCGCTCACATCTTTTTTCCGTCGACCCTCGACCTCCAAAAAAAACTCAATCCCCTCCCCAAAAAACAGCCCCGCCTCGGGCGCCAACCGCGCGCGGATCCTCGCCGAGATCCGCGAGGAGAACGACTGGAAGACCGACCTGGTGCTGGGGAAAAAGGCCGGCGCGGCGCTGCGGTAAGAGAGTTGGTTGGTGGTGGTTGAGAGAGAGTTTTTCCCCCTCGAAAGAAAGAAAGAAAGAAAAAAAGACTAAGAAAAAAACTTCAAAACACCCACACGAAACAAAACATCAGCGCCCGCCTCCCCCGCGTCGCCGTCGCCTGGGTCCGGAACTACCTCGCCGAGCTCGCGCTGTACTTTGACGTCGGAGGTAAGAAGCGGATGGAGAGAGAGAAAAAACGAAGGAGAAACGACGGGTTCGAGAGAGAGAGCGGCGCGAGCGAGCGAGCGAGCGAGCGAGAAAAAAAACCCGAGTCTCAAACCTTTCCAAAAAAAAAACTCTTCAGGCATCTGGGTCTACTACATCTACTTCGTCTTCGGCTCCTCGCTCTTCCCCGGGAGCTTTAACAAGGAAAAAGACGGCCTGTCGATGCCCCCTCGCTCCGCGGTCCTCGAGCAGATCAAGGTCGCGTCCAAGGCCATGCCCCTCTACGCCTTGCTGCCCTCGCTCGTCGAAAACCTCGCGGAGAGGGGCGTGACTGCTTCCTTCTCGAGGATAGACAGGGACGTCGGCGGTATTGTGCCTTATTTGCTTTTGATTACTGCTTACATGAGCTTTGTTGAGTGGGGGGTCTACTGGGTGCATCGCGGGCTGCACGACTGGAAGACTGGGTACAGGTGAGAGATTTTGATTTTTGAAAAAAATTTGAAGTTTTTTTTGTCCTCGAGCGTCGAAGAGCACGACAACGAAGTGCTCCTCCCTCTCTCTCTCTCCCTCACTCACTTTCTTGCATCTCCCCCTCCCCAACCAATCCAATCCAATCCATTTAAAGGAAACTCCACCACGTCCACCACAAGTACAACAAGGAGTCCACCCTCAGCCCCTTTGCGGGACTCGCCTTCTCTCCCCTGGACGGCATCGCCCAGGCTCTTCCCTACGCCTTTGGTTTACTTTTTATCCCCGTGCATTTCTTCACGCACGAGATGCTTTTGTTCCTGACCGCCATCTGGACCAACAGCATCCACGACTGCCTCGACGCCAAGATGGAGCCGATCATGGGTGAATAAGAGAAAAGAGAGAGAGAGATGGAGGGAGAGAGAGAGAGAGAGTTTCTTTCTTTTCTTTTCGAGGTCGACTTTTTCTCACTTGAACTTTCTCAACCCCCTTCCTCTTTCTCCTCTTCTTCCCCGCAGGCGCCGGCTACCACTCGATCCACCACACCACCTACCGCCACAACTACGGGCACTACTTCACGTACATGGACGGGCTGCACGGCACGCTGGTGAGCCCCGCGGAGCACGCCGAGGAGGAGAGGAGGAGGAATAGCGGCGGCAAGAAAGAGTGAAGAGAGAAAATTGAGAGAGAGAGACTTTTTTCTTTGAAAACAAATTCATGGTTCTCGTCGTTTTTTTTCCACTTTCTTTTTTCCCTCTCAACAAGCCCCATCGCTTCGAAAGCCAAACTTGAGCTTGCCCCATCTTCCTCTCTCTTTCCACCGTATCTTGAATCTCGCACGAGATGAAGGTGACTTGCTTCCCGCTTTTGGAGAAGATAAAGCAGAGAACAAGCCAAGAAAAGGCTCCTTGCGACAAGCAAAAACCAACAAGCGAGAAAGCGATGGCCGACGACGGAAACGCCGGCGCTCTCGTTCCGGCCGTCGCGGCGCTCGACCTCGACAACACCACCTCTGCCGCTGCTGCCGCTGCTGCCACCACCAGCTCCCGAGACTTCTTCCCCATCAACGACCTCCCCCCGGAGCTGCTCGTGACGATCGTCGCGCTGGCGGCAGAGAAGATGGAAAAAGACAAGCGCCACTGGGAGTGGCCAGTGGGGCCCACTTGGATCAGGCACTCTTTTCCTTCGGTCTGCAAGCGCTGGAACGCCATCTTCGCCACCAAGGACGCCAGCCCCTTGCACGAGACGCTCGTGGTCCACTTTGAGAGGGAGGCTGAGTTGGTGATGGCGGCGGCGAGGGCGTCGTCGAGTTCGACGGCGACGACGGCAGAGGAAGGGCGTGGCCCGCGCCGCGGGGACCCCGTTGTCCACGCCTCGAGGGTCATCGCCTGGGCGCAGCAGCGCGCCGAGTCGGTGCGCAAGCTGCGCCTCGAGGTTCGAGTCAACTCCGATCCCGATGATTTCACGTCGAACGACTTGGCCGCGCTCGTCGCCGCCGTCGGGCCGCGCTTGGAAGAGATCTCGTTAGGATCTGGCTCCCGCTGGATGTCTCGCCCTTTCTGGGCCTCTCTGCGCCACTCTGTCATCCCCGCGGGGAAGCTGCGCTCGCTGAGCGTCTGGGGGCACGCGTCGGAAGCCATCTCGGAGAGCGACGTCGAGCCCCTGGCGCAGCTCTCGGGCAGCCTCGAGGAGCTGGTCATCTCTGGCTCCGGTTCGATCGCCCCCGACAGCACGCAGCCCGGCCTGCCGCGCTTCCCGGAATTCGTGCTCGCTCTCACAGAGCTTACGCGCCTCGCGCTGAACCGTCAAGTTCGCATCGCATCGATCCCCGCCGGGATTTCAAACCTCAAAAAGAGAGAAAGAAAGAGAGAAAGAGAGAAAGAGAAAGAGAGAGAGAGAAGAACTCGAGCGCGAAAAGGCGCTTCAACAAACTTTCACATTCGGTTCATCTTCTTCCTTCTTCGCTTTCGAGCTTTGCTTTCTCCTCTTTTCCCCTCTCCATACGATCCCACACGACACCATGACGACGGAATCCTGTTACCAGACCTCGACGAGCGCGCAGGGCGCGTCGTGCCTGGCAGTGCTGCCAGAGAGGCTCCCCTTTTTCAGCACCGATTCTTCTTCTTCTTCTAATTGTTCGGCGGCCAGCGTCGTCGGCAACAAAAGCGCCGCATCTTCATCATCATCGTCGACCGCCGCCCCGGCCCGCGAGCAGCGTCGGAGGCTCCACCTGTACAATTCCGACGCGGAGAGCCACCTGGCGTTCAAGGTGCGTCTGAAAAGGTGGAGAGAGAAGGAGACAGAGCCTTTGATCGCGCGGGAGAGAGAGAGAGGTGGAAGGAGAGAAAAAGACGTTCTTTCTTCTTTTCAGGAAAAAGAAAAGGAACTTTTTCCTAGCACGTCCGACGGACACCGGCGCTAGAAGGAAAAGAGCAAAGGAAGCGAAACTCTCACCCCTTGCTTGCTTGCTACTAAAAAAAAAAACCCTCCTCCACAACAGATAAAGACCAACGCCCCCGGGCGAGTCTCCGTCGACGTCGCCTCGGGCGTCATCGCCCCCGGGTGCTCGAAGACGGTGCGGGTCTACTGGTCATCGAGCTCTTCGAATTCTTCTTCGTCAGCAGACGGCGCCGTCGTCGCGGTCTCCTCGCGCCGCCTCCCCACCGACACCCCTCTGGCGCAGGCGGCCGCCGCCGCCCTTCTCGGCCGAGAGGTCGTCGGCGGCGACATGAATAAGAACCAACTGCCCTTCCCGGACGTCGTGGTTCCCATCGTCATCGTCCCGAGGCTGTGTTCGGTCGAGAAGGCCGAGACGAGCCTGGCAGCGGCCGCGGCGGGCGTCGGCGCCGCGGCGGCTGCCGTGCCCGTCGGGGCGGCGTCGGCCGCGGACGCCTCCGCCTCTGCCGCGGCGCTGCTGAAGGCGCACACGGAGCTGCTCTACGCGCACGGGCTGCTGGACGCGGAGGGGGCCGTGGCCGCGTACGGGGCGGCGGCGCTGGCGCTCTCGGGGAGGAGGGCGACGGCGGCGACGACGGGGAAGGAGGAAGAGGAGGAGAAAGTCGGTGCCGCCGGCGACAACGAAGAAGCTCCTCTGTCTCCGCGCCCCGAGCAAGACGCTTCTTCGCAGCAGCCCGCTGCCCCTACGACCCCCGGTTCTTCCCCGGCCCCTGCTTCCTATGCGCTGCCTTCTTCTTCTTTCCCGAACAGCAACGGCAACAGCAGCAGCGACGAGCCGGGAAGCCCCGAGGAGAAGAAGAAGAGGCAGCAGCAGCAGGAGGCAGAAGAGGCATTAGCGGCAGCAGCAGAATTGGAACAGCGGCAGCAGCAGCTCGAGGAGCGCAAGCAGCAGCAGGAGCTGGAGCAGCTCGAGTGCCGGGAGCAGTAGCGCAAGCAGCAGATCTACGACGCCGCGGTCTTGAACGTGAGTTGAGATTTTTTTCTTTTTTTCCTTTTGAGGTCGAGAGGTCGTCGAAAAACTCGAAAAAAAATCAAAACTGAAAACTCAACTCTTTCTTTCTTCCCTCGAATCCAAATTCCAAAAACACAAAATATTAAACAGGAGATCGCCTCTGCGATGGAGAGGCTCCGCGCCGTCGTCGCAGCCGGCCCCGACGCCGCCGCTGCGGCCGTAGACAACAAGTCTTCTCCTCTTTTCGAAAACGCCGAACTTGCCGCCGCCGCCAACGATGCCGACAAGACCAAAAAGCCGAAGAAAAAGTGGGGCCGCAAGGCTTCGTCCGCTCCTTCCTCCCCTTACCTTGAGGCGGCCCAGCGCGAGGCCTCCTTTTCGTCTTCCGTGGTCGGAGGCATCGGGGAGAGGCACGGCTCCTTCGCGTCCCTGAGGTCGAGGTCGCCGCCTCCCGTCCTCACTTCCGTTTCTTCCTCGTCGTCGCTCACCCGCAACGCCAGCAGCGGGAGCATCAGCAGGATCGGGAGCAGCGGGCGTATCCTGGGCGTCGGGGGGAGGACCGGGAGCGCCGCCCCTTCGCCCGCGAGGCCGATGAGGGGGGCCGCGAAGGGCGTGAGCGGCGGCGTGAGCGGCGGAGGTGGAGGGAGCAGCAACGCCGCTTCTCCGTCGCTGCTGTCGCTGTCGCAGGCGTCGCGCGAGGAGCTCGCTGCTGCTGCTGCCGCAGCTGCGGGAGGAGAAGGGGCGGCGACACCCCCTTCTTCCTCGCCTCCCTCTCCCACGAGGTCGGTGGCGTCGAGCGCGGCGGGCTTCCCTTCGCCCGAGCCCGTGGCGGTGAGTTGTTGGAAGAGTTTTTTTTCGAGTTTTGAGTTTTTTTTTCATTTTCTTCAAAAAAAAACACCTCACTCACGACTCTTTTCATCATTTCTCTCAAAACAACTTCCAACGACAGAACCGCGTGCGCTTCTTCGACTCACTGTTCTCTTACGCCGCGTGAGAAACGAGCGCGGAGAACGAGAAGAAGAAGGAAGGCTTTCAATTGAGGGCCTTGAAACAAAAAAACTTAAAAAAACTTACCATAAAAAACGCAAAGACCCGAATTTGATCAGCATGTCGATTTTAGTTGAGAGAGAAAGAGAGAGAGGGAGAGAGAGAGAGAGAATAAGAGAGAGAGAGTAAGAGAGAGCGACGAGAGAGAGTAAGAGAGAGCGGCGAGAGAGAGAGATCAAGAGAAAGAGAGCAAGCGAGCGATGAGAGAAAACCTTTTTTTTTGTTCCCCTAGTTGTTACCATCATTTCTCCTTCTTCTTCTCCTCCGATATCAAACAGGAAAAGCCAAGGTCGTTCTCTTTGTTTTTTGTTCTGCAGTCTTTGTATCGGATTTCTCGATTTCAATAATAAAAGGAATTGTTTTTTTTTCTCTCTCTCTCTCCCAACAGATAAAAAAATCAAGCAAGCAAGGCAAGGTTTTTTCGTTCATTTTTTTGTGTTTTTCTAGTTGTATATATCAGTTCGCTGCGTTTTTTTTGGGATAAGTGCGTGCGTTTTTGTAAAGCTGCGATTATTTTGGCGGGGTAAAATAAAAAGAGGGGCGGGGGTTGGGGGATTGGCGGCAGCGCCGTTGAACAAAAAAAACGCAAACTCAAAACTTTTTCTTCTCTCTCTTTCTTTCCTCTTTCTCTCTCTCTTCCTCCTTTTTCAAACCTTGAGCGGCACGTCCTCGCCCGACTCGTCCGACTTGCGCCCTCCGTTAACTCCTCCGGTCATCGAAGGCGAAAGCGAAAGAGAAGAAGCCAGGCTCGCCTGCCTCGACGAGAAAGACCTAGCCACTTCTTGGTCGTGCCTGTCGTTGGCCAGCTTCTTCAGCCTGAGGTCCTCCTCCTCGAGCTCGGCCTCCATCCTCAGCGCCGTGGCCCTGTCTTTCGCGAGCGTGAAGTAGAGGCCGAAGTAGGCGATGCCGCAGAGGGCCCAGGGCACCACCATCATGCAGAGCATGGCATTTCCCAGAGCCTTGGCATTCGCATCCAGGGCAGCCCTGTCTGCTCCCTCGCCTCCAGGTTTCAGAGTGCCGATGAAGCCAAACTTGGGCGAGAGGGCGCCGACGATGGGGCCGGCGAGAGCGCCGATGGCCGTCTCGAAGGACCTGTCGAACGCGAAGACCGACGACCTCAGGCGTTCGGGCACGACCTCTGCAAACATCGCTGAGTTGTTGGTGCCGCACCACGAGACCAGCGAGCCCAGCACGAAAAAGACCGCGCAGGCGATGCCGACGGCGTGGCCCTGCTCCGAGGCGAGGGCGACGGTGGGCTCGAGCGCGTGGGCCGCGGAGGCCTCGGCCAGAGGCTTAGCCACGGGGAGCAGCCAGGTCATCAGGAAGGCTGCGGGCAAAGAGACGGCGACGGAGAACTGGCAGGTCATGATCCTCCCGGCGACGGGCCAGCGCTTGGACATGGCGTCGCCGACGACGCCTCCGAGGCCAGAGCCGACGGCGGTGCCGAGGCCCCAGATGGCGACGACCTGGGAGAGAGTTGGAAGATGGGGAGATTTTGGGAAATGGTGATGCCGTGGGACTGTAAAAAAAAGCTCGAAATCTCCCTTTTTTTCCAAAGAAAAAAACTCAAAAAACGAAAAAACTCACCGTCGCGGCAGGCAGCGCCTCGAACCCGCGCATCTGCAAGTAGAGCGTCAGGAACGACAGCGCGGTCCACGGCATCGACCCCACGATCCCCTGCACGACGATGATGATGAAGGTGGGCACGCGGAGGACCTTGCCGACGTCCGACGCCATCTCCTTGCCGCGAGCGACAAAGGCCTTGGAGATCGCCCCGACCCCGTTGCCTTGTTCCGTCGTCTCTTCCTCGTCGGTCGCGGGAAGGCCGGCGTCGAGCCTGCGCTGCCTGCGAGCGGCGACGGCCTCCTTGCGGGCCCTGGTGCGGTCGTCGCGGGCGATGCAGGAGCAGAGGGCGGCCGCGCCAAGAGAGACGCCTCCCACGACGAAAAACGCGAACCTCCACCCGGGCATCGACGAGGCTCCGATCTTGGTCCCTCCGATCGACGTCGCGAAGAAGCCAAACATCATCGACCCCAGGGAAGAGATCATGTAGAGGGCTCCGAAGGCGCGCCCGCGCTGCGAGGGGGCGTACATGTCAGCGATCAGAGACTGCACCGAAGGGATGATGAGCGAGAGGCCGATCCCGTTGAAGATGGCAAACGCGATCGCCTGGCCGACAGACTTCATCACCCCAAAGGCCAGCGTCGCGATGCCCCAGATGACAGCCCCGGCGACCACGACGGAGACGCGGTCGCAGCGGTCTCCCAAGACACCAGAGAGGGGTGCGACGGCGGCCTGGGTCAGAGCGCGGGCGAGGTTGACCGTGGAGAGCACCGCCGGCGTCGTCGCGAGTGCGGCCCCGATGGGGGCGTAGAGGGCCGGGAGCACCGTGTCGTCCCCGCGCTCGATGACGAACATGACGAAGATCGCCACCGTGGTGAGCACGACGCGCCAGTTGGTCTGCTTCTGGTTCGTGTTCGTGGTGGAAGAAGAGGAGGAAGAAGAAGTGGTGGAGGGGGAGCCGCAGCAGGCGAGCGACGCGAGTTTGGAGAGGAACGAGCCTCCTCCGCCGTTCGAGTTCTGGGCTGCTCCTGCTACTCCTCCTCCCTCGGCAAAGTCGAAGGGCTTGATGCCCTGGCCGCCGTCGCTGGAGAAGGCGCGGGCCTTGTCGCCCTTCTGCTCGGTCGGGGACTGAGAGTGAGGGGGGGAGGTTTGTTGGGGGGTTTTGAGAGAGAGAGAGAGAGAGAATCAGAGGGAGAAGAGAGAGAATCAGGTGTGGGTGAGGTTGAGGTTGAAAAGGAAAAAGGCCGAAGCTTTGTTCTCTCTCGCTCGTCGCTCGCCAGCATCGTTTTTTTCTTCTTCGATCGACTCGCTCTCTCGGCGTCCCCATCTTTCCCCCTCCTTCTTCTTCTTCCCCCTTGCCTCTCTGCTCGTCGAAAATCGACCAACTAAGGGTGCAAACGCTTCGTGCTCTCCATCTACGGTGAACAGAGAGAGCAAGCGAGGGCGCATCGAGAGAGAATTGAGCGCGCGATGATTGGTTGTTGGAGGGACAAAAAAGCAAGCCAATCAATCGAGGAAGCAAAAAAAAACGCTGAGAGGGATGGAACTCGAAACGCGGCGGCGGAGGTGGTCGATGGAAGTTCTGTCAGGACAACAAAGAGCGCGCGCGAGGACGAGCACAAAAACGCGTCGAATTGCGCGTCGCTTGTTGCCAACGTGCTCGGAAGCTTCAGTGAGGATCTCTGGGCGAAGGACAAGGGCGAAAGAGGAGCGAAACACCCAATGCGGGACGCGAGAGGGACGCCGTCGTCGTCCTCGGACAGGCTTTTTTCTTCGCTCGACGACGTCGAAGGCGCCGGTCCCTCTCGCTCGTCCAGTTGTGTCCCTACCTCGTCTCCGGCGGTGCGAGACCCGTCGGGCGGGTTGGTCGCGACGGGCTTGGTCATCCTAGAGGGTGGCTGGATGAAAAGCGGTGGCGAATTGGGCTGGGGAAGGGTGGGGAAGTCGCTGTCGGAGGGCCGATGGAGGGGCGACAGGCGGCGGTCGGAGTGGTTTTTTTCGGCGTCGACGATAGTTTTTCGACCCGAGAAGAAAAAATGTGATTTTGTGAACAAAAAAAAGCGGCACGCGAATGATTTTATAGGGGGGATCCGAAGGGGTCTTAAAGCGGAGCTCCCGGCAGCTTCTCAGGGGTCTGATGCGCTGTTGCATTTTGTTTTTGCTTCCTCTTCTCTCTCTCGACCTCGTCGACGCTCTTCGACCCCCTCGACCTCGACCCCTTTTCATCAAAGCAAGCGGTGGTCCCTCGCACTCTTCTTGTTCCGTTTCCCTTTTTTTTGTTGCGACGCGAGAGAGATCGAGGAAGAAATGGGAATCGAGCTTCTTTGATAGAATGAAAACGGCATCGGGGGGGAAGATGGAAGGGAAAGAGAGAGAGAGAGAGAGAGAGAGAGAGAGAGAGAGAGAGAGAGAGAGAGAGAGAGAGAGAGAGAGAGAGAGAGAGAGAGAGAGAGAGAGAGAGAGAGAGAGAGAGAGAGA
>Ga0114918_10000184_pt1 | contig 51106 bp, 50 predicted proteins | sample LantaG_FD_87015 | JGI IMG/M metagenome (GOLD analysis project Ga0114918, IMG submission 87015) | Deep subsurface microbial communities from Baltic Sea to uncover new lineages of life (NeLLi) - Landsort_02402 metaG | ecosystem: Environmental > Aquatic > Marine > Oceanic > Sediment | place... | reverse complement strand
TTCTTCTTCTTCTTCTTCTTCTTCTTCTTCTTCTTCTTCTTCTTCTTCTTCTTCTTCTTCTTCTTCTTCTTCTTCTTCTTCTTCTTCTTCTTCGTCTTCTTCTTCTTCTTCTTCTTCTTCTTCCGCTTCTTCTGCTCCCCTTCCTTTCCTCGCCTCCACCCTGCCGCACCTGCTGGAGCAGCTCGAGCTCTGCCAGAAGTCTCTGACAGCCTACCTCGAGGGCAAGAGGGCCCTGTTCCCTCGCTTCTACTTCGTCTCCGACCCGACTTTACTCGAGATCCTGTCGCAGGGCTCCGACCCCAGGGCGGTCGCGCAGCACTTCCAGTCGGGGCTGTTCGACTCGCTGGCGTCGCTGGCGTTTGAGGGAAGCGGTGGTGGGGGTGGAGGTGGAGGTGGAGGTGGTGGTGGAGGAGTGAAGGCGCTTTCGACGACGGCAGCGGCAACAACTCCTTCTTCTTCTTTTCTTTCTAACCGGATCGTCGAGATGGTCTCCGCCCAGGGCGAGCGAGTCAGGCTCGACAGGCCCGTCGAGGCCAAGGGAATGGTCGAGGCGTGGCTGGCCAGGCTCGTCGACAGGATGAAGTCGACCGTCAGGGCCAACCTCAAGGCCGCGGTGCGGGCGATCGCGCAAGCGGCGGCGGCGCAGAGCGACGGAGGAGCAGGTTCTTCTTCGTTGTCGTCTTCTTCTTCTTCCTCTTCCGCTGCTGCTCCAACTCCTGCTTCCTCTTCTTCCACCTCCACTTCGCCCTCTCCTCCTCTCACCCCGGCAGACGTCGTGCTCTCCTGCCCGGCGCAGGCGGCCCTGCTCGCCCTGCAGTACCTGTGGACGGCGGAGACGCAGGCCGCCCTCAGGGCCGCCGCGGCCGGGGACCGCGGCGCCCCGGCGAGGGCACTGGCCCGAGCAGAGGCCCTGCTCTCCTCGCTCGTCGCCGCAACGCTCAGGCCAGACCTCAACAGGAACCAGAGGACGAGCCTGGAGACGTGCATCACCGTGCACATGCACCAGAAGGAGGCGACGGGTGAGTTGTTGGGGGGAGGTTTTCGGGATTTTTGTTTGAATTTTCTCTTTCGCTTTCGAAACTTTTCTCAACAAAAAAAAACTCGAAAAAAATACAGAGGAGCTCGTCCGCAAGCGCGTCCGCGACCCTTCGGACTTCGAGTGGCTCAAGCAGGTCCGCGTCTACTGGCGCGCCGAGGCCGGCGTCGTCACCTCGATTTGCGACGCCGACTTTGCCTACTCCTACGAGTATTTGGGTAAGAAGAGAAGAGAGAAAGAGAAAGAGAGAGTTTTTTTTCCTTCAATTTTTTTCTTCCTCTCTCTTTCTTCTCTTTTCACCCCTCTTCTCTTCTCTCCCCTCCTTCTCTTTCCCCACCTCTCCACCACCATCCACAGGCGTCAAAGAGCGCCTCGTCATGACCGCCCTCACAGACAGGTGCTACATCACCCTTTCGCAGGCCCTGGCCATGCACCTCGGCGGCGCCCCCGCCGGACCCGCGGGCACGGGCAAGACCGAGACGACCAAGGACCTGGGCTCGACCCTGGGCAAATACGTCGTCGTCTTCAACTGCTCCGACCAGCTCGACTACAAGGCCATGGGCAAGATCTTCAAGGGCCTGGCCCATTCCGGCCTGTGAGGCTGCTTCGACGAGTTCAACAGGATCAACCTCGACGTGCTGTCTGTCTGCGCGCAGCAGGTGCACTCTGTGCTCTCTGCTGTCCGCGAGAAAAAAAAAGAGTTTGTCTTCACCGACGGGTCCGTAGTTCCGTTGGACCTGCGTGTCGGGCTGTTCATCACGATGAACCCTGGCTATGCGGGGCGTGTCGAACTGCCCGAGAACCTCAAAGCTCTCTTCCGCGGCGTGACGATGATGGTACCGAACCGAGAGGTGATCATCAAGGTCAAGCTCGCCGCGTGCGGCTACCAGGACAACGCCAGGCTCGCCAAGAAGTTCCACGCGCTGTACGGTCTCTGCGAGCAGCAGCTGTCCAAGCAGCCGCACTACGACTTCGGGCTGAGGAATATCCTGTCGGTGCTGAGGACGGCGGGAGCTTCCAAGAGGGCGGAGCCGAACGCGTGAGTGGCATTGTTTTTCGAGTTTTTTTCTGGTTTTCGGGGTTTTTTTTCTCTCACTTTTCTTTTTTCCTCACCTCTTCACCTTCTTTTCACTCTCTCTCTCTCGTCTCCTCGTCATCCCCACCAACCAACCAACCAACCACAACCAGCCCGGAGGACCTCCTCATCATGCGCACCCTGCGGGACATGAACACCGCCAAGCTCGCCGCCGAGGACGCCCCGCTCTTCTCCGGGCTGATCGACGACCTCTTCCCCGGCACGCGCGCCGACGCCGCCCCGGCCACGGACGTCGCCGCGGCGCTCGCCGCCGCGGCCCGCGAGCGCGGCCTCCAGCCCCACGGGCCCTGGCTCGAGAAGGGCATGCAGCTCTACGACACCAGCCTGGTCAGGCACGGGATCATGCTGGTGGGGCCCTCGGGCAGCGGGAAGACGGCCGTGGTCGAGTGCCTGGCCGCGGCGCTGACGTCTCTGGGGAAGAAGACGGTGGTGTGGAGGCTGAACCCCAAAGCGCTGACCGCCTCTCAGATGTTCGGGAGGATGGACGCCGCGACCGGGGACTGGACTGACGGCGTGTTTGCTGCGCTCTGGAGGAGGGCGGCCAAGAGTGGTGGAGGTGGTGGTGGAGGTGCTTCTTCTTCTTCTTCTTGTTCTTCTTCGAGCTCTTCTTCTTCGTCGGCGGCGGCGTCGGCGGCGGCAGCGGCGAAAAACTCGACCTCAACCTCTTCTTCTTCCTCTTCTTCCTCTTCCTCCTCCAATCCGACCTCCGTCTGGATCATCCTCGACGGCCCCGTCGACGCCATCTGGATCGAAAACCTCAACACGGTGCTCGACGACAACCGCGTCCTGACCCTGGCCAACGGGGACCGCGTTCCCATGGCCTCGCACATGAAGCTGCTGTTCGAGGTCGAGCACCTCGCCAACGCGTCGCCGGCGACGGTCAGCAGGGCCGGGATCATCCACCTTTCCGGGTCCGAGCTCGGGTGGAGGCCGCTGATGAGCTCGTGGCTGGCAAGCAAAAGGCCTGTCGAGGCAGGGGCGCTGGCGCCGCTGTTCGAGAGGGTGGTGCCCGCGGCGCTGGCTTGGCTGCGAGGGGAAGGGTTTGATGGAAGTGGAGGTGGAGGTGGAGGTGGAAGCGGCAGCGGTGGCGGCGGAAGCGCCTCTTCTTCTTCCTCCTCCTCTTCCTCTTCTCTTTCTTCTTCCTCTTTCCCTGCCCCCTCGCCCGCCCCGTCCCCTGCCATCAAGATCACAGACGTCCACGCCACGGCCACGCTGCTGAGGCTGCTCGACGGGGCGCTGGCGACGATGTTCGGCGGTGGTGGCGGGAACGGCGGTGGTGGTGGCGTTGGCGACGCGAGCGACGACCTTTCTTCTTCTTCCTCCTCGACTTCCGACGCCTGCTCCCGCCTCTTCTTCTTCTGCGCTGCCTGGGGCCTGGGCGGGGCCCTGGACTCGCGAGACAGAGCCAGGTTCCACAAGCTGCTCGTGTCCCTGGCGCCGGCGCCGCTGGGCCTGCCTGCTGCTGCTGCTGCTGCTTCCGGCGTTGACGGCGACGGCGACGGCGAAGAAGAAGAAGAAGAAGAAGAAGAAGAAGAAGAAGAAGAAGAAGAAGAAGAAGAAGAAGAAGAAGAAGAAGAAGAAGAAGAAGAAGAAGAAGGAGAAAACTCGACCTCTTTTTCAACTCTTTCCCTCTTCGACGTCGCCCTCCTCGACCGCGCCTCCGGCTGGAAGCCCTGGACGTCCTGCGTCCCGGCGTTCAGGTACCCTACGACGGACCCTCGCCCGGACTTCGCTGCCCTCTCCGTGCCCACGGCGGAGGCAGCGAGGCTCGATTTCTTACTCTCGCTCGTCCACGCCGCCGGCGGCGCGTCGCTGCTCGTCGGCGCCCCTGGCACGGCCAAGACCTCTGCAGCGCAGCGCTTCCTGAGCTCCCGCCCCAGGAACGAGTCTGCGACCAAGACCCTGACTTTCTCTTCTCTGACGACCCCGGCGATCGTCCAGGCCTCCGTCGAGGGCTGCGTCTCGAAAAGACAAGGGCGGAGCTTCGGTCCCCCGGCCGGCAAGACGCTCACGCTGCTCCTGGACGACCTGGGCGCTCCGGCGCTCAACGAGTGGGGGGACCAGGTGGCCTCCGAGGCCGTGAGGCAACTGTTAGAAGTCGGGGGCATGTACTCGCTGGAGAAGCCGATCGGGGACATGCGCAGCATCGTCGATACGCGGTAAGAGGGGGGTGAAAGGGGGAAAAGAGGAGGAGGAGTTTTTTTTTTTTGGAAAATTGGGTTTTTTCACAGTATTCAAGTTTTTTTCTTCGTCTTTCTTTCTTTCTTTCCGAAGCCGCCAACTGACCCCCTTCCCTCCTCTCTTTCTTTGTGTTCCCCTCCTCACAGCTACATCGCCGCCATGCAGACCCCTCGTGACGGCAAGAACGACATCCCCAACCGCCTCAAGCGCCACTTCGCAGTCTTCTGCGTGCCGCAGCCCGCGCCGAGCGCGCTCGGAGCGATCTTCGGGCCGCTCGTCAGGGTGAGTTCGTTTTTCGGGTTTTTCTTTTTGTGTGTTCTGGTCTCTTTCGCTTTCTTCCTTCTCGTCTTCGTCGAGGGCGACAAAGAGAGAACGAGGTGCTGAACTAAAAGCAATCGAAAAACCAAAACCAACCTCAAAACCTCTCTTTCTCTCTCTCAGGGTCGCTTCGACCAACGCTTTGTCGTCGCGGCCGTCTCCTCCGCCGCCTCCGCCGCCCTCGTCCCGGCCACCGTCGAGCTCTGGTCCTCGCTCCAGCAGAGGATGCTGCCCACCCCGGCGAAGCTGCACTACCAGTTCACGATGCACGACCTCTCCAAGGTGTTCCAGGGCCTGCTGCTGGCGTCGAGGGAAGGGATGATGGCTGGAAGTGGCGGAGGTGGAGGTGGAGGTGGCAGCAACAACAACAGCAACTCTTCCTCTTCTTCTTCTTCTCTCCTCGCTCCGGTCCCTTATCTCGCCGCACTGTGGGCCCACGAGTGCGAGCGCGTCTTCTGCGACCGCATGGTCTCCACCGAGGACGCGAGCTGGGTCCGCGGGGCCATCGCCGAGATCGCGGCGAGGCACTTTGGCCGAGAGACGGCGGAGGCGGCGAGGCTGTTTGCTTCTGGTTCTTCTTCTGCTTCTTCTTCCGATTCGACTTCATCCTCCTGTTCCCTCGCCGCTCTCCCTTTTGTCGACTTCCTCCGCGACGCAGAGCCCGACCCGGAGACGGGAGAGCTCCCGACAAACAGGCCATCCGTCTACGAGCTGGTGCCTCCTCCTTCTGCTGTCGCGAAAGGAGGAGAAGAAAAAGGAGAGGAAGCAACAAACTCTTCGTCGTCATCGTCGTCGCTCCTCCTCCTCCGCTAGAGGGCGGAGCAGCTCCAGTCCCTCTACGTCTCCTCCGCCCGAGGGGCCGCCACGCCCCTGGTCCTCTTCGACGACGCCCTCTCGCACCTGGCGAGGGCGACGCGCGTCTTGGCGACGGACAGGGGCTCGGCGGTGCTGGTGGGCGTCGGCGGCAGCGGGAAGCAGTCGCTGGCGAGGCTCGCCGCCGCCGTCGCCGGGGCAGTCCCGTTCCAGATCGCGCCGTCGCGGGCCTACGGGCCGGCGAACTTCCTCGAGGACATGAAGGGCCTGTTCAGGCTCGCTGGCGTCAAGGGCCAGAGCGTGGCCTTTATCATCAGGTGAGTCAAAGGAAGGGAGAGAGAGAGAGAGAGAGAGAGAGAGAGAGAGAGAGAGAGAGAGTGAGTTTTGGAAGTTTTTTTTTTTCAAATTTCGCGCTGCTCTGTCGCTCACTCTCAACTTTCATCTCTCACTTCTCACTCACTCCCTCACTCTTTGCAGCGACGGCGACGTCCGCGACGAGGCCTTCCTCGAGTACATCAACCAGTTCCTGGGCACGGGAGGGGTCGCCGGCATGTTCTCCCGCGACGAGCTCGACGCGCTAGCCTCGGAGGTGAGGCCGCAGTTCCTCGAGGCGCAGCGGCTCTCCGCCGCGAGGTCTGCTTCGAGTTCGAGTTCTTCTGCTGCTGCTGCTCCTTCTACAAGTTCTTCTTCTGTCCCCCTCCACCTCCAGCCGGACACGCCCGATTCCTTACTCGCCTTTCTCTCCTCGAGGGTCAGGGACAGGCTCCACGTCCTGCTCTGCTTGTCTCCAGTGGGAGCGAAGTTCGCCGCGCGTGTGGGGCAATTCCCTGCGATCTTCTCCAAGTGCACCATCGACTGGTTCCTGCCCTGGCCCCGCGACGCGCTGGCCGCCGTGGCCGACGCGGCGCTGGCCGCTGGGTTCCCCGGTGGAGGCGTGGGAGAGAAAGTGGAAGGAGCGGAGGAGACGGAAGAGAAGGTAGTGGAGCCTGGAGAAGAAGAAAGAGCTGCTGCTCGTGGCGCGACTCTTTCTTCTTCTTCTCCTTCTTCCTCCTCCACTCCTTCTTCTTCTTCCTCAATGGCCTGCTCCCAGGAGGTCCGCCGCTCCCTGCCGCAGCTCGCGGCCTCGGTCCACGCCGCGGTGGGCTCCCTCTGCGACGAGCTCCGCTCCTCGCGCAACCGCTCCGTCCACGTCATCCCCAAATCCTACCTCAACTTCCTCGAAGGGTTCGTCTCCCTCTACGGTTCCCGCCTCTCTTCCGCGAGAGAGCAGGAGGCCTCTGTCCGCGTCGGCCTGGCCAAGATGGCCCAGGCCAAGGTCGACGTCGCGGAGATGAGGACCGAGCTTTCGGCAAAGGAAACGAAGCTGGTCGCCGCGGGAGAGGCGGCAGAGGCTTTGTTGGCCGACATCTCCGCTTCCACCGCAGCGGCCGAAAGAGAAAAGGCTTCGGTGCAAACAATCGTCGAGTCCGTCACCGCCCAGGCCCAGGCCATCGCCGTGGTGAAAGACGGCGCCGCCAGGGACCTGGCAGCAGCCAAGCCTGCCCTGGACGCCGCCCTGGCCGCTCTTTCTTCGATCACGCCCAAGGACATCGGCGCCCTGAAAGCCCTGAAGAACCCGCCAGACGTCATCAAGCGCATCTTCGACTGCGTGTTGCTGCTGCGTCGCTTCTCCCTCACCAGGGTCTCGTGGCAGGTGGTGAAGGGCTCGGCGGTGATCTGCGGGGACTACGAAGCGGCGGCGAGGATGATGGGAGACACGCAGTTCCTGTCGTCGCTGGTCAACTTCCCGAAAGAGGCCATCACGGACGAGACGGTCGAGCTGCTGCAGCCGTACTTTGCTGCCCCGGACTTCAACTACGAGAGCGCGAAAAAGGTGAGAGGGGTGGAGGTGGTAGAAGTGGAGGTGGAAAGAAGAAAAAGAGAAGAAAAAAGTTTTTCTTTTCTCGTTCTTTTCTCAACAAACAAAGAAAAACTCACTTTTTTCTTTCTTTCCTTTCTCTCTTTCTCTCTCAAACCCACTTCAACAAACCCCCCATTTCTAGGCATCCGGCAACGTCGCAGGGCTCTGCAACTGGGCCGCGGCCATGTGCACCTACCACGGCGTCGCCAAGGAGGTCGAGCCCAAGATCCTGGCGCTGAGCGAGGCAGAGGGCAGGCTCGCCGCCGCCGAGCGCGAGCGCGCCGAGGCCGAGGCCCGGGCCGCGGAGGTCCAGGCGACGCTCGACGCCGCCAGGCGCCGCTTCGAGGCCGCTTTAGCCGACAAGGCCAAGCTCGAGGAGGACGCCTCCAACACCCGCAAGAGGGCGGACGCCGCCGAGTCCCTGCTGAGCGCCTTGGCGGGCGAGGAAGGGAGGTGGCAGCTCCAGGCGGCGGAGAGCGCGAGGGCGGTCACTCGGCTGACGGGAGACTGCCTCGTCGCCGCCGCGTTCCTGTCTTATGCGGGCCCCTTCCCGCGAGAGTACAGGGACAGGCTCGTGCGCGAGACCCTCGTGAAAGGAGCAGAGAGAGCCGGCGTGCCTCTGACGCCGGACTTGAAGCCCTCGACTTTCTTGGTGGACGAGGCCGAGGCGGGGGAGTGGGCGGCGCAGGGCCTTCCCCCGGACGAGCTGTCGCTGCAGAACGGGGCGCTGGTGGCCAGAGCCCCCAGGGCTCCGCTGCTGATCGACCCGCAGGGACAGGGCGTGGCTTGGCTGCTGGCCAGAGAGAGTTCGAATTCGAGTTCGAGCTCGACTTTTTCGAGCTCGACTTCTTCCTCTTCTTCTTCAACCTCTTCAACTTCTTCAACCTCTTCGATGCGCGTCGTCCAGCCCGGGGAGAGGAACTTCCGCACCGTGCTCGAGGACTGCCTCACCACTGGCACCCCGCTCCTGATCGACTGGCGCAGCGGCAACTGCGATGACCTCGACCCGGCGCTCGACCCGGTCCTGGAGGGGCGCTTCGTGCGCCGCGCCGGTGGCGGCGGGTCGCTGACGGTCACGCTCGGCGACCGCGACGTCGACGTCGCTCCGGGCTTCCGCGTCTCGCTCGCGACCCCCTGCCCCAACCCCAGGCTCACCCCTGAGCTCTGCGCCAGGGTCAGCGCCGTCGACTTCACGGTCACGCAGGCCGGGCTCGAGGACCAGCTGCTCGCGAGACTCGTCTTGGCGGAGAGGCGCGAGCTCGAGCGAGGGAGGAGGGCCCTGGTCGCCGGCGCGGCGCGCGAGCGGAGGGCGATCAAGCAGCTCGGCGACGACCTGCTCGCCAGGCTCTCTTCTTCTTCCTCTGGTTCTGGTTCTTCCAATTCCGGTGGTGGTGGAGGCAGTCTCTTGGACGACGCAGAGCTCGTTGGAGTGCTCGCCGTCACCAAGCGCACCGCGGCGGAGGCGGCCGGCAGGCTCGCCGCCGCCTCCGAGGCCACCGCTCGCCTGAAAGCCGCCGCCGACGAGTTCAGGCCCGCTGCTCGCCGCGGGGCCATTCTCTACTCGGCGATGGACTCGTTCGGGTCCGCTGGCGTCAACCCGATGTACGCCACGGGCCTGGCGCAATTCTGCGGGCTCTACGATGCGGCGATCGCTGATTCGGCGAGTGAAGCTGCTGCTGCTGCCGCAAGTAATTCTGCTTCTTCTTCCTCGGCCGACGCCGACGCTTCTTCGTCGTCGTCGTCTTCTCTGCTTCCTCCTCCCACTCCTCAACAGTCCCCGGCCGAGCGCGTCGCGGCCATCTCTGCTCGCCTCACCGCCTCGGTGCACGCCTTCGTGCAGCGGGGCCTCTTCGAAGGGGACAAGCTCGTGTTCTCGGCTCTGCTGGCGATGCGGGTCGGGATGGACGACGGGAGGGTGCCGGCGGAGGAGGCCGAGGAGTTTTTGAGAGGAGGTGCTGGGGTTGTTGCTGTTGTTTCTTCCTCCTCTGGTTCTTCTGCTGCTTCTTCTTCCGCTTCTACTGCTGCTGCTGCTACGTCTCCCTCTTCTGCTTCTGCTGCCAAAAAGAGGCCCCGCGACTGGCTGCCGGAAGAGGCCTGGAGGGAGGCGTGCTCTCTCGCCGCGAGCGCTTCCGCCGATGCTTCTCCTTCTTCTTCTCTTTCTTCTTCTCTTTCTTCTTCTCCTTCTTCCTCTTCTTCTCTTTCAACCTCCACAACCACCTCCTCTCTGCTGCGCGACCTCCCAGACTCCCTGACGCGAGCGGAACCAGCCTGGAGAGCCTGGTACGTCTCCCCCACGCCGGAGAACAGCGCCGTCGCGCCCTTGCCAGACGGCTTCGACCTCAAAATCTCCCCCTTCCAGAGGCTGAGACTGGTGAAAGCTTTGAGGGAGGACAGGCTTTTGCCGGCCCTGGCTCGGTTCGTCGGGGAAATCCTGGGGAGGGGGTTCTCGGACCCGACGCCCTCCTCGATCGAGGCTGCCCTGGAGGAGGCGGCGCTGTCGCTGAAGAGTGGTGGAAGCGGCGGAAGCGGCGAAAGCAACGGCAACGGCACCAACACTTCAAACTCTTCTCCTCTGACCTCCTCGATGGCCCGCCCCATCATCTGCATCCTCTCCCGCGGCTCCGACCCTTCCTCCCAGATTGACGACCTCGCCCGCAGGAGGAGAGCCCGCGTCCTCGGCGTGAGCCTGGGCCAGGGCCAGGAACCGTCGGCGAGGAGGGCGCTGGCCTCGGCGGCGGCGGAGGGAGGGTGGGTCGTGCTGCAGAACGCGCACCTGGGCCTGGGCTTCATGCCCGAGGTGGAGTCTTTCGTGCTGGCTGCGATAGGGACGAACAACGCTTCTGGTGGTGGAGGTGGAGGTGGAGGTGGAGGGGGTGGAGGAGGAAATGGTGGAGGTGGAAGTGGAGGCAAGAAGGGAGCTGCTGCTGCTGGTGCTGCCGCCGCGGCGGCGAAAACCTCTCCTCCTCCTTCTTTTTCTTCCTCGACTGCCTCTTCTTCCTCTTCCTCCACCTCCACCTCTTCCTCTTCCCCCTCGATCCACCCTTCCTTCCGCCTCTTCATCACCGTCGCCCCCACCGAAGGGTTCCCACAGGGTTTACTGCAGGCCGCGGTCAAGGTGACGAACGAGGCCCCCAGCGGGGTGCGGGCGGGGCTGCGGGCGGCGTACGCCCCGCCGCTGTCGCAGGACGCCCTCGACGGCGCCGGCATCGTCGTCCCCGGCCTGAAAGAAGGGACGTCAGCAGGGACGACTTCGACCTCGACGACGATCTCTCCCTCCACGGCCGCTCTCTGGCGCTCCCTGCTCTTCTCGGCCTCCTTCCTCCACTCCGTGGTTTTGGAGAGGAGGAGGTTCGGCGCCATCGGCTGGACGACGCCTTACGACTTCGGGAGGGACGATCTGGCCGCCGTGACAAGCTACCTGAGGAGGCACGTCGGGGCCGTGGAAGGGAGGAGGAGGAGGAAGGCTGCTGCCGTTGCTGCTGCGGCGAGAACAGCAGCAGCAGCAGGAGCTTCGTCGGCGTCGGCGGCGGCAGCAACCTCCTCCACTTCTTCCACTCTTTCTTCTTCGTCGTCTTCCTCTCATTTGATCAGCCCCGCCTGGGACGAGGTCCGCTACATGGTGGGCGCGATCCAGTACGGAGGGAGGGTGACGGCCGAGGCGGACCAGCGCGTGATGGACTGCGTCGTTTCTAGATTCCTGTGCCCGGGCGTCGTCGAGCGCGCCGCTGCGGGGACAGGAGGAGAGGTGGTGCTCTTCGAGGGCGCTTCTTCTTCTTCGGGTGCGTCTTCTTCTTCTGCTGCTGCTGCTGCTCTTTCTGCTTCTTCTCTGTCGTCGAAGAAGGGCAACAACAGCAACGCTGCTCTCGATGCTGCAGCAGCGAAACAGCAGCAGGAACCACCCACGCAGCAGCCTCAGCGCTACTCCGTGCCCCCGCCCTCGGCCGACGCCAGGGCGACGCGCGCGGCGATCGAGCTCCTGCCGCCGCTCGACCCCTCGGAGCTCTTCGGGCTGCACTCTTCGGCGGAGCTGCGGTGCAGGATGGCGCAGGCGAGGTCGGCGCTGGCTACGATGGGGCAGGTGCTGCTCTTTGGCGGAAGTGGTGGAGGTGGTGCTTCGTCGTCGTCCTCGTCCTCCTCCTCCTCCTCCTCCTCAACCTCAACCTCTTCTTCTTCTCTCGAGCGCAACGCGAACCGCCTCGCCGAAACCCTGCTCACGAAGCTCCTCCCGAGCCCCATCTCCCCCTCCGAGATCGCCGCCGGCCTGGCGCGCCAGCCCGGAGGAGGGTCGGAGGCCCCGCTCGGGGTCCAGCTCCGGCAGGAGTGCGAGAGACTCAACGCCGCGCTGGCGCTCGCGACGGCCGACCTGAGGTCCCTGAGAAAAGCTTTGGCGGGAGTAGCGGCGCTGACCCCTTCTTTGGCCCTGGCGCTGGAAGCGCTGGGCTCCGGGCGCGTCCCTCTCTCCTGGGTCAAGAAGTCGTGGGAGTGCCCGCCTCGCGACGACGCCGCGAGGTGGGCCCAGGGCGCGACCGACAGGGCGAGGCAGCTCTCCCTGTGGCTTTCCAGGGGCAGGCCCCGCGTCGCGTGGCTGCCCGGGCTGTTCAACCCGGCAGGCTTCTTCACGGCGATCAAGCAGGAGGCGACGAGGGCGCAGCAGCAACAAGCGGCGGGAGGGAAGAAGGTGATCGGTGGTGGCGGTGGCGGCGGCGGCGGCGCTGGCGGCGCTGTTTCCGTTGCTGCTGTTGCTGCTGCTCCCGGCGGAGGAGGAGACGGCGGCGCTGCCGCTCCTCCTCCTTCTCCTCCTTCCCAATCTTCTTCGTCTCAGCCTTCCTCTTCGTGGGCCCTCGACGACGTCGCGCTCGTCACCTCGGTCGTGCACCCGCCGCAGTGGGACACCAGCGGGTACGGGAGCGGAGGCGGCGGCGAAGCAGCAGTTGTGACGGCAGGAACGACGACGACGACGACCGCCGCCGACGCTTCTTCTTCATCATCAGCTCCTCCTCAGTTCGTCCCGGGCCAGATCCTCGTCTCCGGGCTGTGGCTCGAGGGGGCGGCCTGGGACCCCAAGGCCGGGAGGCTCACCGACCCGGACCCCAGGGCCAGGGGCGCGGCCTCGCAGCTGCCGCTGGTGCTGGTCCGCGCGGTGCAAGGGAACGGAGGAGGTGGAGGAAACAGCGGCGCTGCTGCTGCTGCTTCTTCCACCTCTTCTTCCTCTTCAACCTCTTACGAAGCCCCCATCTACCGCGTCCGCAGGCGCAGCGCGGATACGCTCGTAGGTTCGCTGTCCCTGCGGATCGGAAACGGCGGAGGCGAGGACGAGAACAGCAAGTGGGTGCTGAGGGGCGTGGCGGTGCTCTGCGACAAGGAGTAGAAGAGAGGTGGTGAAAGGAGGAGGTTCTCCTTGAAAGGTTTCTTTTTGTAAAATGGAAAAACAAAAAAAGGGTTTGCATTTTGTTGTTGTTGTGTGGGAGAGGGTTTTACAGCAGAATATGAGTGTGGTGGTTGCGGGAGGGATAGAGTTGTTGTTTGACTCGCGGGGGGGAGGGAGAAACTTGAAACTTTTTTTTTCGGGTTTTTTTTTTCGAAGAATGAAAAAGCCGCGGCGGGTGCAGCTCGAGAGAGACAAGGAAGAGGAGGAGGAGGCCGCTTTGCTTGCTTGCCGCCGCCGACGCCGCCACCCTTCATTCCAGAGCACCCCCCCTTCGAACACTGCACGCTCCCGCGCTCCGCTTTCGCTCTTTTCCATGCGTGTGTTCTGGGTATTAAGTTTTGTGCACGCACACAGGAGGAGGAAATGAAAAGCGCGGGGGGCGAGCAGACTCGAAGGAAGAAAAAAAGGCGGCGTGTCTCTCCTTTCCTTTTTTCACTCGCGAGCGCGCGTTTTGACGTTTTTCCCCCCTTCTTGTTAATTATTATGGTTGGTTTTTTGAGCACCTTCTATCCAGTTTCTTTCTCATCGTTGATTGATTGATGGGGTGGGGGAGGGATTCGTGAAAACAAAAAAAGGGGATTTGGCTGCTGTCCAAAAAAAGAAAAAAAGAAAAACGGAAAGAAAAGAGATTAAGTAAAGAATTCAAAATCGTTTTTTATATTCGAAAAAGAATCATTCAAAACGTCGCCCCTGCGAAATCCACGCCGTCGATGGGCGTCATGGGCATGCTCGCGAAGCCTGCAAAGGGCGAGTTGCCGCCGCTGCCAAAAGGGGAGATTGACGACGGAGGTTGAGGAAAAAGTTGAACAGGAGCGTTGTTGGAGGTGGTCGCGGTTGCGTTTGCTGCGTTTGCAACAGCAGACAAGACGACTCCCTGGAGCGGGGAGCCCGAGGAGGTGCATTTAACCGGCGCCAGGGGCTGCTGCTGCGGCTGCTGCGGCTGCATTTGAGGCGGCGGTGGCAGCGGCGAAGGGGAGAACGAGACCGGAGGCAGAGGGAGCACAGGACCAGCGTTTGTCGTCGTCGCCGCTGTCGTCGTCGCTTCTCTCACCACCGCCGCCGGAACGACGACGACGCCCGCGGCCGCCGCGGCGTGGTAACCGGCGACGTCGATCCCCTGCGCCAGCACAAAGGGGGACGGAGAGGGCAAGTCGAGCTGTTGCTGCTGCGGAAGGTGCTGCGGTTGCCTCCTGGCGATCTTGTTACCGGCTGCTGCTGCTCCCGCCGCGGGTCTCCCCGTGAAAACGGGAGGAGGCAGCGGCGGCAGCGGCGGCATCAAAGAAGTCATCGCTGTCGTCGTCGTCGCTCTCTTCGCGTCGCCGGTCGCGTGCGTCGCAAAGGCCAGAGCAGCGGCCTCGAGCTTGCTGCTGTCCTCGTCGTCGTCGTTGTCCTCGCCGCTGCCGACCGGCATCGCGAACGGGGCTCGCGGGGGAGGGAGAGCCCCCCGCAGCGAAAGCACCTCCTCGAGCTCGACGCCAGACGCCGCCGTGAGCGCCGCGAGCTCCGCCACCAGCGCCCTCGCCTCGTTCGCCGACTCCCTGAGCTCCCTGGCCGCCACGCCCGCGGCCTCCTGCAGGTTCGAGTGCGCCTCGACCACCTCCGCTGCGTCCCTGCGGGCAGCGGCCAGCTGCGGGCCCAGAGCCGCGACGTCACCCTGAAGCTTGGCCACGTTCCCTTCGAGCGTCGAAATAAACTGCAGCTTGCGCATCCGCGAGCGCTGCGCCGACTGGCGGTTGGCGATGACGCGCTTGGCCTTGCACTCGGCTCCCCCGCAGCACTCGCCGGTCCCGCTGGCGTTGCACAGGCAGAAGAAGGCGCCGTTGCTGTTGGAGTTTTGGCGGTTGAGGCCGTCGTCGGTGAGGTTGTTGTTGTTGGCGTCGTTGTCGATTTCGGGTTGGCCGACGCCAAAGACTCCAAACCCGCCGCCGCGGCCGTTGCCGTGCCCGTTGCTCTCGCACTCGCGCTGCATCGCCAGGAGCTCCTGCTGTTGCATCTGGAGCTGCTGCTGGGTCGACAGCGACAGCTGGTGGTAGCCCGCCATCATTTCGAGCGAGGAAACGTCCATCGACGTGTAGTCGAAGGCGTTGGCGCTGGCGTTGTTCGTCTGTTGTTGTTGATTTACGGCATCGTCGCTTCCTCCGTCGCTGGCACTGCCGCTGCCGCCGCCGCTGCTGCTCGAGTCCTCTGGGTGCACAGCAGCAGCAGCGGCAGCTGCAGGGAGCTTGTTGTCGCCCTTCTTGGCTGCTGCTGCTTTCGCGCTCTTCCTGTCTTTTTTCACGGCGGTGCCGGCAGCGGGAGCCCTCTTGGGCTGCTTCGGCTCCTTGGTCGAAGAAGCCGCTTTGGTCACAGTCGTCGTCGTCGTCGTCGCACCAGCAGCAGCCGGTGTCGTCTTTTCGGCCGCGGCGGCGCGGGCCCTCGAGGACGCCACCCGGTTCCTCGCAGGGGGCTTCTGGGGAACTCCTCCAGTCATCGTCTCGCCGCCGCCGTTGTCGTGGTTCTCAGCGACGACAGCCATATTATTGCTTCTGGAAGTGGTGGAGGTCGTGGCGGAAGAGAAGGAGAAGAGGGAGAGAGTAAAAGAGAGGGTGAGAGAGAAAGGACAGGTCTCGAGGCTGAAAAAAAAGAAACGTAACTCTCTCTCTTTCGACCCCTCGACGGCGCGGAAGATTGATGATACGACTTTCTTCTTTTGCGCTTCGATTCCGCTCTTCTTTGCCTTTTTTGGTTCCCTTCGCCTTGTTTTCGACATTTTTTGGTTCTTAGGCTCCAATCTGGGGCAGGAAGAGGGCAGTCTCAAGATGGCAACAAGAGCGAATCGATGCAAGCGAAAAAAGTGCAAATTGAGTTCTCTCTTTTTTCTTTTCCCCCTCCACGCTAGCCAATAAAAAAGCCAGCCGCCACAGCACTCTCGCTCCCAGTTCCAATCTTCCCAAAGGTGCAAAGGGTTTTCAAGACTCACCTCGAGCGTCAGTTGTCGACAGAAGGAGATGAAGAGGTGCGCGAGTCGCTTGAAAAACGAGGGGGGACTAGTTGAAGTCTCCTTTTTTTCGTCCGAAACGATGCTGATGATGGCTTGCTCTGAATGAAGCCTTTTTCTCGAGCAGAGAAGTTGTGTTCTCCGCGTGCTGCTGCCCGTCGAGCGAGGAGGAGCGAGTGCTAGATGATGCTCTCAAGAGGAAGAAGGGAGAAGCGGAGAAGGAAGAACAGACAAGCACAGAAACTCTTCTCTCTCTCTACGCACGCAGGCTCCACCACGGGCTCTCTCTCTCTTTGAAGAGGTTGAAAGAGCAAGAGCGACGAAGAAAAAGAAAAAGTGAAAAATTCATCCCCCTCGCCATCGAGTTTCAAAAATCGACGCCGAAAATTAAAAGACGAATCTTCAACCTCGGAATCAGCCTCGATTACTGCCATGGCCAAGTCTCTTTCCGATTACCTGACGATCTGCTTCGAGGTGCTGACTCAGGTGCGCGAGGGATCAGCGCGGAGTAGAGAGACAGAAAAAGAGAGAAGAGAGAAAAGGGAGAAGGAGCAATCGCATCGGCCGTCTTTTTTTTCTTCTTCTTTCGATTTGACCTCCTCTTCCAAAAAACTCAAAAAACTCAACTCACCACCGTCGCCTCAGCGCCTCCGCCTCCGCTCCGTGCCTCCCATCGACGAGATCGGTGGCCCCATCGAGGGGCTGACTTGCATCGTGACGGGCCCGACGAGGTAAAGAGGAAGAGGTCTTTCGCTTTTCTTCCCTCCGTTTATTTCCCTTTCAAGCTCACCCCGTCGTCTTCCTTCCTCTCCCCTTCTCTTTTCAAACTCAATCCAAACCACCGCCACCCCGCAGTGGCATCGGCCGCGAGATCGCCGCGGCGCTGTCCAGGAGAGGGGCGCACGGTGAGTGATAGAAGGGATGGAGATGGAAATGGAAAGAAAAAGAGATGAGAGAGAGACTACTGAAAAAGAAAACGAACAAGCTCTCTCTCACCTCAAAATTTTAATTTCTCTCTCTTTCCCTCTCTCCAACACTCACTCACTCACAGTCGTCCTCGCCTGCCGCTCCATCTCGAAAGGAGCGGCCCTCAAGCGCGAGCTGATCGAAGAAGCCCAAGCAGCAGCCGCAGCTGCAAGGAGGAGGAACGACAACAGCAGCAGCAGCACTTCCACTTCCGCCTCTTCCACTACTCTCGCCTCGGCGGCCTTCACCCCTTCGCTCGAGGTGAGGCAGCTCGACGTCGCTGACCTCGACTCCGTCCGCTCCTTTTTAGATTCGTGGGGAGACCGCCCCTTGCACGTCCTGGTCAACAACGCAGGGATCTTCACCATGGGCTCCAACAAACGGGAGACCACAAAAAGGGACGGCCTCGAGTTCAACCTGGCGACCAACCACCTGGGCCATTTCCTGCTGACGGTCAGGCTGCTGCCCTGCCTGGCGGAGGGGGCGAGTTCGCCCGCCGCGGCTGCTTGCGCTTCTAACGGTAGTAACAAAAAAACATTTTTCCCCTCTCGCGTCGTCTCGGTCTCGTCGGCGCTGCACGCCTTTGCCGACGGCAGGGCGCTGGCCGCGGATCCGCAGCTGTTCGTGCGCGGGTACTCTGCCACGGCAGCCTACGCCAACTCGAAGCTGGCGCAGGTGATGTTCACCGCGGAGCTGCGGAGGAGGATCGGGACGAGCGGGAAGGTTTCGGAGCAAGGGGGAGGAGGTGGAGGAGCGGGAGGAGGAGCGACTGCGACTGCGAATGCTGCAGCGACGGCGGAAGCAGCGAGGAGAAACAGTTCCGCATCTTCCTCCTCCTCCGCTTCCACTCCTCCGCCGCCAATCGTCGCCGTCGCCGTCCACCCGGGGGAAGTCCTCACTGACGTCGTCAGGTCCCTGCCGGCGCCCATCGTCAAGCTCTACCGGATGCTGATATCGACGCTGCTGCTGACGCCGCAGGAGGGGGCGAGGGCCGCCGTCTTCGCCGCGACGGCTTCTTGTTCTTCTTCTTTGGGAAACGAAAACGGCGGCAGCGACCTCCTCGCTTCGGCCTGGAACCCCGCCAAATGCTACCTGTTCCCGGACTGCAAGCCGCACCCGCCCGCTTCGAGCGTGCTGGACCCGGTGCTGTGCAGGTGGCTTTGGGGTTTCTCGGCGGCGAAAGTCGGGCTTTGAAAAAAAAAAGAGAAGAGAAGAAGATGAAGAAGAGGTTGAGATTTTTTTCCTTCTATTGTTTTGTTGCAGCTTTTGTCAGTTCGTTTGTCTTAGTTTTTTTTGCAAGTTCTTTCTCGTTCTTTTTCTCTCTCTGGTGTATTCGGTTTTGCGAAGGCGAAAAAGAGAGAAGGCCGCGGCTAAATAAAACCTCAGACCGCGCTGCCGCCTCCTTCCCTCCTCGTCGCCGCTGCCGCCACCGTTGCTTCCACTTCCGCCTCTTCCTCTTTCTTCTTCTTCTTCTCCCTCCCACCACCACCACAACCTCCTCTCACTCTCTCCAAAGCCCTCGAACCAAACCTCCCGACCTCCCCTCGGACCCGCAGCCTCAGCTCCCCAAACTTTTGACTGAGACCCCACGGCAGCGCGTAGACGGCGGCGACTTTCTCGTCTTCCCACCATTTCGACATGAGATCTCTGGAGGCGTGCCAAGCCCCCAAGCCCCTTTCTTCGGCATGCGTGGTCGGTATCGTCGTATCTAGAAAAAGAGACACGATCAAAGCAATAGTAGCCCCGGATTTCAGAATTCCGTTGATGGCGGAGTTGACCGCTGCCGACGAAGTGGAAACGGGCCCTCCGTTGCTCGCGAATTTCTTGTCCTCGGCATACGCGGGAGTCGACAGGCCCAAGTAAATCGAAACCCCGAGGATCAACAGGTTGCGCGAGCTGCTCATGTCTGCGTGCTGAAAGACGCTGATCCCGGTAGCCGCTATCAGCCCGAAGAGAACGCAAAAGAGCCCGGCGAAGAGCGGCGGCGGGATCGATGCCAGCAAGGCCCCGAATTTTGGTGAAAGGCCGCCCAAAACCAAAAGCCAGAGGCCCGCGGCGCGCGCAACTCGACGCGAAGCGACCCGGGTTATGGCCATCGCCGCCAGGTTTTCGTTGTAGGCCGTCGTGCCGCTCCCCGTGCCGAACAGCCCGGCGACGGCGCACCCTATCCCTTGGAACAGCACAGCGCGGGAGACAGCTGCCGGCGGCGGCACGGGAGCGCCGGAGATGCGTGCCGCTGCGTAATAATCCCCGAGCGACTCGACAAAGGCGGCGAGCGCCCCGCCGAGCATGACGATCGTCCCGGAGGCCGTGAAGATCGGTAAACCAAACTGCATCGGATAGGGAGGAGCGGCGAAGAGCGGAGTGGACTTCAGCAGGCCGTCCTCGGCGACGTCGACGCGGCAGTTGAGCGTGGCAGGGTTGAGGGAAGCGAGGTCGTTTTCCCTCACGGCGCCGGCGGGGCCCCACGCTCCGGCCGCCGTAGCGATCGCCGCCGCGGGCCAGACCACGGCCAGCGTGAGCACAACAGGAATCGTCTCGAAGACCCTCCCTATTTTGGGTAAAGAGACCTTCCTCAGGTACTGGGAGAAGAAGATGAGCAGGCAGAGCGAGCTCATCGACAGGGGCCAGCAGCTCGAGGCAGCGGGTATCCCCGACGAATAGAGAGCCAGCCCGACGACGGCGATGTTTGATGCGACGGTGATCGGAGAGATGAACGGCAGGATCAGTCCCAGGAGTCCCGTGAAGGCTATCAGGAAGATCAGCAGCGAAGAAGCGATGACTGCGCCGCTGACCTCTCTGATGGTGGCCAGGAACCTGGCGTGGTCCCTGATGATCTCGCCCTCGAAAGGCTGCGTCTTCCACGAGGAACCCGGTCTCGCCTGCACGTCGCGCGCGATGGCCAGCACGGGGGCTATGTATGCAAAAGAACCCCCCTGGATGATGGGCAGCCTGTCTCCGAAGTAGGTCTGCAGCAAGGTAATCAAGCCGCTGGCGAGGAAGATGGTGCTGAGGAGCCTGGCCGTGTCCTGCTTGGTGGCGCCCATTGCCGGGGCTGTTTGTTTGGGAAGGGGAGAGAGAGGAGGGAGAGAGAGAGAAGAGAGGTGAGCTTTTTCTTCCTCTTCCTCTCTCGCCTTGCTCTTGAAAAAAGGAAAAGGAAAAGAGAAAAACAAACCCTCTCACCCGATATGTAGATGATGCTGACGGTGGCCCCGAGCATCGTGAGCACCTGCTGGAGGCCCAGCAGCGTCGAGAAGAGGAGCGACGGGTTGTCGAGGATGGCGTAGCGGACTGTTGTTGTTGTTGTTGTTGTTGTTGTTTTTGAAAAGGAGAGAGAGAAGGTCGAGAAGGTCGAGAAGGTCGAGAAGGTCGACGAGAATTGAGATTTGAGATTTGAAAAAAAGAGAAAACGTCGCTTTTTCCTCCTTCTTCTCCAGCTTCTCCGTCTCTTCTCACGTTTCTGGTTCGTTGGATTTGTGTCGATGGTGCGTACTGATGCATTCAATTGCGCTTCGGCAGAAGGCGAGGTGGTTAAGTCGGTCGCCGTGATGGCATCATCGTGATCACCGTCATCGTCGATCGATGCCCTACTAGTCGTCTTTGCTGCTTGTTCGTCGCCGTCTGTGGCCTCCGCTTTCCGCCTGCCGATCCACCACGGCATGGCAGATAAACGAGAGAAGCCTCTAAGAAAGAGAAAAGAGGCGAGAGAGCTAGAGCAAGCAAAGTCGAGAGAGAGAAAAAGAGAGAAAGTGAAATAGGTTTTTTTTCTTTTCTTTTTTTTTCTTGACACAAAAACTCTCTTCCTCAATCTCTTTCTCCTCTCCTTCTTCACTTCTTCTTCTTCGCCGCCCTCTGCGACGCCTCCACCCACTTCACCAGCACGTCTCCGGCCTTCCCAGCCCTCTGGATCTCCTGCGCCAGCGCAACACCACCCTCGGGGGTCCCGTCGGCGGCCCCGGCGGCGGCCAGGGCGACGCCGGCGTTCAGGTTGAGGGCGTCCGCGACGGCGCCCCGGGCCCCTCCGAAGACGTCTTTTAAAATCGTCGCGTTGAGCGCCGCGTCGCCGCCCTTGAGGTCCTCGATCGTGCAAGAGGGTATCCCGAGCTTGCGAGGGTCGAGCCTGTTGTGTTGAGAAGTGGGAAAAGGAGAGAAGAGAGAGAGCAGGGAAGAGCATAAGTGAGAGAGCGAAGAAAGAAGAGAAGAACAAGAAGAAGAAAAAAAACTCAAAATCAAAAACTCACTCATAAGGCTTCCCCGCCTTGCCCCCCGAAGCCTCGATCACGATCGCAGGCGCCAGCGGGGTCAGCTCGTCCATCCCGGCAGAGTGCACCACCAGGGCCCTCTCCACGCCCAGTCTGCCCAAGGCAGCTGCCATCAGTGGGGCCACCGAAGGGGAATAGACCCCGACGAGCGCCCTCGACGCCCGCGCTGGGTTGAGCAGAGGGCCCAAAAGGTTGAAGGCGGTGCGAACCTTCAAAGCTTTCCTCACGGGACCCACAGCGGCCATTGCAGGATGAAACACGGGAGCGTACATGAAAGCGATCCCTGCTTCTTTGACGCACGACCTGATCCCTTCGGGTCCCAGCTCCAAGGCCACGCCCAGAGCCTCGACGACGTCGGCCGACCCGCACAGCGAGGAGACCGACCTGTTGCCGTGCTTGGCCACGGCCACGGCGCCGTCCGCCGCCGCGGCGATGACGGTCGCCCCCGTCGAGATGTTGACCGAGCCGATGCCGTCCCCTCCCGTGCCGACAATATCCAGAAGAGGGCGGCCCTGGAGGTCGTCTTGGGGGCTGAGCTCGACCTCGATGCCCGAGCGGAGCATGGCCCTGGCCAAGCCAGCGACCTCCTCCCCGGTCTCTCCCTTTGCCCGTAAGAGCACTAAAAATGCAGCGATCTGGGCTGGGTGGGCCCCTTCGAGTAAGGCTGCCATTGTGGAAGAAGTTTGGGACTCGGAGAGGTCTTTCCTTTCGAGGAGGGTTTCGAGGATCTGGTGGTTGTTTTTGGATAGAGGAGGAGATTGAAGAGGTTGAGTTGAGAGAGGTGAGAGAGAGAAAGCTAGTCGATGATGAAAATTGGACTTTTTTTCCTTCGACCTCTCCGCACCTGGCTGACGTCTGTCGTGTTCTTTTTCGCGTCGGCGGAGACAGCCGATGATGCTGCTACGGCGCGGCGATGGGGATTCCTCCTACGGGGAAGTACAAGAGGGGAGAGGCAGCGAGGAGCAGATGGAGACGACGACGTTGATGAAGTCGACGTTTGCCGAGGAGCCATCGCTTGAGGAACAGCGAGCGACCGCGTCGACGCTGCCGCTGCGGCTGCCATCGGATTTCGATGTCGAGGGGGTAGAGAGGAGCGAGAAGAAGGTCTGGGGAGGAGTGATGAGTAGATCGGCTGCTTTTGGATGGAGAAAGGCGGGCGCGAAGACGTGGGGGCAAAGTCTCTGAGAGGCAAAGGTCGGGGCGAAAGTGAGAGCAGAAAAAAAATGAAAAACGTCAATGGCTAGCCCTTATTTTTCACTTTTCTCGTTTGCTCTCGTTCTCTCTCTCTTCAGCGCCGAGCCTCTTCTTGCGCCTACTCTTTCTCGAAGGTCGAAGAGCGCTCTAGAGGGAGATCGTTCTTGCAGCACGCACCCTCTCCAGGCAGCAGGGACGCAGCAGCACAGAGCTTTCGTTGGCTGAGAAAACTCACATCTACTCGCTTGCATTCGTTTTTCTTTGTTCGACGCATTCCGTGTCGTCTCCCCGCTCCTTCTCAGCGCCCCCCATCTTCTCCTCTCTCCAAGCTAGAGACGTCAAAGGACGTGCTCTCGAGATGACCAAGCGCAAGCAAGAAGACGCATCGGTGGACGTGGCTGCCGCCAAGGCGAACAAGAAGAAGCATTCTTCTTCTTCTTCTTCTTCTTCGGCCGCCGGCGCCGCCGTCGCCGACGCTCGGCCGCCGAAAAAGGCGTCGTCGTCGAAAACCTCAACAACTGCCAAGACCTTTGTCGACGGCGACTGCCCCGAAGAATCCATCCCGGTGCCCGTGTGGGCCGATGGCCTGCCCGAGTTCCGCAACAAGGAAAAGGTCTTGATTTTATCCAGCAGGGGGATCACGCACCGGTGAGGCTTGAAGGAAGTTTTTCCTCTTTTCGACCTCTTCATCGTCTTCTTTCGTCGTCCTCCTCCTCCTCCGACTCTTGCTCAACAATCCCTCTTCCTCCCTCCCTCCAACAACAACTCTCCAACCCAACAGCTTCCGTCACCTCATGCTCGACCTGTTCCAGCTCCTCCCGCACGCCAAGAAGGACGCCAAGCTCGACACCAAGAAGGACCGCTCCGTCATCAACGACGTCGTCGACGCCGCGGGCTGCTCGTCGGCGGTCTTCTTCGAGGCGCGCAAGAAGGCAGACCTTTATCTGTGGCTGTCTCGCCCTCCGGACGGCCCTTCGGTCAAGTTTTTGGTTCGGAACGTGCACACGATGGCAGAGCTGAAGCTGGCTGGCAACCACATGCGCGGCTCCCGCCCCTGTTTGAGCTTCCACGGCGCATTTGACGACGAGACAAAACCGCACCTGGCTCTGCTCAAGACGATGCTGCTCCGCACGTTTGCGACGCCGAGGAGGCACCCCAAATCGAAACCCTTCTTCGATCACGTCCTGTCGTTCACGCTGGCGGACAACAAGATCTGGATGAGGAACTACCAGGTGGTCCCCGGGGCGGACAAGAAGGGCGTTCTTGGTGGAAGCAGTTCAAAGGCGGCTGTCGACGTTGAGACGGCGACGGCGACGGGAGGGAGTGGAAACGGAAAAGTCCGCGCGGCCGTGGCAGGGATGTCGCTCGTCGAGGTGGGCCCCCGCGCCTGCCTCGAGCCCATCAAGATCTTTGCCGGAAGCTTCGGGGGCAGGGTCTTGTACGACAACGCCGAGTATGTGTCGCCGAACACGGTGAGGAATTGGAGAGAGAGAGAGAGAGAGAGAGAGAGAAAGAGGGAAGCTGGGAAGGAGAGGAAAAGAACCCGAAAACAACGATGACGCTCACTCGCTCAAAAAAAAACTTCAACACTCCAAAAACTCCCAGGTCCGCTCCGCGCTCAAGCGCCAGAAGGCCGGGAAATACGCCGGCCGCGTCAAGGCGCAGCAGGCCAAGAGGAAGCACGCCGCGCGCAACCCGACGCCGAGGGACGAGCTGCTGGACGTTTTCAAGTGAAAAGAGAGTTTTTTTTTTAGTTTTCTTCGAGTGCAAAAAAAATGAAAAATATAAACTTGTTTTCACTTTTTCTCTTTCTCTTTTCTTCTTTCTTTCTCTCTCTGCCCAATTCGAATGCCGCTGCTGTTGCGAGTTTGATCTCTAACTCTTCGGTGGCAGCAGCAGCAGCAGCGGCAGCAGCATCACGCTAGCGGCGATGGTCGTGGAGGACGAGCAAGGTGAGGAGAACGAAGGAACAGATCGAACCATTGCCTCGATTCCGTTCTCTCTCTCTTTCTCTCTTCTCTCACGCCCTTCTCCTCCCTCTTCCCTCAACTCCAAAAATAGCTTCTTCCGGCGCCCTGCTCGTCGTGCTCCTTGAGACGCACCTCGGGGCCTGGAGGGCGCTGACAAAGAGCGGCGACGACGACGAAGGCAAAGGAGCGACGCAAAACTTCAACAGCATCAATGCCAATCTCATCTCCCCGCCGGCGCTGATCGCCGCCGTCGCCGCGTTCGTGGGCGCCTACGAGCTCGAGGCCGAGGGCAACGGCGCCGTGGTCCTGGCGGTGCACGCCGGGGACTGGTGAGGAGCTGCTGCTTTTGTGTGTTAGAAGAAAGAGAAGGAGAGAGAGAGAGGAAAAAACGGGTTGGCCTCGATCGATTGCTCAAAACGACGACGCTCATCTTCTGCTCAACCTCGTCCTCTTTGCCACCTCTCTCAAAACCTTCACAACCACCTTTCCAACAGCCCCGTCCTCTACCGCTCGCCGTGGCTGCGAGAAGAAGGTGAAGAAGAGGAAGGAGAACCACCAGCAACAACAGCACCCATCGCAGAAACGCTCGCCTCGGCGGTGGCCGCGCTCGTCGAGGCTGAAGTCGAAGGAAAGAAGAAAAAGACTTCTTCCTCTCCTCGCCCGGCGCTCTCCGCGGCGCTGGCCCGCGCCCTCTGCGTAGCGGCGCGGTCCGACAGGCCCACCGCGGGAGAGGCAGAGATCCTGTCTGCCGAGCCCAGCGAGGGAGCGGAGCCCGAGAGCGCGGTTCCGAGCTCCTCCTCAAAGGCTGCTGCTGCTGCTGCTTCCTCTTCAGCGGAGGAACGGGAACGGCCCCGGCCTCGAATCCTGATCCTAGCAGCGACCCCGGCCTCGAGAGAGGCCTACATCCCCCTGATGAACTGCGTGTTCGCAGCGCAGAGGCTGCGCGTCACCGTGGACGTCTGCGAGCTCGTCGAGGGGGCCGCCGGCGCGGAGAGATCGGGGAAGAAGAAGGGGAAGAGAGGAGCTGCAGCAGCGACGACGACGGCCGCTGCTGCTGGTGGTGAGGGGGGCTGGGGGGACGCCGCCGAGGAAGTGGGGGCGAACCCGAAACAGAAACAGCAGCAGCAGCGACCAGCGACCAGCACGCTCCTGTCGCAGGCGGCGCACCTCACGGGAGGCGTCGTCGTCTCCCCGTTTGCGCTTTCGAGTTCATCGAATCCATCTTCAACCTCTTCTCCTGCTCTTCCTCTTAGAAACGCGGCCGCGTCGCTGCTCCAGACGCTTCTCGCCGTCTTCGCCCCGGGGGGGCAAGTCAGGAGGTGGCTGTCGCTGCCCAAGACGGGCGCGGTCGACATGAGGGCGTCGTGCTTCTGTCATAAGGTACAAAGAGAGAGAGTTGGTTGGTTGGTTGAGAGAGAGAGAGAGAGAGAGAGAGACGGAAGCGCGACCTCGACGTTTTTTACTCTCTCTTTCTCTCACTCCGAAACTTCCAAAAAACTTCAAAAAATCAAAACAAAACAAAAACTTTAGCGCCCGATCGACGTCGGCTTCGTCTGCTCGGTCTGCCTGTCGATCTTCTGCGAGACCAAGCGGGAGTGCTCGACGTGCGGGGCCGACTTCGGCGGGGGCGCGGGAGAGGCGGTCGGGGAGAAGAGGCAGCACGCCGGAGGAGGTGGAGGTGGATGTGGGAGCGGAGGCGGAGGCGGCGGAGCGGAGCGGCCTCGGCTCGAGTGAGGTTTTTTTTCTTCCCTTCCTCTCTTCTTTGTAACACTATTCAAAAAACCAAAAACGAGACGCAAAAGATCCCCTCTCTCAACCACTCGCTGCCGTGTAGAGCCTCAGCGCGGCCCTGGCAGCGCGCAGCAGCGCCCCGCGCTCTGCTCGGTACCTCAGCACCGCCGCCCGCGCCGCGCCTCGACCCTTCTTCTTTATGGTTTCCAACTCGGCCTCGCGGGCCAGGGCGGCGTCGTCTTCGGCCTGGCGGCCCTGCGAGGCGGCGGCTTCTTCGACCTCGAGGAGCTGGGACTCGACCTCGGCCAGCAGGGCGCGGGTGAGCTGCTGCTGCTGTTCTTTTGAAGAAGTCGAAGAAGAAGAAGAGGTCGACGCGTCTTCACTGCTGCTCTTGCTGGTTTGCAGCAGCGGCAGCGACTTGATCGCTGCGAACAGGTACGGGTTCTTGCCCTGCATGATGTCTCGCGAGACCTGCGGGCCCAGCAGATCCATGAAGAGGTCGAGGTCGAGGGCCGGAGGAGGTGAAGAGCTGTTTTTTTGAAAGAGAAAAGGAAAAATTAGGTTTTTTTGTTGCGCGCGAGTTAGGTTTCACCTTTTTTTTTGTCGCAACGCACGACAAGGGTTGGGCCGCTGCTACCTCTTTATCAACTTTCCAAATTCCGAATTCTTTTTCGCTCGGAACTCCCCAACAAAAAAATCCAGCACTCCTCTCACCTCTCGACTACTCTCTCGACGTTGACTTCTCCCAGCCCTTCGACGCGGTCACCCGGGTTTCCCCCCGCCGGAACAAAACCATAAACGCTGAACAGCCTCCGGTTGGTCGCGCCGCTCCCCTCGGCGAAGTAGGAGATCGAGACCTCTTCTCCCCGGGCGACGTCACGGAGCGCCACCAGCTCCACCGCGGCGAGCTTCCGCGTTCCGTTTTCTTCTTCTGACTCTGTCCAGATGGCCCTGTAGGCAGCGGCGGGATCCCGGGAGGAGTGGTTTGCGCAGTCTAGCAGAGGGACGAAGGCAAAGGCGGGACCTTCGTCTTCTTCTTCGTCGTCGGTTTCGTCATTGTCGTTTTTGTCGTCGTTTTTGTTGTCGTTTTCCTCCTTTCCGCTTCCGCCGCTCGCCTTCGCACTCCCACCTCCTCCTCCTCCTCTGCTGCTACTACTCTCGGACAGGGCAAAAGCCCTGGACCGCACGCACGCCAGCGCCCACTGCATCATCGTGGGGAACTCGCTCGAGGCCGAGGCCGGGATGGCGAGTCCAGGATAGGTTTCTTTCAATCGCTTCTGCTGCTCCAGCGCGGCCTCTTCCAGATCTTTGTGGCCCGCGAGCTTGAGCAGCTCCTGCGGCAGGCACAGGGGCAGCGTGAGCAGGGAAGGAATAACGGGAGAATCGTCGTCTTTGTCTTCTTCTTCATCACCGTCAACCTCTTCCTCTTCTTCGCCTATGCTCGGCAGCGGAAGCACCCCGACCGCGAACGCCTCCCACCACTCCCCTCCGCCGTCGCCCGAGACCGCATCCAACAAAGCCAGAGCGAGCAGGAAGTCCCAGGGCGTGCTCGGGTCCTTGGCGACGGCGGCAGAGGTCCGGGGCCACGGAGAAAGAGAAGAAGGAGAAGAGGGCTCTTTCCTTCCGCTGCTCTGCCCCTGCGGCAGGGAGAGCCCCTTGCCCCTCGAGGAATAGTCGACGACGAGACAGACAGACCCGGGGACGCGCAGGGCCACCTCGCCTCGGGATAGAGGGCGCGTGGCGACGAGGCCGCGGCCGGAGGTGGAGGGGGACGACGAGGAGGAGGAGGAAGAGGAGGAAGGGGAGGCGAAGGCGACGGAGACGTCGTTTCCGTTTCCGTCGGCGGCAGCAGCAACAGCTGACGAGAGCTTCGCGAAGAGGTCTGCCGTGGGGTCCAACGGTTGCACCTCTGCGGCTTTCAGTACCACTGGTCGACGCGGAACGTTCTGCTCTACGCGTAGAGCTACATGGGGTTTCGGAAGAGGGCAAGACAGAGGTGGTAACGCCCCCGCTCGATGGTGATGATGACGAAGGGGCGAGCGAATCGACGTCGTCGTCGACGTCGGCCGCATTGAAAAAAACGTTCTAGTAAAAAAAAAAGATCTCTTTTGTGAAGAGCTCTGGGAGAAAGAGCAGCAGCAGCGCGCTCTCCCTTTTTATTCTTTTTTTTGATTTCACAAGAGAGGATGTGTTGTGAAGCGTCTCCGTTGCGAAGAGAAAACAGGAATCAGAAACAAAGCTCTCTCTCGTTTATTTGAAAAAAAAGGGGGAATGCGAGGAGTGAAAAGAGAGAGAAAAAGAAGAACTTTTCCGACCCTCCTCCGCCTCAACCCAAACCCGCACTCCGTAACTCTCGCGCGCGCGCTCTCTCTCTCCCCGTTGTCCCCCTCTTTCTTCTTCGTTGTGCGCTCTAAGCAAAAAAGGGCAAAAATCAAAATCAAAATCAAAAAGCGAAAGCGCAAAGAGGGGCGGAGGGAGCGCGAAAACAACGACAAAATCTCTCTCTCGCTCTTTCTTCTTCGTCTTTCTTTTCACTTCTTCTTTCCTGCCTCCTCCTCGACCTCCTTGGTCTTCTTCTCCGTCTCCTTGACCTCCTCTTTCGCCTTCTCCGCGGACTTGGAGGCAATGGTAGTCTCCTCCTTCTCGGCCTCGGTGGCCTTCTTCTCCTCGGTCCCCGGGGCGGCGACGGCGTCCTTCTCCTCGGCAGCAGCGGTCGTCGCCGCCGCTTCGGCTCCGGTCTTTTTCTCAGCCGAAGCCGGGGCGGCAGCAGCAGCAGCAGCAGCTTCCTTCTCCGCCTGCGTCCCCTTTGCTTCTTCTTTCTCTTCTTTGTCTTTCTTCTCGGCCTCCTTGAGCGCCTCTGCGACGGGGGGGCCGCCGGAGGGGACCTTCTCTCCTTCCTCTTTCTTCTCCGTCTCCGTCTCCTTCGCCACTTCGGCTTTTCCTCCGGCAGCGGTCATTGAGATTCCTCCGGCGGCCTCTCCGGCGGCCTTGCCTTCTCCGGTGGCGCGAGGGGCGGTGAGCGAGGGGGCCTCGGCGCCCGTGGGGGGCTGCTCGTGCTGAGAGAGGGCCTTCTCGGAGGGCTTGTCGGTCATGGTTGCTGAGTTTTTTTTTATTTTCCGTCGAGGTCGAGGTTGAATTTTCGTCGTCGCGAACAAGTTTTTTTTTCTGCGCTGGCAAAGACCTCTCGACGCCCCCCCGCGCCGCGTCACCACTTCCCAGCCTCCATCCTCCAAGCCAACACCACCACGCGACGGGGCACGTCGCGCTCTCCCGCCTGCGAGGAGGGCGACGCGAAAGACGCACCTTTGGGAGTTGAAGTTTTGGGTTTTTTGTGTTGGCGAGGTGGAAGAGGAGGAAGGAGAGAGCGAGCGACGACGACGAGGAACGAATTGTGATTTTTTTCCCCTCGACCTTATTTTTTTTTTCTTTTCAAAAAAACGGAAACGAAGTCCTTTACACCTCTCTCTCCCTCTCTCTCCGATTCTCTCAGATTCTCTCTCCCTCCCAATTCCCACTCTCTCACTCTCTCATCATTATTCCCACTTATATCAAAGGTCGGTCACGCAACCCAGGCTGGCGGAGCTCACGCACTTGATGTACTTGTGGAGAGTCCCCCTCGTCGCTTTCAGCGGCGGAGCGACAAAGGCCTTCTTCCGCGCGGCCCACTCGGCCTCGTCCACGTCAAGCACGTCCATCGACCTCTTCTCGGCGTCGATCCGGATCACGTCGCCGTCCCTGACCAGACCGATGGGCCCGCCCTCCTGGGCTTCCGGTGCCACGTGGCCGATGCAGAAGCCGTGAAAGCCGCCGGAGAACCTGCCGTCGGTGATCAGGGCGCAGTCTTTGCCCAGACCGGCTCCCATGATGGCGCTGGTCGGGGTGAGCATCTCTGGCATGCCGGGGCCTCCCTTGGGGCCCTCGTAGCGGATGACGATGACGGCCCCTTTGAGGTTTGAAGGATCCTCTGAAAGAGCGGAAAGCATGTCCTCTTCCGAGTCAAAGACGCGAGCTGGCCCTTGGAAGACCAACCCCTCCTTCCCGGTGATCTTGCCCACGCACCCTTCCGGTGCCAGGTTGCCATAAAGGATCTGGAGGTGGCCCGTCTCCTTGATGGGTTTGTCGAGAGGCAAGACCACGTCCTGCCCCTGTTTCAGTCCGGGGAGAGGGGCCAAGTTTTCGGCGAGCGTCGCGCCCGTCACGGTCTTGGCGGAACCGTCTATCAGCTTGTGCTCCAGCAAATACTTGAGAACCGCGGGCGTGCCCCCGACGTTGTGCAGGTCCTCCATGACGTATTTCCCCGAGGGTTTCAGGTCCCCGATGAAGGGGATCCGGTTCGAGAGGGACTGGAAGTCGTCGATGGTCAAAGCGACGCCGGCGGCGCGCGCCATCGCGATCAAATGCAGCACAGCATTTGTGGATCCTCCCAGGGCCAAGGTGAGCACGATCGAGTTGTCGAAGGACGCGCGCGTCAGCACGTCGCTGGGCTTGATGTCCTCCTTGAGCATCTTGAGCATGGCCTCGCCGGCGCGGCGGCACTCGACCAGCTTCATCGGGTCCTCTGCAGGCACCGAGGAGGAATAAGGGAGCGTCATGCCGAGGGCCTCGATCGCGCAGGCCATGGTGTTGGCGGTGTACATGCCTCCGCAGGCTCCGGCACCGGGGCAGGCGTTGCGGACGACGTCGAAGCGCGCGGCCTCGTCGATGAGGCCGGCGGCGAACGCGCCTTTGTGAAGGGGGTTTGGGAGTTTTTTTTTTTTTTTGAAAAAGCGAGTTTTTTTCCCCGTTCGGGGTCGAGGTCGAAAAAAAAAAAGTGTCGTCGAGCATTTATGAGGACGCGGAGTCTGACAAAAAGAACCTCCGCAAGCCCCCATCTTCGCCCTTCATTTTAGTCTCGGCGCCATGCGGCAGCCCGCGGCCGTGGGAGTAAAAAAAGTGAGTAAAAAAAGAGAGCAGCACCCTTTTCAAAGTTCCTCTGTCGCGGAGAGGGGGAGAAAAAGAGCAAGAAGAGGCGCGTACGCCATTTTGCTCAGACCACCCCCCCCAACGCAACAGACGAAAGGTGCCCCCCCCCTTTACTCGCCCGGCAAAACGCCGACTGCTTGACTAAACTAGGCGCCTTTTTGGTTGTGTGGAAAGAAAAAGACAAGAAAGAAAGCAAGAAGAAAAAAGGAGGAAAACAAGAAAACAACGTACCATAGCTCTGGAACGCCGAGACGATGTCGAGCGGCTCCCCGGCCATCGACGATCCAGGTTTAATGGTGCCGCCGTAGATCATCAGCGCGGGCCTGTCGAGGCGGGCCGCGGCGATCATGGTCCCGGGCATGTTCTTGTCGCAGCCGGGGAGGGAGATGTTGGCGTCGTACCTGATGTTTTTTTTTGGGAATGAAAGTGAGGAAAAAGAGAGAAAAAACCTCGACCTCGCTCAAACTCGGGTTTTTTTCTTCCCCCCTCTCTTCTCTCTCTCTTATCTTTCCTCCACCCTTTTTCTCTACTACTCACCACTGCGCCCCCATCACCGTCTCGATCGAGTCGGCGATCAGGTCCCTCGACTGCAGCGAGAAACTCATCCCGTCGGTCCCCATCGAGATCCCGTCCGAGACGCCGATCGTGTTGAAACGGTAGCCCACCATGCCGGCGTCCTCGACCCCGGCCTTTACCTCGGCGGCGAGGTCCATCAGGTGCATGTTGCAGGGGTTTCCCTCGTACCAGACGGAGGAGATGCCGACCTGTAAGTTGTTTGTTGGGTTGTGAAGGAAAGAGAAGAGGAGGTGATGATGATGATGATGATGATGATGATGATGATGATGATGATGATGATGATGATGATGATGATGATGATGATGATGATGATGAGTCGGTGGTCGGAGGTCGACCTCTCCGAGGCTTGCAACTCTCTCTCACCGATCGAACTTTTCTTCTTCTTCTTTCCCAATTGGCCATCTCTTTACCTGCGGCTTGTTCATGTCTTCCTCGCTCAGGCCCGTGGCGTAGAGCATGGCCTGGCTCGCGCCCTGCGACTTGGGCTGCGTGATTTTCGATGAATACTTGTTCAGGCCGGGAGGGCAGCCTGGCTTGACCGCATGCCGAGGAGGAGCAGATTGTTGTTCGGTAGCCGCCGCCGACGACTTGATGTCTCGCGTGGAGGGAGTTTTGGGAGAGCTCATGGGAATCGATGCCGCGGGGCGCGTGACCATCGCGCGGATCTGCACCATGGCGGGAAAGGGGGGGATCTGGATGCGGGCGAGAGAGGGGGAGCTGAGAAGCGCAAGCGAGAGAGAGAAGAAGAGAAGAGAAGAGAAGAGAAAAGAGAGATGCCTAGTGAGGAGGCATTCGATTGGACAAAGAGGCGAAGAAAATCATTTCTCTTTCTCTCCTTCCTCTTCTTTCAACCTCGACCCCCCCAGACTCGCCTCTCTTTTCGGTCGTCTTCACCTCTCCCATCCCCCTTCTCTCGCTTGCTACGACCTCACGGAGGGGCCAATCAGGCCGCCCCCCGAGCTCTGGCCTTGCTCTGAAGAGAAAAATGGCTTCAAAGGCAGTGGCGACGGCGGCGACGATGGCCGCTCGTTCGCTCGCCCTCATCTTCTTCTTGCTCCTCCTCCTCCTCTTCTTTGCGGCGCCTCTCCCTGCTTCTGCCAAGCCCTCCTCTGCGCCGCCTCCCGTGTGCGACTCTCAAGGCCCGCGCAAGGACTGCGGTGCGTTGGGTGGTGTTGGAGGGGCTGCCTTCTCGTTTCCCTTTTTCGATGGCTTGCTTGATATTTTTTCGTCGCGAGCTCGCGCTTCCGGCAGCGTCCATCGCTCGATGAACATCCGTGCGTGCCGCTGCCTCGCTCTGCGTTTCGTTTCTCCGCTCCTTACCTTTTGCGATGCGACACGGACATCGCAAGCTCTCGATCGAGCTTGGCAGAGAGCGAGGTCAAGGACAAAGAAGCGAAGAAAAAGAGCAAAAGACAATCGAAGCATCGGAAAGTCGATGCTTCTTTCTTCTTCTTCTTCTTCTTCTTCTTCTTTCGACCTCCGACCTTTTGCTCGAGTGTCGGGTTCTCCTTCTTCTTCCTCCCTCTCACCTCTTCTCTCTCTCTTTCTCCCACCACCTCCACCTCCACCATCACATATATCAGGCTACGCCGGCATCGACCGCAAGGCCTGCGAGCGCAAAAACTGCTGCTGGTCACCGATGAGAGAGCTCTTCGACGAGCACGCCCCTCCGGTCGACGCAGACACGCACGGGGGGCCCGCGCTCTCGCTGCCGGCGTGCTTCCACGCCAACGCCGCGCTGCCGGAGTTCGAGTTCGAGCTGCTCGAGAACGGGGGGAAGCTGCTGCGGAAGATGATGGAGGAGGATGACGATGGAAAGAGCAGCGGCTCTTCTTCAACTGAGTTCCTGGGCCGTGCCGGCGGGCCTTTGAACCCCGCCACGACGCTGCGCGGCGTCGCCAAACTCGTCAAGGGGGTCCAGCCCGAGCTGGGTCCCGACTTCAAGCGAGTGGCCGTCGCCGTCGACGACTTCGGCGGCCAGCGAGGGATTCTCAGGATCAAGCTGACCGACGCCGACGACCCGGGGAGGTGGGAGGTGCCGCCGAGCCTGCTGGACGAGAGCGCTGGAGTTGGAAGTGGAGGAGGAGGTGGTGGAGATGACGACGACGACGACGAAGAAGAGCTCAAATCTTCTCCGATGCTCCGCGCGACGGTCGCGAAAAACCTCTCGATCAAAGTCACTCGCGCTTCTTCTTCCTCTTCTCCCTCGTCCTCCTCTCCTTCTCCCTCTTCCGCCCCTCTTCTCTTCGACTCCTGCGGCCTCCGCCTCGTCCTCAAGGACCAGTACCTCGAGCTCTCGACCCGCGTCGCCCCGGACTCCTCCCTCTTCGGCCTCGGGGAGCGCATATCCTCCACGGGCCTCGCGCTCCGCCGCTCCGGGAGGCCGCTGGCTCTCTGGAACCGCGACTGCACCGACTACGCCGACCTCAACCTCTACGGCTCGTTTCCCTTCGTCCTGGAGCTGAGGCGGGACGGCACGGCGCACGGCCTGCTGCTGTGGAACTCCAACGCGATGGACGCTGTGCTGACCACGGACTCGAGGCTCTCCTTCCGGACCACGGGCGGAATTCTGGATCTCTACCTGCTCGCGGGGCCGACGCCCGCGGACGTCGTCGAGCAGCTGACTCGCTTGGTGGGAAGGCCGGCGATGCCCCCTCTGTGGGCCCTGGGGTTCCACCAGTCAAAGTACGGGTACAAGGACGTGAAGGAGCTGCAGAGCGTGAGCGAAGGGTACACGAGGGCCAAGATCCCGTTGGACGCAGGTAAGGACAACAGGAAGGGAGGAAGGGAAAGAAGGAGGAGAGGTGGTGGAGGTCGACGAAAAAAATTGAAGAAGAAAAAAAAGCTCACTCTTTTCTTTCTCTCTTTTTTGCTCTTTCTCATTTCTTTCAAACCAAAAAAACAGTCTGGGGCGACATCGACTACATGGACAGGTGAGGAAGAATGAGAATGAGAAAGGGAAAGAGAAAGAGAAAGAGAAGAGGAGTTGTTGAGTTGTCCTTTCTTCTTTCTCGTTTTCTCTCACTTTTTTCTCTCACTTTTTTCTCTCTCTCTCTAAAAAAAAAAAAAAAACTTTCAAAACTTTCAAAAAAAAGGTGGAAGGACTTCACCTTCGACCCCGTCAACTACCCACAGCACGCCGTCCGCGCCCTCGTCGACAACTTGCATGCCCAGGGCCGGCGCTTCGTGCCCATCCTCGACCCTGGCATCAAGCTCGAACCGGGTTACGCCCCCTATGACGACGCCGTCGCCGAAAACCTCTTCCTCAGGGACGTCACCGGCGATTTCTATATCGGAGAGGTCTGGCCCGGGGCCTGCCACTTCCCTGACTTTTTAAATCCAAAATCATTGGATTGGTGGGCGAAGCACGTTGGGGAGTTTTACGAAAAGGTCCCCTTTGATGGGCTGTGGATCGATATGAATGAGGTAAGAGAAGAAAGTTTTTTTTTGCTTCTTCTTCGTCGAAAAAAAATAATCAAAAACTTACCTTTTTTCTTCCTCTTCTTTTCTCTTCTCCTTCTCTGTTCTACTCCCAAACCAAAACTATCAATTAGGCCTCCAACTTCTGCACCGGCCACGTCTGCGAGGTGCCCCCCGAAGGGATCAACCTCGACTACCTCAGCCCGGGAGCAGGGGCGAAACCCTACTTCGAGTTCGGCCTCGAGCCGCCGCGCTGCGCGCTGCAGTGCTGGTCTCTGGAACCTTTCCTGAAGCAGTGGCTGCTGCAGGAGCAGCTGCAAGGAGAGGGAAGTGGCGGCGGCGGAGGAGGGGGTAGCGGTAATGGGGCTTCTGTGCTGCCTCCCTCTGTCGGGGGAGGGGACTCGAGGAAGGCCGCCGCGGACGCTGCTGCTGCTGCTGCTGCCGCCGCGACCGACGACGCTCCTTCGTCTTCTTCGTCGCCGCCTTCGATCTCCACCTCTTCTTCTTCTTCAAAATCTTCCTCCAACTCCACCACCGCCTCCTCCTCTTCCTCTTCCTCCTCCTCCTCCTCCGGCTCCCCGACCACCAACGGCGTCGGCGGCGCCCTGGGCGCCCTCGTCAAGCACGTCGTCGCGGGCCGCGGCGGGGCCATCCAGCTGGCTTCCCGGGCCTGGCAGGAGACCGGCATGTCGCGGCAAGAGTGGTCCAGGCTGATGGCCGCCGACGCGCCGCCGTACGCGATCGCCAACAACAACGTCCGCCTGCCCTTGTCGTTCAGGACGCTGCCGACCACGGCCAGGCACCACGACGGGACCCTGCAGTACGACGCGCACAACCTGTACGGGCTGTCTCAGGCGGCGGTGACGGCGAGGGCGCTCAGGAGGGTGTTTGCTGCGAAGAAGAAAGAAGAAGGAGCGGCAACGGGGGCGACGAAGACGAAGACGAAGACAAAGACGAGGACGAGGACGAAGACGAAGAAAAGCTCTCTCTTCTCTTCCCTCTTCCCTTCTTCTTCTTCTCCTCCTCCCGCCTCCTCTCCTCCTCCCTCTTCCACCTCCACTCCTTCCTCTTACTCCCGCAGGCCCTTCATACTCACCCGCTCTTCCTTCCTAGGGGCAGGGGCCCACTCGGCGCACTGGCTAGGGGACAACGCAGCGACCTGGGAAGACCTCAGGTGGAGCGTCACCGGAGTGCTCGAATCGGGCCTCTACGGCAACCCCTTGCCGGGAGCTGACGTCTGCGGCTTCTTGTTTGATTCCACCCCGGAGCTGTGCTCTCGCTGGATCGCGGCGGGGAGTTTTCATCCTTTCGTCAGGGACCATTCCGACTTGATGGCAGCAAACCAGGAGCTCTACCGCTGGCCCGAGACGGAGAGAGCGGCGAGGAGGAGCCTCGGGGCGAGGTACCGCCTGCTCCCTTACTTTTACACCGGTTCCAGGGCTGCCAACAACCGTGGATGCCCGCTGGCGAGGCCCCTGTGGTTTGGGTGGAGCTCCGAGCGAGCGGCGGTCGGGTCAGTGGCCAGCGGGGAGCAGTGGCTCGTGGGGGACGCCCTGCTGGTGTCCCCCGTCATGAGGCCCAACGCCACCGAGGTCGAGGCCTATTTCCCTCCCGGTAGCTGGTTCGACCTCTGGACCGGCGCCAAGGTGGTGGAGTACCACCTGGGGGGCAAGAGGAGGGCGAGGGAGGACGGCGATGGTGGGGGAGAAGAAGGGAAGAGCGGGTTCGCTTCTTCTTCTGTCCTCGACGACCGCCTCGGCGTCGACACTTCTTCTTCCTCTTCGTCTTCCTCTTCTTTCGAAGACGGAAAAGGAAAGGGAGGAAACGGCAGCAACAGCATCCTCGCGCGCACCTCGACGCTGCAGGTCCCGCTCGACCATGTCCCGCTGCACCTCGCCGGGGGGATCGCCCTGCTCTCGGCCGCCGGAGGGGAAGGGTTCGTCCCCCTGACGACGGGCGAGGCGTGGCGCGCGCCGCTCGAGGCGACCGTCGCGTTGCCCGATATCGCCGACGACGAAAACTTTTCTTCCTCTTCTTCTTCCTTCGGGGGAACTTTCGCGCGCTGCGGCGCCGGCTCGGGCCCCAGGCCCGGGTCCCCGCACGCCCCCTCCGGCTCCTCCTCCCGGGTCGCGTGGGGGCGCTCCTTCCGCGACGGCGAGCGCGGCGACGACGCCGACGCCTTGGCCAAGGGCAGCTGGGCTCTCGTCTCGGGCTGGGAGGAACGGGGAGAAGAAGAAGGAAAAGGAGGAGGAGGAGGAGGAGGAGGACGAGGAGGAGGGGGGGTCCGAATCACTCTCTCCAGGTCAGGCAACGGCTGGGAGGAGGAGCACAGTTCATCAAAGAAAGACATTGACAACTGCTCCGGGGGGCCGTGGCCTCGACTTGCAGACGTCCGCGTCCTGGGGGTGGAGGCGGAACCCGACCCGGCGTCGTTCCGGGTGTCGGGTTTCCTTCGATCTGGAGAATCCTCTTCTGCTGCTCTTCTCCTCAAGCCGAAACAGGTCTCTTTCGACGCCGAGACCGGGGTGCTGGTCGTCAAGGGCCTGAACGCGAGGCTGGAGTGCGGGGCGAAGGGGGAGGCGGCCGGGGTGGAGCTGCGGTGGAAGGCGAAGGCCCAGGCGACAAAGGCGACGACGACCTCGACCTCAAAAAAGGACGAACTCTGATTTTTTTCCCCTCTCTCTTTTTTTGGCCCCCCTTTTTTTTCTTCTCTTCTTCCCTCCACTCTTCCCTTCTTCTTGATCTGATTGTTTATAATCTATTCTTTTGGCTCTTTGCTTTTATCTTGACGCGCGGCATCGCTCGAGATGCGCGCTCGCTTGCGGTTCTCTTGTTTTTGTAAAAAAAAAAGGAAAAGGAAGAGTTTTTTTTTGTTTTTTTGTTTTTTTGAAAAAATTGTTGGTGAATTTTCGACCGCTCCTTTTCTCCCCCTTCTCTCTCTCTCTCTTCTTGCTCTGGGAGCCAAGTGAGAGATAAAAAGGTCTCGAGCTGGGGTGAAAAAGCGAGGGGGCGAGCTGGGGCCACGGACCTCAAAAAAAAATCTCGAGCTACTTCCAAGAAAAACCCCTCACTTTCACTTCCACTTCCTTCTTCTCTCTTCTTCTTCTCTCTCTACCTGGTTTTCACGATCTCTCCTCCCCCGCGCACACCTCTTCCCCGCTTCCCCTGGCACTGCCTCTTGGATCGAAGACACGCAAACAGGCTCTCACTGACTCACGATGGCGCAGGAGAGAATTAAGGCGCCCGCGGGCGGCCGGGGCCAGCGGCCAAAGACAGCGGCCGCGGCGATGGAAAGTCGTGGTTCGCAAGGAGCGCCCCGAAACTCGCCGCCGCCGCAAACGTCGTCGATTGCCGCGAGCTTCGTCGCTTCGCATCTGCCGCTGCTGCTCTCAGGTGCGTGAATAGTTGTTTGATTCCAATTTCGATGGTCGACCGAGTCTATTTGTCGGCGATCGAGCAACAGAGGGGGCGATGGGAAAGCGAGGAAGAAGGGAGGGCGGGCGCCCCAAAAGCGAGATGTTTTTTCTTTCCTTTTTTTCTTCTTTCGACGACGCTTTCGACGAGAGCGTGGTAGACGTTTCGGGGCTCGAAATTCGCCGCCGAACGGAAAAAAACCCGAATCTCTCATAACTATCTTCTTTTTTTTCGAGCTCCTCTCACGTTTCTCTTCTCTCTATCTTCTCTTCTCTTCTCTTCTTTTACAACCGCTGTTTTTGTGTTTACACACAAAAACAGCGAGCAAGACCGCACCTGGAACCGGAGGGATCGCTCCAAGAACCATCAACAACGGGTTCGCTTCCGTCCACAACTCTTCTGCCGCCGCTTCTGCCGCCGCCGCCCGCGCCTACTTGTCGGCCGCCAACGACGCCGCGGAGGCGCTGGCGGCGCTCTCGGCCGTCGCCTCGATGGGCTGGGACTGCGACAAGAACGCCGCGTTCGCCGCCGAGGAGGTGGAGAAGCGGAGGAGGAGGACAGCAGGAGGAGGAGGAGGAGGAGGCGAGTCTTCGTCTGGAGGCGAAGAGCAGCAGCAGCAGCAGCGGCCGGCGGCAGCGGCGGCGACGGGAGCGGCGGCAAAGAGAGGCCGCGGCAGCAACTCCGCTTCTGCTGCTTCCGCTTCCGCTTCCGCTTCTCTCCCGCCCTTGCCTCCCCTGAAGAGGAGAAAGGCGCCCACGCCTCCGGTCGCCGTCTCTTCCGCGCCCCCTCCATCTCCCAAGCTGCCTGCTGCCAGCGTCGCAGCGAAAGCAGCAGCAGGAGCAGCAGCAGCAACGACAACGACGACGGCAACGACAACCGAAGCAGCAACAGCAGCAACAGCAGCAACAACAACAACGACAACGGCAACACCAACACCTGTCGTCGCCCCCTCCACCCCGCCCTCCACCCCCCTCCCTCCCCCCACCTCCTCCTCCTGCCCGCTCGAGCAGCGCATCCGCCAGGCGGCCTCCCGCCGCTCGGCCTCGATCGCGCGCTTCAGGGCCAAGCGGGAGAGGCGGGTCTTCGGGAAAGTCGTCAGGTACGAGAGTAGGAAGCGGCTCGCCGCTTCGAGGCCGAGGGTTCGGGGCCAGTTCGTGAAGGCTTCGGCGATGCCTGCCTATCTCGCCGCGCTCGCCGCCGCTGAGGCGGCCAAGGAGGAGGAAGAGGAAGGAGGAGCAGCAGCGGAAGTGGAGGAGGCAGAGTCCCCCTCCTCGACGACGACGACGAGCTTCGGGGAGAGGAGGACGACGGCATCAGCTGCTGCTCTTGCTTCTGCTCCTTCCCTCTTCGTCGGAGGAGGGGGTTCCGCCTCCGAGTCCGAGGAGGACGATTTTGCGACGCTGGCTGTCGTCAAGGCCTTTGTGGGCGCTGCCGTGGCCAAGGCTGCCGTCGCTGCTGCGTGATTTGTTTTTTGGAAGTTTTTAGATCAGAAAAAAAAAGAATTCTTTTGTTTGGAGAGAGAGAGAAAGAGAGAACGAGAGAGCGACGTCGGCGACGGCGTTTCATTTTTTCTTCGCCCCTCGAGCCCCCTTGGCTCGTGAATGAACGCGGCTGTACCTTTTTTCTGGATGCTGCGCCGAGCCCCGCGCTGACACCAATCTTTTTTTTTTGCCGCTGCTCGCCGCCGCCGCCGTCGTCCTCTTTTTCTTTTTCTTTTTTCTCTCTTTTCACCTTTCCTTTTTAGTTTAGGTCAACTCTCCCCGCCACCTCCCCCGAAGAAAGAAAAGAAAAAAACAACAATAACAAACCAATTTTGATGCCATGTTTCGATTTCAGCCCTCTCCTCTTTTAGATTTGTAGCAAGTCGTCCCTCTTTTGAGTTTCTTCAAAGAAAAAAAAAAGGGAAAGAGAGAGAGAGTTTTTTCGTCTCCTCCTTCCTCGGCCCTTCTTTCTTTCATTTTCGTTTCTCGACTTCCTCTCTCCTTTCGAGCGAAGAAGAAGTCAAAATTTTCTTGAAGAGAAAGACCGCTTTCTCTCCTTCTCTTTCATTCTCTCTGCTGCTGCTGCTGCTGCTCCGCACCTGACGTTCCTCACCGCAGCCATGGCCAAGCTCCAGACAATGCGGGGCCTGCAGGTGTGGAAGCGAGGGGAGAAGAAGTCTGATGCTTTCTTTCGCGATGGTTTTTTTTCTTCGCCCATCGGATGGCCCCATGTTTTTTCCCGTTTTCTCTTCTCTCACCCTCTCTCTCTCTCTCCTTCTCTCTCTCTCTCGCGCTCTTCCTCACACCCACCATCCACTCCTCTCAGGTCTTCATCTCTGACATCCGCGCCGCGACCAACAAGGAGGCCGAGCAGACGCGCGTCGAGAAGGAGCTCGCCAAGATCAGGAAGAAGTTTGCGACGGGCACGGCGGTCACCGGTGAGATGATGGAGTTTTTTTCTTTCTTTCCTCTCTCTCTCTCTCTGTCTCTCTCTGTTTCGCCTTCTTCGGCCCTGAATGAGATCCCAGCGGAGCTCTCTTGGTCTGAACTCTCGAAGCAGGGGGAAGAGAGAGATCTGTGGCCTCCGCGAAGAACAAGAACAAGAACAAGAAAAACGGACGAGAGATGCTGCTGCTGCTGCTCGAGCGATCGATGCCTCTTCGTTCGCCTCTTCTCGTTCGCCTTCCCTTCCGTCGCTCACCTCCACTTCCACAACCCCCAAACACTTCCACTCCCCCCCACCCACCCACCCACACACACAAAACGAAACAGACTACGACAAGAAGAAATACGTCTGGAAGCTCCTCTACATCCACATGCTCGGCTACGACGTCGAGTTCGGCCACAGGCAGGCCGCCGACCTGCTTGCCGCGGCACGGTACGCGGAGAAGCAGGTGGGCTACCTGGCGTGCTCGCTGCTGCTGTCCGAGAGGGACGAGTTCCTGCGCTTGGTGACCAACTCGGTGCGTTCCGACCTGGTGTCGAGGAACGAGGCCTTCCAGGCGCTGGCTCTTACCTTCTTGGCGAACGTCGGAGGAGCAGAGATGGCCTCGCTGCTGGCGCCGGACGCCGCTGCGATCTTGCTGGATGGAGGGGCTCGCCCCGGGATCAGGGGGAGGGCTGCCCTGGCCCTGCTCCGCGCTGCACGCAAGTCGCTGGCCCAGGACGAGGACCCGCTTCCCGCCGACGCCTGGGCCCCTCGCCTCGCCGCCCTGCTCGACGACGAGAAGGACGTCGGCCTGCTGCTCTGCGTCTCGGCGCTCGTCGTCGGCGTCGTCGCTCGCTCCTATGCTGGGTTCGAGTGCCTCGCGCCTCGCTTGGTCGCGCTGCTGTCCCGCTTACGGGCCCGGGACGTGCCCCCGGACTGCACCTACTACGGGATCGCGTGCCCCTGGGCGCAGGTGAAGGTGCTGCGGGCGCTGCAGTACTTCCCTCCGCCGTCGTCGTCGAGCGGGACTGCTGCCGCCGCCGACGCCCCGACGCGGCGCGCGGCGTCGGCGGCATTGAAGAGCGCTATCGACGCCGCCGCCGCCGTCTGGGGAGGACCTTCTTCTTCGAGCTCTTCCTCCACTGCTGGTCAGCCTGTTCCCCCGCCGCAGCCCCCGAAGAACGTCAACAAGTCCAACGCGCTGCACGCGATCGCGCTCGAGGCCGCGCCCTTGGCCTTAGGCGGCTGGGGCGACGAAGAGACGGCCGCGGCCGCGGCGGCGCTGCTCGCCAAGTGCGCGCTCGGAGGGAGCTCCGCTCTCGGTGGCGGCGGTACTGGGGGCGGAATCAGGGACGCCAACGTCCGCTGCCTGGGGCTGGACGCGCTGGCTCGCCTGGGGGCGCTACCGGCCGCTGCTGCGGCGGCGGCCGCGGCGAGGCCCGCGCTGGCGGAGGCGCTGAGGGACAACGACACCTCGATCCGCCGGCGCGCGCTCGACCTGTTGTTTTCTCAAGCTGACGCCGCAGTGGCTCCTGCTGCTTCTGGTCAAAACGGAAACTCCAGCTCCTCTTCTACCTGCGGCGGCGTCGCGGCCTTCGAGCAGCTGTTGTCTTACTTATCCCCGGGTGGGGGCTGCGCGCCTGACATGCGAGAGGAAGTCGCGCTCCGGGCCGCGGTGCTGGCGGAGAGGTTCGCCCCTGACAGCAGCTGGTACGCGAGGTCGCTTCTGGCCTTGGTCGAGGCCGCAGGGGAGGACGCCCCGCCGGACGTGTGGAGGTCGGCAGCGCACGTCGTGGCCGCCGCCGACGGCAGTGGCAGGGCCGCCGCGGCCGGGGCTGCCATCGCCGCGCTGAGGAGGAGGCGGGGAGGAGTTGGTGTCAGTGGTGCTCCCGACCCTCTGGTCTGCGCCGCCGCCTTCCTGGTGGGCGAGTACGGCCGCCTCGTCGTCGCCGAGACCCCATCCAAAGAACAATTTACTCTCCTCAGGGACTGCCTCGCAGGGGCCGGCAAGTCCGCGAAAGGGATGCTGCTCACCGCCTTACTGAAAGTCGAGATCGCCGCCAACGTCGCCGACCCTTCTTCGTCTCTGAAAGAAGAGCTCGACCTGGTGCTATCGCGTTACGCCTCCTCGGCCGACCCTGACCTCCAGCAGCGCGCCGTCGAGTACAGGGGCCTGGCGTCCCGCCCCGAGGTCGCGGCCAGGGACGTCGGCCTCCAGCTCCCTCCCTGGGAGCAGCGGCGGAGCGGGCTGCTGCGGAGGATGGCCGCCGGCGGAGGGAGCGCCGCGGCGGTCGCTGCGGCGTCTTCGGGCGGCGCTGGAGGAGGAGGTTCTCAGAACTCGTCCTCCTCGGATTCCGCGTTCGCTGCCGGTGCCGGAGTGGAGAGCGATGAGGTCGCTGTTGCCCCGGCGTGGCTGGCGGAGGACGTGGCCGCGAACGCGTCTGTCTCTGCTCCCGGAAGCGCTGGGGCGACGCCCGTTGCTGCCGGTGCTGCTGCTGCTTCGAGCAACGGAGGAGACTTTTTCTCCGTCGCTGCCGCGGGCAACGGCGGCGGCGGCGGTGCTGCCGTTGCCGCGCGAGACCCGCTCGAGGACCTGCTGTCTCTCGACGTTCCTTCTTCTGCTCCTGTTTCCGCTCCTTCTATGCCTGCTGCTGCTTCCGCTTCCTCGTCTTCGGCGGCGGACCCCTTCGCCGCAGACCCTTTCTCGGCTGCTGCTGCTCCTCCTTCTGCTGTTGCTCCTGTCGCTGCGACGACGACGACGACGACGACGACGACGACGACTCCGCCGAAAGCTGTTGCCGCTGCTCCCGCTGTCGTCTCCGCTGTCGCCCCTACTCCCTCCCCTCCAGCAGCTATCAAGACATCGACTTCTTCTTCTTCTTCCACCGCTGCCCGCATCGTCGCCAAGGAGCCCGACGCCGCCGCCGCCGCGGCGCGCGCCCTGAAGCTCTCGGGCTCGAGCTCGGGGCCCGGAGCGCAGAACAGCGGCGTGCTCTTCGAGGACTCGAGGGTCCAGGTTGGCGTCAGGTGCGCCTTCGACGCCGCCGGGGGGGGCACGCTGGCGCTGTTCGTCGGGAACAAGAGCGCCGGGACGGCCCTGGGCTCGCTCAGGCTGGAGCTCCCGCCCTCTCCTGTTGCTGTCTCGGGGAGCAGAGGAGTCGAGGTCTCGTTCGCCGACGCCGCCGCGGCCGCCGCCGCCCTCCCGGCCTCCGTGGGCCCGAAACAGCAGGTGCAGCTTCCGTTACTCAAAGCGCGCTGCCTGGGGGCCTACTCCACTGCCCCAAGGGCGACGCTTGTGTTTTCCACGACCTCTGCGGAAGGTCCAAACCAGAATCAGATCGAGACCGCGATCGAGCTCCTGCTGCCGCTCGCGCCGACCAAATTCGTTTCCCCTCCCGCTTCCCCCTTGGCCAGGGACGCCTTCTTCGCCAGGTGGCGCTCCCTCGCGGCTCCACCACAGCGCGTCGCCCTGAGGGTCGAGAGGAGGACGCCGCTGCCGGCGAGCGCCGTCGACGCGGCGCTGGCTGCCGTCGGGCTCGGGGTGCAGCCGGGCCTGGACCCGGAGCCGGCCAACGCCGCGGCCGCGGGCTCGTTCGCTCACCAGCAGGATTCTTCTTCGAATCCTTCTTCTCCCTCTCTGGCTCGCGTCCCGGTCATGGCCCGCGTCGAGGTGGAGGCGTCGACGAGGACGCAGGCGCAGGTCACGGTGGCTTGCCCCGAGGCGGCGCTGGCGAGCGGCCTGCTCGACCTGCTGGCGAAGCTGCTCAAGGTCGAGTAATGGTGATGACGACGATGAGGGTAAAGAAGAGAGTATGGTGGTTGAAGAAGAAAGAAAGAGGAGAAGAAAGAAATAGGAAACTTTTAGAGGGAGAGAGTAGAGTAGAGAGTAGAGATGAGTTGATTTTGTTTACCTCCTTTTTTGTATTGAGACGATAAAAAGAGAAAAGAAGAGAGAAAGAGCAGAGAGAAGCAGTGAAAGCAAGCGCGCGGAAGAGAGAGAGAGAGAGAGAGAGAGAGAGAAAAGAAGAGGTTGAGAATTTTTCTTCTCTCATTATTTTTTTTCTCTCTCGCCCTTCCTTTCGCTTCTTCCTCCTTCCAACACTCAAGCCATGCCCATCGACAAGCACGCAGGCCCCTCCTCCAACGAGGCGGCGGCACACCACCACAAGGTCTCCCTCCGCGCTGCCTCCGCGTCGCCGGCGCGCAACGGGAACGAGAACAAGAAGGGGAACGACGATGACCTCGCCGCCGCCGCGGCGGCGACGCCGGCGCCAGCGAAGAACAACACCAACACTAACGACGCCGCGCTCGCCCGCGCCCGCGCCGCGCTCCCCGCCGCCGCCGCCGCCAACGACGACACCAAAGAGGTGTCCTCCATCGCCGCCGCCGCTCCGTTCGACAAACGAGGCGGCCCCGCTCACTCGGTGAGCCTCGGCGCGACGACGCTGGTTTTGCAACCACCGCCGCAACCGAAGCAGCTCGCGTCTTCCTCCGCCGCCGCTGCCGTCTCGGCCGCCTCGGCGCTCCCCCGCAAGCACTTCCCGGCTCCCTGTCTCTCGCACTTTGCGGCCTCTGCTGTTGCCGCAGCGGGGGGAGCCCTGCCCCTGGTCTCGGAGGGCTCCGTGTGGCAAGCTCAAAACGACAAGAACAAGAACAAGAAATTCAAGCGCTTGTCGAGCGACGACGACGACGGCGACGAAGGCGAAAACGCCGCCGCCTCCCGCGCCCTCGAGGGGGCCTCCCTCTTCGAGGGCGGCGAGGACGAGGAGTCCGACGAGGGCGTTTCCCGAAAGCAGCAGCAGCAGAAGAAGAAGCAGCGCGTGGTGGCGCTGCCGGTCGAGGTCGTCGTCGTCGAGGTGAAGCAGCAGCAGCAGCAGCAGCAGCAGCAGCAGCAGCAGCAGCAGCAGCAGCAGCAGCAGCAGCAGCAACCGCTGCCGCCGAAGCCGAAGTCGAAGCAGCAGCCTCTCGCTGCTCTTGCTCAGGCCCCCGCTCTTCCCCTTCCGGCCCGCCGCTACTCGTGGCCCTCCCGCGCCGCGGCGACGCTCCTGAAGGGCAACGATGACGACGACGGCGGCGACGACGCCTCCGGGGCCGAGGACGACGACGAGGCCTCGCCGGCGGAGGAGGGAGGAGAGCAAGGAGCAGCGGCAGCAGCCCTCGCCGCGCTGCCGCGCTGGCCCGCCGACCTCCGCCTCAACGGCAACGGCGACGCCCCTCCTCCTCCTCCTCCTCCCCCTCAGAGGCTCCCCTACGCTCTGATGGCCGAGCCGGCCTTCCTGTCCGCCGAGCAGGCCCGCCGCGTCGTCGGGGCGCTGCACGAGGAGGGGCAGGAGCCCGGGCACGCGCTGGACGTGGAGGAGTAGGGAGAGGGAGGAGGTTTGAATAAGAGAATCGGAGAGAGAGAGGAGAGAAAAGAGAGGGGAAAAAATAAGAGCTCCTGTTTCACTTGTCAAAAAAAGGAAAAGAAGAAAAACGAACCGAGAGCAAGTGTCTTCCCGCTGTCTCTCTGCTGCATCCACGTCTTCTCTTTTCCTGTTCCCTCTCGCTTTTTCCTCGATCCTCCCGCACGAGGCGGTCCTCTCCCTCGACCTCTAGCCCCAGAGACAGGGGAGGCCACTCCAGGCCGAGCAGCCGAGGCACCGGGGCTGAAAACCTATCTCCTTCCTTTTTCTCCTTCATTCGGACGTGAGCTCTCTTCTTCGCTCTCTCGTTCGACTGGACCAAAATCCTTTTTCCCGTCGTCGAAGCGACCTTGAAGAATGGACGCTGTCGCCTCTTCTCTCACGCTGAGGCCCGCGGCGATCAGGCCGGCTCGCGCTGAGCGCGGAGCGCGAGCGCCGGCGGCAGCAATGGCGGTCGGGCGCCCCTCCTCTAGGACGACGACGAGGGCATCGTCGTCGTTGGCGATGAGCGCCGTCAACGTCGTCGTGGGCTCGTCTCTTCGAAGAAAACCCTCTTTTCCTTTCTCGACCTCCTGCTCCTCTTGCGCCGCCGCTCGACCTCGGCAGAGGCCACGGTCCGCAGAGGCCTCTGCCGCAACAACGACGGCAACAACGGCCGAAGCCACCTCCTCTCCTCCGACCCGATACTACGCCACGGACAGGAGGAGGGGGAGGCGCGGCCTGCCGAAGCCAGGACAGGACGGAGGCGAGGAGGCAGAGGAGTTTTCGTCTCCCTCTTCTCCTTCGTTCTCGCCGCCGAGGGAGAAGGTCGGCATCGCGCTGCCGCTGCTCAACTTGGGCGACGCTGAGCCCAAGGCCATGGAGCTGCCCCGCGCGGTCGAGTCCCCGGCGGACGACCCCACGCTCGCCAACCCCCTGCAGAGGCTCAACCGGATGTCGACGGGGTGGATGGGGGTAAGAAAGAGAGAGAACTCGAATGATTTTTTTCTTTGGGAATTTCGAAGTCGCTTTTTTCTTTCTCGCCACCCGGGCGCGCCTCTTCTTCTCCCTTCTCACCCGCTTCCTCCGCTTCCTCCCCTCCTCTTCAATCAAAAACCAGGTCATCTTCGAGTGCGACGGCGTCACCCTCCCTGCCACCCCGCAGCTCCACGACGCGGCCTGGCTCGCCGTCGCCGACGCGGAGGGCAAGGCCCCTCCCAAGCGCTGGCAGCTCAGAAGGGCCGACGGGATGAAGGGGGAGCAGGCCGTGTCCGAGGCCTTCCACTGGGCGAGGGCGCCCGCAGAAGTGAGCAGGCTGGCGAGGGCCAAAGAGGAAGCGTTTGACGAGGCAGAGAGGGTGGCGAATGCTGCTGCTACTGTGGCGTTGATGGTGGCACCACAGTCGAGCGAGGTTGCTGCCGCTGCTTTTGCTTCTTCTTCTTCTTCTTCCTCGTCTTCCTCTTCCTCTTCTTCCTCTTCGTCTTCTTCGACTGCTGTCGCTGCTCCCCCGGCCTCTTCGGAACAACCAAAGCCACCTTTGCAAAAGATCTTCCCCGTCCCGGGAGTGACCCGTTTCCTCGAGACCCTGGCTGCCCACGGAGTCCCAGCAGCTTTGGCGTCCCCGGAACCCCTCGAGCGGCTCGAGAGGACGCTCGCCGCGGCCGGGCTCGAGAGGGCCTTTGCCGCGGTCGTCGCCGGCGACGACGTCGCGCGATGCAGACCCGACGCGGAACCTTACCTGCTGGCCGCGGCCCGCCTGGGTCGGCCCCCTTCGCGCTGCGTGCTGATCGGCAACAGCAACGCGAGCGTGGAGGCGGCCAGGGACGCGGGGATGGCGGTGGTGGCTGTGGCGCCGAGGTCGGCGAGCGACGCCGCGGGCGCCGCGTCGGCCGCGGCCGCCGCCGCGGGAGCGGACGCAGAGACGGCAGCGCTTGCCGGCAGGGCCGCCGCCGCCGCGGCCGAGGCCTCCGCCGGCGGGCCCCGCGCTTATGAGCTCGGGGCGGCAGATCTGGTCGTGCGAGGCGGCTTGGACGGGATCACGATGGCTGACCTCAAGAGTTTATTTGCGAACGAGGCTGCCATAGAAGGGAGGCCGTATACCGACGAAAACGGAAACCCCACTTCGACTTCTTCGTCGAGCGACGACAGCTTCGACGACCTGGACTCGAGGGCGTCTCCCTGGTCCAGCAGCTCTGCTCCTTCTTCCAACGCTTCTGCGAGCGACTACGGCGGCTTGTTCGAGGACTCGCTGGACTATGACGACGAGAAAGAGGAAGAAGAAGGAGGAAAGCCTGGAAGCGACGAGGACGAGGACGACGAGTGGAGGCGCCGCTCGCGCGAGCTGCAGTCGTTTCGCTGAGAAGAAGTTTTCTTCTTCTCTTCTCTTCTTATACTTTTTTATTTTGACCAGAGAGCTCTCTTCTTCACCTTTCTTACTATCTCCATCCACCCGATATTGAAATTAGCGCACGCACGCACGCATGCAAGAGAAAAAGAGAGAGAGGAAACCAACAAAAAAGAACTTAAAAAACAAAAAACGACGACCGCAAGAAAAGAAAATCGATGAGAGCGAGTTTGAGAACGAAAAAAAAAAACGCCCTTCGCACAACCTTCACTTGTTCTTCTTCTTCCTAGGCCTCCTCCCCTTTGTGTACTTTTACGACTTCTTAAAAGAAAGAATGCATTGCCCTTATTGATTGATTGAGAGTTTCATCATCTTCGTCTTCTTTGTAATTTGACACACAATCAAAAAAACGAAACAACAACAAAAAAACAAAAGAATCACGCGTTGCCCCTCCACGCCGCGCCGACCCCAGCAGCCAGCGACTGCTGCGCCGCCGCGGCCCTGTCCCCGATGAGCGCGCCGAGGGCCCCGAGGCGCTCGAAAGAGGGCAAGGCTGCGCCGCTCGAAGACGCTTGCTGCTGCTGCTGCTGCTGCTGAGCGTTGCGGCTGCTGCCTCCGCTCGCCAAACCCGAAGAAGAAGAAAGCGAAAACGACTCGAGCAGCGCCGAGAGCAACTCGTCGCCTCCTCCTCCTCCAGCACCAACAGCAGCAGCAGCGACCCCCAGGTCGTCAAAAGAGAAGCCTGCAGTCCCCCCCGAGACCAGAGCGGCAGCCGGGGTCGTCGCCCTCCTCCCGGAAGAGAGCGCAGGGAGCAGGGCAGAGATCGAAGAAGAGCTGCTCTCGTTCTCTTTCTCGCCGCCCTTGCCTTTCCCCTTTTTCTCGTCATCTCCTCCTCCTCCTCTCTCTTCCTGCTCCTCCTCCTCCTCCTCCTCCTCCGCGAGGAGAGCCAAGGGCCTCGAGAGCAGCGGCGCCTTCGCGGGAAGCCTCCTCTCGATCTCTGCCGCAGCGAGCCTCGAAGCGGCGGCGGCGACGGCCGAGGGAGGGGCCAGCGACGAGGTAGGGCCCGCTGGGGGAACGGGCAGCGCCGAGAAGCGCGCGCAGGGAGGGCCCCCGGCAGGTAAAAGGACGTTGGCGTCCCCTCCGGCCGGGGTGAAGGCCTCCGCTGCCGCCGCGGTGGCCGCGGCGACGACCGCGGCAGAAGGGGTCGAGGAAGAGGAGCGGGAGAGAAGGGGAACTGGAGCCTTTCCCGTTGCCGCCGTCGTCGCCGCCGTGAGCGCGCCAAACAGCGACGCCGTCCTGGGAGCGACCGCGGCCTCCAGAGCAGTGAGGTAAGGGTCGTAGGAGGCCCAGTCGACCGGGTCGAGCAGCGCCGCAAGCGCCTCGAAGGCCGCGGAGAGGGAGGAAGGGGGAGGAGAAGGGTTTGAGTTCGAACTTGAAGTTGAAAAGGTTGGCAGCGCGCGGGCGAGGGCGTGGCAGTCGAAGAGCAGCTGCAGCGCCCCGCGCTCGCTGAGCCTGCGACGACGACGGCCGCCGCCGCCCGCGGCCAGCCTCAGCAGCACGGCGGCCGCCTTGCGCGAGGAAGCCGAGGAGAGCGCCGGCCCGGACACGGCAGCTGCGGAGGCGTCGGAGGAGGAGGAAGACGAAAAGGTCGCCTCACTAGTTTCTTCTCCTTCTCCTCCTCCTTCTGCTTCTCCTTCCGCTTCTCCGTCTCCTCTTTCTCCTTCCTCGCTGCCCCCGACGCACCCTCCCCGCACCGCCTCCCTCGTGACCGAGATCAGGAAGGACGCGACGGCGGGCGAAGGAGACGCGGGAAGGCGGAAGGAGACGCCGGCGGAGGGGCTCAGCAGGGCCCAGCCCCGAGAAGGTTGAGGAGGAGGAGGAGGAGGACGAGGCTGAAGAGCCTTCGTCGAAGAATGTCCGTTTTGCTCTTCTCCCCCCTCCTCCTCCTCCTCTTCTCCTTCTTCGACAAACAGGCTCCCCCCGTCGCAGGCGGCCAGCGCCTCCCCGAGCGAGCCAGCCAGCTTGCCCGCGACCCACGAGGACCACGCCGCGGCGGCCCTCTCTGCCACGGCGAGGAGAGGGGCGGTCGTCGTCGCGGCGGTGGTGGCGGTGGCGGTGGCGGTCGCCGTCGCCGTCGGGAGCCGTCGGGCGGCCGACGACGACGGAGGAGAATTAGAAGAAGAAGAAGCCGCTGCTGCTGCTGCCGCGGCGACGGCTTCCCAGCTCCCCGCCGCGACCAGCGCCAGCGGGCCCTCGGGGCAGGCCAACGAAGAAGCGACGTAAGCGACGACGAGGCAGGCCTCCGCGGCCCTGGCGGAGCGCGGGAGCAGGAGCTCCTGTTTCCCGTTTCCGTTGGGCCCGCCGGAAGAGGAAGCAACGACGACGACGGAGTCGAGCGCCGACGAGAGGCGGCGGGTGGCGGAGGCGATGGCCGCCGCGGCCGCCGTCTTCGCCGCTTCGGCGGCCTCGGCAGCGGCGGCGGAGGCAGCTGCGTCCCACGGAGAAGAAGAGGTGGTCTCTGAGGAAGGAGAAGAAGGAGCTCCTCCTCCTCCTCCTCCTCCTCCAACGAGCGACTGCCAAAGGCTCGGCGCTTGCCTCGCCGTCGCCGTTGCCGCCGCCGCCGCCGCCTCCTCCGCGCGAGCGACGACGAGCCCGCCTGTCGCCCGCAGCGCCCGGCCCGCCGCGCCCGAGGCCCTCGACGCCACGCGCCTGGCGACCCGGCGCCAGG
>Ga0114918_10000183_pt1 | contig 51211 bp, 40 predicted proteins | sample LantaG_FD_87015 | JGI IMG/M metagenome (GOLD analysis project Ga0114918, IMG submission 87015) | Deep subsurface microbial communities from Baltic Sea to uncover new lineages of life (NeLLi) - Landsort_02402 metaG | ecosystem: Environmental > Aquatic > Marine > Oceanic > Sediment | place... | reverse complement strand
TGCTCTGTCATCTATTGGTTCTGCAAACTTTAGAGTTGGTGAAAACACAACTACCAAGGCGCATTTAAACTTAAACCCTAATACAGGAGTAAACAAGACAACTCCTATTAGTGGCGATATGTGGTTTAATGGTACAAACTTAAATTTTCACGACGGGACAACGACAACTGATTTGCTAGCTGGGGCTTCGCTTTCAGGAACAGATAATTTTATACCTATATTTAATGCGTCTGGTGACGGGATAGAGAATTCGAGACTTTCTAACATCATAACGGGCACAGGTAGCAACACTTCTGAGCTATTGTTTTTAGATGAAGGAACAACAGACGACAGCCTTTTTGTAATAAGGGGTAACGGGGCGTTAAAAAGTGCTTTAAACAAGATTACAAACACGTATAGGCTAACTAATGGCACAACAGGGCTGGAAAATTGGGAAGTATCTCATCTAGCTAATAACATTGGATTTCTAGCTGGTCATGCGGTTACTGGTTTTGCAACATTAGATAGAGACTATTCAAGACTTTCTTTAGATGCAACTGGAGCTAGATCATTTACACTAACCAACTTTGTTTCACAAAGCAATACTACTTTTGGTATAATTGATACGTATGCTCATGTTTCTGGTGCTGTTGATTATTTTGGTCACCAGTACGGGGTTGGTTTTAATGATCCTAGAGCAAATGCATCAAATGGATATAATTTCATGTCCTACAATGACCAAAGAGTTACATTTGGCTATGGTATGGCAGGACTTGCTGCTTCGGCAAACGCCCATGCCATATTTTGGTCATTAAACACAACTCCAAATCCAAGACCACACGTATTGTTTCTTGGTAGTTATGACGAGACAGCTACAGCACCTTCAAATAATTCAATTTGGCTCAGTTCAAATAGTAACGTTCTTGAGGTTAGGGAGTCTGGTGCAAACTACAGGCTTATAAATGCAATAGGTACTAAGCCACTATCCACCTTGGCTAAGAACCCGACTGCAACAGAAGATGGCTATATCTACTCTTATGATAATGCAGCAGGTGTCAACGGGGAAATAGTACTGATCCCTAATCCCAGTATATCTGGCTTAACTGATAATTTTATACCAATATCAAACGCAGCAGGTGACGGAATAGAGAATTCAAACCTTAGGCAAGACTTAACCTCTGTACCCGGTGTTGATTATTATAGAAGTGTACAGAATTCTGTAAGAATCGGTCCCAACTCTAGTACAAATACTTATTTAAACCTTGGGTATGATTCTGTAAACAACTTTGGTTCCTTCCAGCTTAGAGGTCACAATACTGGACTCATCTCTTTTTTTAAGAGTGGTAGCGTAACTTTTGCGGATTTCAATTTTACAACGAGTGGTAACTGGTTAAGAGTAAGAGAGGTTGCAGCTAATGCAGGAGATATAACATTAAATGCCTCTCTAGATGCTTACAGTTTCTTTGTGAAGGACACTAGTAACTCTAACATACTAAGAACGTCTCCGGGTGATGGAAACATATCCTTTTCTGGGACCCTAATCCCCTCATCAGAAGCTATTGTTACTATTAACGACTTTGATAATCTCAGCGATTCTAGAGTATCAACGAACGACAGGGCACATATCTATTTAAAAGATAGAGTTGATAGTGCTGGATTCACACCTAGTGATGGGATGGGGTGGAAAGATCTTGATGGGGTCCACAACCTTCGAGAATTAGGCACTACGTATAGGCTTATAAACGCAATAGGTACTAAGCCACTATCCACCTTAGCTAAGAATCCAACAGCCACCGAGGATGGCTTTGCCTATATATATGACGATTCAGCTGGGGTTAATGGTGAAGTTGTCCTACGGGGTGTGTTGGTCAATGCAGGAACGGGACTTAACTCTCTAGCAATTGGTGGTGCTTTAAGCGATAGCACGGATGGTGTAGCAATTGGGAATAACGCAAATGGTGGGTCAGGTAACCAAACAACAGTATTAGGATCACTTGCTACTACTACTGGCGTTCGGTCGGTATTACTTGGCTACGGATCATCTTCAGTGAATGGCGTTTCAATAGGAAACTTAGCCTTTTCGGGTGGCGATGGTATCGCAATTGGAACTGGAGCACGAGTTGAAGGTACGTATGGATTTGCCACCGCAGGTGGTCAACTTCTAGGTACAGCAGGAGGTGTCGTAATGGGTACTTCTACGGCTAACACAGGAGGTTCTAGGACGGTAATGATTGCCTTTGCTTCTTCGGTAGCTGCTTCACAATCAGATAATATTATACTAGGAAGCAATATTACCGCTACTTCTAATAATATCGTGGCTATAGGTAGATTAGTTGGAGCTAAGGGTACTAGACAAATTTCAATCGGATTAGAGTCAGGCTCCACAACGGGAACCGTTGGGCTAAACGCCATAAGTATAGGCTACCAGAACAATGCGGGCACGGATAACATAGGTGCCGACACAGTAACCATAGGTAGGCAGTCAGTAGCAACAAACACAAGAGCCATATCAATTGGTACGCTCGTAACTACAACAGATATAGAGTCAATCGGTATAGGTCATTTAGTAAACTCTACTGAATATGGTGCGATTACTTTAGGTCATGGATTCAATAGTGGCAATAGGTTGACTAATAACGTTCAGAATAGTTTTGCGCTAGGTTGGTTTGAGGCAACACCTACTATACTTTTAGCAAAAACAGCGACTAGTTATATAAATGGTACGGGTGCTGTTGTTATTGGTGCAACCGCTCAAACTAATTCAAGTGCGGGTTTAGACTTACAAAGTGTCACTAGAGTTGCTATATTAAATAGATTAACAACAACCGAAAGAAACGCATTAACGGGTGTTAATGGTATGATAATATACAATACTACAGATAACAAATTCCAAGGTTATGAAAATGGTGCTTGGGCAAATTTAATATAAAATATATGGAAACTTTCAATTACAGAGGATTAACAATAAACGCATTCGTAGAAAACGAATACAATGGCGCTAGAATAGAATATACTAAAAATGGTGTTAAACACTATGTGTATGCTAAATTATTAAGAATAGATGCGGCAAATAGATTTATAGATGCTATCTATTTCAAAGATATTAAAGATAAAAATGGGAATCTAGTACTAGAGACACCAGAGAGGGGTGTATTTGATGCTAACAAACCAGGTCAATGGGACGCATTTGCCAATTCCACCGCACCAAATGGTCTTTTGGATGCGATATATAATCACTTAGTAAACGGTATCACTAATGCACTATTTGGTGAATCTGATGAGTTTATAGTAAGTGGAATTAGAATATTTGACACTAATGGTAATTTTTATCAACCAGTTACCTTTGACCTCACAGTTAATAATTCTACCACAGAAAGTGATGATAATGGTAGTATAGATGTTACTGTGGTAGATGGTGTTTCTACCTTTGATTATGCACTATTTGATGATAGTAATACAGAAATTGTTGCGTATCAACCTTCTAATACATTTGGTTCACTATCTTCTGGTAGTTATGTTGTTAAAGTAAGAGATTCTAATAATACAATATCAATTTCTAAAGTAATACAAATTGAAAATATCATTTAACAAAAAAATATTTAAGTTATTATTTATATGTAATTAATATAGTATTTTAAACATATGATATGATAAAACCGGAAGAATTAGTTCCACTAATGATTTTACAGTGGGTCAAAAGTGATAAAGAAGGACTAACTGAAATTGTAAAAGATATAGATGTAAAGGGTGAATTCACTTGGATCAATTTTTATGGTGGGGGTAGAATAAATGGTCACGTAATAAATGAGATGATGAATCTCATAGGTGTTGCCTCAGAAGAAGATGTCGAAAAACACTTGAATAAAAAGCAACAGGAACAAGAAACATTAGATTCAAATAACACCAATACCGTAATCAAACCACCAACATCAAAAATATCAAACCAGAAAAACACATTTGGGTTTGATATTCTAGATAAAGCACAAAGAGATTCTAAAATGAAATTGAATATCCTAATAGATTTTGATTTTATATCAGAAGAAAAAATTAAAATGTTGCTAGAATTGTATGGTGATGAATTGTTTGAATCTCTTAAAGATTATGTTAGACAACAATTAAATGAGGATGTGATAACTAGTTGCATAGAACAATATTTATTACATAAATTCCCTAAACAAGAAACTAACGAGGTATTAAATAAAGAAGTAAACTAATTAATATGAACAGTACAAGAGAACAAAGAAGAAATTTTGTAAAGAATGCAAAAAAACAATGGAAATTAGGTTTAATTTCAAAAAGTGAATACGAACAATTAAAATCTGACATTTCTAGAATGGGTATTGAACAACACGAAAATTTACAACAAACAATTTCAGAAAATAAAAAAGGAAATCTAAACGATAATTCAATAGACATAGATGCTGAATTAGTAGAAGAAGATTTTACACCAGATGATATATGATGAATAATTTTTTCATAATTCATACAAAAGATCATACAGTTTTTAAAGATTTCATTAAAAAGAAACCAGGGAGTATCTATGTTAGTTACATAGATATTCTCAATCAACAAGAAAAATATATTCTATTTGGTGAATCTAAAAACAATTCAGTGTTAGAGTGTGAATTATTCAATAAAATATTCGAATCTATATCAAATTTACAATATCCAAAATATCATAGTATATTTTACTACACTGATACATTAGACACCGTAATTTTAGAAAACTTCATAGGTACTATAGAAAAATATAAAGATAAACTAGACATTAATTTAAATATTAATTTGTGTAACCTAGATGAACCTAAATCAATTGATACAGAATGTATAAATCAAATAAAAATAATAAAAAATATAAACCAAGTAAACAAGGAATATATTCAGCAGATATTTTAAGAGACAAAGTTTATATCAAAGGCGACCGAGTTTATTTTTTATTATTTTCCTATAACAACCCAGACACTATCAAAGCATTTTCGGGTGAAATATTAAGACATCGTGTAAATGCAGATCACACACTAGATTACGTAATACGGATTAAAAATGCTTTCGAAAAAAGAGAATTATTGAAAGATTTTTTTCATAATAATTGGTTCAGAACAGCAATTAAATCACACGACATACAAGATTCTGTTTTAAATGAAGGTGTTAATATGTTTTCGTTTGTAGAATCTGAATTAGTTGAAGAAATTGAAAATAAAAATTTCAGCTATGGTAAATATAAAACCTTTTTTAAAAACAATTCAGACAAATTTATTTTTTGGGTCAACGAAGCTTTCATTTTTGATAGTCATTTCGATTCAATGTCTTACCTAAGTAAATTAAATTTCATGTCAGCCTGTAAATACATAAAACAATTGCATGATATTGTATTATCTAAGCACCTTATACAAAGTGCGAGTAAAATTTATGTTAAGACCACACAACAATTTATTCAAGATTTCAAACCAATGATTCTAAAGATAATTGCCGATATGGGTCCAGAATATGAAGAATATTCTAAAACTAAAAAAGGTATATATGATTTTTTTGATGAATATATATTAAACAGACCAGCTAGGAGAACGGAATTTAGTAAAAGTAGAAAAACTCATGTGCGGTATTTTGTCAACCGAGACCTTTGGAGAGAGAAAGAAAATAGGGATTGATAGTAATCACTTTATAATAACATTTTTCTTTCGATAGATTAAATAACATAAATATCTATCCTAAATGAGTTTCAGTGAAAACCCAAATAACAATTCAACAAATTATATAGATAGAACTATCAAAGATGGATTTACTAGTCTACCAGAAGGACCAAAATATAATGATAAGGGTCAAAAAACTGGAGATAATTTCCCATCATTAGAAGGTAAACAGTCTATGTTGCATTCACTTTCAGTGTTGCACTATAATGATTTTATAAATCAAGGACCTGGGTTTAATTCACCGTTTGAAAACGATCAAGGTAGATATTTTTCTGGTGACAACGCGAATGGTTATAGAAATCCTACAGGATCACAAATAGTTTCCGCATTTAATGAAAATACGGTAGAACACGCAATGCAATATAAGTGGGGGGATTTTCTATTTTTAGATCATTATGGAAAAGTTCCAAACAATCATTTAGTAACATTGAGGAGATTCCCACAGCCTAGTAACGATAACTTACTAAACAATTTAGAAAACCCTAATAGAGACGTATCTAGGTTATTATCATATATAGATGGGGAAGACAATAATTTCGAATCACTTTTTTCTTTTAGTGCTGGATTTAATTGGAAAGAATTTCAAAGTGAAATACAAACAATGGATAGATCCAAAACCGGATGGGGAGGATTAGATTTATTAGGTTATGCAGATACTAGTGGTAATTTTGCAAACCAAAAATTAAAAGGTAAGGCAGCAACCGATTTTGATCCTTATTCAACACATCAAGCTAATTATACTTGGGGTCCAATAGATGTGATTGACAAAATTATCACTAGAGACGTTGGTATTAACTTTGCACAAGATTTGACTATTAAATTTAGATATGCGGTTAGGTCATATGATGGTATATCTACAAAAATAGCATTTTTAGATATATTAGGTAATATGTTAAATATGGTTACTAATAAAGCACCTTTTTGGGGTGGTGCTGTTAGATTTAATGGTGGTGGTGGATATTCTGGACCATTAGGAAATACAACAGCATTAAAAAATGGAGATGTTGATGGGTTTTTATCATCATTCATAAAAGGAATAGGTAACAGTTTAGAAGCTCCTTTTAAAAATGGATTATTTGAAGGTATTAAAAATATTGCAGGGAATGTTGGTGCTGGGTTATTAGGTGATAGTTTAGACAAATTAGGTAGACCCGAAATGTTTTCTCTACATTCATTATTAACAGCTAACCCAACGGGTGAGTGGCATTTAACGGTGGGTAACCCATTTAGTCCAGCTATGATGTATGGTAATTTAATAATGGAAGACGCATCTTTTGGATTCGAAGGGCCCTTTACTGCCGATGACATACCTAGTTATATTTTATTAGAAGTTAAGTTAAAACACGCAATGCCAAGAGACAAATACGGTATACAGAGAATGTTTAATTTTGGTGGTAGTAGATTTTATGGAAGTGATACAGATTTTCAGAGTAAATCGTATTATAGAAATAAAGGAACGGGTACTGGAAGTAGAACAACATCACCCGGTAAGATAGCAGATAACGCATCTAGAGTAGTAGATGATACTAGTGCAACAACGGCATATTTAAAAAGTAAGTATCAACAATTTGATGCAGCATTCTATACAGCATAATGGAAACTTTAAACAAGAAAATAAAAATTAGTAAAGACGGTATCACAGAAATAGTAGATTTAGTAGAAGTTACATATCTACCAGAATATGACGGTGAAAACTTCTTAGTACAAAAAATCATAAAGGTCACTGATGAATATGATCGTAGAGTCGATTTGGTTTCTTTAGCGGTTTATGGTTCAGATCAATATTCGGACATAATACTAAAATGTAATGAAATATCAGACCCTCTAAGTGTTAGAACCGGTGATATATTAGTTATACCCGAATTAACCGGTGCCAAGAAATTTTATAAAAATCCCAATAAAGAATCTAGTGAAGTTAGTGAAAATTACATAGATTCCACTAAAAAAAGTAAAGTAGACATCAAAAGATTAGAAACACTTGCGAAAATTAGTTCAAGTATTAAGAATGGTTCTAAAGTAAATACAAAACCGAACGATTTAAAACCCGGTGAATCTAATATTAATGTTGATAATCAATCTAATAGTATTAGTGTATAATGTTTACTAGATGAAACAATTATAGTATATAATGATTACAGGATCAAACAATTCAGACATATTAACAGTCAAAGAACCCTCTGTTGTAATTGAACAAATAGAAACAGGAAATTACGAAGTTGAAAATCAATCAGTGGCAGATAAATCTAAATATATGGGTAATAATTCACCATATATTAAGATAAATGGGTATGAAATGGATGCTAAATCCATTATTAAATTTAAAGTAAATTCTATTGGGTTTATACCAACTATAGATTTAGTGTTTGAAGACGTAACTAAACAATTTCAAAATGATTTTCCTAAAGATGGTGATTTAATAGAACTTTATATTAGGAGTAGAAACAATAATAGAAAAAAGAAAATAAGAATAAATTTTGATATTCTAACTATCGGTGGATATAGTACAAAGGGTATAAATATTTACAAATTATCTGGTATAATGAAAGTTCCTAATATTTTTAGTGAACAACAACTTTCATATCCCACAGACACATCCTACAATCATCTTTTATCGGTTTGTGAAGAAATACAATTAGGTTTTGCTAGTAACGAAACCAATACGATAGATTCAATGCCTAGATTCAATCCAAACAATACGATAAAAGATTTTATTTTAAAAACTGTCGAAACTAGTTATAAAGACGAAAACAGTTTTTATACAACTTATATAGACTTGTATTATTATCTCACATTAGTAAATGTAAATACACTATTTTCTATGGACGAAACATTAGAAGATGGATCTGCTGATTTAATAACCGCATTAACACAAGATAAAAGTAATGATTCTGAAAACGTAAGTAATCAAGATAGTAAAATTCTATTATCTAATCATCCTAAATTCGATAACACTACTAATTATATTAAATCGTATCACTTATTTAACAAATCTGGTGATGTTTGGATGAAAAATGGTTATAAAAGATATAGTCAATATATGGATATGGACACATATGAATTTAATTCTTTCTTTGTTGATCCTATGACAACAGAGGGATCTGAAAATGATATGGTTATACTAAAAGGTAAAGCTGGTGACGATTCATATGAATTACAAAACAAATACACATATCAAGGTAGACAATTTAGTACACAAAATTCAGGCAATTTACACCCAAACTACCATTTTTCTAAAATTTTGAATTATCAAAACAACGAAGAATTAAATAAGATGGGACTATCTGTTACTTTACAAGATATATCAAGTAATATATCTAGATATAAACGAATACCTGTTGCTATTTATGAAAAGAATGGAAATTTAGTTAATAACGTTAATATGAAAAATGGTGACGAAGAAAGAAAAACCACTGCCAATAATGATGAATCTGGTAATGTATATGAAAGAACAGAAAACTTCATAGCAAATAGTTTCATAAGTGGTTTTTATGTTGTTAGGGATTATTCCATAAATTGGGATAGGGGTGATGGTTTTACACAAACGGTGAATCTCATCAGACGTGAATGGCCTATCCCATATTCAGCTGGTATATCAAAAAATAAAAAATAGAATGTTCGATCCTAGTAAAAATAGTAGTGGTAAAATACCCAATAACGAATATAGCAATTTCAAAAGGGGTACTGGTGATGGTGATTTTTTAAAACTCTTTCAAGACCCAACGACATTAGGATTCAAAATGTTTTTTATGAATATTGCGGATAATATAAATAGTTCTAAGTCTAATATAGAATTTGGATTTAATGCCGCAAACGAAACACCAAATAGTTCAACACAATGGATTCAAGGTAGTAATACTGGTATCACAACCAATACTATAACAACCATAAATTCTACTGGATTGTTTGGTGATGTAAACAATTCTAATTCGGCATTGTCTTATTTAAAATCTATTGGTGATAATGCTAGGTTTAATATGCTTTTGGATTTTAAATCTTTATTGAGTAAATTGAATACTGAATATCCTTGGTACTTTCAATCAATAGATGGGTTAAACGAAGCATGGAATCGAGATTTTATGGTTACTAAATTTAAAAAAGAAATAACTGTAAATTGTTTAGAATCTGTGGATTTACGAATCACAGCACTAATGGATTTGTATAGAAAAGTTGCTTTTGATTGGCAAAATAGAAGAGCTATTTTACCAGATAACCTAAGAAAATTCGACCTTTCTATTAAGGTTTATGATGTTAGAAATTTTCAAAAAAACCCAGGGAAGTATTTAAATCAAGATAAAAGAAACGAAAATAAAAATTTGCAAAATACTGAATTCTTAGGTGAAGACTATTCAGTTACTAATCAAGTAACGTTCAACTTATCACATTGTGAATTCATACCAAACGAATCTGGTAATATGTTTAGTAACATTTCTAATAGTACATATGAACAAGCATCACAAATTATTAAAATCAGTTATGAAAACATACAAGAAGATAACATATATAGAAGTTTATTAGCGCTTAATAATAGTTCACATTATTATGTTAGGGATTATTTGAGAAAAGAATTGGATATACTTGCGGGTAATAATACAGCTGGGAATAACACATTTAAAAACTTTGTACCACCTAGTATAGAAGGTGCAAATAACCCAAATTTTGGTCAGAGAATACAAGAAAGTGCAAACGAATTATTGGATAGTGTTAATCCTATCAATTTAAATGCGGAATTAGACAACATATATGATGATATTAGACAAAATATTTCAGCCGAAGCTGCAAATTTAATTAGAAATAGACTAAATTCTTTATATTTAGGTAACGTATATGACTTTTCACCGGCAACAACAGAAGGTGTTGCTAGGAATAGAATAGTTAATGCACCCGCTAATGCAATTAAAAAAATAGGTAATACTTTCGATAATTAATATGTTTAAAGACGTAACACTTGGAACTATATGGGTTGGGGAGGTAATAGATGTAGAAGATCCGTTAAAACTCGGAAGGGTTAAAATTAGGATATTTGGAAAATTTGATGAATTAGACGAAGAGGTTATACCATGGTCTATTCCATATAATCAATTATCTTCTGGAACTATTATGATTCCTAAAATTGGAGAAATTTGTAATGTTTTCTTCGAAAATGGTGATGAAAATATTCCTTTTTATATGGGAATTGCAAAGATCAATGATGATTTACTAGATGAAATATCAGACGACTATCCGTTGGTTTGGTCTATTGCATATGACAAAACAATAGGTGAAGAAAAAACACTAGAAATATTCTATACCGATACACAAGGATTAATGATTAGAAAATCAAATAGTTTCGTTCAAATTAAAAACGAAGATGAAAGTATTATTATTTCAAATGGTTCTACTGAAAAGGTTATACATATTAGTGAAGATGGTATTAGTTTAGGTTCAGAAGGAACATCTGCGGAACCCGCTGTTTTAGGTGACACACTAGAAGAATTATTGAATTCCTTTATAACAGAATTAGGTAAAATTAGTGCAATAGCAACACCGGCTGGTCCATCAGGGCCGATTAGTGGTTCACCTACGTGGGCAGGTTTAGTTCAAAAATTTCAAAGTGAATGGGCACAATTTAAAAGTACACTAGTGACACTAGATAGTGAATAATAATCGTTTAAATAATATATTATGGCACTTAAAGAAGATTTAACAGCTGCATTTCAAGAAAATCTAGATAATAATGGTAGTGTTGCTGATGTGGCAAAACTAGTCGTAGATGCTTATGCTACGGCTGTTGATGCTGGTAGTGATTCTATCACAAATAAATGGAGCGGTGTACTTTATCCCGTTATAGAATCTGCCATCATAGCACAATTACAATTATCATTTAATACAAAAACCTTTTTACAATTTACACTAATTGAAGTTTCCTTGATTGCCGCTTGGGCACCCGCTTTGTTACAACTACCAGCAATACCCCCATCGGGTATGTCATTAGTTACGTTAGGTAATGTTGCTGCGTCTACACCTGTTGGTACAACACCCTTAGTGGCACCAACATCTAGTATAGAAACGGTAGTAGATAAGTTTTTTAACATGTTTGTTAATCACGCAAAAACAATATCATTTCTATATACCGGTGTTCCAGTTGTTGTTCCACCACCTGCAATATCTGTTCCTGTATCTTCTTTCACGATTATATAACATATAACCTTTAAATAAATAAACAATGAATGAACAAAAAACAATATATGGTAATTCAGATGACATTTCCATATTTGAATCTAACTCAAATGAAGAAATCATTTTAGAAAATGGTAAATTACTATCAAATGAGTCATATGTAGAAGAATTACTAAAACTTTATGATGAATCGTTTAGTAGATTACCAAAAAACCCAGTCTTAGAAATAGGCCAATCAATCAAAGGCGAAATTGCACAAATAAACAAAGAAAGTATACTATTAGATTTAGGTAGTAAAGAATTTGCGTATATTTCTATAGAAAAAGACCGATTAGATCCAGAAAATTATAGTATAGGTCAAGAAATCGAAGCATTAGTCACAAACACAGATAATTATTTAAGAGCCAGTATTTTAGAACACGTAAAAACATCTTTATACAATGAAATGAAAGATGCTGACAATAAAAAAGTATACGACGCTAAGGTATTAAATTTAACAGAAAATGGATATATATTAGATATAGAAGGTGTAGACGTATTTATGCCGGGGAGTTTAGGTGGAATAAACAAATTGTTAAACTTTTAATCTTTAATAGGGGAAAATATAAAAGTTATTCCAATTAAAAACGAAAACAAATATTCTAAATTCAAAGATCAATTAATAGTTTCTCACAGAGCTTATTTAGAAACACTAATACCGTTAGAAATTGAAAAATTAGAAATAGGTGCTGTTTACACAGATAAAGTAACTGGAACAAAACCGTTTGGTGTTTTTATCGAATTTAACGATGTATTAACGGGTATGATTCACAAAGATGATTTCGATGATGTTTTAAATGATATGTTTGATAATAATACTATTACACCAGGTAGGGAAATAGATTTTTATTTGAAAGAAATAGTTACTAATAGAAAAATAATTCTATCGAGATTTGTTGTTGATCCGGAAGAAGCATCTAAACCAAAATTCACAAAGGGTGAAATAGTAGATGGTAGAGTTGTAAAAACTGTAAAATATGGAAGTTTCGTTTCATTAGGTAAAAATGCAACTGGATTAATTCACATAAGTAAACTTAAAAGTGACAAAGATTTAGAAAGAGGGGAAAGTGTTAAGGTTAAGATACTTGATAATTCGGACAATAAATATGTTTTAGAAATGGTTTGAAAAAGTGTTGATGTTAAAAACACTTGAAATCCCATATAATAAATATGTTTTAGAAATCAATAAAAAAAAGCAACCAGAGATGGTTGCTTTTTTGATTAAATAAGAAAACTATATCATTAAATGCAAAAAGACCCAGAAATTTACAATACAACTGTTGGTATTGAATTTGAATTTATAAGAAACCCCACATTCACAAGGACAGAAATAAAAAGGGAATTACAAAAAATACTAAAAGTTGATATAAAACTAGAAAATGGTCATCATACGGATTTTGTACCTACCGACAACCATTGGAAAATAGAAGATGATTTTAGTGCTGGGGAATATACATGTGAATTAATCACGGGACCATTACAATACAACCATGCTAGGATAGTACTAATAAAAGTTCTTAAATGGATAAGAAACACAAAGGATGTAAAGACAACCGATAGATGTGGTTTGCACCTAAATTTAAGTTACCCGAAAAATAACTATATCGAAAACATAGACCTCCTAAAGTTTATTTTAACTTTCGACGAATCTGAAGTTTATAAACGTTTTCCAAATCGAGAAGATAACATTTATACTAAATCTATAAAAGACATAGTGCCGTTACATAACAATTTTGATTTTGCAAACATAACAACAAGTAGAAGTAGTTTTGTTTATCCGATGTCAAAATATTATGGTATTAATTTCGAAAAAATAAAAAAGAACTATTTAGAATTTAGATACCTTGGTGGTAAAAAATATGAACATCAACAATCAGATATATTATTTTTATTAGATTTCTTTTTACAAAGTATCAAAGATTGTTACAAATCAAATCCAGATGATATAAAGAAAAAATTAATAGATTTATTAGAACCAAAGAAAAAAGTTTTTCTAGCAGGACAAAACTATTTTAATTTCAGTAACATATTTAAAAATGTAGAATTAAAAGTAGACACTAAAGATAACAAAGAAATTTTAAAATTGTTTTTTCCTATAATATGGAAAAACATATTCCCAATTCTAATTAAAATGAAAGAAGTTAAATTTAATATGTCTGGTGTTATAAATTACGATACCGATAGTTCTAAAATTGAATGGTCTGGGTTTACTATAAAAAGAACATTTATAGAAAATCCAGCAATCTTATTACATGATTGTAGATTAATAAACACCGTTTTATTAAACACAGAATTATATGATTGTAGGGTTTCTGGTTCTGATTTAGATGGGTGTAAATCCCAAGATACTATATTTAAGCATAGTAGGATTAAAAATGCAAATTATATATATTGTGAATTTACTAATTGTTATTTAGATGATGTAAAACTATTAGATTCTGATATAAATGGTGGGATTTTTAGAAAAGGTACATATTCAAGTACTACAATTGCTGATAATACTATGATAATAGATGTAGATGTTGAAAATTTAGATGAAATGCTAGATTAAAATTAATTAAATATAGTATGACTAAGAGAGATTTTTATGACAATTTAAACAATGATATTACTGTTTCATGCAGTTTACCATTTTCTATTCCAGAAAAAGCCATAGATAACATAGTTAATTTTGCTGCACAATGGTTCTATAGAAATTACGAAGATGCTGTTGATAATATATATTTATCTATTCCCAAAGAGGTTTGGTCCAATAATCAAGAATTTAAAGCTAGTAGAAAATTAACATTACCCAATTGTATATATTCAGTGAATGCTGTTGCAAAAGATCAAGTTTCTAAAAGACAAATGAATGGATACCCAGATTTTTCATTTGATAAATATGTTTATTCTAATTGGGGTATAAATAGTGGATTTGGTGGTGTTGAAGATACTACACAATCCGATGCGATCTTGGGATATGTTATTGCTTCTAGTTGGGGTGATTTAACATATCATATACTAAACTATCCCATATCATACTCATACAGTAGACAAACTAATAAGTTGTTTCTAAAGGGTTCATTAGAACACGATCCAGATTTCTTATTAGACTGTGATATTAGAATACCATATGAATCTTTATACGACTTAGATTTATTTTTCTATTATTGTGTTGGGTATGCAAAAATGCAATTGGCTAATATACTAGGAACATTTCAAATGACACTTCCTGGAAATGCTTCTATTAATTATGATAGGTTTTACGATCAAGGTAAAACACAAATGGACGAAATTAAGGAAGAGGTTAAAAACATTGGTGGTGGAAGCTCGTTTTTCCTCCATACGAATGGACTTTGATTAGTTATAATCAAATTCGATATTAAATAGATTATGGCTGGAACTGATATCTACATAAGAAGACCGAACAAAACCAATTTTAGTGAAAACAATATTGAAGTTAATGATATGTTGGAATTATTCCTTCAAGAAATCGAAATGGTTTTAGGCACACCACCAACAACAGTATTGGGGAGAACCGATTATGGTGTTGGGTTACAGTCTTATTTGCACGAATTTAACGTTGGACAAAGTGAATTAAAACAAGCAATAAATCAACAAATAACAAGAAATTGTGCGTTATCTGGGGAATTTAAATATCAAATTAGTGTTGAATTTTTTAAAAATGGTGCAAGTGATTCTGCCATTATTGATATTTTAGTAGAAGATGACAATTTAGTGCGATTAGTAATAAACTAATTGTCGATAATTAGTTCACTATTAAATATACAAACAAGTATTCCCACATGTCAAATAGAACAAAAAATCAAGTTAATAAGATTATAGATAAAAGTAGGTTGTTTGATGACCAACTAAAACAACAAATTGAAACTTATTTAGTAAAAGAATATGACAAAAGAGGATTAAACTTTTCCCCTTCAAGTCCGTATGGACAAATTATTGATGTATTAGATGAATTGAATAAATTACAATATTTTTACCTAGAAGATGTTGTAAACGAAAGAAATATATTAACGGCATACAAAGAAAATTCTATTTTAGGACTGGCCAGATTAACCGGTCACAATCCAAGTAGACCAATTAGCGCAAAGGGAGAAATTTCGTTAAAGATAAAACCGGGTGCAGCTAACGAAATTGCGGTTTCAAACATACAAATACAAAAATATACAAAAATTTTATGTAAAAACAATCAAAGAAATTATCTAATATTATTAGATTCTGATTCTGTTTTTATACCAAAATCTAGTTCAGAATTGTTTTATTTTCAAGTTATAGAAGGTGAATTAAACACATCTAATTTTATTGGTGACAATTCAAATCTACAATCTTTCAACATACCTACTCGATTTGCACAAATAGAAAACAATTATGTAACTGTTTTTGTTAATGGACAAGAATTTAAAAATTTTGAATCCCTTTATGACATGAAAAAAAACGAAAGGGGTGTTATTATAAAAACAGGTATAAATGGTGGTGTTGATATTTACTTTGGTAATGAAGATTATGGATATATTCCAGATACCGGGGAAACAATACAAGTAGAATGGATTGCATCTAGTGGTGCTAATGGTAATATTGGCGAAGCATCTTCTAACATAATATTAGAATTTGTTGATTCCATATCAGACGGTTTTGGTGGTGACTTAGACTTGAATGAGGTTTTTGATATCAGTGTTTCTAAAAAAATAACTATGGGAGCAGATGCAGAAAACAAAGAATTGACAAGGTTTTTAATGAATAAAAATAGTAGGGGTTTAGTACTTGCAAATCCTACTAATTATATATATTTCTTGTCTAAATTCAATCAATTTAGTTATATAGACGCATTCAATACTTTTGGTGACCAATATTTAGATGATGATAACGTAGTTTATTTATTTTTATTGCCAGATATTTCAAGAAAAGTTCAAAGTAATTCAGATTATTTCAGTACAAATACAAATAATTTCTTTTTAACAGAAGAGGACAAAGATGCTGTTTATGATGTAATTAATAAAAGTGGACAACAATTAATATCCACTGAATTAAGTATCATTGATCCCATAATTACTAGATATGCCTTGAATGTTTTTATAAGGGTATTCGATGATATAATTAGTGAAAATGTAATCAAAGCTGAAATTACTGATAAGGTGGGTGAATATTTCTTAAACATAAACAGACGAGACAAAATTCCTAGATCAGACATTATCAAATTAATAGAAGAAATAGATGGTATTGATTCTGTATATGTGGATTTTATATCTGGGGTAAATGAAGAGGCTATGTTAAATGGTTTTTATTTCAAAAATATAGATTATAATAACAATAACAGAACGAGCGCACTTTTAAATAAAATTAGAGAAAATATCGACATACCCAATCTAAACGACAGTAATTCTATAGAAACTAACGAAAAAATAGTTTTAAGACCCGGTGAAAATCCAAACTTGGGGTTAGATGAATTTGGTGATATAGTAATAGGGAACCGAGAATTGCCGTTAGTAAGGGGTGGTTTTATTGATAGAAATGGTGTACAATATATTAACGGTATAAATAATGATAATTTATCAGCACTAAATATTGTAATTAGAGAATCTATACCTAGAAAATTAAGTTAAACAATGACACTAAGAAAATCACAAATAAGACAAGCGTTTGAGCCAATTGAACAAAAAAAATTAGATGTTTTCGAAAAAACTATGTCACCTTATTTGACTGGTACACCTAATGAATTAATGCAAGGTTTTCTTAAAAGGTTAGAAATGTTAAAAATGAATAATTATTATTCTATTAAATTATTAGAAAACCTATATAATTACACAGAAGATATACCAAACAAATATTAATAGATGTCATTAAAAAAAGAAAACTTACGTTTTTTTAACAAAAAAGGAAACAATCTTAATTTATTCTATGATTCTAATAGTGGGTTATATAGGGGTAATTATGTTTTATCGGAACAACCTATATCGGTAGATTTAATAGAGTCTGAACAAATTGTTGTTTTAGAAAAAGTTTATAGTGAAAAATATAATAAATTTATGTTTGTTAAACCAACAAATGTAGATTCAGATGAAGCTGAAATTGTTTTCGAAATTGACCCCACTGCACAAGATGAATTTTTTGCGTTTGACATCACTTTAGACGATAAGACATACTATATAGATAAAAAAACAGAAGTTGCTGTAGAAGCGACGTATGATGCCTCATTTAGCAATACCACCGTGTCTGGTGCTACCTATACAAATATACCAAATTCTTATGACATAAACAATTTAAGACAAGATTATTTTACGGCAAATATAGGGTTTTCATCTAGTGAAGAAAATTCTTTTGTTGGTAAAGTTAATATTTACTTCAAGGATTTGATTTCAAAAGAAAAAATTGGTGAGATTTTTTTCTTTGTAGATACCGTTGCTGAAGATACTAGACTCCCACTGTTATTAGAAACACTAGGTAATAATGTAAACAATAAAGATTACTTAATTTTTGACACTACTAATGTAAAAGAAGAAGAAATAGATTTTAACGTCCTCAACAAGAAAAGAAAAGAATTATTATTAGAATTTCATAATATTTTTCCATATCTTGGTTCTTACAAGGCACTTATAAATATAATTAAGTTTTTTGGATATGAATCACTGACCATAAAAGAATATTGGAAAAACGTAAAGGTTGATTCAGAAAATTTTGGAAAATATAGACCAGTTGATATAGAAAGTGTATTGTTGAATTCTAACAACACCGAAGAACTTTCTGATTTATTTCCGTCTAAAATATATACTAAAACTAATAAGTTTGGTATGTTCTATCAAATAACAGAAGAGACTGGGGAATTTGATGAGGATGGTTTACCTATAACCAAAGAAGTTTTTGAATTCACAATTGATGAAATACTAATAAAGTTATATGCATTAAAAGACAAATTAAAAAAATATTTTCTACCACTAAACAGTAGGATTGTTGATATAATAGGTGAAGCGCTATATTACACTAAAATAGAATTAAATTATTGGCAAACGTTTAATCGAATAGATAATATAGATATAAACATAAACCCAACTTTTGATGTTTACCCTAGTAATTTTGGTTTTATTGAAGATTTAAGACCATTGGAATGGGTTGGTACTAGGATAGGTCCAGATTTATTATTAGATGGTAGTACCGATTTAAAGGTAAGGGAATTCACACTAACTAATTCATTTTATGATAACACACTTAGGATATTCGACGCAGTTAGTGGTGTAGGTTTTGAAATTACCGCGGAATATCAAAGTACAAATAATAGCAACATGGCTCGTTTATATGATGGGTTGTTATCACTAGGTGAACCCTTTAACAACTTTTATATAAACTTAGATGGTAATAAAATTTTATTTGTTGAAAGATTCAGTACAAATGCGGTAATTGAATCAACTGTAACACAAGGTCAATTTGCGGGAACACCACCTACACTATCATATCAAGACTTCTTGAATGGTGACCAACCCATAGAAGATTATAAAGAAGCATATCTACAATATTTTTTCGATAGAAAATTTAATGTTTTAGAATTAGATAATAATGAAGACATTCCAGTTGGGTATCCTATTTTATTAAAAAACACATCTTTTGACATTTCTTGGAACGATGCACAAGTAACATGGAACATTTTAGATGAAAAACACAACTATAACGATTTTAATTTTTCGACAGATTCTGGTTTTCCTACTATTCCATATAATAATGCAGACGATCCTTTTTCTGGGGTTTCTTGGGATGATATAGGAAATTCTAATTTTTATGAAATAGAGTGGTTTATTTACAAAAAGGCAAACGAAAAAACACCATATTGGGAAAATTCAATAAAAGGAAATCCAAGAACATTAAGAGAATGGGCGGTTAATTTACCATACGAAGGTGAATATACTGTAGAATTGACACTATATGATATGTATGGGTCGTATAGTAGAAACACAGAAATCAATTATATTACCGTTGAACAAAAGAAACCAAACTTTACAGCTTGGAAAATAATGGATTTTAAAGATGTTTCGTGGGATGACTTAGATAAAATATCTTGGAATGATATGAACAGTACATGGGATTTACCGTTTTTACCAAATACTATTACAGACGATGCTATTATAACATGGCATAGTACGGATAGGGTCGAATTCTATCAAAATCTAGTAAGACAAGATGCCATATTAAGAGGTAAGGGTGATATAAATTCTTATACATGGAAAAATATAGGTGATGAAACTACTTGGGAAGAAGCCGATCACCTTTATTGGGATACCCTCAGTCCCACATTTACTAAATTTTATATAAATGAATTACAAGACACTGGTACATTTGGTTTCGATATTTTAGATGATGGTGGTACGTTATTAGAATCTATAACGTTTACTAGAAATAGTGATATTAATAATGTTTATATAGACTTTGTAGATCAAGTTTATGAATTAGATGAAGAATTATACCCAATAGCATATAGTTTTTTATATGAATATAGACCAACAATAGAATATGGTGCAACTACTATTGAACAAATAGTGGCCGTTTCTAAATCATTTGAGGCACCAAATAGATTTTATTTTAGTGGTACTAATTGTGAAGTGTCTGAATATAATACCCCTTTAAATGGGTTTGGTGTATTAGGGGATTCCCCATCAGCATTCGACATATACTCAACACTAAATATACAATCTGGTGCAACTGGATCAACGGGCGCAACGGGACAAGGAACAATAACAATAGATAACATTTCTTACGACATACCTAATTCAATAACAACACTTTCAGACTTAAATGACGACTTAAATGATAATTCACCATTTCAAGAATGGGAATTTAATATTGTTAAATCTTATCAAGGAGCAACAGCTGATTATAGAGATGAAAAGATTCTTGCTGTTAATAAATTCTATGATAGTAATGAAATTAATATTATTAAATACAATAACGTGTATGGTACTAAATATGCTAGGTGTATAACAACTAATGCTACATGGAATAGTTTAGATGTTCTTTATTACCAAAGAAATGTGAGTCCTTACACGCAGATATATTTCAATTATGATATATCTAAAATGCCGGGATTTAAAAACCCTGTTTGGAAGATAACAAAAGTAGAAACAGGAGAGGTAATATTCAATTGGTTGAATAGATACATGGTTTATCTTTTTACAGAAGAAGGTGAATATAACATATCACTAACTCTAGAAGATACTAATGGTAATATAAAAACTGTTACTAAAAATGGATTGATTAGGGTGACCTAATTAAAAATTAAAACAAAAATATACAAAATGGCAATAACAATTAAAACATTAAAAGGAACTAATTCATTATCTGCTGATAGAATTACTATTAATTATAACTTTAAAATTAATACAGATACTATAAATAATCTTTTAGGTATAGTTAACACAACTACTGGTAAAATTGATAATACTAATGTTGGTGCTGATAATACAATAACAACAGAAAGTATTACACTAACATTAGGTGGGTTGGATATACAATCGGGTAACATAGATTTACAAAGTGGTAATATTTCATTATTAAATGATGGTGCTTCAATACAATTAGGAAGTGACAATTCAAAAATATTAGACACAATAGTGGCGGTTGGTGCAACAGGACCAAACAGTACACACGTTGTTGGATTCGAAAATTTCATAGCAATACAAGTACCTAGAATGACAGAAGTAGAATTAATTGATGTTGGTGCAAATGGACTTGGTGCTACAGGACCAAATGTAATTACATTTGACTCAACTAATAATACTTTTAGGGGTTGGAATGGGGTTTCGTGGGTTGTACTAGGTTAATAATAAACTAATCGAAACAAAAAGAGGACTATTTTTTAGTCCTCTTTTTTTATATCAAAAAAGTAATTAGGGAAATTTTCATTCTTACATCTTCTAGATATAGTAATTCTAAGAATACCTGTTTTTCTTTCAGCATCTCGTAAACTATCATAAGTTACACCATCTATTACAACAACTTTTCTAGTCTTTTGTGACAACTTATTCTTTTCTAAAAATTCATTCCACCTTTCTTCACCTAATATTTCTAATGATGTTGTTACTCTACCTTTAGAATTTTCTGATTGTTTTCTTCTAAATTCATTGTATTTGAATGTACCTTCTTTTACACCATGTCTTTCTATACTTATTAAATGAATATTGTAAATAATTATTAATATGATTGTTTTTAATAAGTTTAGAAAAATGTTGTTTAAATCTGGATTTAAAGTTTTTAGTAAGTCCTATATAAACTTTATTGTTGATTTGATAAATACCACCTTTAGAAAGGTCAATATTTTCCTGGATTAAATAATTCATATTACAAGTTAATTTTAGAAAGGAATGGAGGAATTAGTGTTCCATTGATATTCCTTTCTATTATTTAATCAATTTAAAATAAACATAGAATAATATGTCAGCAACCAGTCTCATAAGGCCACTAAGAATTTCCGGAGGAAGTCTATATGTGTTTTCATCAGCAGCGAATGATATAGCAAAAACTTTTAGTGATGATAATTTTAGATTCACATTTAGTAAATTTGCAGCACTAGATTTACCTAAAGTTAATACACCAAGTAGTGGTTCAAACAATATTGTATGGCAGGCTATTGGAAATAGACAGAATGTGGTTGGTGCAACAGGTGGGTATTTTGACACCACAGTACTAAGTGATATGATTAATGGTAATTCACAACAAAACACATACATTGCTAATAGTTTTCAAAATTATGTTCTTAACTGGGAAAATCTTATATTAAATCAACAAAATTCGGATGGTAATTTATATGATAGTTCTACATATCAATCAATAACAGAAAGACTATTTTGGAAATGGGTTGGTGATGTTGGTGCAATTCGATTTAATGCAGCAGGTCCCGATGATGCTAATGTATCTAATCTTTTTGTTGAGGAAACTGAAAATGTAGATAATACCAGTGGTGATATATACAATAGAGTCGTTAAATATCTAGGTGATATTGATTTAATTAATAACGTTAATAGAGGGGGTGAAGCATATACACAAGTTTACCTACACATCCCAACAGAACATGGTAGCACACCTAGTGTTTTGTTCAATATTTTATCAGATAATAACTATAATCCAACATTAAAATGGTATGGAACAAATGGTGATGACATAGAAGGTAGAAGTGAACCAGCTGATCCTAGAATGTCTATCAAAGCATATTTTCAAGACAGTATAAACGATTTCTATGCAACCGAAAATGTTTTTGGTGCAACAGGTAATACAACAATAGAAGTTTCTAATTCACTTAGTGGGACAAACCCCTTTGAAGTTAAATTAACAAACCTAGATGGCATTGTCATAGATTGGGATATTTCAAAATATTCTAAGATTACAAATGACCCAAATGTTCAATCTTTATCAGAATTGAATTCTACGGCAGAAGCACAAAATTTTTCATTTAATACCATTCTAATATATTATGATATATATAACGAATCTGACTCGTCTTTGATAAAAAGAAACCTTTATGGGGTTTTATTTATTGATGATTTTAACGAAACGTTGAGTGATGGTTCAAAATTGAAATCTTTTACAAAATTTAAACCCAATTCAATAACTAAATTAAATGGTAATGCATATTCACTTAAAACAAATATAAAATTTGATACTAGTGCAGATAATGTTGGTGTAGAAAGAAGTATAAATGAATATTCATCCTTTTCGATGGATTTATTTTCAGATGCGATGGTTCAATTACAAGATGCAACAGAAACATTTCTTTTACAACAATCTACAATTTCTAATTTACAAGCATCAGTTGATAACCTAAATAGTTTCTATTTTAATCAAGCAACTATAGACGAATTAGTTAATTCTATATCCGATTTAGAAGAAAGTGTACAAAATGCAATGATAGCATTAGAAAGTCCTACTACGTTAATAGAGTTGATTAGAAAAAACAGTGATAGAATTAATAAATTAGTTGCTGGTGAATTAACAAATGAGTTGTCTTATGATTTGAGTCCATTCGTTCAAGGACCGGGTATAAAAGCAGATAAATCTGTTCCGGGTAAGGTTATTATTAGTAATATAGTACAAGAATATAACTTTTTCCCAATTTGTTACAACGAGTCTAGAAATATAAATTATTCTATAGGGAATGGTATTACAGATTCAACAAATGTAATAGAATACCCCGTAAAGAATAACATAATAAATGTTGGATTATATAAGAATTATTTTAAAAATACGACCGAACAAACATTAGATATAAATAACGACATTATCATTAATTTAGATGATACTGTTGAAAAGTTCAAAACCGGACAAGTTTATAGAATAGTATTTGAAAATGGTTTTTCTTTGAAAGATACTAAAAACATGTTTATTTACACCGATGCAACTAATGTAAGGCAACAAGGTAATTACAAATGGTTAGTTGCAAAATTAAGTAATGTTGATTTTATTAGTAATAGACCAATTATAGAAATAATTTGTACTAATGCTAATTTATATGAATTTACAATTGACATTTTGAGATAATATTAAATATATAAAGATAATTAAAAACACATGAATGATGTTAAAAACAGTTTAAGTAGTATAGTTTCAAATTTAATAAAACTACAGCGTAACAACACAGAAATTTTAACAAAACTATCTGAGGTTGTCAACAGTGATGCTGATGTTGTAACACTATCATTAGAAGACCTTGCAAACGATAATATCAAAACAGTTACTATACCCAGTTTTGGGGCACTAAAAAAAGATATAGAAAGACTTGATGAAAATATCAAACAAATATCTTCTGTAAACAATAACGATGCTAGTGTTCAATTACCTGATGGTACATTTAGAACTATCATAAAATCTTCACTAAAGAAAAGTGCAAACGATTTATTAACTGTACAAACACCAACTGAATTTGAATCGAAAAGTAATTGGTTTTTTGAATCGTTTTTAAATCCATATTTATATGTTGGTCTTAATTTTCCTACCGAACTTAACCCTAATACCACTAAGGTTAAGATGCAAAAATTTATTTTGAATTTAGACACAGATGCTAAACTTAATATTTTCAACGAACAAATAAAAAACAATTCTGAATTGTCATATGCAGACTTTTTAGATATAATAAATACAAATGGTATCCTTTATACTATTGATGATGATATTTTAGATTTACCACCAATAGAACCAAGATATTATGGTAATTTTTCTGTTTTGAGAGTTTTTGAATCAACTGAAGATATTGTTGTAAATGGTATTACAGCTACAAGAAAAACACAAAAGTTTCAACTAGATACCTTAAATTATAACGATAAAAATTCTAGTGCCCTAGAATCACAACAATTAAAAATAGGAGATTCGTTGTTAGTTAACAAAAACGATAAAAACACTCGTTATAAAATAACTAACATTGATTTCGAAACGACTACTATATCAGTATTATTGGCAGAGGGTTATGATTCTGTTAATATAGGTGCAAACATATTATCTTTCTATCCTAATGAAGATATAACACCAGAAATTAGAATAGGTATAGGTTTTAATGAATATGTTTCAGTTTTTTTAAAACCAATAGATAATGAATCAAACAGACCGGCTGATAATTTTTCACCCGGAATAAGTTTTTATTCTAATGAATTGACTATTAAAGATACTGATGATATTATTAAGAGACTAGATACATATTATCAAGAAAAGGTAGTTGATTTTGGTGCGGTATTGTTTTCTATGACACAAGAAAATATACCACCGGTGTCTAAAGCCATCACACCAAACGCACCATCATTAGTAAATACAGATTTCAAAGTTGTTCAAATTAACAAACACGTTACTGATGGACAATCAAACGAGGATATTAAATCACTTAACAAAGATAAAAATGCACTAAAAAGTGAATTAGGTGATTTAGACAAAGCAATTGCTACAAAAAGATTAGAAATATCTACAAAGAACTATAAATCTGATATAGAAAGAGATTCCGATGATAATCAAATAAACACTTTGATTGAAAGAAGGGCAGCCACAGAAACATTATACAATTCTGTAATTTCTGATATTCTTTCTAAATCACAAGATAAGACAACCTCTACAGCAAATGCTAAGTATAGAATTAGAGGTTTTTGGCCACTACCCGCTAATAAAATAGCAACAGATGGCACCGAACAAAAAGTAATTCAATTCAAAATTGAATATAGATATCTAACTAAAGGTGGTGCTGCCAACAACCTAGAAGAATATGAAAACCAAGAAGGTGAAAGGGGGGTTTATTCTAATTGGGTTGCTATGAAATCACCATTGCGAGAAAGAGCATTCGATCCAAATACGGGAAAATATTTTTGGAAAGATCAAGATATTGAAAATGGTGAACAAGTTAACATTAACCAATTAGACATTCCTATTGGTGCTAACGAAACCGTTGAATTTAGAATTAAATCTCTTTCTGAAGCTGGTTACCCAACTAATCCAATAGAATCTGAATGGAGTCCTATTATAACCATACCTTTTCCGGATGATTTAGGTGTTTCTAAAGAAATATTAGAAATTGTTAAGGAAACTAATGATGAAAGAGTAAAAGTTAACTTAAATGAAGATCTAAATGCAAAGGGTATTTACACTCACGTTGATGACCAATTTTCACAAAACAATAAATTATGGAAACACCAATCTTTCAGTATTGCTTCTGGGTTTTTATCAGATGAAAGAAACGTTATTAGTTTATTTGATTATTTAAAATCATTAGAAGATAAGATTGCATCTTTAGAAGCTGAAATAAGTAAAACTGTAGGTGTTTTACTAGTAAAACTAGAAGATGAAAATGGTAATCAAAAAATAGTTCAACAAAATTCGACAGTATCGGTATTTGCCGGTAATTATAAAGACGAAGTTTCTTCTTTAGATAAACCAAAAGGTACCATCCTCACAAAGAATTATTTTGTTAGAATAGAAAATGACGCGGCAACACCCATCCAATTATTTTCTGGTATAGGTGGTGTTTTATCGGGTAGTAAATTCGAAAAGGTAGATTCGGAAGGGGGATATGATTTACCAGCATTTGGGTTAAGTAATCCATCACAAGAAGATATTGACAATGCCGCATTAACAGCATTTTCATTACCTTATCAATCATCACAAGTAAAAGGTCAATTTGTTTATGTCAGAAGTACAGATATAACAACTACTAAAACCACGTATGCGCAATTATCACCAAATTTATCAGATAATCAATTTAGGTTCAGTGGATCTGTATCGGGTGCAACTGCTAATTATAAATCAGATAATGACTTTTTTGTTTGGAATGGTACACAACCGGATATATCAACAGTCGTTGGTGTAAAACCTTTTGCATTTGATTCAACAGAAGTATATGTTCATTGTGAACACCCAGATTTATTCGAAAGTGCTGTTAATACAAATGATGAATGGTTAGATGATAACACAACAATAAGTGCATATAGTGGAATAAAGTACCCAATAACCAATTATTATCAACAAAGTACTTTCTTAACCGGTACACTAAGTGGTGTCAATAGGAGTAATAAAACATCTTTTAGAGAAAATGATAAATATTTATTAGGACCAGCTTCAGTTGGGTGTTATTTGTACTTATCACCCATAAAATATGCAGATGTACGTGTTGATGGTAACGACACAACAAGTACAAAAGAATTAACGTTTGGGACGGCCAATGCAATTGTTTTTCAAGTTGTATATCAATACCGTTTGACTGATTATTTTGGACCAGGTACAGATGGTATTGGTCGAATAGCAGGTGAGGAAGGAGTTACACAAGTAGAATTCAGAAAGATTATGGGATTAGATATATACTACGATGAAAAGAAATTTGGTTTCGACATAGAAGTTATTTCTAGATATAAATCAAACTCTATAGGTACATCTGATGTTCCAACTGTGACATTCCAAAACACTATTAACCAAACAACAGGAAACGTTAATCAAATAACACCCACTATAACATAAATGTTATATAATATTAATTCTTAATAATAAGACTACTATTTAGTTAGTCTTATTATTTGATTAAATATTAAAAATTAAATCTGTTAATGGCTAAGGTTTTCACAAACAAAACATCTTTTTCTTTACTAAAGACAAACCCCAAATTAACGGGAAATTTAAAATTGGTTGTTGATAGTAATGGGGACATCTATATAGAAACAATAGATGCTAGTCCAGAACTTACTAGAAATAAATATAAAAAAGTAAAACTAGATTTAGAAAACGATTGGTCAACAGCCATATATAATTTATTCAACAGTGGTAGTATTCCAGAATCAATTTTATATGGTATAAAAGATAATGAAGATTTCTTTTCGATAAAAAACAGTTTTGCAAAGCAATATTATACTAATTATCAACAAGGGGCCACTCCCAAGATTTCTAAGTTATATGATGAACAAATTTCATATTTGGCACCAATTTGGTTAGAACCTAACGATGTGCCTGAATATTTTGCCATATTTAAAATACCTAATCCAGTTTCGGTAAACACTAAAAATCAACAAACGCCGTTTGATGAAAATACAGAAAAGGAAATATACAATACAAACTATTTTGAGAATGAAGAAAATAGTAATTATTTCTTCGAAACTATTTTGAAAAATGCAAAGTTACATAAGGTTTTCGATATGGGACCAGATTCAACTATTGGCACTTTTTTAAGAAATCACATAAATGATGAAAGAATGCCAGAAAGTTCTTTAACTATTGATTGGAATATCAATAAACAAAGTACGGTCAACGGAATATCATTAAGGAAAAGTGGTTTCACCAACGAATCGTTCAATATGTTCAGTGAAGCGTTTCCGGTCGATAGAACAATAACAGAATTTGATAATTTAATAACTAATCAATTTTCAATCAATGGTGTTATACATCCAAATATAATAAACTTAGAATTTTTATTTGATGATGAATCGAATGAAGACTTTGAAATAAATAGATATTTTGGATTATATTTTAACAGAAACGACATCACTAATTTTAAATTAGATAGTGCAGCGTTTTATACTAAAAAATATAACAATTTACCACAAAATAAAAATATAGAATCCGTATATGATGTAAACATACTTAGTGATAATAACATAGCATTAGAAAACGAAAGTGGTGTTAAATTATTTGTTGACTATGATAATCAATATGAATTACTAAGTTCAGATATTAAAAATAGTAATTTTTTACCTTACGTATATTCAACTGATGATACCTTTTATGATATCAAAAATGATGTTGATTGGAATTCAAACGAACTTGTTTTAAAAAATACATTTGTAAACACTAGAGACCTAAAGGGATTCACAAAAGAATCTTTAGGTATTATACCGGCATCGAAATCTAATCAAGAAGGTAGGTCATATTTTGAATTCAAAATAGAAGGTACAACTAATTCTTTTGAATTGAGGATAAGAAATGTAAATGAAAATTCAAGTGAATTCAATATAAACCAAGTTTTTATAGGTGATGTATCATTAACAGCTGGTTCATTTATTAATAATAAATTTTCATTAGCGGGTAACCCAGAAGAAATTGCAAATGCAATAACCACAGCCATAAATAACTACGCTAACCAAGACGAAGATTTTAACATCTTTTCTATATCAAAATTCGATAGGGTCATTGTATTCACAAGGGGTACTAATCAATATTGGAACAACTATGAATATTTAATGTTCAGTGATGATGTTAATTTTTCTAATGTTGTAAGTGTACCATATGAAAATTTTGAATCTATAACAAATTTTAACATTCGAAGAAATACATTAGGACAACCTAATTTCATAGATTATAGTGCAATAGTTTCTGGTGCGACATCTATGTATGAAGACCCGTCTTTTTTAATAATTCAACAAAAATTTAAAGGTGGTAATGATATACCACAAAATAGAATAAGAATTCCAAAAGAATTTGAAAGTTATTTTTCAACAAATTTATTTTTAAAAACCATAGATTGGTATACTAAAATAGATTCTATATCAGCCTATTTAGACGAGCCTATATTTCAAAATGGTAGGATTGTTAATTTTGATGATTTCGATTCTTATATATCTATAAATTGTTCCGATGATATAAAGATATCAAATGGTGGATATTGTGAAATATTTGATGTTGAAACTAATAAAGTTGGTTTGATGTCTATGTATCCTATTAAACAATTTGACATAGATCAATTTAGGAGTGAATATGGTAAAGATGGTGATGGGTATTTAGAATTACTTTCAGAAAATTATTTAAACAAAGCTGGTGATATTGGATCATTTTCATTAACTATACAAAACGCTATTCAAAATTTCAGAGATAGTGGGTTTAAGAAACTCGGTGGTAGTTTAAATGAAGACACTGGTGAAATACAATCTATAACCAATGAATACGATAGACTTTTAGAAAACGAACTACCAGAACTCGCTATAAAGGGTAGAATAATACCATTTATAAATAAGTGGGTTTATGACGATGGTGGTTCAGACGTTAGGGAAAACAATTACAGGTTATCAAATAACAGTGCATTCAGTTATGATAACTTTTCACCTTCTAATGTAAATAAAATACCAGATTTTAGATTCTTTACACATGAATGGTACTATTTACAAGAATATCCATATTACTTGACAACTGAACAAAAAATAGATTCATTTTCTTATTTTGATAGATATTTAGAAAAAACAGAATTGTATGATATATCACAAGACAGGTTCACAGAATATTTCACACAATATAATGTAGACGGTGTTTCTTTTCCAATGATGACCAAATACACAATAGTTAGTGGCGGAAACGAAGATTCTTTTGGCGAAACTTTTTTCAGAGGTGCAAAAATTAAATTCAAAAGAAGGGTAGAAAACAAAAACCCTTTGAATTTTAATATTCAAGACCTTGGTGTTTTTTCTAGTGACGAATTTAATGATTATAAATTTAGTGCGGTTTTTACAAACAAAACAAATGAACCAATTGCATTTTCTGTTATAGAAAACAAAAAGTTCAAAACAATAACAATGTTTATCGAAGCAGACTTAGATGATTACTATTTATCTAGAGGGACGACAGGTCAATTATTTTTAGACAGATGTTTATTGTACGTTATTGAAAACAAATATAATAACACCGGTGATTTTGCAGATATTAAAGTATCTGGTGCCATTTCACCTTTTATAGAAAATGAATTTGGGACAAACGTTCCAAATTTCACCATAGAATCTGGTGTATATGTGATTAACGGATCACAAAACATAATATCTAATTCGTTACCTAATTTTGATAAGCAAATATTACCAAATGAACAAGGGGTTTATAATAAAATTGTGATAGAATTAACATCTAACACCTCTATAATAATAGATCAAATATCTTCTATAACAAAAAACACAATAAGAGCAAGGAAATTCTTTTATAAATTAGGTACGACCGAATACCCATTTGGGTTATCATATATAAACCTATATCCATTACCAGAAGATTGTCTCGATAAAATACCAACATATGAATCTGGTGGTTTTAATGCGTTTAAAGGAACCATACAAGAAATTAGTTTCGCGTCTATATTTGATAAAATAAATAATGGGAGTCCTGATATTGAATATGTTACAATAAACGAAAATGGAACAGTTGATAAAAATACATTTCTTTTGGAATTTGATTTATATTCAACAAACACCAAAGCTGATTATATTACAACAGAACCCATAATATTCAATGGTGTTAAAAACAGTGATTTTAAACCAATTGGTGTAAAGACATCTGGATTAAATTCTACATATATATCAACCATGTATAGATTTAATGGTAGATATAATCCCAAAGTTCAAAATGTTATGTTATATAGAGACAATTATGACAACAAATTCACAAGTGATATAAGAAATTCTTTAAGATTTACTAATGTACAATTTTTTAGTACATATCCTAATTTTGCCTTATATAAACAACTATATATAAACAAAATAAATGAACAAAACCCATTAACAATATTAGATTTGAATAAAGGTAGCGCCTTACGTCCACAGTTTTGGAAAATAGGTGAAATTTCTATTGATAAACAGGATTCTTATATATTCAGAAGTTGTTGGGATCACAACTTTCACAAAAAATATAATAGTAAATTTAATTTTACTAGTTATCCCGGATACATAGAACCTAAAGAAATTAGTAGTTTTTTAGCATCTTCTATTATGAATATACCGGAATTGATAAAATTAGAAAAATATACATACAATCCTGATTTGTTATCACCCGTTCTAGATATTAGATTAACTAGAAATTCGAATAATAACATAAGCGGTGTGTTGAATAATACTAAAAAAATAATAGAAACTATAAAACCAAGGTTAGTTTCATTGTTCGAAACTTATGTTAACCCTAATTTTAATTACAACGTGTTAGATTCTTTAGATGATGATATTGAAAGATATATAACTACAAACATTTTACCTAGATATTTTTCACAAAATGTGTATGCATATGTTAAATATTCTAGTAAATTAAGTAATGAACCACTATTTGAATCTAATATGACAGAACAAGAATTATTAACAAATGGATTTACTAAATTAGAAAATATAAGATTTTCTCGTACTAGATTCAGTGAATTTGAATATAAATTTACTTTTATAAAACCCAGTGATAAGAATGTGACGCTTAGTTTTATAACGAACATAACAGTAGTTTAATATTTGATTAAATATTCTAAGTTCGGATTCTATATCCTATAAAATTAAATTGATTACATGAACATAGTTATTAAAGAACTTTATGGTTCTGACAACATATTAACATTAACTGAAAAAATTAATCAAAATTTCGACCAGATTTTGTTAAGTTCTGGTGGTCCAATTGGACCACAAGGACCGTCTGGGGCACAAGGTGTTGCTGGTCCAGAAGGGATTAGGGGATCACAATGGTTTGGTGCAACAGGTGCATCAGGAACAATAAACATACCAACAGATGGTGTTTTTAGGGAAAATGATTTTAGATTAGAAATAAATGGTGATGTTGAATATTTCGATAGTGGATGGGTTAGTTTAGGAATAAACATAGCAGGACCAACAGGACCAGCAGGACCCGAGGGTGATGGTTCTATATCTATTTTATCCGGTTTAAATCAAAGTAATGGTACTTTTGGTAATCAATTCACACCACAATATACACAATTAGGTAATTATTTAGGTAAAAATTTCCCGAATGATAAAGACGACTACGATTTAGGTAGTGTAGGATATGTTAACGCTGGGATGGATTTTGTTGCACTAGGTAGGGGTAATAATTCACTAGTATTGGGTAGATACGCAACACTATTTAGAAATTCAGCAACAAGTGCAATAGGTGGAACTTTTTCACCACCAACCGGTAATTTAACAATGGACAAGTTTCCAACTAGTGAATCTAATGTACCCATGTTTATCATTTCACAAAATGATTATAAAAACCCTAGCGCAAATTCTTCATTCACAAACGGTATTGCCATTGGTTTAACGAAAACACACGAAACCGCACAATACAATGCAAATTCTTCTGAATATGCTAGTAAAGACATGGATTATAATGACTTTGCTAATTTAAGTATTCAAAATAGATTTTTTGATTTTAGATTAGGTGCTAAGGGTATGATTACTCTAGATAGTGTTTCTGGAATATCTAATTTTAGATTAGGTACTAGATCAGCTAGGGCGCTTAATACATCTGTTCAAGATGTTTCCACTAAATTAGAATCTCAAATTTACACCGAATTTAAATTCAATGATTCGTTTGTTGTGAATTTATCTAGTGGTATCACATCTTATGGACTAGGTGTTATAATCAGAGATGAATACAAATACAACGAAAATAAAAAAATATACACATCTAACAATGATTTAAGATCGAATGTTAGTAAATCGTTCATATCTAATAATGCATATGGTTTTGGTGATTCAAATGAAATAGTACTATTAAACAAAACACTATTATCAACAACAACAACTGGTTCCTCAACCGATAAAGGTAGAGTAGTAAACACATATACAGACAGTATAAACTTCGATTCAAATTCACAACGGTTTCCCTTTAGAATAGGACAAACCGTATTAAACGCTAAATTTATACAAGGGCCTAATAGTCAACCAACATTCCCGTTTTCACAATCTAATTTAAATGTTTCTTATCAAGGTTTTGGGTATGACCAAGCATTAGTTTATTATTCGGGTGTTGATGGTGTAAATACATCGACAGACAGTATCAATAGTGAATCACAACAAGCGGGTTCCCTATCTGGTACAATACCAAACGATAATGGATTACAAACATTTTTGGGATATGATATTTTAGCACCCCTCAATAATCAATCGGGTTCTAGGTCTATGAGTAGAATGGGATTATTCCCTGGGTTATTCAGACAAGAAAAAGATAATAGTGGTAATTATGATACTGCTGGTGATCCAAACAAAACAAATAGAAAAGATAAATTCTTTGACGTTTCTCATAAAATGCTACCTACTGGGTCAATGGATTTATATGGTACCGTTAGACTAAGACAACAAGAAGAAACAAATGATGGTAATCAAGATGGATACGTTGCCATAAACAAGAAAAATGGTATAATAACTTTTGAAGAACCAAATTTAATAAATGCTGTTCCTACCTTTGCTGTAATGTCGTTTCCCGAACTAGCATCAGATAAGTTTAGTTTCTTTGTAACTAGTGGTAAACCGTTAGGATTTACAGCCATCGGTGCAACTACAACAGATTGGTTACCGGGTGGAACCGCGTCATGTGGTGCTTTTATAGGTAAGGGTTCAAATGAACTAAAAGACTATTATATTTGTAATGGTGCTGTTTTAGCGGATGAAAGAGATATTATATCAACCGGACCGTTTTCCAAAATGAAAGGTATGAATGTGGAAACAACTTCTAGTTTCATTTTAGAAAACGGAACAGTTACAACAGGGGGATCTGTTATTTATACAATTAATAACAATTTCTCTGGTATCAATTCAGAAACACAAAATACCTTTACTGTTAATAGTACAACAGGCGCACCTACGTCAGAAAAGTTAGGTGACTTTGCATCATCAAGAGCAAACTTGATACCAAGATCCGATCCAAAATGGGGATATAGTGTACTAGCACCATCTGTTGCTGATTCTGGTTTTAGAATAGTATTACCTAATTATTTTGGTAAAGTTGCTAAAATGGTTTTACCAGATTCTGATTTTATAATTAGGGCAGTTTCTGGTAATACATTAAACGCTACACCAACTACGGGACAAGAAAAAGACGGTGGATTCAGATTTTATACAACCAACAATAAATATAATTCATCTTGGATGATGAAGGGGTGTTTTGAAACTATAGGATTCCCTTATTTAGATGGTTCACAAATGCCTAAACTGAAATCTGCATTTGATGGTGCTCATATACACCCAATTAAAAGTAGGGCAATGGTGTTTCAATCTGGTGGTAATTTGATTGATGCATTGGGTGAAAATGGTGGTCAACCAGATGCAGTTTATTATACTGGTAATCCAGCCAACACAAGTTCTGGAAATCATAATCACGTAATTAATTTTTGGACAAAGGATTCTTTAGACTATAATTTAGATTATTGGTATGGTGAAACTACAGGTGGTCAATATAGTTCTAACTCTAATTGGATACGATCAACAATAACTGGATCACCCAACGCTGTAGGACAAGGATTCATAACACCACCATTTAAAGGTACATATATGGCAATAAACTTAAAAGGTGTTAGAAACCCAGTAAGAAATTCAATAATTAAAGACTTTCATTATATTGCTGGTGTACCAAGATGTAGCAGTCCAACAGTATCAAGTAAACCTGACATGTCGTGGTGGTCATATCTAGGTACACCTAGAGTTAGTTCAGAAGAATCTAAATACACAACAACCGGTCACATTTATAACAACTTTTCAAATAGGATGACATCATCCGGTTTTCAAGGAGCATATAAATTAAACGCATATGAATTTGGATTTAAATCAATGAATAGAAACGATGATACTATGCACCCATATACATATTTCAATTCACAAGATCGTTTTGCAGCTGGACCATTAGATTATAATAATACATTATATTCTGAAACTAGTTGGCAAAAACATAATCTAGATTTATATAGAAATAGTATAAACAAAAATACAGAATTTGACACTAATTTAACGTAAATATGAAAATACTAGGAAAAGAAATAAAGTTAACTAATACAGTCATAATAGGTGTATTGATTGGTATTATACTATTATTAGTTAAATGTAATGGTGATAAAATCAGTAAATTGAAACAACAAAATCTAAAACAACAAAATAATATTGAAGTTTTGAATGATTCTGTAAAGTCTTATTATACTAAAAACGGTAATTTAATTCACGAAAGGGGCGTTTTAATTTCAAATAAAAAAGAATTGAAAGAATTGAATAATGAACTATATGAAGAAGTTAAAGAATTGGAAAAAACTATACCAAATTCAAATCAACAATTAGTTGTGAAATACATAACTAAAATACAAAGTGATACGGTATATGTAAATTCTAACATTTTAATGTTGAATGATAGTACGTATGTTGTTAATTTTAAAAAAGATACCGTGTTTAGTAAAAATAATTCAAGACACTTAGAAGGATCATTAACAATTGATTTGTTTAACGATACTACTAAATTTAAAAAATTAAACGTTAGTAAAGTTAAAATCACAAAAGACATAATCAACATGGATGCTTCTTTGGTTTTAGGAATGATGGATAAAAAACTTAAAGTTTGGTTAAAAACAGATTATCCTGGTTTTGAAGCTAGTCAAATAGATGCAGTTGTTTTAGATCCAAATATACACCCAGAATTGAGAAAACTCAATAAGAAAAAGTTTAGTGTTGGTCCACATGTTGGAATTGGTATAGGAGAAAATTTATCTATTTCACCTACTATTGGAATAGGAATTCAATATAGTCTTATCAAATTTTAGACAATAGTAAATATAGTAAGTAAAAAATTGAAAAACTAGATATGAATGTTTTCTTATCACTCGATTCTTCGGACTTCTTAATTGAATACATATATCATGATTCTACTAGTCCAGAAATCATAAATACAACCACCGCACCCTTTTTTCTTATGCAAAATGGGCATAATAACCGTTCATTATTGATGAACGTCGATGGATTAGATAACATAACAAATAACACTAGAAATAGATCAGTTGCACAAATAGACGAAACATCTAAACAATATGCACTATTAACACCTAATAAATTAGGACAAGTTTATAATGATTATGATGATAAATTAACTAATACTAGTAATTTACCATTAGTTTTTGATAACCCAGAAGGTGTTATATACGATACTATAAGATTACATTTCATACAAGGTTTTAGTTTTAATGATTATTTTTCTGGTATAAATTTAGATGTTAATATAAAAGACAAAACGGGTAAAAACATTAGTTTATTAAGTGCTATTTATAGAGTCGAAGATAGTTTCGAAATAATGAATCCTAATCCATTTTTATATAGTGGACGTCAATATTCATCATATATAGAATATAAAATACCTTCTTTGAAATTCTTGGTAAATAGTTATAATATTGATTATGTACAAGGTGGTAACGATGACATATTATCATATAAAATAACTAATGGTAATGGGTTTTATAAGAACACATTAATAGAAATATCAGCAGGTAGATTTAATGATGTTACTAAACTAGACAATCAATTATTTACTAGTAGGATAACCGCAGAATCTACTTCAATATCGGCACAAGATGATTTTTCCGATGTAGGGGTTTATATAAATGAAAGTACTGATGGTGATTTTATTGAATTCTATGGTACGTACAATGGTGAAATCTTTGGTGATTATATGCAAAGATTAAACAATAATGGTACTGGTAACTATATAGCTATTCACAAATTAACTATTACTGAACAATTACCCAACACAACAGGTCAATATCAAGTAGTTGGTAGATATAACCCATTAACAAATATACCAGATTTAAGTGATAATGTTTTTTTATCAAATTTTACGGATGGTGATTATTGGGTTGCCACAGAAACCGGATTTAATGCTGATATTGCTCAAAATGTTAACAAAGGTAATTTTGTTGTATATAATCCAAGTTTACCGGGTGCAATAAAAGTTGATGTCATAGATTCGTTTGATATCGAAAACTATGGTGATATTGCTCAATTTATACGAACAGGTGACCAAGAATTTATTCAAGATAGTGATTTTGGGGAAGAAAATACATTTAGACCAGTTTTAAAATTTGGGGGTAGTGCGCTTTCTTATCGAATAAGTTATACATTACAAATATTTAATACTAATACTAATTCTACTATTCAAAAAACTGGAAATTATGTTAGTTTTCAACCTCAAAAATATGGAAAAGAATTATTAAAATTAAACACAAGGGATAATATTCAAATTTTCGAAGTGTATAATAAAAAGGTAATAAATAACATAACCAATACAAATAACACATCTAGTAATAATGCAATAGAAAATTCTAGTTTATATAGTAAAAATATAACATCATTTAAACAAATAAGTGATATATATTCGGGTACTACCGAAGTTAGTATAGACAGAAACGGTAATATTGTACCTAAAGTAAATCCAAATTCTGTTGTAAATATCAAAGGTCAAGGTACGGCAACTATTTATATATCACCTTTTGATACCTTTATACAATTTGGAATTTATGAGCAAAAAGACAATGATTCTTTTAGGAGTATAGATTTAAATAAAATAGGTGAAATATTTTTAAATTTCACTAACAAAGATGGTGAAATTATAAAAATAGAAAGTTCAAAAAACCAAAACGTTGATGAATCTAAAGGACAGATTTTATTCAGAATCAAATCTAATATATACAACCAAATAATAAATTCAGGGAACGATGTATTTTTCATAACTAGTAAAGTTGGGGATAATAGTCCAGAAACACCCTTATATACTGGGAAATATAGAGATTATGCAAAAATAACAGAAGACGAAACTGAAATATTGATTGGACAACAAAGACAGATAATTAACGATTTAACAGATGATATTACTAGATTAGATAGACAAAATAATTTATTGAGAAGAAATATAGAAAGAATTAGAAATCTTGGACCAACGGCATCTAGGAATATTGGTTTGACGGGTTCTAGAAACCTCGGGTTAACTGCTAATGATAAATCAATAAATAGAAATTCAATAAATGTAAAAACTAGTACATTTAATCCTTTTGGTCCAACTAGTGGGACTAACAACTAGATAATTATTTTGTTAGGTGGTTCTATTCCACCTCGTTTGGTTTTACATGATTAAATATCATAAGTTGAATTCTTTTAAAGAAAGGTATACCTTTCTTAATTATACATAACAAAAAGTATTATGCCAAATTTATTATCACGGAAGGACCTCTTTTACGTTGAATTTACTAAGTTGTTTATACCAGAACAAATAGAAAATTTTTATCGACCCTATGTGAAGTCGATGCCACACCAACTTGATAGTCCAAGGGTCTTAGTAGAGAGTTCTATGCAAGGGGTGACAGTTCCATCATATGAATATGATGGTGTCAACCAAGGACACGTGGACACCCTTAATAAGAATGAAATAACAACTAATTGGAGAAGTACTATTAATGCACAAGAAAACACTGTTAAATCATTGTCATTAACATTTAAACTATTAAATGGATACATAAATTATTGGATTTTATTAGATACATTCTTTTTTCATTACGATTTTAAGAACCCAAATCCCTTTATTGGTGATATAAGTTTGAGAATGTTGGACAACGATGGTAATGTTATGTTTACTAGAGTATATAAAGATTGTATTTTTACTAGTATTAGTGATTTCGAATTGAGTTATTCAGAAAATATTCAAACTTTTGAAACCTTTACTATTGGATTACAATATAGTAAAACAGAAACGGTTTTTGCAAATACAGGAAACCCAAATGTGTTTAAATATAATCCTTCTAACTTTAGTGGTAAATTAGATTAATTAAATACAAAAAACACACATCTAAAATGAACAAATTCAAAGATATACACAACAACAGTCTTAATGAAAATCAAGAATATCTTAATGAAAATAAAGTTTCTAAAGAACAATATATAGAAGCACTTATAGATTTAAAAAAAACTATAACAGATAAGAAAGATGAAAGACACAAGACTATGGTAACTAGTGGTGGTACTATTGCAAAAATGTACTATAGTAATGCATTAAAATTAGGTAACGAATCTGGTTTTTTCAATAAAAAAGATAGACAAAAAATAAATAGTGCCAACAAACTATTTTCAGATTTAAACAAACCAAATATCGAAATAATTTCTACCAACCTCGATGTTATAATTTCTATTATGAACGAAAGTATTGAAATTACAAATTTAGATTCTATCAATGGTATGGGAGAGATTTCTTTACCCGATTTAGATGGTGATTTGGGAAGTGGTGATGTGTTAGGTGGTACAGCCGTTTCTGTTAACACACAAGAACCGATAAAAACAATTGCAATGAAAAAATTTGAAAAAATCAAAGAAAATAGGATTTTACAAGAAGGTGAAATCTATATTGCAATATCAGATTTGGGGGATACTGCTAGTTTAGTTTCTGTGCTATCTAAAGAACTTTCTAAGAGGTCTAAATCAAAACAATCTGAATTATACAAAGAACTGATAAACATAGAAGTTAGTTATAATGGTTTAGTTAATCCAGACACGTTGAATAAATTAACAAATATATTAGATACTGATACTAAGTCACTAAAGACAAAAATTGATAAAATTTTAGATTCTAATATGGATCTATTAGAATCATTACAAGTAGAATTTATGCGTACTATATTAACTAATCCAAAATCTATAAACGAAGGTGTAATAGGTAGGGTTATAGGGGGCGCAGCTGGATTCGCATTAGGCCCAAAAGTCGGTAAATTAATAGCAAAGGTACTAGGGATTGAAAAAGGCCCTTTGTATAATTTATTAACATCTAGAGTTGTTAGTGCCGCTTTGGTACAAGAACTAACTAAAAATCTATTATAATAATTAAGATTTTCCTTTAAACCCAATATGAAAAAATCCATACAACTAAAATCAAAAGAAATAAAAGATTTAAAAATTAAATGGGTAAAAGAACTAGATTTTATTTGTCCATTATTAAATGAAAAGTTTGATGTGGATTCCTTTGTTTTAGATCACTACCACCAGCTTAAAAAATTAGAACCTGATTTGGTGTCCGGTAAGGGTTATTGTAGAAACGTTTTGCACAATTCAGCTAATCAATTTGAAGGTAAAGTCATGTCTATATATAAAAGATTTGGTTTAGAACAATATATAGATTTACCAACACTATTAAGACGTTTGGCAAATTATTTAGAATGTAATAGGTTTCATACAGATGAAATTGTATATATACACCCGTCCGAAGCCCCTTTGAAACCAATATTAACAAAAAGATGTTATAATAAATTAGTTAAAGTAGTAGATGGAAAACAAAAAATTCCAGAATATAAAGAAAAAAGAGGAAATTTTACAAAATCACTAGAAAAATTATATATTAAATATGGTATAGATCCAGAATTTAAAAAACAATGAAAAAATACTTATTCATATTAGCACTTTTGTTTTCTTCTTTCACACCTATTGTAAAAGAAGAAATTACTGAGTTTGTTGTATATCAAGATTGGACAATAGTATACAATAATAGTTGTGAACAAAAACAAGTTGAATGTATAGATTTTTATTATGCTATAACAAGAACTGTAAATAAAGTTTACAACCCCCAAGATGGATATTATTATTACTATTACTACTTAATAGTGCAATCAAATTCGACTTATTCTGATGGAACGTGGGCATACACTAAATTAAATAACGTATCTTTTTTTATAAATAATCAAAAGGTTTATTTTGAACCATACGTACTTTTTAGGGAACAAGAAAATATATGTATTTTTTGGCACCCTACAGATAAAAACGCCATTTTAGATTTTAAGTGGCAAAATATAAGTGTATATTAATGTCAGAAGATATAAAAGATGAAGAAATACAAATAGGTCAAAATAAAGTAGGTTTAAGTTCTGTTATTAAACTTAATGTGAAAACCCTATTATTAATTATAGGAATATTATATGGAGGATTATCAACAGTTGCAACCATTGGTTATTTCAATTTAAGAGCTGAAATTGAATTAGTACAAGAAGATACTAAGAACAAAATGAATGATGCAAAAAACGATGTTGAAGAAGAATTAGACGAATCGTTACATATTGTTAGAGATGATGTCAAAAGATTAATAAAGGAACAAGGTGATTTAAAAGGTGATATTAAAGTTTTACTTGAAAAAACAAGACAGATAAACACAACAATAGAATCTAATTCAGCAAGACCCGATGTAAATCATTTACCCACCATAGGTAATTAGTTTTTTTTAAAAATTTGGGTCAGATAATCTTAAATCATAGTTAGTAAAATTTTGAAACATTTTATTATCGGCTAATAACCTTCGTTTTACTGAATCTGAATCGTTTCTATTACTTAGTCTTTTTTTTCTAATTGATTCTTCTATATCTAGATAAATAATCATACTCGATTTTCTATCTTCCTTTGATAGATCATCAATAGATGGTGGTGTCATTATAAATACATCTGCTGTATTAAACTCTAATTTACTTGTACCATAAAACCACCCATTAAATTGTTTATATTCGAAAAATTTATTATTATCAATCATTTCTTGAAATTGTTCATCGGAACAAAAATAATATTCTTTTCCACATATTTCACCTGTTCTAGGTGGTCTAGTTGTAAATGATACACTAGAATTAAACCCCCTTTTAACAAAAATATCTTTAAGATAGTCTTTTCCAGAACCACCTTTACCAACAATGATAATTCTTTTGTTTATTGGTGCATCATTTCTAAATTCTTGTATCATATTGTTACCACTTAACTTCTATATTCAAATCTTTTAATATTAATTCTATCATTAAAATAGTTTCATTATTGTCAACAAAGTGACATTGCACTTCCTTTACTGAAACTCTATCTGGAATATTTATAATATCTTTTTCTTTGTTATAATCAGTAACTATTATTTTATAGTCACCTCTAAAAATTACATCTAAATCTTCCCTTAAATAATTGTAGACATTTACTAAACACCTAAAGGTATTGTGTTTTTCAGAATAATTAAAATTGTTATAAGTCATATCTTTATAATTGTATACTAATTAAATGATATTTTTACTATGAATCTTTATATATATGTCTGATTTATTTGTCTTTATTCTTTCTGTTATCTTGGCTAATAGTCTTTATTCTTTCTACTAAACTATTATTCTTTTACTCTTTATTCTTTCTAATATCTTGGCTAATAGTCTTTATTCTTTCTACTAAAAACAAATTCCCTAAGAGTACTAAGAGTATATATTCTCCCCAGAGAACTAATACAATTATTACATGCACATATCAAAAAAATATTTTATTTATTTTAATTATTTTTCAACAGGGGTGTTATTTATAATCATTACAAATAATAAATTTAATAAAAATACCATATAGAATAAAACATTTTTTCTATTTTTTAGATTAAATATATAAGTAATTACCAGAGTAGCTACAAAGTAATGAAAGTAAAATTAATAATTAATAATTAACAAAAAGTAAAAAAAGTAAAAATTATGGTAGACATATTTAATTTATCAGTAGATGATTTAGACAAAGACGAAAAAAAATCATTTACAAACAATGAGTTCAAACCGAACCCTAACGATTCAAAAGACAAAATTTATAGAGCACTAGTAAGACCGGTTTATTGGTTAGAAAATCCTAAAAAGTCTTTTATACCAAAAACAACCTTTTATTTTGATAAGACAGATGGAAACGATACGGGAAACAATTTCTTTGATTCTGCTTATTCTATCCAAGAAGAATGTTTAGCAATGAACACTTTCTTTGATTTAAAAAGAGAGGGTAAAACAGACGCGAGAGCAGAACAACTAGCAAAGGAAATAAAACCAAAGAGTTCTTATTTCTATCTTGTATTAGTAGAATCTGATGCAGTCAACCCAGAAAACGAAGGTAAACTTATGGTTTATAAAGCACCTATCCAAGTGCATAAAATCATTCAAGGTGCTATTAATGTATCTGATGAAGATAAGAAAATTGGAATCAAACCTTGTAATATATTTGACCCATTCAAAGGAAAATCGTTAAGATTGTCAATTGATGTTCTTGGTAAGAATTGGAATTATAATGGTACTGTATCTTTATCAGATAGTGGTCCTGTTAAATTTAATGGTGTCGAATTAACTGTTGACAAAAAAGATGAATTTGTTGAATTCCTTAAAGAGGGTAACGATTTACTGGAATCATATAAATACAAAAAAATGGACGACACAAGAATGAAATTGTTGTTATCTATTATTTCGGAAAAAACAGGTAAGAAATTTGGTGGTATTACACCCGTTAAAGTTGATACTGAGATTCAAATAGATGGTATAGAAGATGAAGATGACACACCAGATATTTTAAGTGAATTAACAGAAACTAAACAAAGTGTAACAGAAAACAAAGAAACTTCATCAAATGATGATGATGTTTTTGATGACATTCTAGAAGGTTTAGACGTTTAAATTTTATAATTTTTTATAAGGGGATAATTTTTAATTATCCCCTTTTTTTATAATCAAATATTTATGGTGGATTTAAGAAAAGATATTGAAAAAATAGTCGAAGATATTTTATATCATGCACATACTGATATAGAAAAAAGAAGATTAGTTAAAGATAAAACTGAACAATTAGAAATGGCTTGTCCTTGTTGTGGTGACTCTTTGACAAATTCATCTAAAAAAAGAGGTATTCTGTATTTAGACACTTTCAAATATTATTGTTGGAATGGTGATTGTGAAGCTAAATATTGGTCTATTTTTAAATTCTTTAAGTATTTTGGTAAACAACTAAAGAATTTAGAGCAAATATCAGAAATTAGTAAAGTAATAGAAAAATCAAAAAGACTTAGGAAACCAACTAAATTAGTAGATTCTAGTGAATATTTTGAATTTTTATATAACAACTCAGTTACTATAAACGAACTTGAAAAACACTATGGGTTGTTTACGAAAGATCAATGTAAATGGGGTGCTGATTTTTTACAAGGTAGATTATTACATAGGTTTGATGATAGGATTCGTTTTAGAAAAAATAACTATGGAAACAAAGAAGTTTGGGTACTTAATAAAATAGATGAAAATGATAAAGTAGTTGGATTACAAATAAAAAACTTAGATTTTGGTACTAAATATAGTACTAAAACTTTTACTACTTTAATAGAAGAAATGAATAAAAAAATTGAATACCCAAATGATAAAATATTTTTAGAAAAATTATCAACACTTTCTATAATTTTTAACATTTTCAACATAGACATCGAAAAAGAAGTAACGGTTTTCGAAGGACCTTTCGATTCTTTTTTTGTTCCTAATTCAGTAGCAACCGCGGGTGCTAGTAAATTAAAAAACTTTTTTGATGGTTTAGATAATATTAGATATTGGTTTGATAATGATAGTACCGGTAAAAATAGTACAATAGACAAAATAAAGAATAAAAATAAATGTTTTCTTTGGAAAAGGTTTTTTAATATTTCAACATTTAAAAATAAGAGGATAAAGGACTTAAATGAATTAGTAGTATATGTATATCAAAATAGAGAATATAAAGATACTATGAAATTAATTAAAGAATGTTTCAGTAAAAATAAATACGATATATATCATGTTTGATTTAGAATTTACAAAACCCATTAAGAAAAAAGTAGAAAAAAAAGGAAACAAACTATTATTAGATTTTGAAAAAACTATAATCATTCCACCTAAAGAAAACGATATAGTAATCGAATCTGAAAAAAATAAAGAGTCTACAAAAAAATCAAAAAGTATTAAAAAACCTATACCAAAAAAAGGTAAACAATTATTCTAATGAGTGAAGAAAAAGAATTAAACACTTCTGATAAACTAGATCAAGCATTTGCTAAAGAAAGACAAGATATTTCTGAATATATAAAAAATAATATTACAGATAAAATGAACAAAATTGAACACATTGCAGATGTTCAAGTCCATTTATTATCACAACGACAACGATTAGTAGATAGAGCTAATGAAATGAGAGCTTCTATAAGAAAAAAGAATAAAAACCTTCATGGAATAAAAAAACAAAAATATAGGTATTATAAGTTAGATTATGATATAAAATTAACCGATTATGAAATAAAAAATCATATTGAAGCTGACATAGAAGATTCTATCAATATCATAAAATTAATTGAAAATCAAGTCCTATATTATAAAGAAACAACAGAAACTTTAGACAAGTGTGTTTATATGATAAAATACTTAATAGAAGTTAAAAAGTATTTATCGGGTAATTTCTAATCGTTAAATATAATAGTACTAATTATAATACATAATGCGATTCGAAACATCACATAATAATAAAATATTAACTTTAGTTGATGCAACTACACTAGAAAGAAAACAGTTAAGTTTATCTTTAACTAAAAAATTAGAACATTATAATTTTTTACCTCCCGCAGTTAAAGCAAAGTGGAATGGTATTATTTCTTACTTTCACAAAGACAAATATGTTCCTATTGGGTTGTGGCAAGAATTAAAAACTATTGCTGAAACTTACAAATACCCTTTAGAAATTACTGGTTTAGGAGATGCTATCTTTTATAAAGATGTATCCAAAAAAGAATTTCAAGAATGGGTAGATGAAAAATTCTATGGTGCTACTAACAGTAAAGGAGAACCGTTTATACCCAGAGATTATCAAGTAGAAACCGCATATAAAATCTTAACTAATAAATTATCAATTAGTGAATTAACAACAGCCGCAGGAAAATCATTAATTATATTTATTTGTATTGTCTTTTTTCAAGAAAGGTCAATTAGTAATAAATTTTTGATGATAGTACCATCTATTGATCTAGTAATACAGGCATATGAAAATTTCCACGAATATAATAGTTTTCTATTAGCAGAAAATAGATTTCCTTTGAATATAAAACAAATTCATGGTGGTGAAAAGAAAGATTTTTTAGCTAAACAAAATATACACATAGGAACTTTTCAATCATTAGCAAAATTTCAAAATAATTACTTTGCATTATTCGATACTATAATAGTTGACGAAGCACACAGATCCAAGGCCACCAGTATAAAGGATTGTATCAGTAAATGTATAAATGCAGAAAGACGATTTGGATTAACCGGTACTATACCAAAACAAGGTACATTAGATAGTTTGACACTACAGGCTTATTTAGGACCAAAAGTGATGGAAATCAAAGCAAAAGAATTACAAGATAAAGGTGATATTGCACAAATTGATATTGCCATTGTTGAATTTATTTATCCAGAAGATATAAGAAAACGATTCGATGATATCAAAACCACTATGAAAGGTCAAGATAAAGGTAAACTTCTTAAAATAGAACAAGATTTTGTCATACAATATGAACCCAGAAAAGAAACAATAAGTAAAATAGTATCTAAAATAGAAAAAAATCAATTAGTTCTTTTTCACAGAAAATCACATGGTAAATTATTAAAAAATTATTTAGAAGAAAATACAGATAAAGAAATACATTTTATATATGGTGAAATAAAAACAGATGTCAGGTCTGATATAAAAACATTAATGAAATCTGGAAAAAACAAAGTATTAGTTGCTAGTTATGGTACTCTAGGAACAGGTCTGGATATAACTAACATACACAACATACATTTTACTGAATCTTTTAAATCAGATGTTATTGTTAGACAATCTATCGGTAGAGGATTAAGAAATCACAAAGACAAGGATAAATTAAGATTATATGATTATGTAGATTGTCTAAATTCCAAGGGTGATAACATGCTTAAAAATCATTCTAGAATACGAAAATCTATTTATAAAGATTAATAATTTAATTATATTATAAAAAAGGTTTCGTTGGGTTAAATACTTAATGAAACCTTTTTCTTATTATAGTTAAAAATCAAAGATTTTTTGAGAAAGAAAACTACATCATCTTTAGTGGTGTAGCTGAATTTCTCTATTATTCAAGTACAAATTAATCAATAATATTTTCTTGATTAAATAAAGAAAAAGGAACTATTATCGGATTCGTAGTCCTAAGTTCCTTTAAACTAAAATTTAATTATAGTATTTAATGCTCAAAGCAATTAAGGTACGTATTTATCCTAATAATACTCAACAAGAGTACCTAAGTAAACTATTTGGATGTAGTAGGTTTGTTTATAACAAAGCACTAGATTACAAAAAGACAGCTTATGAGCAAGACAAAACCAATATTTCCTATAATCAATTAAGTCAATACATTACTAACCTAAAGAAACAAGAAGATACTAGTTTCCTCAAAGAAGTACATAGTGTACCATTACAACAAAGTTTAAAAGATTTAGACCAAGCATATAAACATTTTTTTAAGGGTAAAGGATTTCCTAAGTTCAAGAATCGTCATGGTAAACAAAGCATAAGGTTTAATAATCAATTGGGTAAAAAGTTCATCAGTAGCAATAAGGTAAAACTTAATATACAATTAGCAAATATTATATTTAAGTGTTCTAAACGGGATATGAACTATTTGAATAAAGAAGATTTAATATATAAATCTGTAACAATTAGTAAAACTAAGACAAATAAATATTTTCTTAGTATATTAGTTGAAAGAGAGCACAAAGTGTTACCTAATAACCAAAACACAATAGGTATTGATTTAGGGATAAAGGATTTGATTATAACTTCTGATGGAGAAGTAACTAAGAACAATAAGTATATTAGGACTAACCAAAAGAAACTAAGCAAGTTGCAACGCAACCTGTCTAAGAAAACAAAAGGAAGTAATAGGTTTAATAAAACAAGACTTAGACTTGCTAAGTTACATGAGAAAATAAGTAACCAAAAGAATGACTTTTTACATAAGGAGGTTAATAAATTGATAAACGAGAACCAAGTTATCTGTTTAGAAGACCTAAATGTGAAAGGTATGATGAAGAACCATAAATTAGCACGTTCTATTCAAGAACTAAGTCTAAATGAATTTAGGAGAATCTTAGAGTATAAGTGCAAATGGAACAACAGAGAATTAGTGTTTGTAGATAGATTTTACCCTAGTAGTAAAACTTGTTCTAATTGTGGTTCAATAAAACAAGATTTAACTCTTAGTGATAGAAAGTACAATTGTTCATCTTGTGGAACTAGTATTGATAGAGATATAAATGCTGCTATTAATATTCACAATGAAGGACAAAGAATATTGGAGGTCGGAACGACCTCATCAGCTCGTGGAGAAGATATAAGACCAAAGAAGTCTAAGACTACTAAGGCAACTTCTAAGAAACGAGAAACTACGTCATCTTTAGTGGCGTAGTAGTTCATCAATCACATCCAAACGAAAACCAAAAAACACTAATCCCACATCTTTAACACAAACACCATCGGGGTGGGTTTCCCTTTATAGTAAATATTGATAACATTAAATAATGTAAATTAATGTCATACTATGAAACACCTAAATGAATTTTTAAATCTAATAAACAAAAAATCTGAAAGTAAAGCACAACAATCACTAATGGCGGTTGCTTTGCAAGTTAGAGAAGGTGATATGAAAATATCTGATATTGAAAACGAATCATTTAAACTAAAAGTGAAAGAAATAGTAGATGGTGAAATGACTAATACTCAACTTAGAGATTTTGCAGAAACTAAAACCAAAGATTTACCCGAAAAATTAGAAGAAATAAAAACCATACAAGTAAAGAGAAAATATAGAGAATATGATTCTATTTCAGTTGGTGCAAATGCACCCGTTAGACATAATATTTTAGGATTTATTGCTGAAAAAGGTCAATGTACAAAAGATGAACTAATCGAATTTATTAATTCTAAAAATGAAGAATCTGGGTCTAAAACTAACGCAAATTGGATAAAAAGGAATTCTCATTACATAAAAGAATTCACAAAAGATGGTTGTGTTTGTTGTAAATTATCTAAACTAGGTGAACGAGTAGTTAAAAAAACAAACTTAAATGAGAATTCAAAAGTTACTAATACAGAAATTGAAATCATACAACACTATACTAATATAACAAGTAAAGTAATATCTGATTTTATAGAACTAAATAATATAAACATAGACAACCTAATAAACTATCTACAAAAAGGAAAACTAAAAGATAGAGTAGATGTTGCTATGAGTATTGCTGGATTTGCACCTTCGAAACAAAAGCAAGATTTTATTAAAAAGTTTAAGAATTCGTAATAATGACTAATCCACTTGATATATTTTCAAAAAAAAGTGAAAAACAAACACTAGACACTTTTTCTTTCATAAAAGAAATTGAAAAATTTGATATATTTAAAGGTATAGAAAAAAACAAAGAACATATAAAAACAAATCTGTTTTCAAATTTACAAACAAAAAATATTGACATATTTCGAGAAGAACCCGAAACAAATTATGATATTTTTAAACAACACGAATCCAATTCGGTACATATATTTTCTTCTACTAATATAAACGAAAACGTTTATTCTTTTCAAGAAATTATTGATAATAGTATTGAAAAGAATATAGAACCTATTAAAGAATTTGTTCAAGTATTAGTAAACGAAAAGGATGTTTATTTAGATTTGTTTTATTATCCCGTATCTCAAACACAAAGTGTATTAGTTTTAAACAAAGAGGTTGACAATAATATTTTACAAGAATTGTGTAATTTTTGTGATTATTATAAAATTATGCTTTCAGTTGATTATGATGTTTCAGGAGAATTACTAAAACAATTAGATTTTATAATAAACGATGATCTTAATATTGATGAATATATTATAAGACATCCTAAACAAAACATCTCAGAAAGTGTAACTATGTTTAGTAATTTGGGTAAAACGAGCAGACCTATTGATATAATAGGTACAAATATTCAAAGTTATATATATAGAGTTGATTGGTATAACGAATATCTTGAAATAATTAATAGTAAAGACTACAAAAAGAGAAGACACATGGAAACACATGGTGTCTTATTAAACAGAAATGCAAAAAAGAATCGAGGTTGCAATCCTAGAGTTGGATTTGCAATAGTAGGAAAATGTAAAGTTCAATAAATTTAAATGACACTATCTAGAGCACAATTAAAGGCATTATTCGAAACGGGTGATTTGATGACACAGGAATCATTTGAAAATTTTATAGATGGGGTTTTCAATCTAAATGATGATAGTTTCCCTTCTGGTGCAACAGGTGCAACAGGTCCACAAGGAGCAACAGGTCCACAAGGAATCCAAGGA
>Ga0114918_10000180_pt1 | contig 51337 bp, 43 predicted proteins | sample LantaG_FD_87015 | JGI IMG/M metagenome (GOLD analysis project Ga0114918, IMG submission 87015) | Deep subsurface microbial communities from Baltic Sea to uncover new lineages of life (NeLLi) - Landsort_02402 metaG | ecosystem: Environmental > Aquatic > Marine > Oceanic > Sediment | place... | reverse complement strand
ATTTCTAAAGATAAGACCTGCTTTGTGTAGTTTTTCAACCTCTTTAACTTTATCTTCCATTGAAGCATCAGGATCATTAAATATTTTAAGTGAAGATAATACCATTTCAGCATTTTCCTTTTGAATAGGATCCTTTATTTCTTTAACTTTATCTTCGATACTAGAAGTAAGCTTACCCATCCTTTCGCTTGAATCTTTTTTGGGTTCGTCAGTCTTATCAGATTTACTACCAGGTTCTACAATTTTATGCTTCTTAGGATTAGGATTCTTAACAAAGTATTTGTCTCCTGTTTCTTTGTTTATTATCTCAGTCTTTCCTTTTTCTTCTAATACAATTTTACCTAAGTTAATAAAATTATTATAATTTAGAACCTTTTCTTCAATTAAAAGTTCTTCAGCATTAGGTAAAAGAGATTCATTTGTAGATTTAATTTTTAAGTAATCATCAAAGGTTTTAAATTTACCATCATCCTTTGTTTGTGTTACGTCAGCTACTTTATCAATCATTTTATTAAAATCATCAACAACAGATGGTGTCATAATGTTACCTGTGTTTTTTCTTTTCTTTTTTAGAGAACCTAGTATTATTTTAAATAGATCTTTTAATTTAGGTGTACTATTAAGAATATCTCTAGTTCTTTGACTTGGTATTAATTCTACATTTAAATCAAATTCTTTACCTTTAGCAAAGTCAGCTTTTTCAATATCAATCTTTGCAATATCTCTTCCTCTTTTAGTTACATAGTCATTAAATATATTTGAAACTAATTCAATGTATCGTGTATCCTCAGTGTCACCTAAAATATCGTGCTTCTTAATTCCCCTTTCTTCTATAAAAGCTAAGAGATCTAATAAAATAATTTCATTAATATCGGCAGGTGCATTTCTTGCATCAACAGGTACCTTCTCTTTCATTAAGTTAATTGTATAAGGATCTATTAATTTAGCAGCAACAACTTGTTTGGTGCCGGATTTATAAAATTTAAAAATAATAGACTCTATAGGTTTCTTAAGATCATTTTGTAAAGTTGTTGATTGAATATTAGGATTTAAAATTCTAAGTAAATATTCAGCAAAAGAATTAGTACTAAAAATTTCAGCATGATCTTCCTTTGGTGTATCTAAAAATTCTTTTATTTTTTTCTTTTGATCTTCTGTTAGATAACCTTTAAATAATGGGAGTAGTGGAGTAACACCTAATACGTTTGCCCAATCTCTAATTACCCTAGGATCTTCTATAACCTTTGTAACTTTGTCGCCAGATGACATTACTTTAATGTGTGTTAGTACTAAATTGTTTTCTGGTAAATTGTCATATAAAATAAGACCAGGATTTGTGTTTACAAAATACTGAAAACAAAATCTCCAATCGCTAGGTAGTGTAGAACTTTTTTTAGAAGTAATAGATTTAATATAGTTGATAGGTTTTTCATAATAAATCATTATTGTTCTATCAATAAGATTTATAGGTCGCTGATTGCCACCTTTATAAAAAACAATTGTATCACCATCCTTTTTAAAAGAAAAGGTAGAACCTGATAATTTTTCAGATACTACTAAATAGTCTTTAAAAAGATCTTCAATTAATTGCTTGCCTGCATCTCTATAGATCTGAGTTAACTCTTTCATTTGCTTATTTTATATTATCAGTTTATATATTCTTTAATTAAATAGCTATATAAAAAAAGGATAGCACAACCTATCCTTTATCGTACTCTATTATCTTCAGATTATATACAAACACTGCAAATATTAACTCTTAATACAGGTGAGCTGTATAGGTGTATCTACCATTTTACCTACCGTACTTAATGATACCTAATAGCTGATTAATTGCAGCAAAGGTACCGGTCAGTTTGTAAATCTTACCTTTATATTTAAATACAATGCCTTCTGTTGGAAATATTGATTCTATGCCACCGATTCTATCAAGCCTTGCTAATTCAGCTTCAACCTTTTTTATTTGCTCAACACCACCGGTCTTTTTAATATTACTTCCAGCAGTTTGTATTTGAGCCCTAAGTCTTTGTGCTTCATCAGATGGATTAGCAGCTAAAAAATCAGATGCATTTTTAAGAATCACAGATCCTAACTCTAAGAATAAGTCTTCGAAAGGTCTAATGTTTTCTTTATACTTTTTAGCAACATCTTCCTTATCAAACTTACTAACCACAGCGGCTTCTGTTGCCCCAATTTCCTTAGCTAAAGATCTCATGTTTAAACTCTTCTTATCACCGTATGCCCATCTTTTAAGCAACCCTTCTTTTACATCTTGTGATAGTGTTGGAAATTCTTTATCTATTAATTCTCTCCACCACATTTCATGATATTTAGAAACCTCATCACCATCAGTTAAACCGTATCTTTTTTCTAAAGTGTTAACTTGATTAATAAATCTTTTCTTATTTGTGGTAAAATCCAAATCTTTTTGTAATTTAATAACTCTAGGTGGAATTATTTTAAACGTTTTACCAATATCAGATTCAACCTTTTTAAGTATATCTGCAATTTCCTTTGCAGGTTTATTGTTAGTACCTATAATATTACCATTTCCATCTGTTTCTTTTATTCCATGAAATTGAATAACATCTGTATCATAATGGATAACATTAGGGTTTTGTGAATAGATTAGCTCCATGTTCATAAAGTCCTTCCCATTCTTAAAATATTTTTCTTGGTCAGCTGGGGAAAGGTTCATTAATAACCTGGCTAAATCTTGTGCAGCAAATTGAAAAGTATCTTGTACTAATTTACTAGCATGCCCTTCAAATTTATCCTTAAATTCAGAAAGAGTCATTGGATTCTTTAGCTCTGTTTTGTTTCTTGCAAATTTAACTTCGCCATCTTGGATAGTAGCAAATGCATTTTGACCATCGGTCTTTTCAGTAGCATCTTCTTCAAAGTTTAATTCACCTCTAAGACCAGCATCTATCATTGATTTAAAATCACCAAAGGTTAAATCCTTATCATCAAATGGATGAGCCATGTGGCCAGCTGCACCACCTTCTAACAATAATGGCTGACTTTTGTCAGTCAGCCATTCTTCAAACAATTTTATATGTTTCATTCAGTTTATTTGTTTCATATTTTTATTATGATCCCATAGTAGATTGTAAAGCTCCGACCATTGCGCCGTAATCACCAGCATACTTTTTAATTAAACCATCAGCAACATCAGTAGCCTTAGCTTCATCAAAATCAGAACCAAATGCATCTTTTAACATTTTCATTGCATATTCTTTGAATTGGTCATCAGAAGTAATTTCAGCTTCATTCAACTTAGCTTCTTTAACAACTACTGTTGCATCCGATAAATCACTAGCTTCACCCTTTATTGTAGTAGTAATTTTTTGATCTTTAGTAACTAGTTCTTCACCCTTTGATTCAGGTTGTACTTTTACTTTACCCATATTCATTATATCTCCAGCGATACCAGCAGCAGTTTCAGAACCGTCACCTTTTTCCGCAGGAATAGCTATACCATCAGCACCTGCTTCTTCATCAGCAATCTCATCACCTTCAACTTTAGTAATTACTTCACCAACACCTTCTTTAATAGTTTTAGGTTTACCTTTTGCATTTATTTCATCCTCGATGTCTTCGGCACGATCTTCTTCAACTGAGTCGTCTTCTTCTTCAAAGTCTTCATCATCTTTATTATAAGCTTCGGTTACAAAATTAGTAAAAGACATAACTCTTGATTCTTTCTTGGCAGCATCATCTTCTTCTTCTTCATCAAATTCAACATCTTTCTTTAATGCGTCAATTTCAGAATCATCAGACTTAACAGCTCCAGCATAATGATCAGCCTTTTCTTTATCATCTTCAGAATCAACTTTCTTATCACCTTTATCTTCTAACTCATCGCCTTCCTTTTCATCTTCCTTACCTTTGCTTTCGTCGCCTTCAGCTAATGGATCAGCAGATGCAGCAACAACAGAATAATCTTCTTCCTCTTCGTCATCATTACGATAACTTATGTTCTTATTAACGGTAGTTTCTTTAATGAAATCTTCAAAAGCCATAATTCTTCTAGTAGCTGCAGGAGTTTCTTTTTCTTCAGAAGCAACTTCTACATCTTCCTCATCTTCTACTTCATCAGCTTCAGCTGGAAGCTCCTTTGTAATTTCTTCTTCATCAGATACTAAATCATCGTCAGCATCTTCTTCAACTTCTTCAACTTCAGCGTCAACTGCTTCTTCATCGCTACCTTTATCTTTAGTACCTTCCAAAGATCTAGGCTCGCCTTTCTTTTTAACATCATCCTCAATGTCATCGGCTCTATCTTCCTCAAGTTCATCTTCAGAGATATCTTGTTTAGGAGTAAAATCTTTTAATAGACCTTCTAATTTAGTTAGAAGATTCTTTTCTTTCTTTAATTCATCAATGCTTTCGTAACCCATCTTTTTTACTAGATCCATTACAGCATCGTGATTAGCATCTGCTGATTCATTGATTGAATCACCAGCTTTTGCTATCGTTGAAAACTTTTTGATTGGTTTCATTATAATTATCTTTTTTTGATTCTTTTTTTATATATCCATCTCTCATGAGAAAGATATTCTATATTAGTATCTAACATTCTGTACTTCAAAAGGGAACTTTTCTTCTTTATATATTTTACGTCTTTCCATACCATGCCTATAGACATAGTTTACCCAGTCATGGTCATCAACTTTATATCGGAAATCATCAATAAAATCATAAATCTTTACGATATCTTTATTTTTGTGAGTTCTTAGCCCCCTACCGATAGACTGCCTAATAATAACTTCTGATTTAAATGATTCGGTAAAAAATATGTTGTGTATGTTTTTAATAGATATACCTGTTGAAAATGTACCGTATGATGCTACAATTATAACATCATCATTCTTTTCCATTCTCTTTTTAAATTCTTCTTTAAAATCAGCCTTAATGGAACCGTCAACATAATATACCTTTTTATCTGTAATAGTCCTGAGTTTTTTGTATATTTTTTCACCGTATGCTATTTTATGGAATAACACTAATGAATTTTGAGTTGACTTTTTAATTACTTGACAAATAAAATCTAGTCTTTTATCACTTTCATTAATAAAGTTTTGTTCTAAACTAAATAACTTTTGTCTATCATAAGGATTTTTAGATAAAGAAGAGAACGCTTCTTTTTGTGCATCTGTTGCATATTCCATGTGAATTTGTAAAACTTTACATTTTGCAATAAAACCCTCTTCTTGTAAATGAGCAGCCTTTACTTGTGTTACTAAGGGGCCCATCGCTGACATTAAACTTAATCTATTTACCGTTCCTCTTTTAGGGATAGTTCCACTTAAACCAAACCTATAATCACAATGCCAACAGAGGTCCATTATCTTTTGTATTGAATTGGCTTTAGCTTTATGAGTTTCATCTACAAAGACAGCATCAAATTGGCTGAAATACTCCTCATCCTTTTTTGTTAATGATTGGTATGTACCTATAACAACATTAGAGCTTTTTCTTAATTTTACTCCGGCATAAATTTGTTGAATTTTAATAGGTACCCTACCTTTATTGTATTCTTCAAAATCACCACTTGCTTGTAATACTAAACTTACATTAGGTACAATCATTAAGATTTTCTTTTTACCTAATTGTTCCATCATATATGCTACAACCATAAATGATATTAAAGTTTTACCGGCAGATGTTGCTAATTCAGCCAAGCATCTTCTATACTTTAAAATTTTAAGAGCTGAATCAATTTGGTAATCTCTAGGCTTAATTTCAGAGGTGATAAAGAATTCATCTACCCATATTCTAAAAGAATCTTCGGCGATAGAAGTATCAAAAATATCAGTAATTCCATTTAATGTAAATTCATAATCATATTCTTTACAAATATCAATTACTTCTTTCCATAAACCTGCCGGTATTTTGTTTCTTTTGATAAATGAAATATTCCCATCCCATACCTTTTTCTTGACAAGTGGGTGGAATCTCCAGCCCTCTATTTTCTTAGTAAGACTAGATTTTAATTGTTCATATTCCAATTCTGTACATGAATCAATTACTAAATACTTTTTATTTTCCGAAAGAGATAGTTCCATTAAAATTCTTTATCGTCTAAGCTTATTCTATTTCTTATTGCAAATGCCATGTTATCTAATGTCTTAATACATTCATAATAATAATCTATATGAGATTGTAACATATCAAGTTGGATTTTAAGTGCGGATAGATCAGCTTTTATAAATTGGTGTTTTTCACCATTAGTTAATTTAACATCGTAGTCAATTGAATACTTCCGGTATAGTTCCTTATAATACTTATCCCAAGTAGCATTCCTTTTATATATAGTGGTTTTAAAATCAGTTACTTTATCTAATAGTATTTGTCTGTATGATAGCATCCTAACTTGACACTCTGCTAATTCATTCATATTTTTTAGCCTAGAAACAAGATCTTGTATCTTTACCCGCCACTCATCTCTATCAGAACCTAACCTAAGTTCTAATTGATCATTAGCTTCTTTTATTTGTTTATCATCAATTCCCATTAAAATATTCCTTTATTGTTATCAATCTTTTTATAATTCTTTATCTTTGGTTGGAATTTCTTTTTAGGTTGAGGTAATATAAAGCCAGTATCTTTTTTACTAAGTTCAATTTTATCAAATTTAGTAAATAGTCTTATCCGCTTTTGAGATTTTTCAAAATCATCATGAAAATCATCTAATTGTTCAACCACAAATTCATCGTATTTTTTTATCATAAGAAAATTAAATCTAAATGATTATTTGTAAAATATTTATCCACCTCTTGAAGGCAGCCTGTTCTTTTACTATATTCATATTTTATAAAATCATTTAAATCTTTTACTTTTTTCTTAGGGATACCGAAATCCTTTAAATATTTATCCCACATAAAAACAGTCTGACCTTTCTTTAGCTTCTGCATCATCTTAGCCTTACCTTCATAATCATTATCAAACATATATCTTGCTGTTGGTATTTCATCAAAATCTAATATTTGTTTTTTTACACCAGTTAAACCTAATGTATTTGACATGAAGAATGAATCAATAGGGCCTTCAAATATGGTAAACTCCCTACCTAAATTGACTGTTAGGATTCCAAAAATCATAGATATCTTATTTAAAGAATCTAGCTCATCTTCAGAAACATTAAGTGGTTTTTTTAATCTATCATAAATCCTTTCTAAATTCCAAGTCTTATATTTAGGACCTCCTGTGTTTTCCAATTCTCTAACCTGAAAACCGATTATCTTATTATCTTTATTTAAATTAAAAACATATAATTCTTTACGCCTAGGATCATATCCGAACTTTTCAGTCTTATGATGTAATAATCTACTTTTAAGATATGGGTATGCTCTATATGTCAATGGATTAATAGGATATACATTAAAGCCTAAAGCAACTTCATCAAAAGATAATGCTAAACCATTTGCCTTTTCAAATAAATGAAATTCTAAACTTTCACCTAACGAAAAGTTTTTGCTGTTATCCTTAATATAGTTGAGGACATTAATTCTTTCGTCACCTTCAAAATTTAAATCATGATCCTTTAAGAATACATCTAAACTTTCATGAGCTGAACAATTGTAACAATGAAAATGTAAATTATTCCAATATAAATTACCTCTCTTCTTTCTTACTGAATCTGTTGAGTCGCCACAATAAGGGCATGCAAAATTTAATCTTTCTTTACTTTCTAATAATCTCCTTTTCTCTGGATGAGAATGGTTTTTATGAAGAACCCGGACCACCTTATCGATGATCCGAGCTTTCATATCAGAAGATATTGCTACTTCTGTTGCCATATCATTAAAGATCTAAACCATTAATGAAATCATCAAAATCATCTCCGTTAGAAGAATCTTCTGATTTGGTTTCCACAGCAGCTGTGGCAGAAGCAGTATTTTCAGTTACCGTTTTAGCGGCAGCTGTAGTTTTTGCAGGTGCAGCAGGAGCTTGTCTTGCAGTTATAGTTTCTATGGAAGATCCAGGATTACTAAACTGTGAAAGCACGCCCATTACTTTGTTTCTCTGTTCATCAGACCATGGTCTGTAGTCAAAGTTACCTAAGTCAGGTGCATCTTTAATAAAACCAAGAATTGCAGTTCTACCTGCATCATCAGGAGTTACATCCTCGCCATTAACAGACATTGGTGTTTTGCTTCCTTGAAATTTACATGAGTCATAATTTGGATAACCACCTTTCTTTGAAATTACCAATTCAAAATTCTTTCCTTCAAATGGATCGAATACTTGGGTAGGTTCATCGAATTGTGGATTTAACTCCTCATCAATCTTAGTCTTAATCTTGTAGCCAAATTTCATTACTTTAATTTGTCCTTCAAGATCTCTGTTTTGTGGATCCTTTACGATTTGTACTAATGCGTAAAATACTTCTCTCCGCTTAAGTCCTTCTGACATCTTTTTATCTACCGCAGATTCAGAGTTTCTTAGTTTAAAGAACATATCCTGCACAGGACATTTATCTCCAACCGTTGAAGGTGAGTCTGTGTAAAAGCCATTGCCATCTCTGTCTTCTAGCCAGTAGACATATTTACGAACGAAAGGTTTGCGTGGATTTTTTGCATTAGGTAAAAACCTAATTAACGAACGGTAAGTACCGTCTGAACCCTGGTCGGGTTTTGGTGTGTAAAGATCACTTGTTGTTTGTGGTCTGTCTCCAGTGTCAAGGTCCTTGACGCTTACACTGAAAATGTCGAATTCATTTGCCATTTTTAATTGCCTTTTTTAATTGTTTGTTATTTATTAATTTAATTAAAGCCATAACAAAGCATTGCCTATTTTTAATTTGCCCGGGTATTGCCAATATACATTGCCTTGTTATATGCCATTTTAAAAGTCCCTGAATAATCAGTTCCTTTGTTTATTATATATTCATAGCTCTACTTAGTTTCACACTAAACAAAACTTTTTTATAGTATAATAGCAGTTACATCATTTTCTCTGATGCTGAATATAGTTTCGCTATTATATTTGAACTCAGTGCCTGCTAAATCATGAAATAGTATTCTTGAGCCAACCTTTATGTCCTCATCTTCTATGTCACCACCAACAGAAATAATAATTCCAGAGTATGGTGGAGCATACTGCCCCTCGCTTTTAGGTACATATATACTACCAATTTTTTCTGGTAGTTCATCTTTTTTAATAAATATTCTATTTTTTATTGCTTTTATCATATTATTCTGAAACTAAGTTACTTTTTCTATATATAAAATTTATCTAATTAAAGAAAGAAAAGTATGTAATTACTAGATTTAAAGTATTAAGTGGTTTTCTATGTATTAAGTATTCTATGACCACCCTTTTTCTTTATTTGCATTTAATATAAAATATGCATCTACTAAATCATCAATAGGCTTTGGGATCTTTTCTGAGAAGTCTTTACCTTGAGTCCATTTCCATAAATTAGTATTCCTTAAATCTTTATCATTATGGACATCGTCCTGGAATGCTTTAACCATATAATGTTTATTTGCATTACCTTTACCTGCTAATTTCTTTACATGAGATGGTTGGTATATTGAAATATTTTCTACCCCCCAAGAATTAACTATTTCATTTCTTAGGAATGTATTGTACTGAACTATATCAATGAATGAATTCCCTTTCGATCCATAAGAAAAACCTTCTAGTGCAATCTTGTGCTCTTCAGTTCCATATAAAGTTATTAAAATAGTAGAAATAAGATCTGCTAAGTTTTGCCCATCAGTTAATTTCTCACGCTCTCTACGTAAAAAATCCTTATCTTGTACATGTCTATAATAAGGAAATCCTAAAATAGTTTTATCATCCATTAATTCCTTATGAACTGAGAATGACTTGGGTATCTTTCGGACACCATCATCCCATATTCTATTACCGTAATTAAAAAATGTAATAAATGTATATTTGCCTTTATTATCCTGGGTACATGTACCTGGACTATTAAGAGAAAAATCTATACCTGTGTAAATCAATTATATTAGATTAAAGTCTTTTACCTAATACTGCACCTAATGCAGCACCAATTAATCGACTGGTTAGTAAATCGTACAAGGCCCCCTTTTCAATACCTAATACTCTAGTAATTGCTGTACCAACAGTTTTACCTAATGCAAAACCCGTTAGTCCACCTAAAATAGAACCTAAAATACCTTCATTGATTATTTCCTCCATAATAGCTTCTAAATCCTTTCCATTATTATGTTCTTCCATAATTCTATCAACTGCCACATCTATTGCAATTTCTTGCTCTTCTGTTAGATCATGCGATTCAGTTAATATGTTTTGTATGTCACCTAACGAATTTTCATTCTCGCTAAGATAGTCTTTAAATGTTTTCATTGCTTTTCTATTTGTTTATATATTAGACAAGATTAACTATAGTTTCCAGTACATTATAACTAAAGTTAATATCAAATGTTTGAAATTCAATAGTGTTACTTGAAAAGTTTAAATCTAACGCGCTAACACCTGTCATTATCATATCCTTTAATTGGCAAGTTACAAAAATATTACCATCACCATCAATCATCTGTAAACCAATCCCTTCAGGTACAAATGGATTTTTACCACTCTGTTTATAATAATAATCAAATACTTCAACAGCCATCCAGTAATTTACCCAACCATCAAATGCTTGCATAGTTACAGTTAGAGACTTATCATACAATTCTTGTTTTGGTAAACTCGATCTAAACCTTCTAGTATTACCAGGGTAATCATTTTGCGATACTGGATCAAATGAAGGGCCTGGTAGATTCATTGATTGTATACCATAATTAAAATAATCTATAGGTTCTTTGATCATTGAACCTGGCATACGATTTAAATATGGCTTATACTTATCTGAAATTTCCTTAGGAATAAAATTTCTAGGGAATTCAAACTTAAATTGGTTATTTCTTGCGCTTAATATCATATCTTAAATTATTATGATGGTTTGTTTGGTACGCCATCAACAGGATTACTTGTAGTATTAAATTCCTGATTAGCTGCAGCCGATTGTTGCCAAAATCTCCGTTTCCTTGCTTTTGTCTTAGCTTGCTTAGCAGAAACATCCAAACTCTGTATTTGCATTCTTTTCTTTCTAGCACGATCAGCTAATAACTGAGCATTCCTGGCTTCTTCTATTGCTAACTCAGACGAAATAGAACCTAACTTTGTACTTAATACTTCGACCTCATTGGTTAAAGTAATATTTGATTTTTGTAGTGATATGATAGTATTATTTAATTCATCCACAGTTGCCAATAATAGGGTCTGGTTGTAATTAAATTTTCTTATAATTTCATCCTTTATTGCAAGTTCTTTAGCATATAAATCTGACTGTGCATTTAATTTAGCAGTCATACTTTGCTGTACTGCATCAGTTAAACCGAGGAATGTTCCGGTATATAGTACGCTTTCGTCACTAACACCATTCATATCTTCCATTCTAGTAGATACATAAAAATTATTGTTATCTAATGCCAATATCTTTTTAGAACTTTCTTTATCTATTCTGAATAATACTTGACCCTGGGCAAGATCAACGTCTTGTACTTGTGTCCAATTAGGAATTCTTATTTCATCATTCTCCCCAACAAAAACTAATGTAAGAGTACCTACATTGCTAAGATCTATTGGAGTGTCAGTTGTATTAGTAACATTTTCAGCACCGACTGTGGCCTGTTGTGATTCTGTGCTTGGTCTTATTTCACTAGTCTCATCATATAAAGTAAATATAATATAATCATCAAATGGGGAAATTCTAATTGTTCCATCACCATTAGGTAAAGGATTAGCACTCGGATCCAATGTCACAAACCTTTGGTAATATTCTAAGTAAGGTTTAGTTGTTGAAATATTAGAAGTAATACCTGCTGGTGTTGTAGTCACTAACGGTATTGTACTTATTGGTACAGTTTGTGCGTTATTATTCTGTTGTGCTGCCATTGCTATCTGTTATTGTTTGTATTTTGGCTGGTGATATAGCAGCCTTAACATTTAATCTATCTCTAAATGAAGTTACATACTTTGTTTTAACTACTAACTGTTCAACTATCTGGTCTGATGTTTGTCCAGGTGCAGTTCCTGCCCCACCATTGTTTACGATAATGTTATTACCATTGTTTGGTGCTATCTGATTATAGACATTTGCAACTGTTGGTACAACACCTAAGTTTATTTTCATTAATCTCCTACCATATTTCTTAACATCAAAAGAAGTTAATTTAGCTTGTTTAAGTATCTGTGTATTATCAGCTCTATTATATAATCTAAGTAAATAATTAATAGAGAACGATGCAGCAACCGCGCTATTTAAAATAATAGGCCTAAACAATATAGGATTATCAAAATTAGTAGTCTGTGAAAACACTTGGGTACTTGTTTTTACAAATGTTGTACCTATTTGTTCACTTACATTAATTTCATGAAATACTATATAATCACCACCTGATGCTGCCGAGTTTAACTGATCTATAAAATTTGAAAATGTTGATCCTGTGACTTCACCAGTTAATTCAAAGTAATCACCACTATCTGATTCAACTACACTTGCATAAAGATTATCATATATGTCCCTGCTTGGTAATGTAACTGCATTTATTTCTTCAACGTTGTAATAGCTATAACTATTGTCTACTATAGTCTCATAAATACCTGTAACTTTAAATGTAATAGTTGGTGTATTTAAAAAACCTTGTGCCTCAGTTAACCTATAACCTAACCCATTCGGTGTTGCTGCACTAAACTGGTTAGCCATAAAGTATAATGAAGGAACTCTCCATTCTATATATGTAGCGTAAAGATTATCATTTATAAGAACAGGATCAGGATTAAATACTGGAGTATCAGTCTTTAAGAAATTAATAGAAGATAGATTAAGCATAACACTATCTCTTCTTGGTACTAGCGTTTCAAAAATAATACCGTCATATCCAGTAAATGTAAAGCCTGATATGAAATGTATTCTTATTTTGTCATATGCAATATTCTGATCTGGTACAAAAGTCTGTAACAAATTTGTACTATCTGTTAATTCTGGATCAAAATCATTATAAGGTACACCTATGTCTGTATCTAAATACGCATACTGTGTTTTATTTTTATTAATAGCAACCGCAGAAATATCTCTATAATTTCCCATCTCAGCAGATACGCCATCTGTATTAAAAAGGTAGCTACCCTGAGTATGACCATCTCTCATTATCTCTATTGGATAAGTAGCAGTATTAAGCTCGGTCGGGTTTGCTTGGCTAGTATAAATATACTCCAATAAGATACCGTCAGATATTTGTATAAATTTAGATGATTCCATTCTTTTTATTTATTTACCATTGTAAAAACTTTGGTGTATAATTTAATCCTATTCCTACGTAAGGGCCAATACCGTTTCCGGATAAACCTACACCTAGCTGTAAACCTATGCCTAGTGTTTTTCTATTCTCATATTGTAAACTTTTAAATGCTTTACCTTTTTGATCAATCAATATTCCTTGCGCGCTATTAAAAGTAGTTCCAGGATAATCGGTTAAAAGATTTACAAATAATTCCTTTGTCTTAGTATCTCTAATTAGCGAGGCTGTTAGAAATATATTTTGATTTAACTCTATCGTTGCATTTCCAAAATTTATATTAATGTCATTTACTTTATAAGGTACAAAAACACTAACATCTCTAAAACTTTTACCCCATGTAGCAGTATCAGATAAACTTAATGCTGAATTAAAATTACCAACCATTGTATCAATAACAGTAACCGGAACCTCGACAATAACTTCATGTATAACCGTTTCAGTTTTAATAATAGTTATTGGAGGTTTATCTTTTTCAAATTCAAGTTCACCTGCAATCTCTTCTAAAGATAAATTTAATGCCCTAATCTCAGCAGCTGCATTACCATTCTTATCAATGTAATTATCAATAGTATCTAATGAAGCTTTCCAGTTATTTGAAATTTTATTAGCCTCACCTTCAGCTTCATCCGTTGCTTGGCACTGTCTGAACAATAGTATACATAACACAACAATACCACCTAACAGAAACATTCTCATGTTTTTAGGATCAGTAAGTATTCCTATTATGTTTTTTAAAATTATCATGCCCTTTCTTCGTAAAATTTCATTAACTTATATGGTGTAACATTACTCTCTCCATATTTTTCAATTAACTTATCCATAAACTTTTTCTCTTTACCTTTCATAATGTCAACTTCTTCAAAAAGGTTATCTCTTTTATCAGCTAGGCTCTGTATGCTTTTTTGCATAAGATCAATAGAAGTTTCAATTTCCTTGTATCTATCTATAAATACTGCTAATTCTTTTATTTCTGCTTTTGTCATTTTATCTTTGTTTAAATATTATTATGATGTTAGCCCTCCTGACGGAAGACTCATACTATATGTTATGATATTTTGTTCTATGAAGGTAGATAATACATTTAATGATTTTACAGTCCATCCTTTTTGTAAAGTTATACCCCCTGATGCACCTGACTGGCTCCCATTATAAAATACCTGAGGTCCCATATTACTGAAACTAAAATTAAACAGTCCATTGTAGGTTCTATATTGTGTAGTCGCACCAACTGTAATAATATCATTACTTTCAGTTTCAACTTCTCCTGCCTTTAATCGTGTTATAGCTCCACTGTTTGAAAGATTTTCATAGTATACGTTAATTTTACCATATTGAGTTGCGTAGTAACATGCGGCATTGGAACAGTACTCAAACCGATTTGGCATTGAGAAAATTTCTATCATAAACTGTTGACCATGTACCATTGTACTACCATTAAATTTTAAAACTAAATCACATTCCCAATTTGTATTAACTTGATGCGGCAGGGAAGTAAGAGCACTTGCACTAGTAAGTGGTGTGAATTGCCCAATATTAACTCTTAGGTATGGAGTACTCGCAGTAACATTGATAGTTCTCCCATCGATATCTGTAGGATCGCTCATGGGCGAGAGATTCATGGTTTGGTGTCCGTTATCACCGCCAAGTAACCAATTATTACTTATCTTGGTTGTTTTATTGTCAACTCTAAATCTCTCAATTATAGGATTACTACGATCAGAACCAGATCCTAAGAATTGATTAGGGACTGTAGTATCAGTATCATTAATAAAGATACCTAGAGCATCACCACCTAGCGTACTTGCTGGGTAGTTAGGTTTACCTACCATTATAGTAGTAGAACCATCATTATATTGTTGATATTGTACACCGCTATTTGTGTTATAAGAACTAGCTCCTGCTTGGTTAACTATAGACCCACCAAGTATAGGATTTGCATTGGCAGCTGCGTTAGTGAATTCATGTTTATATACAGGTGAATCAATTAAATTATTAGGGACAGCTGCGGTTCCACCTGTCCATGTCATTTTACCTTGAATTGCAGTTGCTCTATTCGTGACATTGTTTATAAATAACTCTATCTTTGGTGGAACCGTACCACCAGTACCACCTAATGTAATTGTATCATTAGCTAGAACTGTAACATTTCCACTATTGGTAGTTGCATCTATTGTTATATTAGACCCTACTGTACCAGCAATAATACTTATTTCACTATCATCTATAAAAATTTCATTATCATCAACTTTAACAGAAACTTCATTTGCGCTCTCGACAAAAGTTGAACCACTGCCTGTGGTATTAATGTTAATGTCTCCTGATCCTGTAGATTCAATATCTATACTTGATGCACCAACTGATTGTATATCAATAGCAATAGTGCTAGTTTTAACAAGATTGCCATTTGTAGTTAACGCAGCACTACCTGCAGCATTTAATAAAATTTTATTTGATGAAACCACATGCCATTCATTTGCTTCTGATAGAAATATTCCATCTAATGAACTGATTGTAGGTATAGTTATACCACCACCCATTAATAATCGACCTGCTGCACCTGTACCAATAGTAGAAACATTAAACTTACCTGGTCCGGCAGGACCTAATGGTGTAAAAGATCTAACTTCAATGTTATAATCTGAATTATAAAGAGGGCTTGTTGGTGGGCCTGGCATTACACCTGTAGTAAATTGATAACCTGCACCAGATCTATATAGTTGCCCTCGGTTTGTTGTTTCAATAGCAAATCCAACAATATCAGCTGAACTTCCTATACTACTTGGTGCTTTTGGTACATTTATATTTAATGTATCATCAGCCGATAGTGTAATATTAGATAAATTATTAATACTACTTTGTTCAAACTGTTCAGGATTACCAACGTCAGCCCCACCCATAAATCTTAAAGCGACCGCGCCGCTATTCTTTTGGTGGAGAAGGAGAGATGTATTAGATGAATCTAATTGCCCTGCAAAATCTGTATCTAATTTAAATTGTCTTGTTAGAGGTATACCTGGGCTACCTGGGTAATCTAAGTCACTAGGGCCTGCAATACCAACCGCAAATGTAGGAACACCTTCGTTCTGGGTACTTATTGTATTAGAAGCCGGTGGCATTAATGAAGGATAACCTACGTTCTTTGCCGTTTGTGAATAATTGTTTGGTGCGGCTGCACCTGCTGGATTACCTGGTGATGGTGCATTACCAAATTGTGATAAGCCAACAGATGCACCAGTAGGTCCTGCCGGACCAGTTAAATTTATACCGGTCAATTGCCATTGTAGAACAATGCTCTGGTATTCCCATACATCACCGTTACTTTGTAAATAATAATCAGCAACTAATGGAAAAATTGTTGGTGGTGTTACGTTTGGATTATCAGTACCTTCATACCATTCGCTTCCTCTTTCACCTCTACCACCAATTGGTCCAGGAGGTCCTTGTGGTCCAGCCGGTCCTACAGGACCACCGCCATTAAGGATCAATTGATCAAAATTAAAATTAATTTTATCAACTGCCTGTGAAACAGTATCAGAAGCAATTAAATCTTGTATGGTTATTGCCATTTTATTTCTATTTTTTAACTATAGTAATGCTAAAGCCAAACGACTCAGTAAAACCTTTTCTTTTGTTATATATTAGGCTAAGATCAAACGGGTTTGTATTTAGTAATTTTGAACCCACTGAAGTATTAACAGTTAAACCGTTTGTTAACTTTGCTGCATTATCTAAAGATGCAGTAGTAAAGTCATCTGGTAGCATCTCCCTTGTACTCTTAAGATAAAAATCAACATTAGATACCTTATATAATTGTAAAATATTCTGTGTTATGTATCTTTCGACATCATCGTCTATTGTATCTATATCACCAAAGCTAAATTCAGGTTTGATGAATTTTTTAAATTGTTCCTTAATTGGCCCAGATAAGAATTCAATTAATCTTTTTTGTATAAATAAGTAAAACAGAATAGAAGTTTCATTGTCAGTTGACATAAATGTACCATCAATCAAAGAAGGCTGCTTAATTGCATCTTTTCTAAATTCTTCTGTATATAAGAAAGTTTCTAATTCTATTTGCTGAGGCACTTTTAAGTATTTAGAACCAAAGAAAGATTTTTTCTCGGTCATCGACTTTGTACCTATTATAGATTCTACTTCAGTCTTATCAATACTCTTTCTAAAATATGAAGGTTCCCAGTTAGAAGAAAATATATAAAAATCACGTTTTGTAATACCTATTTCATTAATAAGTGGATATAAGCTTAAGAACGCATCTTCTGTTGACAGCTCTAAAACTGTTGATGGGTCTTCTTCATTTACTTTGTGATAAAATAAATTTTTCAATTGTCCAAAGTTAGTAACATCACTACTATTAAATTGAGTATTTGCATATCTACATAACTCTTTTACTTTCTCTTTGTATATGGCATCATCACCAACAATAGTAAGTAAATCAGTATAAGGATCTCTAAAGAAAAGTAATTCTTTAGATGTAGGTTGATAATAGCCTGCATGTCTACCAATAGGCGTTATTCTAGGTTTTGTTTGTAATGATAAATCATAACCGATAACATCAGTAAGGTTAAATACAGTAGGCTTTGCTGGATCAGGTAGTCTTCCTATGTATACTGATTTTAAGATATCTTCCTGTGCCCTAAGTTCTACCGCAAAGGTTTGCGCAATATTACCATCTGCTTGTAATACTCGGCTACCTTCTTTATCAATAGTTTCATATATAATATTTGGATTACCCTTGTTAACATTTTTAAATATAGATGCAAAACCAACATCAGCAAGTCTAGAGTTATAAGAATTAAAACCACCACCTATTACTGTATAATCTGCAGATTGCATACTTAAGATTGATGGTGATAATCCACCCGGTACAAAAGTTGAACCGTTTTTAGTAAGTGTCTTTGCAAAAAATTGATTATCAGATAATACTTTTACAATATCAGTAACTTTATACGTATCTACACCATTTACCAAAATATCTATAGAATTAAAATTACCTTGATCACCGATAGTAACATCACGCAAAAACCGAGGTGCGTTTCCATTTATATCTGTTGTACCTTGTACAAGATATGCACCTACTGTAGGATTCCACCCTGATGCAGATAGGTTAATAGCACCCTGCAAAGAACCATTTTTATATACATACTGATTAGCAACAATCTCTGGCACACATTCATTGGGTGCAGGTTTATTTTCATAATCACTCTCATAAGAATATAAAGTAGTACGATCTATACTTTGATCTCCTACACCATTTATACAATCATTTTCTAATGTTAAGAAAATCATCATAACTAATGTTTTCCATTTATCGTTTTTAACAAACTTAATCTGTGTCTCTGGTTTATTAGGTGCGTTAGGTATAAGCATAGCTGAAAATCTATAATCATTAAACCTACCATCAGTAACATACTTTAAAGACCTAGCATTAAAGTTAGGTATTGCTGAAGGATCTGCTTTAGGCTTTGCTATTATTCTAACACCTCTTAAAAATGCTTCTGCAAAATTCTTTTCATCTCCACCACTAAATCTACCATACCTTAATTGCCTATCTATTAATTGAACAGAACTGCTTTGCGTAAACCTATCTATAATAAAATAATCATTAAAATAATCTTTGTCTACTTTTTGGAATGTACCTGGTGTATAAACAGCTCCAGTCAAAGTATTAGTTTCAATAGTATCTGTTGGTGCCTTATCAATATAACTCCAAGAACTTTCTATTGCTGCATTATCAGCTACGAAGTAATATGGAAATTCACATAAGTAATACCACTCATGAGTAAAGCTTTCAGCGTCTTGTCCTTGTGTGTATTTAGATGGTGCAAAATTATTTGGCCCAAACGCCTCATTGACATTTAAACTGTATGGTAAATTTCTAACATTTTTACCATCATTAAGCCAAGACCATTTATTTATATAAGGTATAACTCTTGATGCTACTGATTGTTGTCTTAAGTAATTTTCTTCTAATCTTTTGTACTCTGAAGATATAAAAGTATCAAAGTCTTCATCAGGATTTGCATCTCTTAATAATCCTATAAGTTTAGCAAAACCACCTGAATCATAAAAAGTTCTTATTTCAGGGTTAACACTAATATTTAAATAATCACTTGGTACATAAGGTTCGTTTGCAGTAGGATCAACTTGATTATATTGATCATACTCATAAGACAATTCACCCAATTGGCTATACATGGTACTAAAGAAATCATAATCAAAATCTCTAGCAGTGAATATTGAAAATCTACCAAAAGAAGGTTTATAATCTGAGTATAACGCAACTTGCCCACTGTTAGTAACTAATACTTGGTTATCGTCTAATGTTATAATTACATAGTCATTAATTTCCTTATAGCTCGTTACTGTACCTGTATTATCAGTTACAGGATTATCTAAGTATGGAACCCAATTTCCTATTTGTGCATATCCGTTTCTTGTTTGTATCCAATTACCTAATGTAAATCTATCTTGGTCACCGTTTGCAACTCTAAGTAACGACGACTTAACATCATTCCCTCCAACTAAATTTTTATTAGGCTCTGCTATGGAAGTTGCAGGGTATGTTGTAATGTTATTAACCTGTAAAGGGTAAGCTACGAAATTAAGTTCAAAATTAAGACGGTTAAATCTACTCCCACCAAACCTAGATTGTATATAAACAGTATCATCATTATAAGAAGCCACAAAAAATCTTTTCTCTGGAGATATACCCTGGTTAATAGCATTAGTTATTGACTTTGCTATTTCCTGTGGCGTACCATTCGGATTCCAAAACTGCAATTTATTTTGTCCAGGCACTGGTGCTTCTATTGATGTAGCTGCTACTTCACCTATTAGATTAACGCCATCATAGAATGTAATCTTTACACCGTTTGTTAATTCATTTAATATTTTAAATGAACCTGTGGCAGTTCCCTTTCTTTGTATTATTTTAGCATCAGCAAAAGTATCAGGCTGCTTAAACCCAGTAAATTTAGAAATATCAACATTAGTGTCAAAAATTCTTATTTGGTTATCACCCCACCTTGAACCTTTTTTTACTGTGTGAAATTGATTCTCTTTATCCTTAACATAAAATATAGACTCAACTTCATTTACTCTGGTTGGTGTTGGAAGCCCTGTGATAGTTTCTGTTTTGTTAGGATCTAAGTAGAGTATAATACCACTAGTGTTTGTCATTTCAAATGGAGTATTAAGTTGCTCAGATACCTGATTCACTGTAGTTATTTTAGGTAGTTGTGTTTTTTCTATATTTTTATAAAAACCTTCCCCAGATATATCAAACTTACCTTCTTCAACTTCATTTACATATAGTCCAAAATATCTATTAACTGAATAGTCAGCAGCATTAACATCAGAGAATAAAAATTCCATGTTAATTAAATTTGCCAACAAAACATTATTCCTTTCAAAACCACCAGTAAAGAAAAATTCATTTTGTATTATAGTAGCATCTTGTGTAACTATACCATCATATGAAAAACTACCAGCTTGAGTAAACCCACCTTTAGTATAATTTATACCTGCCCATTGCATCGGCTCGTCTTTTCTCCATGATATTTGGAGTGGTGATTTAGGAAATGAATCTTGTGATCTATAGTTTCTAATATAAGCACCAAGTACACTATTAGTAGTTAAATCAAATGTTTTGATTGCTGTGCAATTCTCTAAAACATTTTTTGTAAACTTGGTGGATGTTTGTGCGTTGAGATAATTTGCATTCTGTAGAGTTTCATTTATATTATTAACAGCAGCTGGATTATCTATTCTAAATATTACAAAATTATCTGGAATATCTTCGTTTAACCACAAGGGTGCTAGCATACCTAAGTCTTCTGGGTATGAAGTAGAAGCAACCGATCTAGTACCTGCTGAATAAAACATTTCATACTGGTTTTGATACTGTGAAAGCACTGATATGTCTTGGAATTCTTGAAATACTTCATACGCTAATTTAGCAGGGAATTTACCACCCTGAAAAAATTTAAAGACGTCACGATCATAGGTATCTTTACCACTAATCTTAAATGCTTTAAATGTAGAGGATGACAGCTCGGTGTTTGCATTAAATGATTCTAAGTATAAATCATTACCATTACTAACAAGTTTTACATTACCTGTTAATTTAGGATTAGTCCTAGCTATGCTATAAGATGCTTTATCGAAAAGTTTTTTGGCCATTTAATTTTCACTTTTTTTATTTATTCACCAAACGGTTAGTGAAAATTAAATATTTAAAATACGTTACCATTAAAACTATCAGCGGCGAAAAGTCCTTTGTTAAAACCACCACCACCTTTAACAACATTGTTAACTCTAGTTGCAGTAACTGATGGGCTTAATTTTGTTAATACTTTTTCTAAATCATTTAATCCTTTAGTAACCGTCTTACTTGGGAATACATCTAAATTGAGTTTATTTGATCTGTATGCTGAAAATACCTCAATGTCATATTGGAAAGGGTCTTGATTATTAGGGTAAACATCAAAACCGATTTTCTTGGCATATGTTAGGTTAGTGGTTGCTCCAGTAGAATCTCCACCAATATTACCAATACCACCATCGGCACCTGAACCTGTCCCAAAGTAATCAGTCATTCTATACTGAAATACTAAAGGTATGTTTAATGAATTAGATTGCCCAAATTGTATTATTGTAGATGATTGTACTGAATCACCGCCTGTTTGTAATGATTCATGAGTATCGCCTGATAAAAATAAATATGATCCACAACTATGTGTACCTAATGTATATTGATCGAATGTTTCAAATGATGTTTTAATATTTCTACTATACCCAGCTCCACCATTTACTAAATTAGAATTAGTTGGATCACCTAGTGTTGGTACCGCCGTGATTGAAGGGCTGGCTTGTAAGGTTTGCCCGTTTGGCCATACTATCCCAGAAAAGTTTGCAGAATTAGCCAATTGGATTAAATCTAATGTTTTTTCATTTAAATATATTGCTTGATATTTTCCTAGTGTTTCTTTTGCTGTTAGATTTATAAATTTAGATTGTCTAAATAAAACATTTGCAGTACCATTTCCTGCTGGTGCATCCGCACAGTTAACACCACCTGCTGGTGTTGCTGGTAATACAGTATTACTAGTATCTCCAGTTAAATTACTATATGCTTTGCGATAAGCAGCATAACTAGTTACCCATGGGTGTGTTATTTGAACCTCTAATGTTTCATCTCCAGTAGAAACAGGATAAGCTGATGCAGTAGTAGGAGTACCATCACTCATAAAACCACCACCCCAGATAAAATCGGAAGGATTAGAGCTAGTTGTGTCGTTAACTCTACCATAAAAGTTTTCAGCAGTATCTAAGTTAAATGTAAAATTACCATCACCAGGTCTTCTATAACTGTAAAAATCTTCATCAGAAGAAACGTCACTAAATCTACTATTTATAAATTGATTTTTATTCTGTGTAGATTGAAATGGTGCTAATGAAACAGTTTGTCCATATTGGTCACCACCTGCTGTAAAACTAGGATTAGTTAAAAGAATAGGAGTTAAATCATATTTCCTTAATGTATTATAATCAGCATCATCAGTTTTAAACGTTGGTTGGTTATTGCTTTGATTTGTTTGGCTATTATCTAACCAAGGATATGTAGCTGGTAAAATAACAGTACCACCAGTAGCCTCAGACGTTAAGTAATTTGGATTTTCTGATTGCTTAACCATTCTATTTCGGTTACCAGATATTCTTGCAATTAATCTTAATCCAGTCTGTTCATTATTAGCTAAGTTAATAAAGAATGTTTTAGATATGATTGCACCTCTAGCATCATCAAGATTTGAAACTTCTGATGTATAGAACCCAGCAAATATTCTAGTAACAGAATTTCTTTTTAAGTTAGTAACATTACCTTGATCATCTATTAGTGTAACCACCAAGTTACCTTGCGCATTTGCAAGTATTTCTTGGAATAGATCTAATTGAGATTACATCTGTTATAGTTTAGTAAACAGATCAATAGGAGTTTGGTTTTCTGATAAAAATCCTGATGCAATAACCGGAGATGAGTGAGCAAAATAACTTTCATTTGCAGTAAAAGAACTACTTAAATGCTGTTGTATTCCCATCTCATTTAAATCTTGCTCTAAAGCAACTTTTGCTAAATCTTGTTGATTTTGATTTATGATAGCTTCAGTAGCATTATCAGAACTAAGATCTGCTGGGAATACTACAATTACAGAATTAGACCATTCACTTTCTAGTGGATTAGATGGCCACCCTGCTTCTGAAATAGATTTTACCTGAACTTCAACTTGCTCACCTTTTCTTATAGGAATATCTAATTGATTAATATTAACTGCTTCTGCATTATCCGTATTAATCTCTACCCATTGATATACACCAGTTAAAGAACTCTTTGCCCTAGGTCTTAATGTACTCTCCACAATATTATAGTTAGAAAATGCACCCTGTGTATTGCCTGTCCCATCCTTAAAAGTAAATTGGTCAACTGGGTTAGCAGCACCATCACTTGATAAGTATCTATATCTTGTTTTAAATTTAACTATTGATTGTGTACCTGTTGCAGGTGTAGACTTTTCCGCAGGCATTGCCCAAAAACCACGAGTTCTATACTTAGGTGATATACTTGATACTGAATTGTCTTTTGCTTTTGCATCTATCTCTTTAACTACTGATGCATACAATTCTGCTTGTGAAGATCTCTCTGTAATTAATCCTTGTAAAGCATTTTTGTCAGCATCTCGCTCAACTTCAGTTTGATAGTTAGTAGTTTGAATTTTTGTTCTGCTTTGTGAAATTGCTCCATCTAATTCTTTTAATGTAGCTTCTATAGTATTCTTTTGGTTATTAAGATCGGTAAGTTCTATTATCGCAGGTGAATCACTTACTTGTGCATTAATTAATTTAACACTAAAATCACCATCATTTAAAACTGGTGCATTTGGAGTAACGCCTTCTCTTGTCGTTGGTATCTTGTCATCAGCAAACGAAAGTAACATAGCTCCAAAATCTATTGCGCTTTGTTGATAATATTCTGCTAAAGACTGTTCAACACCTTCGGCATTTATAGTCGTTAAAGTATTAGTATAATAACCACTACCTGGCGACCAGTTAACAGAAGGTATTTTTGAATCTGGATCAATAGGTTTAACAAAAGTAACACATCTTTCATTAAAACCTACAGTAACATCAACTTGTACATTATCTTCTATTGCTGATGATATTTTTAATATATCAGCACCTATTCTAATAGCCTGAGATCCTTCAACTAATTCTACAATAATCGTGTTAGTACTTGAATCAACTTTTGTAACTCTATATCTTGTATTAATAGGATTGTTGACAACCTCAAGACTATCACCTACTGATAACTGTACCGTGTCATCAAAATCAGCTTCTGCATCAGTATAAAAAATCTTATTTAATTTATATTGTTTCCTTTGTGATGTTACACTAGCACCGTTTATTACCTCTGTAACAACAGCATCTGATATTCTCAATACACTAAAGTTTCCAGTATATCTTTTCAATCTAGGTGGTAAATCTACAACAGCTTCATCTAATACATATGAAATATTTCTTTCAACAATTTGTTGTAAAAAATCATCATAACTAATATCTGCTCTACCATTATAAGTATTATTAAAAAAATTAACTTTAGCTTGAGTATTAGTATTTAAAATAAATCTTTGTATTATAGCCCTTTCAGTATCTATCGGAACTTGACCGGTTAGATCAAAAGAGACGTAAAGAAGTGGATTAATTAATTCTTCAAAAAACCAATTAGGTTTAATATTAAAACTTTCAATAGAATTAATTGAAGTTAAATCCTTGGCTTCTGTAGGTAACTTAGCTAAAACTAATTTTCTAAATGTACCATCAGATAATCTTATTGAACTATTTTGCCCATTTAAATTGGTAATAGTATCTATATTAGTTTGTAGTCTATCTACTGAATTCTTTAAGAAACCAAAACTAGGAATAGTAACTCTTGAGTTAGTCCCATCATTATTCTGTATATTAATAGTTACCGACTCATTATTAGAAGTTATGGCTTGATTAACCTTTTCAAAACTTTCTAAAGAATTATTGAAAAGCCTAAGAAGCTCTGGTAAAAGTGTTGATATTGAGTTATTTTCAGCCATTTGTTTTTACGCTTTCTTTTATTATTTATTTAATTATATCAAATACAAAATTTAACACACCTTGCTCTATACATATAAATTCTATAATAGGTCTTTTGGAAATATCAGCATTAGTGATTACTCCAATTGACTTACCATAAGAACCTCCATTGAGTCTGCTCGGTGCATCTGTCCAAACTCTTATATTTCTTGAACCTATATCCAGGTTATTGTTAAATGCTAATCTAAATGTCTGACCAGTTTTCCACTGTATCATAGTATCATCTATATAAATATTTAAATCACCCCCTGCCACATTAACAGTATCCAATCTTACCATATTAGTATATGTAAGTAATTCAGTAAATACTTGTGGTACTGCTTGATTTAAATTTAATGGGTTTGTTGTTGTTATTTGGACTTGGCTAGAATCAAAAGGCACCATAAAGTTATATTCTTGTGTCGCCAATGATATAGTTATAAGATTAGGTGTATTTGTATCTACCCTGATACCAGTACCTTGTCTAACTACACTAGTATTATATTGTAAAGACACTGGGACATTTCCATTTGCTAATCCCTGTATCTCATCAGAGTTCTTAGCTATAAGATCAAGTAAAACAGTATCATTAGCAAAAGCTAAGTTTGCATTATCTAACTGATTTTGTACACTTGTAATCTGTGCTTGTAATGAAGTAACATCAGCAACATTAGTTATTTGATTTTCTAGTGTTTGAACTTTTTGATCTAATACAGAAAGTTCTAATTGCTGTGTTTGGAATATTTTTGCAGATTCTTGTAGTTGTGCAGTTGCTTCACTGAAGAGCTGCATTGAAAATGTATTATAGTCATTAACAATTGTATCGATACCTGCCGTTCCTGGTGAAGCATCAAATCTAAGATTAATTTTAAATCCATAACTATTACCATTTTGGCCAGTAACTTTATTAGGTTTATATTTAGGGTATCTTTGAATATAACCACCATCCGTAGTTGGCGTAATATTATCTACTAATAAAATACCATAAAGATTAGTAACTGTGTTTGCTGTGTTGCTTGTGTCTACTAAATCATAATAAACTAATACTGCATTAAATTCAAATGTACTTGCAAGATCACTACCGTTAAATTGTGGAATTGTAGATATCGTAGGATCAGTTACAATTTGCTCATAATCATTAGGAGTAAAATCAACAGTGATTCCATCTAATTCTGATCTTACATATGCAGAACCATTAAATCCTGCAGGACTTCCATAATCTGCTGGATACTTTCTTATATTAATACTAGTAGCACTCGTAAATGTAGTAGGTTCAGTAAAATATGAATCTATGCTCGTTGGTGGATTAGGCTCATTCATCCAGTTTGCATTAGGATCAGTATACCCACCATTTGCAGCAGGACCTGATAAAATATTATCATAATCATAAAATGCATTAATACTTAATCCTTGTGGCTGTACTGTACTTGGCCCACGACCTAATATAAATTCATTCTTACCTTGGATCCTTAGACTAGGTTCATAATTAGCATCTGAAATTGAATCAAATAAAATTGTTGGAGTACCACCTACTTGGGTTGGTACATTAATATAAAGCTCGGTATATGCTTCTCCTGCTTTATCAACATTATTAACAATATCAATATCACCAACATATTGAACAACTCTTCTATATTGCTTACTTCCTGTTTTTATTTCGTCTTCTTCAACAAACAGTGGCCTTGTTATACCAGGATTCTTTTCAAGATTAGTAGCATTACGGAACCTCATTGCCCCAGTCTCCTTCATCCATTTAAAAAATACTCTCTCAGCAACAGATCTCTGTATCGTGTTGTCATAACTAGTATCACTAATAATTAACTCTTCTAAATTCAGTGCGTAATTCTGGAGACTTTCAGTAAAGTTGACATTAGGGTCACCTTTTAAACCACCACTTGCAATCATACCATCAATAGTATCAAATTGCATATAGTTTTCGTAGTTACTAAAAGTATTAGGATCTAGCTTATCAAAGTCTGGTATATTCAAAAGCACAAACTTAGAAAAGACTAACTTAATGCTATCATTATTAAGTGTCTTTGAAAGATCTCGTGCAGAAGAAGAGAAGGTATAAAATGTACCCCCATCAGCCTGCGGCGTTTTAATTAAAGGCGTAGTTGCCATGTATCGTTTTTCTTTTTATTAACTTATTGTATACCCAGTTCCACCTACTAAGAACCAAACCCCATTTCCTGTACCATCATCCACACATAGTAAGTGAACAGTTTCTCCAATTTGATCTAAACCAATTGTCGTATTTGCTGGTGATGTACCAGGTAATACTAACGGAGTTACTGCACCTTTGATGTTTACCACACCAGTTTGTGCTTCAGAATATACAAAAAATATTTCTTGACCAATTGCCCCATCATTAAGTTGAATGGTTATTGCTGTTGCTGTACTATTACCTACACGTTCAACCGAGTACGGTGGTATTGCTGTACTAGTACCAACAGTAATTACACCAGGTGATCCTGTTGCAAAACCATCGTTTAGTGTTTGTGGATCTACATCATTTCTAAATAATCCACCACCATTAAGATTAAGATTACCTGACATATTAACATTAGTTAATATGTCAAATGTAGAAGAATTAATATCCAATAAAATTGTACTTAAACCTACTCTCAGTGACTCAGTCTTAACATCATTAAGATTAGTAAGTGTCCCTGCTGTAGGATTGAAGTAAACTTCCATTGCATTAATTTCGCTGGTCAAAATATTGAAGTTATCATTCAATACTAGTCTGGATCCGGATAATGAATCTGTTCCAAGAATTTCTGTTACGCTAATTGCCATTTGTTTTCTTTATTTAATTACTAGGATATTTCTTCCCTTTTTATATTTATTCCCATTCGTATCTGTAAGTTCGAGGGTGATTTCATATTTCCCAGGATTCTTGAATAGATATGTTAAGTATTTACTCTCAAAATATATATCAGCTATGTTGGGGTTAGTTGTATTCTTAATAATCCATCTTGGTGTTGCCTTACCTGGAATCTTACATTTATCATAAACAAACATAAGCCATGTCATTTTCGGTAATGTTTTACCATTATTTATAAACTTAGCTGTATTCCAAGTTGGGTTACTTGCCATGCTTTGACCTTTCTTATAAATTAAACTAGGGCAGCCAGTAGTTCCTGTTGGGAACGGTGCACCAGTAACTCCTGTTGATGGGCATACTCTAGTACCATCTGCATAAACTATATCTACACTTTTAAAATCTCCATGTAAACCAAAATATCTACATACTGCTTGGACAAACATTTGATTTGCACTTGCATCATAAACAACATTATAAACATACTTATTAATAATATTATTAGTACTTACATTTAAACCTGCTGCTGCTTCGGCTAATGTATTAACTGTTGAATTAAAATAGTGCTCGGCAACCTCGCCCTTTAAATTAGTAATCCTAAGATATGTCTCAGGTTCAACTTCTCTAAACTGAAAGAACGCAGGAGTATCACCAGTAGTACTTGTCATGTCCCACCATAAATGATAAGTATCATTCCAACCACCGGTTGTTAAATTTTTCCATTGATAAGGTCCACTAAAACTAGCCTTACCATCATTTTGGTAATTTAATAATTGAAAATCTGGAGATGTACCTAAACCAAAATTATTTAATATAGCATTCACTCTATCTAAAGATTCATATAGACTAGGACTTTCTTCATCCCAAGTAACTTCAGGAGCGATAGGTAAATTCCATAATGAACCGTAATCACTCCAAATATATTTAGATTCACTATTCCAAGTATAGTCCAATTTTCTTGCTTGGTACCAACCAGAGTATTCTACTTCTCTACTTTCAACACAAATAAAATCAGTCTTAACATTAGATGAAATATTGTTATACAGATCCCATAGCTTCATCTCTACACTATATGTACCTACGTACGGTAGAATTATTGGCAATTTATTATACTGTGATAGAGGTCCTCTATATACCTTGTAATAAGCCGGTGATATATCTGTCTTGTCTTTGTAAATAGTCCATTCTATTTCTTGAAAGTTTCCTCTCTCTATACCATCCCATGTAAATAAAGTTTCTCCAGGTAATTGGTTAAACAATAACTGTGATCCATATATTGATTGGCATGTTAATTTTAATCTATCAACGTTTTGTCCAAATAATCTAACAACATCACCAGTAAATCCAGATTGTTTACTTATATCCCAAAATATCCAAGGGTCTATGAATGCAGTTCGAAGTGTGATCAGTTGGTCATACAATTCATTACGAACATCTGTATCAGTATCTCCTAGAATAGCAGTATAAGTAGCTCCTGTATTTGTATCTGGATCATTAACAGTAAACACATCACCTGCTACAACGCCTTGTGGGTCAATATCAAATGTAAAGAATTTATTAGCATCATTTAATTGATTCCAGGTAGAGTCGACATTATTCCATGTTATATTATTAAAAGAATCATTCTCTAATACTGTCATAGCACCAACAGGTATTCCAGGTTTGTCAGGTAGATAATAAGATGACTCACCATCAGGCCATGCTCCTACTTTACTTAAGTTAGGTGCATACCTTGTAAAATAACCTAAGAACGCATCAGCTAAACCTGCAATAGTAACATTGCTCCCATCATAAGGCATACCTAATGGTCCATATAAATCTGGCCCAATTGGTGCTGGTGGATAAACTTCACCAGTTGATATCGGTCCTACTAATAAATTTCTACCTATTGCGTTAGTTGAGGAAAGCGGTGCAATATATGCATTACAGTAATTTACAATAGCTTCATCAACGATAGCCTCTGATGCTAAACAAAAAGATGTGAATGCTCTAAGATCTTCCATGTATATACAATCTTTAGTTGAAAGCTTAAAGCTTGTATCTATACCTGCTACAATTTCTCTTTTGTCATTCCTACTTATTGTGTTCGTAACTTCTAATAATCCAAAAAAATCAGCCTCACCAGTAATATCCTTTATTCTCGCGTTAAGAGGCAAGAATTCATTTTCTAATTTTTTCTTTAATCCAAATAATTTAATTAAGATTTCTTCTATAGTAAAATCATAGTTCTCGGTTGTGATAGGTAAACTTTCCTCATCAAATTTATCAGGCACAATATTATTAATTCTATAAACTAAACTAAATAAGCTAGTTTTTCTAAATCTTTTATTAGGAAGAGTGATTTTCTTATCATTAAGTTGGACTGCAGGATCAAATATATCAATATTATTACTCATAATATATTTCCCAAACATTGGTGAATTAGCATCAACATTTTTCCAGAATTCTCTAACCTTTAGTGTATCATAACCAAAGAATTTAATTGCATTAACTAAAGCTTTGTAAGATCCTATCCATGGGTATATGTTAGATCCCTCCAGCATTATCTCCTTTCTTTTCAGATTCACTTCTTCAAAGTTAGGAAGGATTTCTTTAATATTAGTATTCCTAAATACACTACTATCAGATTCTAAAATATTATAACCCATATTCTGAGTCATAACTCTTAATCTCTCATCCTCACCTATTGTTTCACCCCATACTAAAACCTCAGCAATAATATTTTGAGTACATTGATCTCTTATTAGCAATGTTCGCTCAAAGGTATTTTCTGTTTCAGATCTTATAGCAAAATTAAGCTGTAATGAACTAGATGTAATTTTATCTGTAACGGTATACCCTTCAGGATTTACACTTTCTGATGAGTCTGAATCTAATGGTATTTCTAATTCTGTTATGACAACTAATGGTGGCCCATCCACTTCTTGTACCAATGCACTTTGTGTACCGGTATCAAAATCCATATCAAATTGAAATAAAAATATTTCAGTTGGATCAGACGTCTCCCACTCAGCTGTCCAGTTACAAATACCACCAGTAGAACCAGTAGTTCCTGTCGCTACTTCAATCCCATGAGGAAACCCAAATTGTTTTAAATTTGTATTTTTATTTACAAATTCCTCAAGTATAAATAATTGACCAACTTCAAATAAACCAATAGACACCGCAGGCAAGTACATAGTACCTGACCATATATCCTCAGTTTCATTGTAATCAAAGTTTAAATACTTACCTTGCTTATCAAAGAAATTTAAATGTTTCCAATTTCCCATCTTAATTTATTTTTTGATAATCTTTAGGTACACCAAAATTATAAAAGATTCTTAGGTACTTAACTTTGTTAATCCAAAATACCATAATAGGTTTAAGGTAAGTATCTATAAAAGTTCTAAGTCTTTCATTTCTAAACATATAATTAGAAAATGAATTCTTCATAAGGTTCTCACCATAATCATTTCCTAAGTTTTTTAATTTCCACCCTTCTTCATACGCAGCTTTATATACGCTAGGCATACCGGTTCGTCTTGTTGTAAACTTATTCATATTACTTTCCTTGTATTGCTTTTAGTGTAGGGTTATCTTGTAGCCTACCAGTATTTGTACTCCTAGAATTTCCAGATGTAGCTATTGTTGTACCTCTAGTTCTTTTAAGATCTTGGAATTTAGATTGCTGTGTTTTATTATAAAGGTTATTTGGTATAGTACCTTTAAAGAAAATATTTAACGAACTTATTGCATTCTTGTTTGGGATATCTTCATAGAATGTTCCATTCCTATCATTCCACCCACCTCTTATAATTGCTAAATCCTGTGGCCCAATTACCACATCACCAAACTCGTCTAATCCTAATTGTGGATCTTCTCCAACAGTAATCATTACTTTTTTCTTTTCTATCAAAACTCGTTGGTCTGTTACCGGGTCAGTTCCATAAACAGGTACTTCATAAAATCCATCTCTTATAGCCTTTTCATTCTTTTCTGATATAAAGAATACATTTACCGAATCTATACCATCTACGTTTTCAATTATTGCAATTAAATCTGATCTTGGGATTCTATCTCTTCTATTAACATAAATAAAATATGTACTGAGTTGTTCTCTTATTGATGCATGAATTTCATCTTTATCAAAACCTTCAACATATCTTAATACAATATTCAATGCATACCTTACAATAACAGGATCATTAATCCTAACTTCTGCTGTTACTAATTGTCTACCACTTTTGTTTAATATTTCATAAGTCATTTCCTTTTCATCAGCCGTCATACTAAATTCATCAACAGGTACACTGAAGTAATCCTTATCACTAGTTATCTTTTTTGCAATATCTGGAATTAAGAATAAGTAAATAATGTTATCATCATCTAAATATTCATCATCTTTAGTATTATAAGCATCTACAAAAGAAAAGTAATCATACTTACTTAAATAGTAAATATAATTATTTGGATTTGCTAAAACAAATGAATTACTTTGATATGGTGCAATTAATCTAGTAAATGCAGGATCTTCACTATCAGAGCCAAACATAGGATTACGAACAATATTTAACGATAATACTTTATTAAGATCAACCTCGTTTCCTTGTGGGTCTGTTGCTGGATCTTTAAATTTCATATCTAAATTTTTACCTCCTATATTTCCAGCAGAGCCTCTCGTTTTTACGTAAGTAACTTTAATAATAGAACCTAACGCAGGCGGTTCCCCAAATTGTCTATTACCAAAGAAAACGGTTAATCCACCATTTACACTAGTTTTAACCATTACAGAATTTTCACCATTGTTCATATCATATAATGAATTAACATTTTTCCATAACTTCCCATCAACATGAATATCTACCATGTACTGATCTGTAGGATCTTTTGTAGTTAAATTATAACTTTGCAAATCTTCACCAGTTCCAGTAAAAGTTTGATCTTCAACTTCTCCTTGTATTAATTGTACATTTACAAATTGGCTAGTAGTTTTTTCTAATCTAATATAATCACTATCAAACTTTAAAAAATATGATAAGCTATTTTGACCTACTTCTAATGGCATCATATTCATTATTTGGACAAAATCACCATCGACTAAACTAGCGGCCGATGTGTTTAATCTTAGTCCAATTATACCTTGTGCAGATATACCTCGAGTAGGATCGTGACCAGTTAATCTTGACAATCCATAAATAGATTCAATATTCCTAGCCCTACTAATATCAAGCTCAGTAGCAACAGCTTCAATATAAAATAAAATTAGCTCTCCTAAGTTCGCAACAACTGTAAGTATTTGTCCAAACGGAGACGCTGGTGTAAACACTTCTCCAGACTGGTCATACTGACGTTGTAGATATTGGAATGCATCAAAAAATAACTCTGTTGCTTTTATTCTGGTTTTACTAAAAAATGACATTAATTATTTTATTTTTATTTTAAAATAAAGCCCCTATGACTCTTTCTTCATTTACATAAATATCAACTAAACAGCCGTTTCTATCTATTGTGCTATAGAATGAAACTCTTACATCTATACCGAATGCAGAGCTACTACTGTTTAAGCAATATGTTTGGATCTGGCTGCTAATCTTTTGTGCAATCACAGATTCATTTAATACTAAAGAAAAAACTAGATCATCTAAGTTACATCCCATGTTAGGAGAACCTAAAACATCACCTTTCCTTGTAAACAAACAATTCTCTATTTTAAGAATAAGCTGTTGTAATTGATCGGTCACCTCAATTACGTCATCATTGTACTTTGGTGCATCTACGTCTCTGCTGTATATTTCTTTTATCATTGAGAATATTCTTTTATTATATATTCTCTACATTTTTTGAGGGTCTTAGATTATATTTACCCCGTAAAAAAGTAATCTACCCCTTCATCACCTTTAATCTCTTCTACTACTCTATCTACTTCTTCTCTCCCTTCACTTGAGATTAGATCATAGTTAATAGTGATATTACCCGGCAAGTTAAATTGGAACGTACCCACAATTCTTGCTAGTTGAATTTTAGCCATACCAATACAGTATCTAATAAATGCCTCATCTTGGAATAAATCACAATCTGGAATAGTATTATAAACTTGGAATATACATGCACCTCTATTAGGCAATTCACCCATGAATCTAAACTTCTTAGTTAATCTATTATAAGTATATGACATTTGAGCCTGTAGTGCTTGTCTTGCATTATCTATAAACTTAGAGTTAATTACATAATACATTAATTCTTCTGAGCCAAGCCCTGCCCCATAAACATCTGAGTATATAAATTTATCTAAAGAAAAATCTGCATCACCAGCAGAAAATGATTGACTACCAAATCCACCATCTTCACCAGAGAACCCATTTATTTGGAATACATTATTTACAGCCCAAACAGTAGATGGCATCTTCACAACACCTCTAGGATTTTGTACATCCTTTTCAGTTAACTTATTAGGTGTAGCACTGGTCTGGTCATTATGACTAACGCCTTGTCTAAATGCAGCTTCTCCCCATGCGGATGCAGGTAAAGCAATAAACATTTCTTCTACACTATCTTCATATATTTTATAAAAGTAATCTTTAGCTCTACTAATAATATGAGCCAATTCTTTTTTAGGTACTGTAAAGGGTATTTGACAACCTACAGTTAAGTCATCATTTATTTCCTTTATGAGTGCATCTAAACATTCTTGTGAATCAGGGTTACACCAACTTTTTTGCCTAGCCATATCTTTATTTAATTTTTTCTATTTCTATTACTTCGGTACTATCACTAAATCTTGCAAGTTTAGTTGCACGACCTTGTCTAAAAATACCTCCAGTCATCTCACCACTAAATACTCCCCTTTTACCAAATACATAACTTTCTTGAACAATTACATTTCTAGAAACGTAAGATTCTTCTATTTTAGAATCTTCTACTATAGTTGCACCAAAAAGATTGGATTCAAATACCGATGAATTTTTTAAATCACAACTGAAGATATCACAATTAACAATATTACCTTGAATAACTGAATCAACAATATCAACACCATTTAATTCAAAACATCTTAGTAACTTAGCATCTTTAATTTGAATTCTACCAGTATCAGAATCATAATTAACCATACCCTCATTCAGATCAGCCTTAGTAATTAATTCAAAAATCTTTTCTCTAATTTTAGGGTAATACATTTCAATGATTTGATCATATGTTTGTAGATCAATCATTAAATGAATCTTTGGAAATTTTTCTTTAAAAGATAAATATGTTCTATAAGATTCTACAACAGTTTTATGCTTTTCTAAAATCTTATCTAATACTTTTAAGTCAGATTCACTATATTTTGGATTAACTAAAGTTTCATATAATGAAGTAAGAAAATGTTCTGTTAATGAGAGTATTGTAGAATACTTCTTCTCATAATCTTTACCACCTAAGTATCTAAACTCAATATAACCTTTTTGTATTTTACCAAAATTAACACCATAATATTTTTCTTTGACAAACATATAGTTCGTCCAAATATTTTTTTGTGGTGATGGTTGAGTCATCCCACTTAATGGCACGATAAATTTTATAGATTTTGCATATACCGAATCTCGTCTATTAGGGAATTCTTCATATACCTTGTTTTCATCAAAGTTAAGTACGAATTTTCCTATATCTAATCTAGACATATTTACAATAGGTCCTAGCTTCTTACCATCAAACGCAAGATTAATATGAATAGAGCATCGGTCATTAGTAGATCCATTTTCTCTAATCCATTTTAATGTTTTAGCCAAAATTAATTTAGCTTCAACAAATGGTAATGGACCAGTGACCAATTCAATCATTCCAGTACCACCGGAATTATCTGGCTCTAGTTTAAAAATTTGATCAGTAGGGGCAAAGTCACTATGGGCAGCTTCCTCTACTCTTATTTGTTTGTTTAGTGTCTGTGATAAACTCTGTTTCGTGAGGTCTAAATTCTCATTTGCAAAGAATTCAAATTCAAAACCAATCTTGGAAGAGTGTATAGCATTAAGTTGTTCGTTAGAATACATAGTTAACCTGATTTGTTTATATATTCTAAACCAGGATTTATGTTATGCCAAGTTCATTGTGATCTTGTGATCACTAACATTTACACTACCAATCTTAACATTAACAGTATCACCTTTAGTAAGATCAGCATCCTTTAGTTTAGTTTTATGGATAAGACCGCTAACACCCTTTTCTAATTCTACAAATGCACCATATTTAGTAACCTTCGTAACCGTGCCTTCAGTAATCATCATAGGTTTATATTTTTCATCTATACCATCCCATAAATCAATTTTAGGACCTAGCTGACTTAATATAATTTTTCTATCAGATATAATTTCTTTAGCCCAGAAGGTAATCTCATCACCTGGTTTAATAGTTCTATTGTCAAATGATATTAATGTAGAATCATCCAATTCATTTTTAGGTATTAGCCCAGTTAAAGATTCATTAAACTCAGCAAATATACCAAACTTAGTAGCACCTGTTACGATCCCTGTGATTTGTTCTTTGATTTCTTCTCTTAAATGTTCAACAGCAGTAGGAATCATTGTTCTTAAATATTCTCTGTGTGATACTACAATTGTCTGTTTCTCATTAGAATATATTATAGGCATTACTATTAATTCTTTACCTACAAGTTTTTCAAAGTTGTGTAATTTATTTAAACCACCTAAAGATCCTGGCATAAAACATGTTACTCCACCAACCTCTACCCAGTAACCACCATGAATAAGTTCTTTGACCTTACCAGTAAATCCAATAGTCTTATTACCAATAGCATTAAAAATTTCATTTCTTTTTACTTCATCCATCGCATCACTAATAGAAGCATACATAGTTCCTCGTTTATGATCTTTTACTTTAATATCAACCATCATTCCTACTTCTAATTGAATAACAATTTCCAATGGTTCTTTTAGCAAATTACATACAGCAGTATTCTTTTTTGAAATTTCAATTAATGCTTCTATTTTAACCTCGACCTCTTCACCATCTATATTTTGTATTTCTTTTTTAATATAAACAATCTCGCCTTGGGTAATGTAATTAGTATTCTCTTCTGACTTTCTTAGCTTATCAGTGTCTTCGTCACTTAAATTATATAAGTCCATAACATCAGCAGCATACATTTCAGTAGATATTAATTTAGTTCCTCTAGGAACTTTTACTTTTATTGTTTTTGTATCAAATGGATCATCACTTAATTGGATGGTAATTTCTTGTTCAATCATTATTTTTTTATTAAGAGTGGTTATTATAGATTATATATTACCTAGTCTAAATTTAATTATTATATACTTAGGTTTCTAAATAGTTTAAGATTATGCAATAAGAGCAGGTGGTGAAGGTGAAGTTGTTGCTCCAACTTGTGCAGCTGGGGATCCTGCTGTGGCTACGGCCTGCCCAGGTGGTAAAATTATAGTTTGTGATCTTATGTAAGCATCGATTGCTGGCCCAGCAATACTTGAAAATGTTGCGGATGCCGTTGAAATAGCTAAAGCTGATTTATCAACACCGTCATTTGTACCAGGTTGAGCTGATATATTAATAAAGTCATACATAGCAGCCGCGAACGCGCTAGTTAATGCAGTGTTTAAAATCGGTGGAATTAATGGCATCTTTTAAAAAATTAATTTATAGTTTATATATTAGTCAGTTGTATTCTTAGCACTTAATGAAGGTGCGGTGACAGACGTTGGGGGACTAGTAGGGGCACCCAAATTACCTACATGAGTATGTGCATCAAATATTCCTGCAAATGTATCACCTTTAATAACAGCTTCAGCAGCAGCTTCTCCTAATTTAATTCTTGGTGAATTAATATGAGTTTCACCTGTTGCAGTAATAACAGCATCAACACAATTAATAAGACAATTAGTATCTGCATTAATAACAGTATCAGCTCCACTGTTAATCGTAAATTGAGCCGAATGTGTAAATGTTATATTTCCATCATTAAGCATTATGATAGAATCACCGTTTGCATTTATTATTTCAATTGAATTATCTGGTTTTATATTAACAGTAGTTGGGCCTTCTGTTGTAGTATAGTCCATCATTAAACCTTTCTCCTCAGTAAAGAAAACCTTTATATGTTCACCTTCTCTATCATTAGTTATTTCTGTACCGTTTTCACCTCCAGTTAAACCGAAAGCCGTATCATATATTAATACATGTGAATTGGGATAGGCTGCCTCTACCTCTGCCTTAGTCTCATCTGAAGGGTATAGTGACTCATGGTATACTGGCGCGTAATAATTACCATTGTCAAAACTTACTCTTAGTATCGTGCCAATTTTTGGGACAGAGAATGTACCGCTTCCTGTATTACTTCCGCCTGATGAAGCCACCGATGGCCTAGCCCATGGCAAAGATCCAGTAGGCATAAGGTAATCACTACTAGGATCTTCAGGATCTGTTCGTTGATCCATTTTACCAAATACTCTAATCCTACATCTACCTTCAAAGATATCATCTTCAGTATTTTCAACAATACCTATCCATTGAGTACCTTTGAGATTATCATCTTTTAAATCCTTTGTTGTTAGTTTTCCCATTTATTATTCAAATATGTTACTACTCTCTAATGGTGCAGGGCCTGATGGGCTCTGTCCAAATATATTATTACCTGATGGTAATTGTCTGGCAGGTTGCCCAGGTGGCATAATATTAGAAGTTTCTAAAACTTGCGTACTTCCAGCTACTATTTCCCCTTCAAATATATTAGCACCAAGCGGATCAGTAAAACCTGGTGTTGTTTCCTCTTGTGCCAACGCACCTTGTAAGGTACTTAATATACCTTGTGGATTTTTTATAGTATTTAAAATCTCATTTCTTAAACCATATACATTACCAAATTTTAACCCTTGTATAAAACTCAATGCCTTTCTCTGTATTAAATTTTCAGCTCCTAGTATTGCCTTATCTAATAATTTTTTACCGGCACCTTTTGCTAAATCCCCAAACGTTTTAGGCTGTTTCGGTGCTGAATCAACTAAAGCAGAATCATATCCTGCAAATTGTGCTTCTATTTCAACTCTACCATAAGACCATTTCATAGATGATGTTGTCATAGCATTAGAACCATCATTTGCAACATTTGCAAATACTTGACCACTTGCAGTAGCATCCCATAAACATTCTTCAAATTTTAAAGTTATCTTTGAAGCATTTTCATTTACAAATTTAGATAGCTCCGGTTCAGGTGATAGTGGGTTAAGAGCGTTTAGCCAGTTTCTAACTGATTTAAACTTTCTAATTTCTACTACATCAACATAGCAAGTAAAATACATTAAGTTAACAGGTATAAGATTTCTTCTATACTTAACATCATAGCATGCAGATTTATAAAGATTAAATAATGCAGACATTTTTAGATCTATTGCCTCTAACATACCAACAGTAATTCCTTCACCTTCTGCCGATCCACCGTAAGGTGTCATATTAACTGTTTTATTAAAAGCTTCTTGTAAACCCTCTATTGTTTGAAAATAATAAGGTCTCCTTGTTTGTATTTCTCTTAGACCTTGGACGAATGCTTTCAGATATGTCGCTCTAGTAACTTCTCCTAAATTATTTAAATAACCTACAGCAGATTCACCTGATGGGTGTGTTCCTAATTCACCAGCATCCCCACCTGCGAATGAGGTTGGGTCTTGTCCAGCTGGGATAGCAGGACTACCTATTAATCCACCTGCAAATAAAGGGCTTGAAATATCAAATCTTATATTAAATCCTAAATAAGTAGGATCATCTAAACTAGTAACACCGTTACCACCACCTGCTGCAGATGAAGCAGTCTGCACAAAAGTCTTAGCAAAATCATAGCTATTAGGAAATGATTTTTGAAAGTTTGCAGCTAGGTTAGCTAATTCTTCTGGTGGTTCTTGATTCCAAATACCTGGATCTGCCATTTATAATTTTGTTTTTTTATTTATTCATTATGTAGATGGAGTTACTTCTCTCCTCCTCAAATGTAATCTTTGCTTTATCCCAGCACCACCTGCCTGTGGTCCTTTAATCATAAAATATTCAATCCCAGTTATAACATAAAAACCAGAAAGGTATTCGTTCTTAACACCAAATTCATTATCAACATCGCTACCTAAATTATCAGGAGACTCTGGTCTTCTTTGCGCATCACTTGGTGCATTCTCATCATTCTCTGGTGCAGTTAAAACACCTTTGACCATTTGTCCAGTATCCATTATCATACAATAAATTCTACTATACCTTAATATAGCAGGATTAATAGTATCTAATTCAAGAGTCATTCCTAGCTTATTAATTTCTGCCAGGTTTTGAAAATTTTGTATTGATGCATAATAATAATTATCATGTACATTATCACCTTGTGTCCCTAAAAATTTAAATTTAACTTGTTCATTTCTAGGTCCTTCTACTTCCCCATCAATAGTTCTACCTTTAGTAACCGGTATCATGCCTGGTGTGTCTGTGGTTATAGGATCTACAAATTCACTTACAAATTCTTTTGCATTTAAATCCCAGTATTGAGTATATCTTTTATACCCATTATTTTTACTAATCTTTCCACTATTGTTAACTTGTTGATATTGCGATATGTATCTAGCATTACCTTGCATTGATAAGTGATTACTTAGCATATTAGGAAATGTATTATCGGTTTCTGTATCATCACCACTACCCATCGTGTCCATTGCATTTTGCTGAAACATTTGGCTAGTTTCTAAATCATCTTCCATACCAAAGAACTTATTAGCATCAACAAAAGTTAAGTAATAATAAGGATCAATATATGAAGTAAAAAATGACTCATCGTTAAGATATGAATTTGAAGTTATATCTTCTATAAATCTCTCCGAAGTATCATATGGGTTTGTCCATATTTGCTGATCTGCTGTATCTTCTACATTAGATGCAAACCCTAATTGTAATTCTTCTGCTATTGCTTGCAATGAATTCCAACTAGTATTATCTTGAAACTGTACCTTCTCTGTAAATAAATTAGGGACATGCATTCTACCTTCTACCATTAATAATGGAGATGTATCTGTTGCACCACCGCCACCTAAAGGCTCTATTTTTTCCACGGTAAAGTCAATTCTTATTGGCTTAAATGTAGTTTCATCACCCTGTGATCTAATAAACAATTGAATAATATCGCCATCCTTTGGATAAAATCTAGCAGTAAACATACCATCCCTATCATAAAAGCTAAATCTACAAGTAGGATAAAATTTAGTAGATTCTAATTCAAACATTTCTAATCTATCACCCTGAACTTCATATGAATTTATTTTAATAAGTGGGATCATGGTAGAAAACTTGCTAGGCTTCTCTTTCATAGTATCACCACCAGAATTTTCAGTTCCACTTTCAACATCAGTCATTTCCAATACATCTAATACAATTGTAGGTTCTATGACTGTTAAAATATTTCTTTCTACTGCTGACATATTATTTAGCTTTAGTATTTCTACTTGGAAGATTAGTTCCTAATTGGATTTTACCACCTTCATAAGTCTTAGCTGCTTGTCCTGGTTGTAGCATATTTGGTGGCATTGGTTGTTTAACACCAGCCTCACTGCTTTTAGCCTTTTCAATTAATCTTTGTATACGTGCTTGATCTTTTCCACTTTGTCTACCTGTATCAACATATGCAGCTTGTGTTGCATTAGGTCGTGCTGCAGGATTAGGTCTTTTATAAACTAAGTCCTTTCTACTTAAATTAGGAATAACTAAAATATCACCTTCGTTTAAACTAAATGGATTAAAAATATTATTAACTACACATAACGCATCAACAAACTCACCACTACCATAATATACTTCTGATATCTTGTCTATGCGACCAACCTGGTCAACTGTAACATAGTGCAAAGCCTTCACCCCTAAATCTGAATCATAAATAAATGATGGGGCAGTAAGGTCCCAATACCCCTCACCTGTTTTATCGATAATTAACTTATTCTTTAATGTTAATGATTTTACATTCATATCTTATTAATATTTTATGAGTCAATAAACATACTTACTACATTAGAAATATATTCACCTGAATCACTAGTAGCTTGTTTGTTTGGATTACTTTTAATGTTTTGTATTTTATTGCTCTTAGCAGATCCAGCTGGTGCACTCTGTGTTGATTGCATATTAGTTTTACCTGCTTTAACAGATCCGTATGTAGCTACATCTAATCCTGCTAAATTTAAAATATCCTCTTCTCCTTGCGCTGATGCATAAATTCTACCACGACCTGCATTAAACATATTTTCTATATCACCCTTATCTCTTGGCTTACCATGTTTTAAATCTATTTCAAATTTAACCTCCATTGGAAAATCATCATATCCTAAACCCTGACCTAGTATCATTGTTGTATTATCACAATACATATTTCCCATTGTAACAATTGGATTCAATGGATTACCTACAGTAACATGCCAATCACCAGTAGGCTCTGCACTAATTAAAGCCTTTGTTGCTTGTGTACCTGATACTGCCCCAACATTATCACTCAAAAATCCACCTAGCATATTACCTAACATTGTCTTACCAACTTTAAGTAAACCTTCTATACCATTATCTAAATTAAATTCTCCAGTACCTCCACCAAATACATTTTTAAATCCAGTCTCAACATCAGTAACTACGCTACCTATATAACCAGAGAAGTCACCTTGCTTTAATTTATTAATATCACCAAACTGACTAGCAACTGCACCAGCACTACCATAATATCTTTGACCACCACCGAAGAACTGTCCATTGTTATAAGTCATAGTTAACATATTACTAATAACGTCAATCATCGCAATTTTAGGATTAATGTAATTAAGAGATTTAAGTTCATATTCAAAAGTAAGTTTTAGATCATTTGAAAATTTCATACCTTTATCCCTAACGTTCGTAGAATCGATTACATTAACTGGCCCTATTACAAAGTTGGCATATGTAGTACCTAGCTTATCACCAGTAGACATATTTTGTGAAGCAAACTTTTGCCTTGAACTAATACCCTTAAATGCATCAGCAGTTGCTCTACCAACCCCACCCATCTTAGAATAAAAAGGTTGAGTTGTATATCCACCGTCACCACTACTAATATCTTCCATTTCAGATTTAACTTCCTTGTAATTTAAACCATAAGACATTTTTAAAATATCATCTAGTTTATTACCAGTTTTTTCGCCCATATAAGTGACAGCAGTTACACCAGCAGTTTGCGTAGCATCAACAGCTTCTCCTGGTTCTGGCGCGTTAGGATCTTTTGATGCAGGAGACAAAGACAAATCAAATATATTATCATTTACTGGGGTTGGGAATCGTCTTAAAGTAATAAGATGATTGACAGGTATTTGTTTGTAGTACTTACAGTAAAGAAAGTCTTGAGCAGTATATGATATTCTAGGGTAATGTGTATTAAAATATTCCATAAGTTTAGCAATAGAAACATTCCTTGCTGCATTTCCACCCATAGCAGGATTATCAGGTTGATCAAAAAAGTTATTAAAAACTTCACCACCTGTTAATCCACCATATAAACCTCTAAAGTTAAATAATGCATATCTATTAAAAATAGATCTAGGGATAACGGAGTTCATACCTACTGCTACGCCAAACACATCAGGAACTGATCCATTTGCATAAAACGATTTAGCAAATAAAGTTTCTACACCATGAGCGAAGCCAGTAGCTTCACCGCCAAATGCACCTATTCGTTGGTCAGTTTCTTTACTTGGGTTTGTTGGAAATAAAGCATCGTTAAGCTTTCCTATTTTATCGGAGAGTGGCATATATAAAGTCTATTTTTAGTATATATTCAGCCTAGACTATTGAGATACTTATCAATGTTAATATCTCTACCTTTAAACTTATCTTCCCAACCTCTTTTAAACCTAACATCAAACTCTTGGCTACTATCAGTTGAAAGAGAACCTTTAAAAAAAGGTCTGGATGATATATCTCTTATTTCTTTTAGGTTTTTTGATATTATATAAAATTGAACTTTTTCAAATAAACCCTGCAAATCATTTTTTGTTTTTTTACACATAACAGATTCTACTATTACGTATAATCTTTCTCTATCACTATCGTCAAACCTGTCTTCTAATGATTTTACATTTTTAAAGTCTTCTTGTTTAAGTGGCATTTTTCTTGCACGATTATCAAACTCATATTTGAAGTTCATGTCAAAAAAATTAGATTTTAAGTATTTCATATTATCATACATCTTAATAATACGAATTTTGTAGAGTGGATTAATTGGATCCCACTGTGTATCTACAATAAGACCTTTTATTGGCAACAAAACATTAGGCCTACTGAAAGATGATAAGAGGCAGTATACAGTTTGTCCTTTTGTAAATATTCGGTGTGCTTTCATTCAAACTCTATGACATTTTCGAATAGCATTGCGCTACCGTTTACATTAATGTCAGGTGAATGATATATGTTATATGTTATTTCTTTATCTGTTAAAGATTCAACATATGTTTTAATTCCTTCAACGGTGTGTTCATTAAGATTACCCAACACATAAAAAATTGATAATGAGTCTCTATCAAATACAGTTTGTAATTGCTTCATTAAGTAAGAAGACACTACAGCATCAGATGGCTCAGATTGATAAAAATCATTTTTAGTTAATTTATTAAAAATGTCCATATAATTGATACATTCAATATTTCTTGGTATATTCCCTAAAAAAGATTTTACCTTTACGGCATCTTTAGAATATATGAAATTAAATTCTATTATTTCTTCCATTCAGTTAATAAATCGATCTCCGCCTGAAGTTCTTTTATTTTACTTTCTATTTCCTTCTGATTAGGTTCATAATGAGAACCCCATTCTGTCGTGGTTTTTATAACTTCCTTTTCAAATTTATTACCACGATGAAGACTTAGGTCATCACAGAGCTCATAAAAGAATCTCATTATATACTCATATTTATTTCTATGCTCATCATTAGATTCAAACACATCAGTAGAAGTCCATTGTTCTTTACCACCACCATGATTGTCATTAATCACTCTTTTAATTACACCATTTCTAGCAGGCTCTAAAACGATCTTAATCATTCATTCTTTTATTTAACGATTCTCTAGCATCTTTCATTAACTTTCTTGCTTCTTTTTTATCAGTCTTCCAAGTTTCCTTATGTCTAACTGCTAATATAGCACTAGCTTCTCTTAGTATTAAAATCTCTTTCTCGTCATAGCCAACTTCTTTCCAGGTCTCTATTTGTTTTTCTTCTAGGCTTTCTAGTCGCTGGGTTATGCTTTTCTCTACTGCATCAGTATTAGCTGCATGTAACTCTCTACCTCTAATTATATTTTCTTTAGTAACCTCCATCCATTCATGAAAAGGTAATTTATTTTTTGCTTTAAGGATACCTTGATACTTCATTGCTAATCTTCTCTGTCTTCTATTTGGTGCTTGTGTCATATGATTAATTTTATTATATATTATAGGTTAAATTGTACTAGTTAATTTTGTACTTAGTTTTAACCAATTCTTTAATACTATCAAAAAGGCTATCTAAAATTAAGTCTTCTGATATCTGATCTTTAATAAATGATTCTAATTCATCATTAACTTCTACAAAATCAAAAGAAGAGCTTATAATTTCATAAATAGCATTTTTAGGAACTACAATAGGAAAGGTTAAATTAAGCTTTATTGTATCATTCTTCTTTTGTTTATCAAAAAGAGTTCTTATTGGTGATTGAGTATTAATTGGAGTAGCTTTTGGTGTAGGCTTAATTACTTCAGCAGGCGTTAACCTAAAATCTAAAGGCTCTCCTTGTATCGGTAATAAGAATTCATTAATCAATTCAGTGTATATTCTACCACCGCTCTCAAACACAGTCCATTCATTATCAATACCTTTAACGGTTTCAACATCCCCAATCTTATCACCTTTGATCCACTGAAGCACTTCTTTCTCTAAACTTTCCATACTATAATCTTTTTACTGTCTTTATAGTTATTATATTAAGAAAAAAGAAATAGTTTAAACGGGGGTAGTCTCTCCCCATAATTTATATGATATTTGACCGCCCTGTTCAATAATATCACCACCATCATTATCACCAGCAAATCCTATAAATAGTCTATCTGTATTAAAGTTAAAATCAGATGTTAGTGGTCTTGCCGAATCATAGCATGCCCACCAAAAGCTACTGCTCAGAGCAGTAAGAGTGATTACCGTATCATTAGTAATAGGTACTAAAGTCATAGTTGAACCACCAGTAAAGGTTCCACACGTCCATTTAAACAACCTTACATGTAGTTCGTTTCCTGTAGGCTTAACATAAGGAACTCTAATAGATAGACTTATATGAATGGCATCAACTGCATTACTCAGGTTCTGTGTTAACGGTATACCACAACTTAATGCAATGTTTGGTACAGCATTACCAGAACTAATTTTAACTGCAGAAGTCCAGTTATTCGCATTCCATCCGCCAGTATCACCAAACAAATAACCAGTTGTGTAAACAGGTAGAATCATCGTTGCATAGTCAAAACTAGATTCGACTATAGGTATTTCATAACTACTTCCTCCTCCAGACCCTGTGGTACCTTGCGCACCAGTTCCTAATATACCTTGTAAACCTAATGTCCCTTGTAAACCTTGCGTTCCAACCTGACCGCTAGTACCTACTGCCCCTTGTGTACCTGGTTGAAATGATCCTTGTACACCTTGTGTACCTGAGCCTATAATACCTTGTGAACCATCGGTTCCTTGTAATCCTTGTAAACCTAATGTTCCTTGAGAACCATCAGTTCCTTGTAAACCTAAGGTTCCTTGTAAACCTTGCGTTCCAATTACACCTTGCGTTCCAATTACACCTTGAGAACCATTGGTTCCTTGTGAACTATTGGTTCCTTGTAATCCTAACGTTCCTTGTAAACCTTGTAAGCCAGTTGTACCCTGTGAACCTGCACCAGTAGTACCTTGTAAACCTAAGGTTCCTTGTAAACCTTGTAAACCAGTTGTACCTTGTGAACCTGTACCAGTAGTACCTTGTAAACCTAAGGTTCCTTGTAAACCTTGTAAACCAGTTGTACCCTGTGAACCTGCACCAGTAGTACCTTGCGCACCTGCACCTCCAGCTCCTTGTAAACCTAATGTACCTTGTGAACCTGTACCTGTGGTACCTTGTATCCCCACATCACCAACTCCTTGTAAACCTTGTAAACCTAATGTTCCTTGTGAACCATCGGTTCCTTGTAAACCTTGTGAACCATCGGTTCCTTGTAATCCTTGTAAACCTAATGTTCCTTGAGAACCATCAGTTCCTTGTAAACCTAAGGTTCCTTGTAAACCTTGTAAACCGGTTGTACCTTGTGAACCTGCACCAGTGGTACCTTGCGCACCCTGATCACCAGTCACGACAAACGATACTGTAACATCCTCATCTAAAGTAAAGGGTGATGTACCTGTTGACGCTACTGGCACAACATCTAAATCCCACCAACCAACTTGATCATCTGCTGATGTTATTTGCCAAAGTATAAATTCATTAGCATCAACACTAGACGTAATTCTTACATGCCCTTTAGGTATTGATGTTGAGGACTGTATCGTTGCTAAGAATAAAGATATGTCAATACCAGTTACACCAAAATCATTAATAGACATAATAGTAGCAGAGTTCTGTGAATTTACGTTTAATGAAACATAACTAAATCCTGGATCTGCTGGTGCTCCGGCCGTAACAGTATTAAATTGATAATCAAATGATGCTCCACCGAAGCCACCCTTTTCACCAATAGTTCCTTGTATTCCTTGTATTCCTAAAGTTCCTTGTATTCCTAAAGTTCCTTGTAAACCTATTAAACCCTGTACACCTTGGGCTCCTATTGGCCCTGATATTGTTGATGCCTCTCCTATGGTACCTTGGGTACCTTGCGACCCAGATCCTTGTAAACCTTGTAAACCTTGTACACCTTGTATACCACCAACACCTTGCGGTCCTACTGTTCCTTGTAAACCAAATCCTTGATTACCTTGTGTACCTTGTGGCCCTTGCGATCCAGTAATACCCTGTGTTCCAAGTAACCCAGCACCAGCAGCAGTTACATTAACCCAGTTAGTACCATTATATTGTAAAAATTCAGATGATACTGCACCACTAGCGCTAACATTTCCTAATGAATTAATATCTGTGTTATTATTATTAAGAGTAGCTAAATCAATTAAAGAAGAATTAAAATTATAAACGACGGCTTGATTAGGAACATTAAGTCCTACTGCTAATGCATTACCTAAACTAGTATCAGTATTACTTGCATCGGCTGATCTAAATGTTAATGTAGTACCAGTCATACCAGCAAAAACATTCTGACCAGTAATACCTATATTAGTACCTTGATTAATTTCACCACCAGCTGAAGTATTAATTATCTTAATTGCATTTACTGAATTATCATATTGTAGTTGAACACCACCTCCGGCAATTAATCTAAATGTATCTGTTGCTATTGATGAAGATAATTCAAAATCATTAGCTGCTGCCAATGACGGTGTTACTCCAGTATAGTTAACTATAATTTTACCAAAACTATTTGCACTACCAACAGAAACATCACCAGTACCTATACCCCCAATAATATCCCATTCTGCTGTTACAAAAACACCTATAGTCGTTCTCTTATTTGCTCTCCACCAAACTAATGTTTCGCTTACTATACTAGTACTACCTGTAGCTTCTATTACTTCTACTGGGTGATATACGATATGACCTGTGTCATATGATCTATTGTCAACCCATGGGTTAGCAACAGCTTTAAAATTCTCGTCTACTTCACCATTAAAGAGTTCCCTCTTAACTTCATTTCTGTAGATAATATATTCTTTTAGATTGAATGCCATTTAACCTATTCTTTTTTTATTTATTCAGGTGGTTCAGGAATAATATTAGCATCATCGTATGGGAATTCTGCTATATCATTTCTTTCAGTAAAGACCTCTCTTAATTGATTTAAATACCATGTACCTTCTGACCATCCTGGGATAGCATAACATGGGGAATAAATACCTGTTGTATATATTCTATGAATCTCGTTCCAGAACTTTCGGTAATCTGTAACTGCTCTATTCACAAAGGCAGTCTGCCTATCAGTTAATACTGCTCTTTGTTTATTTCTTTGAATATCAAAAGAAGTTCCAGTTGTAATTTTTAACAAACCAGTTAAATCAGATACTCTATATTCTGTAGTAAAGTCATATAGTGTACTAGCACCTAAAAATAATTGTATGGATACAAGATCACCAACATAGCATGGATCAAATGGTACATAATTAGATTGATAGAAAACTTCCATTTCGGAAATGCTATTAAAATCAGTGTATTCTGTTTTATTAATAGCTATATCAAAGAATCCTATACGAATTTTTGTGACATCTATTTTGTACTTTTTAAGATAAATAAAAAAGTCAAGAGATAATTTAAATGTTAATGCTTCGACAACCAAGAGGACTTGCTATTTTTAGTATATATTCAGTCCTTTATAATGCGGTAGTCATTTATTAGGTTAGAAATTTTTCCGTGTGTAATTTTACATTGCTCGAAGATCTCTAAATGTTCGGTGTCTCGGTAATCGTCAATCCAATAAACGTGTTTAAATCCAGCATTAATTAAAATCTTAGTACACATTTTACACGGAGATAGTGTTAAAAGAATAATGTAATTCTGAGGATCATATTCTTTAAACTTTGCAATCATATTTACTTCAGCATGAATAAAGCCGCTTTCACCAGGGACTAATGAATCTTCCTCTGTACCTGTTTCATTATTAGTAATTGCTCCACTATAAGATCCATTATAACCGAAGCTAGATATTTTGCTAAAATCTTTTCTTAGTGCCATACACCCGACCTTAATCGTGGATGAGTTAGATAAATCACGAATGTTTTCCAAGATACTGGTAAAAGTATCAAGTTTTAATTGAAGTCGTCGAAGTTTGGTATCCATTTTTGTTTAATTAAAGTAGCATTCATCTTTATGTCTGGCAATTCTTTATTAAGGCTATTTGCAATATTAATGTTTTCTCTATCATCATCAAAGAATTTAAAGTTTCTAAATCCCATTTCTACAAATTTCATAAAGCCTTCCTTTTTCTTTTGCGCAGTTGAACCAGTAAATCCTAAATTAGGATCGTTGATTGCAAATATAAAATCAGGATTAACATCAACACCGTTATGTAATAGAAAATCATAGATAAGTTTAGAATCATCTCTCGCAGTAATAATACCTACAGCAGTACCTTTTGAAATTGTTCTTTTAAGTATATTAAAAACCCAATCAATAATTTTACCAGCTTTAAGAATTTCTAAATCCCTAAAGTCATTAAAATCAAACTTATCATGAGGCTTAGTTTTAAACGTATTAAATTCTTGTGGTGTAAGATCAATTTCATAACCTGTCTTTGGGTTAAAAACTTTAATCTTGCTTTTAGTTACAATCAAAGTATCATCCACATCAAAGATAGTTATATCTTTCCCCCACTTTTTATACTTCTCAAATAACTCCATACAATATATATTGGTTAATTTCTTTTCTCTTACTACAGGTGAGATATGAAATGGATAGATTAACAATTTCTCCCATTCTCATATATATGTTTTACAACAGGGAACCTTAATGAATATCCACCATTTTGATTTTGTGTTTCTTCAAAATATTGAACGGTTATAGTTTTACCTATTAGTTCATTATGATTATTAAGGTAATGTTCTCTTTGTTCTTTGGAGAATCCAGATCCTACACTTACATTATTACCTTTGTGTTCAATTATAATATTACTTAATCCTTCTTTTTCAACTTGCTTACCATTTTCTGTCCATCTCATAGTTCCGTTAACACATTCTAATACCGTGTATTCTGCATCATGGAATTTTTTAACCTTTAGTAGATTATGGCTTCTTTTACCTTCATAGCCTACATTCTTTCTAACCATGATTCCTTCAAATCCTGCCTCTTCAGCTTCTTTAACCATT
>Ga0114918_10000177_pt1 | contig 51455 bp, 47 predicted proteins | sample LantaG_FD_87015 | JGI IMG/M metagenome (GOLD analysis project Ga0114918, IMG submission 87015) | Deep subsurface microbial communities from Baltic Sea to uncover new lineages of life (NeLLi) - Landsort_02402 metaG | ecosystem: Environmental > Aquatic > Marine > Oceanic > Sediment | place... | reverse complement strand
GGTGTGGAGAGGGGGGGGGGGAGGGGGGAGGGAGGGAGAAGGGGGAGGAGGGGGAGGGAGAGAGAGAGAGGGAGAGAGAGAGAGAGAGAGAGAGAGAGAGAGAGAGAGAGTTTGTTTTCCGTCTCTCTTGCTCTCTCTCTCGCGCACGCTCAAAGGGAAGAAGGAAAAAAACTAAAAAAAAGGGGGGGGGAAAAAACCTCTCTTCTTACCTGCGCCACGTATCTCTGGCTCGCCGCCTCGGCCCCGAACCCTAACCCCAGGAACACCAGCCCGCCAAACAGCCCCACCCAGCTCGAGACAAAGGTCCTCGACGCCGCGTCCCCGGGGTTGCGGAGCTGCGCCCGGAAGGAGCGGCCGAGCAGCACGCGGAACTGCGTCGCAAAGTTGGAGGCATAAGGCCAAGAGAAGAGGCTCAATTTGCCGCTCCCAGAGGAGCTCGTCGGCGCTTCCGAAGAAAGCTCCGGGCCCGAGTGGACGGCGGCGAAGGCCGCGGCGGCGGCGGCGACGTCAGCGCGGGTGCGGAGGTGGCCCCCGGGGACCCTCGACGCGTCGCCGTCGTTGTTGGTGTTGGCGCTGTCGCTGTCTTTCTCTCCAATTCCGCTTCCAGTTCCGGTTCCTGCCAACTCTCCCTCGTGCGTCTCGATCGAGGAGAAGTTGACGTTGACGCAATCGAGCAGCCAGTCGGCCTCTACTCCATCTCGAGAAGGCCTGTAGGCCCCCAAACCTAACCCCTGCCCGACCCAAGACGCCGCTTCGCTGGCGACGCCTCCGTAGATCTGCCGGCCCTCGGACAGGAGCACAGTCTTCCCGAAGGCGCGCCACACCCCTTCCCGCGGCTGGTGGATCGTAGCGATCACCGTGTGACCCCTGCGGGCGAGGGAGGCGAGCCTCCTGGTGACGGCGAGGGCCGCGGCGGCGTCGAGTCCCGTGGTGGGCTCGTCGAGCAGAAGCAGGGAAGGGCTTCCGACGAGCGCGCAGGCGACAGAGAGGCGGCGGCGCTCGCCCGACGAGAGGCCGCGCACGACGAGGCCCAGGGGCAGCGTCCCTCCCACCGCGGTGCCCCCGGCGCGGGACAGCCCCACCTCGGACAGTCCCTCTCGGACTAAGGAGGCGATCGCGGCGTCGTCGTTGGCCGGGGAGGAGCCCGAGAGGCAGCAGGTCGCGGCGCGCTCTTCGTCGTCGTTGCTGTTGCCGTTGCCGTTGCCGTTGCCGCCTCCTCCCCGGATCCCGCCCCTCCTGCGCGCCCGGAGCCTGGCGTGGAAGGTGAGCGTCTCCGCGGCCGTCAGCGTGGGCACGAACGCGTCCTCCTGCGGCACGTAGGCTGCGACCTTGCGGAAGAAGAGCGCGGCCTCGGCGAGAGAAGAGGAAGAAGAAGAGGAAGAACCGACGCCGCCGCCGCCGCTCTTGCCCCCGCGCGAGTGCGACGAAGCCGGAACGGCCCGGCCCCCGACGCTCACCGTTCCACCAACGACGCCCACGGTCTTCCTGGCCGCCAGCACGTCGAGCAGCGTCGACTTCCCGGCTCCCGAGGGCCCGACGATGGCGCACATCTCCCCCGGGAGCACCTCGCCCCAGTTGGGACCCAAGACGGGCTTTCCGCGCGGCGGGAGGAGCTTGGAGCCTCCGCCGTTCTTAGCCGCTGATGCTGCGGCATCGATCGCGGCCGCGGCGACGTCGTCCGGGTCGCTCGAGGTCTGCACGTGCGTGAGAGTGCACGTGACTTCGCTCCACGAGATCTCGATCGGGCGAGGGCAGCGCGAGGAAGAGTTGGAAGATTTCTTGGAGCTCTTGACGTTTTTGAAAGACGACGACGAAGTGTCCTGCTGCTTCCCGCTCTCCAGGCTGCCGCCCGCCGAGGAGGAAGAAGAGGAAGGCGGCACCCAGCGCACGCGGCAGTCGCACCACGCGCCCTTCGCGGCGCCCCCGCAGGCGCAGGCGCGGACCCAGGCCCTCGAGTGGAGCCCGGCCTCGTCGCCGTTGTCGTCGTCGTCGTCAAAGGCGGCAGAGTCGAAGCTGCCCGCCTCCGAGGAGCCGTTTCGATTTCCTTCCTCCTCTTCCTCCTCCTCGGACAGGAAGGAGTCGTCCCTGTGGGCAGCTAGGGGGCGAGCGCGCAGGACAGAGGCGGCGGCGGCAGCGGAGCCCAGGGCGCGGTTGAACTCGCCGGGGCTGCTCAGTGGGTTTCCGTTGTTCCCAATGGTGATTCCGCTGTTGCTGCCATTGCTGCTGCCGTTGAAGCTGCGCAGGGGGGTGCGACTCGGCGTGGCGACCTGCGACCCGGGGCGGTAAGGGGAAGGGTGCGCCGAGTCCTGGAGCGGGATGCTCTTGCGGAACGACGAAATGGGCTGGGGCTGGAAGGAAGAGGAGAGCTCGGCCGAGGTCTCCCTTCCTCCGGCGCCCGGAGCTTCGTCGTCCTCGCCGCCCTTCTCCTTCACTCCTCCTCCTCCTCCTCCGCGAAACCACCTCCCGAAGGCCCCGGAGATCTGGTGCGTGGACGCCTCGTGCGCGTACAGGAAGATCAGCACGCCGATGAGGTTGCCCAGGACGACGGCCGGGACCCAGATCTGTTGTTTGGTTTGGTTTGGGAGGAGGAAAAGGAGGTGAGAGAAAGAGAAGAGGTCGGTTAGGTCGTGAGAGAGAAAAAAAGGCGACAGCTTCGTCGCTGGCGCGGCCGTCGCCGTTTGGTCGAGCTTTTTCCTCCGTCTCCTCTTCGCAGCCTCTCGTTCGAGCGTCGTCTCGCAAGCACCGCGGTTTCGTTTCTTCCGCCCTTCTGTCACCCCAGCACGCTTTGAGTTCTCGCGATCTGCGGTTCCCCGGGATCAAATTGTGGATCGAAGATGGGCAAGGCGACAGAAAGAGGCGGAGTTTTTTTTATTCCAATGCTAGCCGATGATGATGCTCGCCGCTGCGACGACTCCAAGATAACCTCTTTCTGCCTCTCTTCTCCTCTCTCTCCTTCTCGCTCTCTCTCCCTCCTGCACCATCTCCTCCACCGCCCTCCAAAGACTCACCGCTAAGTTGGTCTCGTACGCCATCGCGTCGCTGATTGGGGAATTGGGGGGTTGAAACGCGCAAGCAGGAAAGAGAAAAAAGAAAGAAAAAGAAAAAATAAGTTTGTGCCGCATTCGGCGACGCGAAGGGAGAAAAAAAAAACTTTCGCATCAACCACAACTCCTTTCTCTCCTCGCTTGGCCGCGGAGCCTTGCGTATCCTCCCCCTCTCCCTCTCCATCAACATACACGATGGTCGCGAACGTCCCCCTGTGGGTCACCTGCGCGGTCCTGTCGAACGTGATCGGCCTTGCTTTCGCGCTGACGGCTCTCGCAAGGATCGGCGGTTGGGATCCTCTCAGTGCCCTCTGTTGCTGTTGGAAGAAGAAGAAAGAGGGCGCCGAAATAGGTGCAATTGCCCATTTCCGATCGCCTTCGAACGGAGGAGACAAAGGGCTGCACGCTAACATAGCGGGAGAGGCTGGCTCGTACGGGAACGACGCCGTCGAGACGCTCGAAGGCGGTCGTTCTTCGACGACGGCGACGACGACAAACGCCAGTGGCCTCTCGTCGTCATTCCTCGCGGCGAGAGCCCGCGCCGCTTCGGGCCTCACCAGGGACGATGCCGACGCCGGCCGCTCCCAGGAGTTCCACGGCGGCGTGATTGGTCAGCCCTGGCAGCGCGGGTGTGGCTGCAAGGTGAGGAAGGGAGAGGAAGAGGAGAGAGAGGGAAAGAAGGCAATTGGCTAAAAAGAAAAAAAGATGCCAGCTTCGTCGCTCGACGAGGACGACGACGGCAAAAAAGACGACAACGGCGAGAGAGAGAGCAAGCTCTTCTCCTCTCTCTTTCTTCTTTCTTTCTCTTCCCTCGTGGACCCCCTCCTGATCGAGATCTTCTCTCTCTCACACACGCGAATCGAAATCGAACATGACCGAAACAAAATCTCAACAAAAACAAAAAACAGGGCGAGTGCTACTGCCCCACTCGCTGGGTGCCTCCTTCTTCGACCTCTTCTTCGATTTCGACCTCTGCTCCCTCGCCCCCTTCCCCGACCTCCTCGACCGCCCGCTTCCCGACCGACCTCTCGTGGCACTCGGTGTCCGTCGACGTCTTCAACGCCGCGACCGACGAGCGCAAGCGCATTCTGCACCCCTGCAGTGGCCGGGTCTGCCCGGGCGAGTTCGTGGCGATCGTTGGGCCCTCGGGCAGCGGGAAGACGACGCTTTTGGATTTGCTCGCGGCTGGAGGCGCCGAGGGCGGCGCGGCGGCTAACGCCGCGGCGCTCAACAGCGACGTTGACGGAAAGGAGAAAGACGATCCGTCGCTGATCCATAACGGGAGCGTCCGTGGTGGAAGCGACTGGTCCTCTGCTGCTGCTGCCGCTGCTGCCGCTGCCTCTGAGGAGCAAAGCGCCAAGGCGGCTCCCTCTTCTCCTTCTTCCTCTCGCGCGGCCGAAAAGGCACGCAAGGCGGCCGAGAAAGCTCCACGCACGCACGGCGGCCGCGTCTGCCTCAACGGCGGTCCGGCCTCAGGAGACTTCTTCCGCGCCACGGCGGCCCTGGTCACGGCCGACGACATGTTCGTTCCGAGTCTGTCGACGGAGGAGACGCTGCGCTTCTACGCCCGACTCAGCCCGGCGCTCGCGGAAAGCGGCGACGGCGAGAAAAGCAGATCTCTTTGCTCCTCCTCTTCTTCGACCGCAGCCCCCTCCGCCGCCGCCGTCAACGCCGCCGTGCGCTCCACGCTCGAGGCCGTCTCTCTCTGGAGGGCGCGATCCACGCTCGTCGGGGGCAGCCTCCCCGGCGGCCTCGCCCTGCGGGGCCTCTCGGGCGGCGAGCGCCGCAGGCTGTCGATCGCGTGCTCGCTCGTCGGCCGTCCTTCTTTACTTTTGCTCGACGAGCCCACTTCGGGGCTCGACGCCGCCGCGGCCCTGGGCGTCGCCCGCTGCGCCGCCAGGCTCGCCGCCGACGGCCACGCGGTGGTCGCGTCGATCCACCAGCCGAGACGCGAGATCTGGTGCCTCTTCCACGGCGTCGTCGTCTTGGCCGAGGGGCGGCAGCTGTACGCGGGCGAGACGGGCGGCGCCGTCCCTTGGTTTTCGGGAGTCCTAGGCTACGCGCCTCCCTCTGCGAGGAAGCTGGCTTGCTCCGAGAGCGACTGGCTGCTGGATCTGGTCAGCATCGGGTTCTGCGTCGACGGTGGGAGGAGGAAAGCGGAAGTGGAAGAAGCGGAGGAAGAGAAGAAGGTCGAAAACGGCAACGGGAACAAGAGACCAGACTCGGCTCTCCTTCCGCGCTCCGCCTCCCAGCAGAAGCACCTCTTCTCGAAAGGCTCTCTGCCTCTTCGCTCGACGATGAGGACCCCGGAGGACGTCGAGGAGGCCGCCGCGGCCTGGGCCGCGGAGAGCGACGCGAGGAAAAAAGTCGGGGGGCTCGGCGGCGGCGACTCGGGCTCTTCCGATGCTGCCGCTGCTCCGACTCCTTCTTCAACCTCCTCCCCCCTTCCCGCACCCATCACCTCCCGCCCGCGCCTCCCTGCCACCGTCGGCTGGCCCGCCCAGTTCCGCGCCCTCCACTCCCGCGCCTGGGCCATCGCGGCCCGGAACCCCTCCGACGCGGCGATGCGCCTCATGCTCTCGAGCGCGATCTGCCTCCTCGCGGGCTGGATCGCGTACGGCACGCCGCCGACGCCGGCCAACGCCGGCATTATTTTGGGATTATCTTTCTTCCAGATCATCGTGTTTGCTCTGTTTCCTTTCTGCTTCATGTCGATGTTCGTCGCGGACCGGTCTCTTTTCTTAGCGGATGCGAGGAGGGGGAAGTACACAGCGAGTGCTTATTGTGCGGCCTTGGGCGTCGCAGGTTTACCGCTGACGATCGTGCTGACAACACTTGGAAATTGGACCGTCTACGGAATGGCCGGCCTCCGTCCCGGAGTGATCCCGGCGGTCTCTTCCGCGGCGCTGCTGTCGCTGACGTCGCTGTGCGCCACGCAGGTGCTGGTGCTCTGTGTGTACTCTGTGTCGAGCCAGGACATCGCCTTCGCGACGGGGATCGGCACAGCCGCGCTCGGGTCGCTGCTGATGGGTTACCTCGTCAGGATCAAGCGCATCCCTTCCGCGCCCCTGAAGTGGCTCTCTTATCTTGTCTTCCACCGCTGGGCCTTCTCGGGGCTCACCTGGGCTGAGATGCACGGCCGGAGGTTCTTCTACCCCATGGGCTGCGAGCGCTGGCCCGGGGAAAGCGGCGTCGCGCCCTTCAATTCCAGTTCGAGGCCCTCCGACCTGGCCAACCTCGACCGAACCCGGGTCGACTGGTGGCAGGACACGAGCGTCAACCCGCTCAAGCTGCCCAAGAAGTACCTCAAGCCGTACCAGCTGGAGCCGAAATGCACGGAGCTCCAGGACGGAAACGACATGCTCGACTTCTGGGGCTCGACCGCGAGCGCCGCCGCCAGCTGCGGGATCTTACTTGCTTTCCTGGCTGCCTTCCACATCCTGTCGTGGATGGCCCTGAGGGGCCAGGTAAAGTCGAAGGCTTGAGAGGGTTGGGAGGGAGGAGGAAGGAGAAAGAGAGAAGTAGGGAGAAAAAGAGAGAGAAAAAAGAGAGAAAAGAGAGAGAGTTGGAGTGTTTCAAAAAACGAAAAAAAAACGAGGGAGAGATCGAAAATAATTGTTTTAAAAATAAAAACTTCTTCCACTTGCTTTTTTTCAGATGCCGACAGCGCACATGACGCTTCGGCATGTAAAAACTCTCTCTGAGAAAACGAGAAGCAGTTTGAGAAGCAAAAAAAAGAAGACAGAAGTAGAGAGAGGTTTTGTTGTTCTTGTTGTTCTTCGGATTTTTTCTTTCTTTCATGTTTCTCTTTCTTTTCACCTTCTTCTCTTTTTTCTTTTTTTCTTTCTTTCTCTCTCTCTCTCAACTAATCAATGATCTAGACGCATTTCTTCTTCGCCACCATCTCGGCGACGTCGACGTACCTGCAGGCGTAGCCCAGCTGTTGTTGGAAGAGTTGAAAGAGGAATGAGAGAGAGAGAGAGTTGAGGAAAAAAAAGTCGAAGAAAGAAAAAAAACCGACTCTCGACGTCTAAAAAAGAAAAAGTTTTCTCTTCTCTCTTACCTCGTTCTGGTACCAAGCGTACAGCTTCACCAGCGTCCCGTCGATCACCTGCGTGCATGCAGCGTCGACGATCGCGGACCTGTCGTCCAGGACGTAGTCGCTTGAGACCAAGGGACGCGTTTCGAACCCCAAAAGACCTTTCAAAGGTCCTTCCTTCGAGGCGGCCTCGAGCGCCGCGTTGACTTCTTCCGCCGTCGTCTTCTTCGAAACCTGGAACACTGCGTCGGTGATCGAGGCGTTGAGCAGCGGCACGCGGATAGCCAGCCCGTTGAGCTTCCCTTGCAATTGAGGGAAGACCAGCGCGATGGCCTTGGCGGAACCCGTAGAGGTCGGGGCGAGGTTGCAGAGGCTCGAGCGCGCGCGACGGAGGTCGGACTTTTTCGTGTTGAGCGCGTCGACGACCGTCTGCGTGTTGGTCACGTCGTGGATCGTCGTGATGCACCCGCGCTCGATGCCGAAGTTTTCCAGGATCACCTTGACCAGCGGCGCCAAGCAATTCGTGGTGCAGCTCGCTGCGGTGGCGATGGAGTCGTCGGAGCCCTCGAACTCGGAGTGGTTCACGCCGTAAACGCAGTTGAGCACGGGCTTCTCCTTGTCGTCGATCGGCGCCGAGACGACGACGGCCTTGGCCCCTCCGTCGAGGAAGGGCTGGAGCGCCGCGCGCGTGAGGAACTTGCCGGAGCACTCGAGGACGAGGTCGATGCCGTCCAGGGGGACCTGGGAGGGGGGGTGGAGAGAAGAGAGAGAGAGAGAGAGAGAGAGGAAGGGGGGAAAGGTTGAGTGGAAGAAAGAGAGGGAGGGAGAAGAGAGAAGAGGAAGAGGTCGAACGAAAACGGAAAAAAAAAAAAAGTATCTCTTTTACCTCTGCCGGCGTCTTCGCCCTGGAGAACCTGAAGGTCGACTCCTTCCCGCCCGCGGTCCTGATCGAGAACGACTCCCCGTCCTCGGCGACCGACGTGCTCCCGAACTTGCCGATGGTCGAGTCGAACTCCAGCAGGTAGGCCGCGGACTCGGCCACGGCCAGCGGGTCGTTGACGGCGACGACGTCGAAGCAGGCGAGGTCGACGCCGCCGAAGCCGAGCGCCCGGCGGAGCGCGAGCCGGCCGATTCGGCCGAAGCCGTTGATGAGGGCGCGGGGGCGCCTGGGTGCTTCTGCCATATCGTTCCGATTGGAAAGGTCGAAACTTTCTTGGTCTTCTGTGTCGTTCTGGTGCGTTGGCTGGGTGGGATTGTAGTCGCGAGAGGGCTTCAATGCTGTTAATATGATTCAGATAGGAAAAAAGTAGTGAATTTTTCACTTTTTTCAGTTTTTTTCTCTCAAAAATTTATTCTTATATTCCAATCGCGAGCTCTCGATTTCGCCAACCCCGCTCAGCGACGATGCCTCCTCCAGCGTGCTGCCCCGAAGGAGGCACCACCAACACATGCGTACCAACACAGCAAGCCACGAAGAAGAGCAAGAGCGAGCCCCCGGCCTGGATGGCGCGCTCGAGCGTCGACAGCATCCCCGACGCTGACCGCGTCATCAAGCCGGGCGCCGTCGTGCTTTTGAGGGCCGATCTCAACGTCCCTCTCTCGGCATCCGCCGCCGTCCTCGACGACGCCCGGGTCGTCGCGGCGGTGCCCACGATCCTCTACCTGACCTCGAGAGGGGCCAAGGTGCTGCTGCTGACGCACATGGGGAGGCCCAAGAACGGACAAAGGGAGCCGGGACTGACGACCGACGCGTTGGTTCCCGTGCTCGAGGCAGCCCTAAAAAAGGCGACAGAAGAAGCCGGCGCAGCAACAGCAGGCTCTGCTCCTTCTGTTCCTCCCGTCACCAAGATCGACGACTGCGTGGGCCCCCTGGTCGCTGCCACCGCTGCCTCCTGCCCCGACGGCGCCGTGGTGCTCCTCGAAAACGTCAGATTCCACGCCGGAGAAGAAAAAAACGACAGGAGCTTCGCCGAGGAGCTCGCCGGCGGCGTCGGCGGCAAGTTGGATTCCTCTTTCCCTCCTTCTCCTCCTCTCCAGATCTCGCTCTACGTCAACGACGCCTTCGGCGCCGCCCACAGGGCGCACGCCTCGACCGAGGGCGTGGCCCGAGTCCTCAGGGAGCGCGGCGTGCCGTGCGTGGCCGGCCTGCTGCTCCGGTCCGAGCTGGCCAAGCTCGGGAGAGTTTTGTGTTGTCCTCGCAGGCCGCTGGTCGCGCTGGTCGGCGGCTCGAAGGCCTCGACCAAGCTGGCGACGATCGAGAGGCTGGCCGGGCACGCTGACGCCGTCGAGCTGATGGGGGCCTGGCGGCGACGTTCATCGTCGCGGACGGGGGGAGCGTCGGGGCGAGCAGAGTGGAGGACGGGTCCGTCGCCGATGCGAGGGACCTGCTGCTCCGGTCCAGAGCCAGAGAGGAGGGAGGGGAAAAGGAAGAGAAGGAGGAAGCTCCCCCCAAGAGCAGCAGCGGGGGCTGCTGCGGCCCGAAGAAAGGCGACGACGTCGACGGAGAACCGCCCTCCTCGAAGACGAACAAGCGAAAAAAACTGGCTTCGATCTCGCTGCCGATCGACGCCGTCGCCGCGAAGTCCCTGAAGCCCGAGGACGCCGCCGCGGCCGTGGTCGTCCCCGCTTACAGAATCCCGGAAGGCCTCTCAGCCTACGATGCGGGACCCGAGACGGTGGCCGCGATCAAGGCCCTGGTGGAGGCGGCGGGCACCGTTGTCTGGAACGGTCCCGCCGGGGTCTTTGAAATCTCGCCCTTTGGCGCGGGCACGAGGGCGATCGCGACGGCGCTCGCGGAGCTCTTTGGGAAAGTGGAGACGATCGTCGGCGGGGGCCACTCTGTGGCCGCCGTCAACGAGGTCCCGGGGCTCGCGGACAAGTTCGGGCACGTCTCCACGGGTGGGGGGGCGTCGCTGGAGCTGCTGGAGGGCAGGGAGCTGCCCGGGGTCGTGGCGCTCGACGAGGGGGCCGGGCTGGCCGGGGTCTGCGACTGAGAAAGAAAAAGAAAAGAAAAGAAAAGATTTTTTTCTCTCTCTCATTTTTTCTCTCTTCGAGGAGGCCACACTCTCTGTCTATTCCCCTCGCTTGTCTGTTGTATCACTCTCTGCGGGGGGGTTCCGTGCGCGACTGTAAAACAGAAACGGAGGGAATCTTTTGCCCCCGCCGAAGAAAGAATAGAGCTCGTGCCTCTCTCTCACTTTCCCAGATCGAAAAAAAAGGACATCGATACCTTTCTCTGGTCCCCATTGCGCCCTTCAATTCAGGGGAAAATGCACCGCGCCTTCACGACAGAGGCGAGCGGGGAAGATGAGCGCGTTTTGGAGAGAATCAGGCTTGCGTGCCCCGTCGTGATTCCTCCCCCTGGGGGCTCGGAGCTGCGATGCAGGTTTCCGTCGGCGGCGAATGATGCAATTGCCGCCGCCGACGCCGCCGCTGGCAACCCAAAAACCTCGACCTCGACTTCCAGCGCCTGCTACGACCCCGCGACGGGCCGGGCCACCTGCGTGCCCCCCTCCGGGGTCGCCGCCGGCTCCGACCCCTTCGTGCTCGAGGACTGCTCCTCGGGGAAAGAGCTCTACCGCGGGACAGGCGAGGTCATCAATGAAGGAGAAGAAGAGAAGAAGAAAAACGGACAAGCGACGACGCTCCCACCTCCTCCCCGTTCCAGTCTCCGCGCCCGCCTCTCCTCCTCGTGCGGCGGCGCCCTCCTCCCCTACTCCATCATCTCCCTCTCGTACGTGCTCTTCACCACCACCGACGGAGCAGTCAGGATGATCGTGCTGCTCCACGCCTACGCGCTGGGCTTCTCGGCGATGGAGCTCGCCGGCGTCTTTGCCGCGTACGAGGCCGCGGGCGTCGCCGTCAACTTGTTGGCGGGCATGGCGGGCTCGAGGTTCGGCATCAAGGCGACGCTGCTGGCCGGGCTCACTTGCCAGCTGGCGGCCCTGGGGCTGCTCGCCGGGTGGCAGACGGGGTGGAGCAGGACGACGGCGATCCTGTACGTCACGTTATCCCAAATCCTCAACGGCGTTGCGAAAGATCTGACGAAGCTGGGAGGCAAGACGGTCACCAAGCTGGTGACGCCGGACGAGAAGCAGTCGAAGCTCTTCAAGCTGGTCGCGTTAGTCACGGGGATGAAGAACTCCGCAAAGGGCTTTGGTTATCTTTTGGGTTCCGGTTTGCTCTCCGTTTCCTATCTGGGCGCCATCGGCTTCATGGCTGTCTTGATCCTGGCTGCCTACCCCTGGGCTTGGATCGGGCTCGACTGGCAGCTGGGCAGATCCTCAAAGGGGAAAGGCCTGACGCTGAGATCGGCCCTCACCGTCAACAGGAGAGTTGGGACTCTTTCTCTTGCCCGCTTCTTCTTGTTCGCTTCGCGCGACCTCTGGTTCGAGGTCACTTTGCCTTACTTTCTGAGGGACCCGGCCTCGGGCATAGGTTGGAGCCGCGTGGCCGTCGGAGGCTTCCTGGCGGGGTGGATCATCGTCTACGGCCAGGTCCAGTCCTGGTCGCCCTCGCTTGTCCTAAAACCCCTGCGGCAGTCTCCGCCCAACAAGAACGCCGCAGCGCTTTGGGCGTCGCTGCTGGCCCCGCTGCCTGCCGCTGCGGCGGTGGCGCTCGTCGTCGGAGGGAGGCCCGGGGCGAGCCCTGCGCTCTTTGGCGCCGGGCAGGCCTCGCAGGCCGCGGCCGTGGGAACCCTCACGACCATTCTCTACCTCTTTTGCGTCGTCTTCGCCGTCAACTCGGCGGTGCATTCCTATCTGGTGGTGCGCTACGCCGAGGGTGACAAAGTGGCGTCGACCGTCGGCTTTTACTACATGTCCAACGCCGGGGGAAGACTGGTCGGCACCGTTCTTTCGGGTGTCATCTACGATTTCGGTAAAGGAAATCTCCCGCAGAGGTTCGGGGAGTGCCTGGCGGTGGCTGCGGTGTTTGCAGCGGTGGCTGCAGGCGTGGTGAGCCTGATCGGGGAGAAGGAAGGGGAGGAAGGCGGCAAAGGGCTGAGGTGCGGCCCCTGCCTGAGTTGCCTGATGGGAAAAGAAGAAGGAGAAGGAGCCAAGGACGAGGAGGAAGCAGCAGGAGGAGCGTCAGCGGCAAGCTCTGCTGCTGCTGTGTCTCCGACCGAAGAGCCCAAGCCGGAGCTCGCGGCTCGCTGAGGAGGGAGGGAGAGAGGCCCCTTTGTAAAAAGAAATCGAGGTCGAAGTCGATGAGGTCGAAAAATTCATTTCTCTTTGTTCGTCGTCGTCGTTTCGTTCGAGAAAGAGAAGGGAAAAAAACACCTCAAATCATGTCCTCCGAACCAGACCCCGCGGCGCTCCTGCTCCCCAACGCCTGGCCCATGTACTTTGACGAGGAGTACGATGCCGAGGACCGCCGACGCATGCTGGTGGCCGAGCTCGTGGCCTTTTTCGCGAGCCAGCAGGGCGCCCGCTTCTTCTCCCTGAACAACCGATGCGTCCGGAGCGTCGGTGGCGGCGCCGGGCAGAGCGGCGCCAACGTGGCGTTCTCGTTGGACTACGACGACCTGTCCGCGGCGTGCGGCTCGGCCGACCTCGTGGCCAGTCTCGAGGTGCAGCCGGTCGAGGGTTTGGCGTGCCTGGCTGCCGCGGCGCACGAGGTAAGAGAAGAAGGAGAAGGAGAGCATTGAAAGAATGAGAGAGGTGAAGGTCTGAATGCGTTACAGCGCGTTCGCGCCTCTTTCGGGGCCTCGTGAGGAGCTCCTTGTGTTCGAGGAGGTAGCCACGCAACTCAAGCGCTCAGAGCAGTCGGTGAATCGGGAATTCAATGGGGTTTCGTGCCCCAATTCGAAGCGCGGTAGAGAGCAACAAAGAAGGTCGACGATGAGCATTTCGTCGCTCTTCCCTCGCTCGCTCGCTCACCTCTCTCTTTCTCAACCTCGACCTCTCAACCTCTCGACCCCCTCGACAGACGATCTTCACCACCCGCCCCGAGCTCGCCCGCGCCCTGGGCCTCGGCTCCTTCTGCGGGCCGACCAACGTCTCTTCCTCTTCTTCCTCCATTTCTTCTCAATCTCAAGCTCACCCGCGGGTCAGGCCGAGGCTCGTGCGGATGACGCCGGCGCAGACGCGCGTCCGCGCGCTCCGCGCGCCGGCCATCGGCCGCCTCGTCTCCGTCACGGGCACGGTCGTGCGCGCCTCGGGCGTGAAGCCGCTGCCGACGGCGGTCGGCTTCGAGTGCGCCTCCTGCGGCGGCGTGTCGAGGGTGCCGCTGGACGCCGGGAGGTGGGCAGGGGCGCCGAGGGCGTGCTTTGGAGGAGGAGGAGGCAGCAATGGCAATAACTGCCGCGGCAAGAGGTTCTTCCCGGACCTGGCTTCCGCGGAGACCGTCGACTGGCAGAGGCTGAGGCTGCAGGACCTGCCCGTCGACGGGGTAGGCGGTGGGATGAGGAACGAGGCGAGCGGAGAAGGAGGAGGAGGAGGAGGAGACAATGATAACGTCGACGACGACGACGACGCCCCCGGAGCGGCGCCCGCGGCAATCGACGTCGACCTCTCTGCCGACCTCGTCGCGAGCTGCGCCCCCGGGGACGTCGTCACCGTGGTGGGGCTCGTCCGCGTCTGCTCCGCGTCGAGCTCCGCAGGCTCCTCCGCATCTTCCTCGGGCGCGGCGAACAAGGCCGGGCTCTACGTCGCGTACATCGATGCGATTTCTGTCGAGCGCGCCGGCGCGAGCTCTTCTTCGATTTCTTCAAACCCTCACGGATCCGGCCCCGGATCCTTGGGCCTCCTCGGAGGAGCAGGACGCTCGAACGCCGAAGAAGACAACGACTGCTACTACGGCGACGAAGAGGGAGAGGAAGGAGAAGAGGAGGGCGACGCCCCCTCCGGCACCGCTTCCTTCTCGCGGCGCGACCTCGCCTTTGTCGTCAAGTTTCTTTCCGAGGTCGGGAGGACCTCCGATGCCGCCGGCGGCGGGGCCTTCAGGCACCTGGTGCACGCGCTGGCTCCGGGAGTCTACGGCCACGAGATGGTGAAGGCGGCACTGGTGCTGGCGCTGTTTGGTGGGGTCGGGAGCAAGAAGAAGAAGAATGGAGAGAAGAAGAAGAAGAAGAAGAAAAAGAGGAACGGCGGCGGCGAAGAGAGCTCTGACGACGACGACGAAAACGAGAACGAAGAACCCCCTTCTTCTTCTTCTTCTTCCTCCGCCCCTCGCCGCCGCTCGGAGATCCACGTCCTCCTCTGCGGCGACCCGGGCCTGGGAAAGTCCCAGCTCCTCAAGGCGGCCGCGGCGGCCGCCCCTCGCGGCGTCTACGTCTGCGGCGCTGCCGGCTCCGCTGCCGGCCTGACGGCCACTGTCTCTCGCGACCCGCTGACGGGCCAGGCGACGCTCGAGGCCGGGGCGCTGGCGCTGGCGGACAGGGGCGCCTGCTGCGTCGACGAGTTCGACAAGCTGGCCACGGACCCGGGGTCCTTGTTGGGCGCTTTAGAACAGCAGGAAGTGGTGGTGGCTAAAGCAGGGATGCTGGCGAGGCTGCCTGCGAGGGCGAGCTTGCTGGCCGCTGCCAACCCGGCCGGCGGCTCTCACGATTCTTCGAAAACCCTGGCGGAGAACGTCGCTCTCCCTCGCGCCCTGCTCTCGCGCTTCGACCTGGTGTTCCTGATGGAAGATAAACCCACGCCCGCTGCCGACGCGGCGCTGGCTGCTCACGTGCTGGCGCTGGCCTCGGGCGCCGGGGCGGCGGGGGCGAGGGCCGCGGCGGAGGCGGCGCTGGCTCTCGGCGGTGGCGTCCACGGCCGCGGCCTTGCAGCTGCTGCGCCGATGAGGCGCCTCCTGCCGCCGCCGCGGCAGGCATCTTCTTTGCCCTCCTCGACGCCGCTGCCGTTGCTCTTGTCCTTGCCCCCTCCTGCGTCGCAGGCGACCCCCGGGGGAGGGTGGGCAGGCGAGAGGGAGAGGGAGAAGCAGCAGCGGCAGCAGAGGCAGCGCTGGCATGGAAAGAACAAGAACAACGGCAACAACGAAAACGGAACCGAAAACCAAAACCCTCCCTTCTCCTCCCTCCCTCTCGCCGAGCGCCTCATCACCCCCTTCCCCGCCGACGCAGACCCCATCCCCCGCGACCTATTCCGCGTCTACTGCGCCTACGCCCGCGCCCACTGCCACCCGCGCCTGTCGCGCGAAGCCAAGAGCGCGCTGCGGGACTCTTACCTGGGGATGCGCGAGGCCGCGGTGGCCGCGGGGGCGCGCCACGTCACGCCGCGCGCGCTGGAGGCGCTGGCCCGCCTCGCCGAGGCCAGGACGAGGGCGGACCTGCGCTCCGTCGTCACCAGGGAGGACGCGGAGGACGCCGCGGAGCTCGCCGGGGCGGCGCTGGGCGTCGGCGGCGGCGGCAACGGCGGGGCCGCCAGTTGCGGGTGGGGGCTCGCCGCCGACGAAGCAGCGAATATGACTTCTTCGAAAAACGGCCGGGGGCGCGCGGCGGCCCGCGCCGAGGCGGAGCGCTTCCTGGCCGCCGCCTCCAGGGCGGCCGTCGCCAGGGGGTCCGACGTCTTCTCCGCCGGGGAGCTGTGCGCGCTGGCGGACGCGATCGACCTCGACGTCACCGACGTGCCCTCGCTGCTCGAGACCTTGAACGAAAAAGGAGAGCTGCTGAAGAGGGGCGGCGGGGCGTTCTCGGTGGCGAGGGCCAAGGCGGCGATCTCGAGGGCCGAGGAGAGGCAGGGGGCGTACAATAATAATGGTAATGGCGGTGGGAATGAAAACTCGAGGCCGCTGTTTTGAATCTTTCTTTTGTAAATTTTTTACCTCTTCTTTTTTGAAATTTCAATTTTCTCTCGTCTCTTTTTTTTTCTCTCTCTCTCTCTTTCCCCCGCAAAAAGAACAAGATCCTCAAATGATCCCTTCACAGGCGGCCGAGGCGGCAGCCAGCAGCGCGCACACCGACCCCTCCCCGAGCTCCCGCTCCCTCTCCCTCAGCGACGCCAGCGCCGGAGACAGGTCGGCGTCCGACCGCGGCGCGGCGAGCTTGGTGAGCCGCAGCCTCTGCTGCTGGTCGTTCCCGCAGGAGCGCGGCCAGGAGCGCGGGACGGAGACCGTGGCCTCGACGCCGCACGACAGCACCGCCACGAGCTCGCTGCTGCTGGCGCTCGAGGTGGGGTTGGCGAGGCTGCTCAGCGGCGTGGTGATCGCGAAGGCCGCCGCGGCCTCTTCCAGGAGCTCGAGGCGTTTCAGCCTCGCAGACGCGCGGGCGGAGACCTCGGCGACCGCCGCCGCGGGGGCCCCGGCACCGCCGACGCCGCCGGCCAGGGCCCCCGCGGCGGCGGCGGCGACCGCGGGGATGTCAGAGACGTCAAAGTGCGGCGGGCGGAGCTCGACGGAGACGACCGTGGGCCCGTTGGAGTTTGGAGAAGAGTTTGGGTTTGAGTTCGAAGAGGTCGAGGTCGAAGAAGAGGTTGAAGAGCTCGCCATTTCTCCCAGGTGCAGCACGAGGGAGTACCGCTCCGAAGGTGGAGGCCCGGCGGCGACACGCTCGCCTCCTCCGTCGCAGGCGTCGGCAGAGGCCAGCAGTGACAGGGTGAGAGCCGCCGTGGGGTTATTGCCGTTGCCGTTCTTCTTCGACGACGCCAACGACGCCGACGACGAAGAGGGCTTGAGGTCGACAAAGCGGACGCCGCTGAGCGCGGACATCAGCGCCGCCGCCTCGTCGCACCACGTCGCGGCCTCGGCGAGCCTCTCGTCGGCCGTCGCGGAGGGCAGGATCGAGCTGGAAGAAGAGGAAGGAACGGAAGAACCTCCTCCTTCTTCCGAGATCATCCTCTCGGCCTCTGCCCCGAGGCTCGCCGCCTCGGCCGCCTCAGACGCCGCGGCGGCGCTCAGGCTGGCGGCCTCGGCCTCGGCGGCGGCGATGCGGGCCTCGAGCTCGCGGGCGCGCTGGTCCTCCGCGGCGAGCTCGGCGGCGGCGGGGGCGTTGGCCGTGGTGGCGGCCTCGGTCTCTTCGTCTTGCTCCTCGACCTCGGCAACATGGGTCGTCGCCGTCGCCTCCTCCGCTTCCTCTCTGGCCAGCTCCAACTCCTCCAGGGCGCGGGCCACGGTCGCCTTCTCCTCCTCGAAGGCCGCGTGCGCCTCGCAGACGCGGTCCACCAGGCCCCTCAGCGCGTCGGCGGCGGCCCCGTTGGCGGCCTTGGCGGCCTTGGCGGCGGCGCCGAACTCGGCAGCCTGAGACTCAAACTCGGCGAGGCGGGCCGCCTCTCCGCCGTCGGGCCCTCCCTCGGCCAATCCGTCGATGAATCCGTCCTTCACGTCGTAGAGCGTGAAGGTGTTTTTCAGGGAGGTGAACTGGCGCTTGAGGCGGCGGAGGTCGGACTCTCCGGCGCCCGGCGCGGCCTCCTCGGCGGCGGAGCGGATGCGGGCAAAGCGCTCGTCGGCGGCGTCGAGGGCGGCCAGGGCTCTGTGGAGTGAGTTTTTTTTAGAGTGAGATAAGATGGAAAAAGCGAAAGAGCAGGGCGGCGTGCAGCAGCAGGCGCGGGGCGAGAGGGCGAGAGGGCGCGTTTCGTTGTCGAGGTGGAGCGAAGGAGGTCGAGTTTTTTTCCCTCCTTTCGTCGACATCGTCGTCGCCGTCGCTCGTCGCCGCGGCGGACACATGCAACCCCAGTCGCGCTCGCTTCTCGTCCTCTTCTCGGTTCTTTTCAGCTCCAAATCGCATCTCTCTGGACAGATCACGTCAAGAACTCGTTCACGGAGGCGAGAACACGACCATTCGAGGCGCCTCTCAGTGAGAGAACGAGAGGAGAAAAAAAGGAGCTGTCGAAAAAAGAGCGGATGGTTCGATTCAACAACGCCGCGCGTTCAGTCCAAATGCTTCCTTTCCCCCTCTCTCTCTCTCTCTCTCTCTCTCTCTCTCCCCTCCCTCCTCTCTCTCTCACCGCTTGAAGTTCTCCACGCTGGGCTCCTCGAGCGCGAGCTTGACGTCTCCGCGCCCGCCCGTGGCGAGCAGAGGGTCGCCGCCGTCGTCAGGGTGCAGGGAGACCGCGGCAAAGTCGAGGCGCTTGACGACTTCGGCTGCCATCGTTGTTGTTTTCTTTCTTTCTACGGAGGCGAGGGGCGCTTCTTCTTGTTCTTGGTTCTTGGCGCGAGCGAGTGGGGGTCGAGGCGAGAGAGCTGTCGACGACCTTCTGCGTGCTTTTGTGCGAGTGAGAGAGCAGAAAAGGCGAGGGCTGAGGCCAGGACGGTGAGTGAGAGAGTGAGAGAAAAAGGAGTTGTGAGAAGAAGAGTCGAAAAACAAAGACGACAGCTGCGATGAAAATTCGAAACACCCTCTGCTGCTCTCAACCACTCCTCGCTCGGCTCGCTCGGACGAGGGCGCAAGAAAAAAAAAGCTCTTTCTGCGTTCCCCCCTCTTTCTGCTTCTCCGGCGATCCATCCGTTGGGATCGACAATCTCATCCTCCCACGATGCACAGCTCAACATCATCTCTGCGCTCGCTGGCCACGCCGGCGAAGCAAGGCAGAACCGCGACGCCATCGGGAAGGAAAGATGCGACCTTTGTCGGCCGTCGCCATTGCCACCGCCGCCATCGACTCGCCTCCCCTCTCCTCTATCCGCCTCTCCGCGCCCTGGATGACGACGACGACGACGGCTCCCTGCCTCCCGACTGGGACGCGGAGATGAGCCTCTTCCGCGCCCGCCTGTCCAGGCCGGCGCAGGCCGCGACGCTGCGCCAGCTCGAGGCAAAGGTCGAGCGCGGCAGCGTGCTGGCCTCGTCGGCGGCAAGCGGGATCGCGGTGGTCTCGGGCCTGGACAACGACGCGCCCGTCGGGACGGAGCTGGCGTTCTCCAACGGCGTGCGAGGGTGAGATTGGGGGGTTGATAGAGTTTGCGTGATGCGTGTTGAAGAGCCGACAGAAGCGCTTCTTGGAGCGAGAGAGAGAGAGAGAGAGCGAGCGAGAGAGCGAAGAGAGAAAGGAGGCTTCGATTCCATCAACGCCGATGGACCGACGAACGAAAGAAGCAAAAAAACTCAACCCCAACGCCGACCTTCATTCTCTTCTCCTCCACTCCCACCACCAAAACCCCACAACGACAGCGCGCTCCTCTGGCGCCGATCCGACAACCTCTGCTTCGCGCTCCTGCTCGACGGCGGGGAAGAAGAAAACAAGGAGAAAGAAGGAAACGGGATCCCCTGCGTCTCGGCGGGTGACGAGTGCGAGTGCAAGGTGAAAGCGATCTTGCAGGTCGTCGACGCCTCGGCGGGACCCACGACCAAGAGGGAGTACGAGCTGGTGACGGTGCCCGTGGGCGACGGGTCGTTGGGCAAGGTGGTGGACTTCTTGGGCAGGGAGGTCGACTTGAATCAAGAAGACGAAGACGAGTCTTCTTCGACTTCGACTTCTTCCTCCTCTTCTCCTCCTCCTCCTTCTCTTCCTGGCTCCTTTGCCTTTGCTCCGCTCTTCGCCCTGCCCCCGACAATGGACGCCCGCGAGCCCATCTCCGAGCCCTTGCACACGGGTGTCAAGGGCATCGACGCCCTGACCCCGGTGGGCAGGGGCCAGTGCCTTCTCGTGCTCGGAGGGAAAGGGTCGGGGAAGACGACGGCCTGCCGCGACGCCGCCATCGCCGCGGCGCGCGCCGGCGTCCGCGTGTCGTGGGCTGCCGTTGGAGCCGGCGAGGCCTCCTCCAGGCGCAAGCTCAAGGAGCTCGTGGACTCGTTCGCGAGGGCCGACGTTATGAATTCGATCACTATTGTGTCACCGGGGTTGAGCAACGCTCCCCTCGGGCTCCGCTACGCCGCGGTCTGCTCCGCCGCCGCGCTCGGAGAACGAGCCCGCGACGCCGGGAGGCACGCGCTGCTGGTCGTCGACGACGCGGCGTGCGTCCCGGCGACCTGGGACTCGGTCGCCGAGGAGCTGGCCGCGCTGGGGAAGGACGCCGCTGACGGGGAGGGGAGCAAAAGCGGCGGGGCGAAAAAGTCTCCGCGCGACTTGCTCGAGGCCGCCGCCGCGACGGAGGAGAAGGAACCGACCTCTTCTTCGACCTCGACGACGCCGCCCGGGATCTCCTCCGAGGACGGCGAGTCCGGGGAGGCACTCGTCGAGTACGAAGGGATGCTCGTCTCGGCCGCCGCCGCGGCCCGGAGACGCTTCTTGGGTTCGCTGCTGCAGAGGCCGGCGAAGATGTCGCAGGCGAGGGGTGGGGGCTCACTGACGGCGCTGGTGGTGCTGCCTGGAGCGCCGGCGAGGGGGATCCAGGGCGCGGGCCTCGGTGCCTCCTCTCCCTCTTCTTCCACCTCCTCTTCCGAAAAGACTTCTTCGAGTCTCTCTTCCTCTTCGTCCTCTTCCTCTTCTTCTCTTTTTCCCTCCTCCTCCCCTCCTGTTGCCCCTCCCTCCTCGGCCACCGCAGAGGCCATCCGGCGCAGAATCGCGTCCGGGGCCTACTCGACGCTGTCGGAGGAGCAGAAGGCGAAGCTGGAGGCGGCCCTGAGCAGCAGCGGCAGCGGGAGCAGCAGCGGGAGCAGCAGCGGGAGCGACGAGAGCGACGGCGGAAACTCTTCTCCTTCTTCCTCTTCCTCCCCGCCTCCTCTCTCGGCCGACGACGGCGACGCCGACCTCACCGGCTGCGTACGCACCGAGGTCATCGAGGAGTTCATGTCGATCGCCGACGGGCAGGCAGTGTTCGTGAGGCCGCTGCTGCTGCTCTCGGGAAGTGTCCAGGAGAGCGGCAGCGAAGGGGAAGCGGGAAAGAAGACAAAGAGCAAGAGAGGGAAAGGAGGCGGCGGCGGCGAAGAAAAAGAGCAGCAGCGGGAAAGGGGCCCTCCCTCCGTCGAGCCGGCTTCTTCGATCTCCAGGATCGGGGGGAGGGCTCTCCCAGCGTCCCTGAGGACCCTGGCTGCCACTCTGCGGCTGGACCTGTCGCAGGCGGCCGACGCGGAGAGGTTTGGCGGCGGGGGAGACGGAGGCGGGAGCGGGAGCGGAAGCGCAAGCGGAGGAGCAAGCGCGACGAAATCGACGGCAACAACGAAATCAACAGCGACCGTCGCCCGGGCAGCCAGGACCCGCGCCGCCCTCTTGCAACCCCCGGGGCACCCGACTTCTGTTTCCGACCTCTACGTGACCCTTTCTGCTCTGGAGCAGGGCCTCTTGGACTCGTCCCCGCCCTCGGCGGTGCCCCGCAGGCTGGCGCTGCTGCTGACCTCTCTGAGGAGGAGGAGCGCCGGCGCCGCGGCGCTGCTGCGGAGGCTGGACGAGAGCGGGGGCGAGGCCGTTGTGAGCGAGCGGGAGGCCGAGGAGCTGAGCGAGGCGATGAGGGAGGCCGCGAGGGAGCTGGAGGGGGTGCCGCCGGAGTGATGATGGTAGAGAGATAAGGAGGAAAGTTGCAAGAAAAAAAACGCAAAAACCCCGGGAAAAATCATTTTTCTTTTCCTTCTTTTTCTCGTCTGTTTTCTCTCTCTCTCTCCTAAGCAATGCTCAGCGCCAGCTCCTTGTCCGCGCTCTGCGGCGTCGGCTTCGGCGCTTCCGTGCGCAGTGGTGCCTCGGCACGCGGAGCAGCGCCGCCGCAGCAGCAGAGGAGGCAGCGGCTAGTTGATGCGCCGCTGTCGTCCAAGATCGGCTTGCGGCGGCATCGGCAATGCCGCCCTTCCCTTCTCTTTGTCTTTCAGGCGTCCGCCTCCGCGGCCCAGTCGACCGAGCTCCCTCCGGAGCTCAAACGCATCGTCACAGCCTTCTCCATGGTGCGGAGTTTGTTATCGATAGTAGAGAGAGACGGTGTGGAATCTACCAGAGAAGATTCATTGATGTTTTTTTCTCTCTCTCTCACGACGACGACGAAAACGAAAACTCCCAACCTCTTCTCTCTTCTTCCTTTTCTTTCCAGGTCCCCGACCCAAAACTCAAGTACGCCCAGCTACTTGCCTACGGCAAAAAGCTCGACCCCTTACCCGCCGGAGCAGCCACCGAGGCCAACAAGGTCCGCGGCTGCGTCTCCCAGGTCTGGGTGGTTCCAATCTTGGACAAGGAAACGGGTCTCGTCACGTGGCTCGCCGACTCCGACTCGGCTCTGACAAAGGGGCTTGCAGCGCTTTTAGCGAAAGGCCTCTCCGGCGTCCGGCCCTCGGTCGTCGCCTCGATGTCCCCCGATTTCATCACGGAGCTGGGCCTGGCTCAGTCCTTAACTCCTTCGAGGAACAACGGATTCTTGAATATGTTCCTGACGATGCAGAAGCTGTCGGTCAACTTGATGGGAGCGGAGCTTGACGCCCTCTCTTCTTCGACTTCGACTTCTTCTTCGAGCGAAGGAAACGCTGCCGGAAACGCCGCCGCCGCCGAAGACGAGTTCAATCTCCCGTCGCCCTTCTCCTCGGCCTCGTTGCCGCCCCCCACCTCCCCTCCCACAGAGGAGGAGCTCGCCAAACCGGTCAAAGCATCCATGAAGCGCAAGCTCCTGCTCGCCTTCAAGATCCCGGCGAGTTCGCTGGAGATTGTCGACGAGTCTTCGCAGCACTCGGGCCACGCTGGCGCCAAGGGCGTCTCCTCGCCATCGGGCGAAACGCATTTCAAAATCAGAGTGGTCTCGAGCTCCTTCGAGGGGCTCAAGACCCTGGACAGGCACAGGCTGGTGTATGTCGTGCTGGAGGAGGAGCTGCTGGGGCCCGTGCACGCGCTGTCGCTGGAGACGCTGACGCCCGAGGAGGACGAGAGGAGGAGGAAGTAGGTTGAAGATTTTCTGTTGTTGTTTTTTCTTTTTGCAATTTTTTCCCCAGTCCTTTTTACAAACCGTTCTCTCTTTTTCTCTTCGTGTCACTACGATTCGATGTTACATCCTCGAGGCCTTGGCGGCGGCCCTGTCGAGCTTCATGCATCGGTTGGCGACGACGAGGATCTTATCATCGTCGGCGGCGGCGCCGGAGTTGGCGTCTCCTCCTCCTCCCCCGCTCCTCGCGACCGCCTCCTCGAGCGCCGGGTTCCTGATCCCGCTCTGCAGCCAGAGCACCCGGGGCCTCGCCGCGATGACCTCCTCGGCGCTGGGCAGGTCCTCGGGCCTGCGGAAGCAGCAGAGCACGTCGACGCGCTTCGGTAAGCTCGAAAGCGCCGATAGCCCGCCCAGAAGCGGCTTGGCACCGCCGGGGAACGTTCCCTCTTCCGGCCGGACGGGCAAGGGGATGATTTCGACGCCGTCGTTGCTGAGGAACTCGGCGACATAAAAGGCCGGGCGGGACCTGTTAGCGTCGGTGCGGGCCCCGAGCACGGCGACGAGCTTGGCCGAGGCCGCGAGCTGCAGGGCGCGCGAGGGCGCGACGAGGACGGACGAGGACGACGATGCCATGCCATCGATGGGAACTCGATTCGACGAAAAAAAATCAAATGAAAATCGATCTAGCCGAGTTTTTTTCTTCACTTCCAATCGTTTTCTATTCCGACGATGGCTTCGAGCGCGACGAGGCTCCTGCTCCTGGCCTCGAGGAGCAGGAGAGCGCCGTCTTCGTCGTCAAGCGTCCTCTCCGCTCGCGCCTGCTGCTGCTCGTCGCCGTCGTCGACGCTCGACGCGGCGCTGACCTCGCGGGCTCGATGGCTTTCGTTTTCGCTTTCGTCGTCGTCGTCGTCGTCGTCGATCTCGACCTCGACTAACAACTCCTCCTCCTCCTCTTCCTCCTCCCTCTCCCCGCTCGCCGCCTCCATGCTCGCCCACGTCCACGGCCCTTCGTGCTCGGGCAAGCCCGACGAGGCCATCGACGTACTCCGGACCGGGATCGCAGCGGTAGAGAGCTCGAGCAGCAGCAGCTCGAGCTCCTCCTTAATCGACAAGGTGGCGCTGCTGCTGGCGTGGAGCGACGCAGAGGCCGCGAGGGGCGACCTCCGCGGGGCGCTGCGGCGCGCGGCGAGCGCCAGGGACGCCCTCGCGGAAGGAGAGGAGAACAAATCCTCGCTCTCTCTTTGTCTGCGGCTGCTGGTCGCCGACGCGAGCGTGCGGAACTCCCTGGCGCTTCCTTCCTTTCCTTCTTCTCCTTCTTCCTCTTCTCCTTCAGTTTCCGGCGCCGGCGAAACCGCGCTCTTGGCCGAATCCGAGCTCGAGCTTGAGCTCGCCGTCGCCGATGCCGCGAGCCTCTCGAGCCTTTTCCCCGGCTCCGCCGTCGCCCAGGCCGCCGCCTCGGGGATCAAGGCGCTGTTCGCGCACGGGCGGCGGTCCCGCGAGCTCGCCAGGGGGGCGGCGGAGGAGGTGGCCAAAGCCCTGCCGGAGGCCGAGAGGGATATCCAAAAAGGGGAGGAGGAGAGCGAGACAGCGACGACGACGGCCGCGGCTGCTGCTGCTCTGGCTTCTCTGGCGGCTTCCCGCGCCGCGGGGGTGCTCCTGGCTTGCGAGCAAGCCCCGGCAGCGATCGAGCTCTATTCGAAGGCGGTAGAGCTCGCCGAAAGGGCCCGACGAAGAAGAAAAGAGGGCGATGAAAATCAATTTTTAATCTTGTCGCCGCTCGCCGCGGCAGATGCGTCGCTGGCTTCTCTCTGCGGCCGAGCCCAGGCCCTCTCCTTCTCCGCCCTGCCTCTATCCCCACCGCAGGAGGCCTCCAAGGACGCAGGGGACGCTCTGTCTGCTTTCGACGCCGAAATCAAGGACCTGCAACTGCGGAGGCCGGAGGCAGTCGCCTCGCCGCTTTTGCTCATTCTGGCGCAGGTTTCGTCGAGGTCCGGGCAGGTGCTGGTGGCGGAGGGCCTGTTCCGCCGAGGCGGGCAACTGCTCGGCGTCTTGTCGTCGCCGTCGTCGTCGAGCAGCAAATCCGCCAATCGTGACGTCGTGAGCCCCTCCGTGGCGTCGGCGCTCGCCTGGAGGCACGCGCAGCTGCTGACGGCGCTGCCGCAGCGGGGCAGGGAGGCGGGCGAGCTCGCGGAGGCGGCGGCGGCGATCAACGCCAAGGAGGAGGAGCAGAAGAATTCTCGAGGCGGAGGAGCTCCTTCTTCGTCTTCTTCTTCGCTGGAGGCCTGCCGCTCCGAGCTGGAAAGTTCACTGGGGACGCTCGACGCGCTGACGGGGAAGGGTAACAAGGGCACGGGGGTCGTGGTCGATGCCGCGGCGAGGACGGTGCTGCCGTGGTTGGTTTGAAGGGGAAAAAGGCGAAATGGTTTTGTAATTTAAAAAAAAAAATGCGGAAAAAAAGGTTTTGCTTCAGAAAAAAAAATCATCAAGAGTTCCTCTCAATCGAAAACGATGTCGAGCTCTCCTGCCGCCGAGGAGGCCCCCTTGCGCTCGGCGCTCGGGCTAACAGGAGATGCGTCTCCACGGGAGCTCGCCGCGGCTCTGCGCAGGGCAGCGAGCAAGATCGAAGAGCGCGCGGGCGCGTCGAATCCGGCATCAGCCGCCGAAGCGGCAACTGCGGCGGCGGCGGTGACGGCGGCGGCGACGACGGCGGCAACACCTCAACCTCAAACTCCTCCTCCTCGCCGCCAGACCCGCCGCGAGCGCCGCGCCTCCACCGACTCGGCCTGGGAGCGCCGCAGGGCGAGCAGCTCCGTCTGCGCCATCCCGGCCTCGGAGTTCCCCCTGCGACCCGTGGCCCTCGAGGTTTTCTATTTGGGCTGGGCCTTCCGTGGCTTCACGACGCAGACGAGCGTCTCGAGCGACCTCTCGAGATTATCCGCGAGAGAGCTCGGGAACAACAACGGCAAGGACGACGACGACGACGGCACGGTCGAGGCGCAGCTGTTCAGGGCGCTGCGGCGGACGGGGCTGGTGCCCTGCCTGGTGCGGCAGCCGGAAACGACGACGACGAGGAAGACGAAGACGAAGGACGGCGACGACGAGAACGACGAGAACGATGAGGTCGAAGAAAAACCTTCCTCTTCGTCTGTCGACGCCCCCTCGACCTGGAAGGACCTGGGCTACGCCCGCTGCGGCAGGACCGACGCCGGCGTGTCGGGAATGGGTCAGGTGGTGTCGCTGAGGCTTCGGTCGAGGCTGCGGCGGTTTCAGAAGGTCCGAAAGGCGAAGGAGAGGAAGGAAAAAGGCGGCGGCGAAGGGCTCTTCGGCTCTTCTTCTTCTGATGACGAAGAAGTCGAACAACTCGAACAGCTCGACGAGAGCGACTCCGAGGAAATCGACTACCCTTCTCTCCTGAACAAGGCCCTGCCCCCCGAGGTGCGAGTCACGGGCTGGGCCCCCCTGCCCGAAGACAGCTCCTTCTCGGCCCGCTTCTCGGCGACGGCGAGGGAGTACCGCTACTTCTTCGTCGACGATTTTACCAGGAGCGGCAGCAGAAGCGACGGAGAAGGAAAAAGCAACGACGACGAAAAACCCGGCCGCCCCGGGGGAGGCCTCGACCTCACCGCGATGAAGGAAGCCGCCTCGTCGCTCGTGGGGCTCCACGACTTCCGCAACGTGTGCAAGCCCGACCTCCCGGCCGTCACGAATTTCGTCCGGAGGGTCTACAGCTGCGAGGTCGAGGAGTGGAAGGGAGCGCTCGGGGACCCGTTTGCCAGCAAAGGGAAACCCGCGACCGAAGAAGGAGAAGAAACCGAACCTTCTTCTTCTTCCTCCTCGCTCGACCTCCTGGGCTCTTCGGCCTCCGCTTCGCGCTTCCACGGCGTCGTCCTCCGCATCCGCGGCGCCGCTTTCTTACTACACCAGGTGCGGTGCGTCGCCTCCTTGCTGCTGATGGTGGGCAGGGGCCAAGAGGAAGCCTCGGTGGTTGAGAAACTTCTTGATATTTCTCAAACGCCGAGAAAGCCACATTACACTTTGGCGCCGCCGGAAGCCCTCCTCTTCTCCGGCTGCGACTTCGACCCTCGGTTGAGATGGAGGAGGAGCGAGCGGGCTCTCGACCAGGCCAGGGTGAGCGTGCGCGAGCTGCTGCGGGGGAGGGTGGCGGGCGTGGCGCTGCTGGGGGCCGCGGCGGCGAGGCTCGACGAGCTCGCGGTCGAAACGGAGAAATCATCGGAAACGAAGTTGAAATCGAGAAACCCGACTTCTTCTTCTTCCCCGTCTCCTTTGTCGCTCTTCCCTGCCCCGCCGCTGCCTGCAGCCATCACCAGGAGGCACGTGCCCTTATTCAAAAGAGGCTCCGACCCCCCGCTGGAAGAGAGGGCCGCGGCGAAAGGGTTCGCGCTCACGACGGGGGCTGCTCCGAGGAGGCCGGCTGCGTTCTCGTCGTTGTCGCTGGCGGAAGCTTGAAAGTTTCTCTTCCTCTTTTAAAAACTGTAAAAACAAACAAACCGTGAGAACTCTCAACTATGATTTTCAATACTTGCGTAGAATAAAAAGAATCGAAATTGCACGGAGGGGGGGAGGGGTAACGAAAGACAAAAAGAGGGGAAACAGAAGAAGAAGAAAAAAGAAAAAATCAACTTGCTCCTCCTCCACCGCCGGCTTCGTCGGGCGCCCCCCTCACGTAGAGGACGTTGTTGCATCGGATCAGCACCTCGCCCAGGTCTCCGGCCAGCTTCCCGTCGATAAACTCCTGCGTGGAGGCCAGCTGGAGGTTCATGTACGCGTCGACGGAGACGAGGTAGCCTGATGAGAGGAAGGGGAGTTTTTTTTTTTTTTTAAGGAGGTTGAGGTTGATGAGCGAAAGACGAAGAAGAAAAAAACGAACGAGATCGTTCGAGGTTTTTGAGGCGTCCATTTCGAGCTTTTTCATGCTGTTTCTCGTCCGATTCCAATCCACAGGCTCGCTCGTCGACGTCTTCTTTGCACTGTTACTTGAAGCAGAGCGCGGCGAGGGACCAGAAAAGCGGCGGGCGAGGCTCTCTTTTTTTCAGATCAAATGCTCGCTCTCGGACGATTTCTTTTTTTCATTCCGATTTACCTTTGTACTCCATCCCCCACTTCAGCTTGACGATGACCATCTTGCCCGTGAGCTCGTTCAGGAACGGCTTCGGGTTGACGGGCACGGCGGCCTGGGAGTTTGGTTTGGTTGAGAGAGAGAGAGAGGAAAGAGAGGGAGAAAGATTGGCGTTGAGATTGAGATTCGGCAAAAGCGGCGAGCGGCAAGAGATAGCAAGAGAGCATCATCCTCATCATCACTCGCTTCTACTCCTGCCTATTTCTTCTCCTTTTCCTTACCGTCGCCATGGTCGCAGGCGCTGTGGGAGGGACGAGAGCGCTAGCAGAGACTCAGAGAGGGGGACGAAGCAAGGGAAAACGAAGAGCAAGAAGAAGAGAAAGAGAGCGGCGATCGAACAAGGGAGAGCTCGACCGTCGACGTTTTTTGTTGTTGTATGTGCGAGAGAGAAAAACGCCGCTTGCCTCTCTCTCTTTTCTCCTCCTCCGCTCGCCTTCCCGGTTCTGCCCTTCCGACCTGTGTGGAAACAAAAAAGCGCGATCGATAACGTTTCACACACACACTCAAAGGCTCCCGAACCCGAACTGATCGCTCGCGTGACTCCCCGAAACGCCACCACCACCTCCTGCAACTCCACTCCCACCACCTCCCCCTCCTCCTCCTCCGACTCCTCGAGCCCTCGCCGCCGCGGCCGCCGCCCCCGCCGCCGAGACCAAGACCTCTTCCTTGGCCGAGAACTCCTCCGCCAGCACCACCCCGGGCCCGACGAAGCACTCCCTCAGGCTCGCGCGAGCCCCGACCACCGCGCCGCTGCCCACGACGCAGTTCTGCAAGGTCGCGCCCTCCCCTACGGCGACCGCTTCCCCCAAGGCGCAGCCGACGACTTTCGCCGAGCGCGCGACGCGGCAGCGGGGCCCCAGCGCCGACCGCTTGACGCTCGCCCTGTCTCCCACGGCGGTCCCGGCGCCGAGCAGGCACCCCGCAGCCACCGCCGCCTTGGGGGCGACGGTCGCCGTGGGGTGGACCGTCGGGAAGGTGTCGGGGGAGAGCAGGGAGGAGGAGAAGGAGGGAGGGGGAGGCAAGGAGGAAGAAGGAGAGAAGGACGAGGGGGGAGGAGAGAGCGAGTCTTCTCCTCCGCCGCCGCCGTGAAGCCCTTCCTCTCCCTCGCCGCCGCCGTCGCCGGCGGCGGCAGCAGCGGCAGCCGCCTCGGCGCTCGCCGCCGCGGCCGCGACCTCCCTCGCGGCGTCCAAGAAGCTGGGGGCCCCGCCGCGGGCCGCCCGCAGGCAGAGCGCTCCCTTGGGCAGCACGAACGCCCTCGCGGGTCTCGAGAGGGCGCGGCGGCGCGCCGCGGCGGCCAAGCGGCGGGCCGCCGCGGCGGCGAGGGCGGGCGGGGGAGGGGAGGCCGAGGGAGAAGGGGGAGGGTTCTTGGAGGAGTTTGGCGTTCCTGCGGCGCTGCCTCCTTCCTTGCCCTTTGCCGTCGCTGCCGTCGTCGTCGTCGTCGCCGTCGAAGAAGAGTCGGCTCGCTCGAGGCCGCCCCCCCCGTCCCCCGACCCGCTGCCCCCCGCGCGGCTCCGCATCGCCGCCTCGACAGGGTAGGCCAGCAGGTCCTCCACCGCAGAGTGCGGAGAAGAATGCGGAGAAGATGCGGAGAACTGCTTGCGGACGAGGTAGGGAACGACGTCCTCGCGCAGAGAGAGCCCCGCAAAGGAAGAGGAAGAGCAACCTTCTCCTCCTTCCCTCCCGCTCCCGCCTCCTCTCGCCGTCCCCTTCTCCAGCGCCGCAGCCACCGCCTCGGTGTCGAAGACGTAGCACCCGACGTCCACGAGGTCGGACCTGATCTCCAGGTTGGGGAAAGCAGCCAGCGCCAGAGGCGGCACGCGGAGCTCGCGCGGCGGCTTCGGCGCCGGAGCGAGCTGCGCCGTCTGAGAGACGGTCGAGTTCTCTTCTCCTCCGCTTCCGTTGCTTCCGTTCGCTGCCGCTCCTCCGTTCCCGTTTCCGTTCCCGTTCGCTGCTCCTCTTACGGTCGTCGTGGCCACCGAGGCGTCCTCCCCAAGCCTCGGCGGCCTGGGGGACGGCGACGAGAAGAGCAGGCGAGAGCTCTCCCTGTCGACAGAGACCAGGTCGGCCCCTCTGGGGGCTTTTCCCGCCCCTCCAGAGGTCGCTGCCGGGGAAGCTTTCGCTCGAGCGAGCAGGGCCGTCACCCCTGCGCCGGAGACAAAGTGCCTGAGCACGGCAGGGCCGAAGGAGGCGTCGGAGACCAAATCGCCGGGGACGCAGAGGAAGGTCTTTGTCGAGGAGGCGTCGAGCAGAGGCAGCGCCAGCGAGAGCGCGTCTGCCGTCGAGGCGTCGTCGGGGGCAGCGACGACGGAGACGGTAAGGGGGTTTGAGGAGGAAGAAGGGTAGGCCTTGGAGGCCCAGGAGGAGACCTTTGAGGCCGCGGCGTCGCCGTTGACGACCTGGGAAGAGGAGGGAGGTTGAAGGGAAGGAAAGAGTGAGAGAGGCGAGCAAGGAGGAGGGTTGAGATCGATTGAAGCAAAAGACAAGCGACGGCCGAAGGGATGCTCTTCTCTCTGCTTTCTCTCTCTCTCTCTCTGCCTCTTTCAAATTACTCACGACGATGATCCTGCGCACGCCTGAGGCCTCCAGGGCGCGCAGAGGGTAGGAGAGCAGCGGCACTCCTGCGAGAGGCAGGAGGAGCGGCGAGGAAGACGACGACGACGACGAAGCGATGCCGCCGACGCCGACGACGCTGCTCGCATTGCCGCTCCCGGCGGCGTCCAGCGGGTACAGGGCGCCAGGCCGCTCTCCGGCGAGCACGACGGCCGCCGGGGCGATCGTGCCCACGGTCGTGGATAGCATCGAGGTGGGGTGAGAGAAGGAGAGAGAGAAGAAAGAAGAGCTGTTCCTTCTCACTCGATCGACGACGAAGAACAAAAGAAAGATGGAAAAAATGAAAAACGCGACGTCTTCTCTTCTTTCTTCTCTTTCTCTCTCGTTGTTCTTCCAACCGCGCCGTTCAAGCTCTCCGTACTGCTTTTTTTTATATACAATTGCTACAAGAAGAAAAGAGAAAAAAAATACAAATATTCATTTCTTCACTTCGAAGAAGAAGCTGGAGCGAGGCTCGGCGGCTGCCAAAACTTTGTCGGCAGCGGCGCCCGCGGCCTGTAGCCACCAACTCCACCTCCACCTCCGCTTCCGCTTCCGCCGCTCTCCTCCCTCTCGTAGCCCACGTTGCTCATGTCCGGTCCCTCGACGAACACGAAGTCGCCGAACCCGAGCCTCTCGAGCGTGCCGCGCCTCCCGGCGCGCAAGCTGGCTCGACCTGCCTTGTCGAGCGTGAACAGGCCGCCCGAGAGTCGGAAGACGTCTCCGGGCCTGAGGGCGGAGCACTCGTCGCTGCCCGTCAGCGACAGCGTCGCGCAGGCGGTGGCGTCGGCGACGCGCGCCGTGGAGGTGGGGACGTCGACGGGGACGCCGGCCTCCATCTTGCGGAAGGAGGTGGTCTCGCCTGCTTGGTTTAGCGGAAGAGGTTGAAGTTGAGCGAAAAAGAGAGAGATGGAAGCTGAAGATCGGATGATTGCTAGTCTTTCTTTCTTCTCCTCTCTTCTCCCTTCCTCCTTCTCCTTCCTCACCGCGCTCCAGCACGATGAACTGGACGCTGACGGCCTGTAGCGATGGCCGAAGGTCGACGATGCGCGAGGGCCTGCCCGGGGCCGGAGCAGCCATCGTTGAAGAGAGAGAGAGAGAGGGGGAAAAAACGGAAAAAATATGAAGGAAAAACGCACAAGTTTTTTCCCCCTTCCTCTCCAATGAGAGAGCTTGGCGCTCTGCTCTCTTTCTCTTCTCTTTTTCTTTTTTTCTTTTCGCCAGCATGGTCGCCCAGGAGACGCTCGACCGCATCGTGCTCCAGTACCTGGAGAAGAGGAAGTGAGTAGTGGTAGTGGTGGTAGAGATGAGAGGGAAGGGAAAGATGAGGAAGTTCTCTTCGTCGTCAACGTCGATCTCGAGCGACTGATCTGAAGAAAGAAAAGCATCGGCTCTTCGCTTCATCTTTTCTTCGTCATCCACGCCGTTTCGCGCCTTTTCCTTCCTCGTAAGATAAAAAGACGTCATCAGCTAGACCCCAAGATTGAAAACAGATCAGAAAAAAGCACTCACAACCACGAAAAAACACTCTCATCAATCAACCAACCAATCAGACTCACCGCCGCCGTCGCCGCGTTCCGTGTCGCCGCGCCGGCCTCGTTCGCCGCCCAACGAGCGCCCTCCTCCTCGGCAGCTCCGACAGCCCTCCCCGGCGCCGCCTCCGTGCCCGTCCCTCCTCCCTTGCCGCCGACCACGGCTGCCGGGGGCGCGGCTTTGGCGGGCGACCTCCTCGAGTACCTCGACGCGGGGGGAGACCCGGCGCACCTCGCCGACGAGTTCGACGCCCTGGCTGCCTGGAGCGACCGCTCTCTCGACGCCTTCAGGCCGGAGCTGTCCCGGGTGCTTTATCCGGTCTTCGTGCATTCTTATTTAGATCTGGTGGCCAAGGGGCAGGCGAACGCGGCGGCGGGTTTGCTCTCGAGGCACAAGGCGCGGTTTGGAGGAGGAGACGGAGACGGAGAAGGTGAAGGAGGGACGACGAGGAACGAAGATGACGACGACGACGACGACGACGAAAGCGAAGGAATCGCCGCGGCCGCCCCCTCTGTCCGCTCCCGCGCTCGCAAGGCCGAGCTGGCCGCCCTCGCCTCCATCACCGCCCCGGAGCAGGTCGCCGCCGACCGCGCCGTGGCCGCGGCCCGCAACACCCGCTATCCTTTAACTTTATGCCAGGCTTCCTTCGACCTGCTCACGGGCTTCCTGCGGTCGCGGAGCGCTTCTCTGCTGCTGTGCCTCGTCAACGACAGGCTGGCGCTGAAGGTGCGCCCGGGGCAGCCGGCCTACGCCCGCGGGGTCGCCTCCGCTGCTCGCAGGCGGAAGAGGGCGCGGCTGCTGCAAGGAGGAGGAGCTGCTTTCGATGACGACGACGAAGACGAAGACGAAGAGAAAGAGCTCCCAGCCTTGCTCGCCGGCGCCGCTGCCGCGGGCGACGCGCGAGAGACCAACGCCACGCCCCTGCGACTGGGCCTCCTCCCGGACCCGGCGGAGGACCTGAGGGCCGACGAGCTGGCCCGCGTCGGCGACGCCATCCCCGAAACAGACGCCGAAGGGAAACCTTTAACTAAGAAAGCGAGGGCGGCGCTGATCCGAGCGGCGGAGCGCGAGAGGGCGAGGAGGGAGAAGGCGAAGGCGGCGCGTGTTCCCGCGGACATCCCCTTGCCCGACCCGGACCCTGCAGAGGTCCAGGCCGCCCTGGAGGACCTGCGGTGCCGCGTGCCCGTGGACTCGCGCAGGGCTTTTTTGCCCTCGGCCGCCTTTTTCACGTTCGCCAACACCAGCGCCAGTCTCGCTGCGGTCGACATGTCGAAGGACGGGGGCATCGTCGCCGGAGGATTCGTGGATGGATCGGTGAGGCTCTACGACACGAGGGAGATGACGACCGTAGAGAGGAGGAAAGGGGGGAAGAAAGGTGGAGGCGGTGGCGTCGTTGGCCGCGGAGGGAAACGGAGGAAGAAGAAGACGATGACGACGACGGAAGAAGAACGCGAGAAGGACGACGACGAAGGTGATTCCTCCGACGAAGACGACGACGAAGACGACGAATCCCGCGGCCCCGTCACCCTCCGGGGCCACCTGGGCGCCGTCTACAGCGTCTCCCTCGGCGGCGGCGGCGGCTCGGTGGGCACCGGAGAAGAAGGCGAAAAAACGCTCACGACCCGGGCCCGCCTCGTCTTCAGCGGCGGCGCCGACGGAACGGTCAGGGCCTGGTCCACCGAAGCCGCCGCCCCTCTCGCTGCCTATCGGGGCCACCTCTGGCCCGTCTGGTGCGTCGCCGCCTCCCCTCGGCCCCCTTACTTCGCCTCTGGAGGCGCGGACCGCGCGGCCAGGGTCTGGTCGACAGAGCGCGGCTCTCCGCTCCGGCTGCTCGCGGGCCACGGCGGCGACGTCACAGTGGTGAGCTGGCACCCCAACTGCCATTTCCTGGCCTCGGGCTCCGACGACGGCACGGTGCGCCTCTGGGACGTCCGCGACGGGTCGAGCGCCAGGGTTCTCGTAAATGGCCACGCGCCCGTCACGGCGCTGGCCTTCTCCAGCGACGGGAGGGAGCTCGCGGCAGGGGACGAGGACGGCGGCATCGGGGTGTGGGACCTGACGGCGGCGGCGAGGAGGGCGAAGCTCGGGGCGGGGCAGGCTCACTCGGGGGCCGTCTGGTCCCTCTCGTGGTCGTTTGGGACCGCGACTGCCCCCTCTTCTGGTGGAAGCGGGGGGGCAGGAGGAGGAGGAGGAGCTGGGGGGGGCAGCGTCCTGGCGAGTGGGGGCGCTGACGACGCGCTGAGGCTCTGGGACTGCTCTGGTTCGACGGCGGCGACGGCGGTTGCAGGAGGAGGTCGAAACGCCGCTTCCGGCGGCGCTCCTTCTTCTTCTTCCGCCGCCGTCCCTCGTCTGACCAAAATCGCGGATTTCGGCACCAAGGCGACCCCCGTGCTGTGCGTCAGGTTCACGCCCAGGAACCTGCTGCTCGGTGCCGGGGCCTTGACGCTCGGGAGGGGGTGAAAGAGAGGAAGAGAGGAAGAGAAGAGACCTTCTGATTTTCGTTCGCACTTGTCGTTCGCACTTTTTTTGAAGAACAAAAATCTCCTTTTTCCGTTCTCTCTCTCTTCTCTCTCCCCCTCGTCCGAAGCAAAAAATGGCCTCTCTCCCCCCCTCGGCGCCGCTCTGCGCCTGCGGGACGCTCGCCGTGTGGTTCCCCACGACGAATGCGGGGGCGAACGGGACAGGAGCGGCGGCAACGGCGGCAGCGGCAACAGCAACAACGCCCGCCGCCGCCTCGTCTCTCCTCGGCCCGGCCTTCCCGCCGCTCAAGGCCCCCTCCTCCTCCTCCTCCTCCTCCTCCTCCTCGGCAGCGGCGGGCCAGTGGCTCGTGGGGAAGTAGCCGGCGACTCTGACGATGAGCCTGGGCTCGGGCAAGGGCACGGGCGTGCTGGTTCAGGTGAAGAGAGAGAAAAGAGAAGAGAGAAAAGAGAAAGAGAGCGGCTGCTCCGTTCTCTCTCACCTTCTTTTTTCCCCCCACCCGCCTCGACTCTCTCTCTCTCTCTCTCTCTCTCTCTCTCTCTCTCTCTCTCTCTCTCTCTCTCTCTTTCTCTCTCTCTCTCTCCTCTCCTCTTCCGCTTCCGCTTCCGAGAACAGGTCCACGCAGGAGGCAGGAGGCTCGTGGCGCTCTCCGCTCCTTGGCCTGCGACCTGCGGGATGGTCGCCCCCTCGACGACGACGGGAGAGGAAGAAACCGAAGACGGAAACGGAGGAAACGAAAACGAGAACGGAAACGAAGACCCTAAGAACGAAAACAGCGACGGCGGTTGCTGGATTTTCGTCGCTGGCGTCAGGGAGCGGCCCCCGCCTCTTTATTCTTCCTCTTTAGCTCGCGAGAGTGTTCAGGGAGGCTTCTTGGGGCCTGCGGTGGGCGAGGGCAAGGTGCGCGGGGTCGATTTAGAAAAGGGAAGAAAAAGCTGTTTTTTCTTTCTTTCTTCTTTTTTTTGCTTAGCTAATTATCTTTCATGAACCCTATTTTTTTTTTTTTGAAAAAAATGAATAAAAACGATTTCCTCACCACCACCTCCACAGCTCCTCGCCAAGCTCGCCTTCCGCGTCGACGCGGCCTCTGACGGCCAGGGGATGGCTTGGATGCTGCGCGAGAGCTGCAGCAGTTCGGGAGGGAAGGAGGACGAGGAGGAGGAAGAGGAAGAGGCAAAGGAGAGGGGAAGGGAGACAGCTCAGGCGCCGCGTCTGACGCTGTCGTCGCCACTGCCGGCCGCCGCTTCCCTCCCTCCTCCTGCTCCAGATGCTGCTCCGATTCCTCACTTCTTGCCGCAGGGGACAATTGGCGAGCGCAAAAGAGCAGAAGGAGGAGAAAAAGAAGAAGAAGAAGCTCCGGAAGGAAACGACCTCGACCTCGACCTCGATGCCCTCGCCTCCCTCGGCGACGACGAGCAGCTCGCTTCGCTCCTGGAGGGGATGCTGCGGGAAGACGCGCTGTTCCGCAGGGTCTTCGAGCGCGTCGACGGGGCCGTGTCCGAGGCGCTGATGGCTTCGGCGGCGGTGGGGGTCAGGGGGGCGGAGTGAGGAGAAGGAAGAGGAGAGGAGAAGAGAAGAAGAGGTTGCAAACAAAAAAGAAGAAGAAAAGGCTAGACATTTCCCACTCAGCTCTTCTTTTTTTATCTCTCGCCCCCTTTGCTCTTTCTCTTCCCCCCTTTCTTTCTTTCCCCTCACGCGAAGGAGAAGCGCGACTATCTTTCTCGGCGGGCACCGTTTGCGAAACAGGGAAAAAAGCTCGCTCGTGCTCGAAAAGAAGGCTTTGAGGAGCTCGATTGGGAGGCACGTTTTCTTTGCTTCCTTGCTTGCTGCGTCACCTATTTCCAACTTTCTTCTCTCCCTCCGCTTTCCAGAAGAAAAAGATGGGATACCTCACCCCACGCGCCCTGCGCGGGCTCAAGCAGTACAAGTACAAGGCCGGGGGCTACACTTGGCTCGACGACGCGCACCAGCCATTCTGGAACGGTGAGATGGAGGATCGATGACGTTCTTTCTTTTTTTTCTTCGGCCGCCGTTGCCGGATTCGACGTCGACCTTCTTCAACCTCAACCTCTTCCTTTCTTTTCCCTCTCTCTCCCACCTCCCCCACCCTGCAACCAACCAATCAACTACCAGGAGTCGTCGCTCGCCTCCCCCACTGGCTCGCCCCCAACCTCATCACCCTCTTCGGCCTTGTCCTCTTGGTCCTGGCTTACTTAGGGACGGTCTTCCAGTGCCTCGACATGCGGGGCGACGGCGCGCCGCGGTGGGTCTTCGCCGGGATGGGCCTCGCCACGCTGGCCTATCTCCACTTAGACTGCCTGGACGGCAAGCAGGCGCGGAGGACGGCCTCTGCGTCCCCACTGGGGCAGCTCTTCGACCACGGCTGCGACGCGCTCTGTGTTCACCTTTTGCTCGTAGGAATCGCGCCGACGCTCGATGTCGGCTTTGTGCCTTGGAGTTATGGTGGCCAGCTCGCCGTCGCCGGTCCCTGGCTGGCTGCGCACTGGGAGGAGTATCACTGCGGGGAGATGCTCTACGGCAACGGCTTCTGGGGGGTGACGGAGGCGAACTACACTCTGGTTGCCCTCCACTTTGTCTCGGCGATCTTCGGTCCGTCGATGTGGTCTCGAAACGTTGTCGACGTCGCTCCGAGTTCCTTGGTCAAAGCAACGGAAAAGGTGCTCGCTCTGCTGCTCAGGCCGTACGCGTTCTTCGCAAGCAAGAGAGGAGCAGGAGCCGGCGCTGCTGTCGCGGGGAAGGCAAGCTTGCTGCTCAAGCCTCTGACTCTCGCCCTCGCTCGCTTGGGAGTCTCGATCTCGACCTCAACCCAGACCTCGTCCCTCGCCCTGGCTTCTTCCATCCTCTCCTCGCTCCGCATCAACGACCTGCTCCTGGCCTGCATCGGCGGCTGCGGCGTGCTGCAGATCACTACGCAGCTGTGGCGCGTGTACGCGCTGGGTTCCGGGAAGCGCCTCCCGAGGAACGAGAGGGGGAACAAAGAATTGGGGCTGCGGGCTGCGACCAAGCACCTGGTGCAGCTCGCGCTGGTGGTGCTGGTCGGGGTCGTGTCGATGGGTGAGAAGAGGGATTGAGCGTTCTTTTTCGGTGTTTTTTCGAAGGAGCGGAAGAAGAAAAAGAAAGAAAGAGAGGAAAAAAACTCACTCACTCAAAAAAAAAATCAAATTGTTTTTTCAACAGGCGAACCCCTCCGTGCCCCCGCCCGCTCCGCGCTCCACTCCCGCGCCGCCTTCGCCGCCTTCGGCCTGACCTACGCCCTCGAAGCAACAAAACTGATCATGGACCACATGAGCAAGGAGCCCTTCGAGGTCGTGTGGTGGCCCCTCGCGTTGCTGACCGCGGGAGGGGCGCACTCTGCCCTGAGCCGGGCTCGCGCGGCGAGCAGCAACGGCAAAACTTCTCCTCTCTTCGGGGTCTCTCCCGACGCCGTCGTCGCGGTCAACCTCTTGGTAATCTCGGTCGGCTACCTCCACTACGTCACTTGCGTCATCCGCGAGACGTGTGCGTTCCTCGGGATCCGCTGCCTGACGATCGACGTCGAGAGGGCTCGGAAGGCCAAGGAGGAGGCCGCGGCGGCGGAAGGGAGGACGAAGACGACGACGGCGACGACGACGACGAGCAACGGCGGCACTGCGACGAAGAGAGCCTCCGCTGCTGCCAACGGAGGGGCAAAGGCCTCCGCGACTTCTTCTTCCGCCTCGCCTCCGCAGAGGAGGAGGAGCAGCTCGAGGTCGCGCAAATGAGAGAAGAAGAAGAAGAAGAAAGAGAGAGAAAGAAAAGAACTTGTAGAGAGAGAAAGGAGATAAAATTCTTTCGAGAAAAGAAGCGAAAAACCGCCGCCGTTACCATCACTTTGCTTCCCCAATCAACAAAAAACCTTTTCTTCGGCGCTCGCGCCCCCTCGCCAAGTCTTGGTTTGAACCAGCTCCGTCTCCCAGCACGGAGGCCTTAGATTTCTATCTCTGGGGGCAAGCCGGCCTGGATGTGCCAGAGCGTAGTGAACCGCAGGGGCCGCGCCTCGGCATCAGCCTTCATTGATGTCGCCGCGCAGCAGCAGCCGATGAAGAAAAACGTCGCGACGACGACCGTTGAGGAAGAGACGACCACGACAACGATGAAGAAGAACAACCCCTTTGCTTCTTCTTCTTCTTCTTCTTCTTCTTCCTCTTCCTCCTCCTCCTTCCAGCGCCAGCCCACCTCGACGCCGCCCTTCACCATCGGCACCCTGCGCAAGGCGATTCCGCCGCACTGCTTCGAGCGGTCCCTGTTGCGTTCGTCGCTGTCCCTGGCGCTCGACCTCGCCCTCGCGGCCGCGCTCGCGGTCGCCGCCGTGGCCGGAATCCCCCGACTCTTTCCTTACTCTTCTTCTTCGCCTCTTGTTTCCCTCCTCCGCGGCCTCGCCTGGCTCGCCTATTGGTGGTTCCAGGGGGCCATCTGCACGGGCATCTGGGTCCAGGCCCACGAGTGCGGGCACCAGGCGTTCTCGGAGTCGCGGGGGGTCAACGACGCTGTCGGTCTCGTGCTGCACTCGCTGCTGCTGGTGCGCTTTTTTTTTTCCAGTTTTTTTTTCTTTTTTGATTACTCTTCTTCTCATTTTTTTCTGTTTGTCTCCGCGCTCTCCCTTTCCGCTTTCTCTTTTTCGATTACTTCGAATCAACTTCAGGTCCCCTATTTCTCCTGGAAGCATTCGCACCGGAGGCACCATTCGAACACGGGCTCGGTCGACCGAGACGAGGTTTTCGTCCCTCCCGTCCGGAGAAATAGCAGCAGCAGCAAGAACAGCAGCAGCAGCAACAGCTTCGGTGGCAAACAACAACAACAGCAACACGTCGATAACGGCAGCTCGCTGTCCCACATCTTCGGCGAGCATTTCTTAGCCTCGGCCCCGGGGCGCCTCGCCTCGATCCTGTTCGCCCTGACCCTGGGATGGCCCTCCTACCTGCTTTTCAACGTCTCCGGCCGGCCCACGTACCCAAAGGGAAGCTGGACCAACCATTTCTCTCCTTCTTCGCCGATCTTCGCCTCGTCAAAGAGGGAGAGGGTCGAGGTCGCTATCTCCGACGCGGCGCTGGCCATCGTCGCCGCGGGGCTGTTTGCGCTCGGCAGGACTTTCGGCTTCGGGACGCTCTTCTTCCTCTACTTCGCGCCGCTCCTCGTCGTCAACGCGTGGCTCGTCACGATCACGCTGCTGCAGCACACGCACCCAGCGCTGCCGCACTATTACAGCGAGTCGTGGGACTGGCTTCGAGGTAAGAAGAAGAGAAAAGGAAGGAAGAGAGAGAAAGGGAAGGAAAGAGGCTCACTTTTTTCTTTCTTAACTTTTTTTCAAAATCCACTAGGCGCCCTCTCCACCGTCGACCGCGACTTCGGCCCCTTCCTCAACACGCTCCACCACCACATCGCCGACACGCACGTCCTCCACCACCTGTTTTCGCAAATTCCCCACTACCGTGCGCGGGAGGCGACCGATGCCATCAAGCCGATCCTCGGTCCCTATTACGCGAAAGACTCCGGAAATGGCAGCGATGGCCGCCGCAGGAGGGGCGTGCTGCGCTCGGTGTGGGAGGACTTCAGGGAGTGCGCCGTGGTGCGCGCGGACGCCGAGGAGGAGGAGAGGGAAGGGAGGGGGGCGCCGCTGTGGTTCCGGAGGCTGGTGGAGTAGAGAGAGAAAGATAGTTTTTTTGAGTTTTTTCTTCCATTGTTGTTGTTCTTCTTCTTCCTTCCCCCCACCTCCTCCCACCCACGCCACCCCACACACACACTCCCAACGCACCATAGAACCAATTCTTTAAATCGTCATTAGGACCACACTTGTTTTTTTTAGTAGGACCAATTCATTCCCCGTTAGAAACAAAAAAACAATCTTTCTTTGTTAATTTTTCCAAATAAAGCAAAAAGAGAGAGAGAGAGAGCGACTTTACGGTTTCTTCTGTTCAAGGGGGGAGATCTTTTTACAAGAGCTAAAAACAAGCGGGGGAAATTCAAAAAAAGAAAAACAAAAGAGGTCCAACTCAACACTCGATTTTGACCGCGGCAACAGCGAGCCCTTTCTTTGCTCCTCCTTCCTTCGTCGCCGTCGCCGTCGTCACCGTCACCGAAATCTCTTTCTTCTCCTTCCTCTTGCTCAAGTGGAAAGCGTCGAGCTCCCTCGCCAGGGCCGCGGCCTCCTCCATCGCCGTGGCCCTCACTTCCGGGAGAGCGCTCTTGCGGCGCCGGGCCTTGGAGGTGCCCGCCTCCTCCTCGGCGGCGGAGACGAGCTGCTCTCCCTGTGACACGACCGCGGTCGCCGCGGCGAGGGCATCGTTCTCTTCGTCGGCGTTTTCGTTTTCGCCGTTGGCAGCAGCTTTTGCTTTCGCCGCTTCCAGCGCCAAGACATCGGGGACCGGCAGCGGTAGGTCCCTCTCCTCGACGGGGATGCCGTTCAGGTGCCTCCACGCGGCGTGATCGACGTTCCTGATCGTCCTCAGGGCCTTCCAGACGCAGATTCCTAAATTTTTTGATAAGAGGTTTTTTAGTTGTTGAAAAGGTGAGTTTTTTTTTCCGCGCCGAAAAACTTTTCAACCTCGACCTCCTCGAAAAAAAAGCAACAAAAAAACTCGTCTCACCTGCTTTCACCCCGGAACCCACGCCCAGCTGCAGCACCCGCTCCCCCTTCTTTACCCCAGGACCGACGGCTTCCAAATTGGCCAAGACATACCAAGTGGATGCGGAGGAAAGGTTGCCGTAATCCCTGAGCGCCGCAAACGACGGCATGGCTTTCGTGACGGGAAGGCGCATCCCCTTCATGAACGCGACCAGCATCGAGTGGACGCCCGGGTGCAGGGCAAAGTGGTCGCAGCAGGAGGCGAAGGAGAAGTCCTGAGGAGGAGGAGAGGTGGAAGATTTGCTACTGCTGCTCCGGCGACGACGCCGGAGAGGAGCAGGAGGCAACCCCTTCTCCTTCCTCTCCTCGTCTTCCTCCCGCTCCCTCTTCCGCCTCTCCTCCTCGCGCATCCGAATCAAAGCCTGGAATAGCTGCTTCGGGGACATCAGCTTGGGGGCCACGGCGCGTAGGACGTTGTCGATGGCTTTGGACGCGACGCGAGGGATCGACGCAGAAAAGTATACCGCCCTCCTCTCCGGCTGCTGCTCGTCGAGGTCGCCGCCCTCCTTTCTAGATTGCGAGTCGCCGCGCATGCCCATGGAGGCATAGGCCGCGTTGTCGGCGCCGTGGTGCGTCTTCACGAAGTGCTGGAGCTGGTACTTTGCCCGGATCCGTCTTCTCGAAGAAGAAGAAAAAGAGGAAGAAGTTATGCTCCCCTTGTCACCTCTTCCACCACCACCGTTACCGAGGACGAAGGAGCTCTTGGTGCTCAGCCACACCGCAGCTGCCCCCTGCCTCAGCAGGCCCGTCGAGGCCAGCATCATCGGGTCCTTGCCCAGGTAGAAGCCCGCAGTGATACATTCTCCGGTGACGAAAACCGCGTTGACGTTTTTGCCTCTTCTCGATTTCTCGTGCCCCCGCATCAGGTCTCTGAGGGCTCCGACGCCCAAGACGCCGAAGGAGCACCCCATCCCCGCGACGCTCAGCGTCGAGACCTCGGCCCTCATCCCGAACTCGTTGACGAGCATGGATGACAGCGAAGGGGTCGCGGCGAAGATCGACGAGTTGGTGACGAGGAGGTCGACGTCCTCCGGTCGCAAACCCGATTGATCGAATAAAAGTCTGAGGGCCCCGCCGAAGCTGGTCCTCATTTCCTTCAAACAAGCTTCGTAGCTGTCGTCCGGGGCCGTCTTCCAAGGTAAGGGCCCCAGCTCGGTGAACCCGGGGAAGCCGAAGGCCGAGAGGGAGCCCGAGGCCTTGTGCGCGGCGCGGAGGTGGGCGAGGCAGGTCGGGTCGCCGAGCTGATGTTTTTTTGTTCGATTTTTGAAAAGTTTTGAGTGAGAGAGAGGAGGTTGAAGCAGCGGCGAACGAACTCTCGATTGCCGCCGAAAAAGAACTAGAAAACTCACCGCCGGGTGTTTCTTCAGCACCTCCTCGCTCGAGCCTGCGTCGAACTCTCCTCCCCAGGGAAGGCGCTGGATCGGCGCGGCGTGCTCTTGCGGCGGCCTCCAGCAGGCTGAGTCGCACAGGAAGACCATTTCTGCAAGAGGAGGGAGGAAGGCAGGGGAACAACTTGTTTCGTTTTTTTTTCGAACGAAAGTGATTCAGATCGATCAGTGACCATCAAACACTCTCTTGCTTTCTTTCCTGTCCCGCTTTCAATTCCGCGCTCCTCTTCGCTTCTCTAGGCGAATCCAAGCGGGAGTGGGCGATAAAAATCATGCTCTTAGCTCTGAATGCGAGGGCTCCTGCCAGGACGGGCAGGGCCGTCGCCGTCGCGGCGGTCGCGAGGAGCCCGCGACGAGCAATGACTTCGCCTTTGTCGTCGTCGTCGTCGACGTCGTCGTCGTTGTCGTCGTCGTCGTCGTCGTCGTCGTCGTCGTCGTCGTCATCATCGAAACGGTGCGTCGTTGATGGAGTATCAAGGCCGCGGCTTTCCCGCTCTTTATTGCCGATTAACGGTTAAGCACTTTCAAACAGCACCTCAGGCGATGCCTCATTGCAGCAAAGTCGCGCAGAGTCGGATCAATGGGATGCGATCTTTTTCTCATTTTTTTCCCTTCTCTCGATGCCCTCTTCTTCTTCCCGCCAACTTTCAAAAAAAAAACCCCCAACCTCAACCCAACAGCAGGGACTCCGCCACGCTCCACCTCCTCCCGCACGCCACCCCTGCCAACGGCGCAGCAGCAGCAGCAGCAGCAAACGCCAGCGTCAAAGCCGCTCCCGCATCCGCCGTCGTCGCCACTGGAACCGCCAGCGTCTTCCTGAGGCCCGCCCCGGCTGCCGTGCTCTCCCGCGCGCCCGCCGCTGCTGCCGCCGTTGTCGTCGCCGAAGAAAAGGTCGCCGTTGCCACCGCCGAAACCGAAAAATCCCCGACCTTCTCCCCCGACCCCGACACCTCCCGCGACGGCTGGCACGCCGACGGCTCCTTCCGCGTCGCCATGAGCCCGCGCCCGCACGAGATCGACGAGTTCGGAGTGGTGAACAACACCTACTACAACACGTTTATGTGAGAGAGGTCGGAGGGAGAGAGAGGAAGAGAGAGAAGGAAGCAGAAGAGAGAAGAGAGAAAAGAGAAAGGAAAGAAAAGAGAAAGGAGAGAAAAGAGAAGAGAGCAGTTTTTTTTTGTTTCTCACTTTTCTTTCTCCTTTCTTTTTCCCACTCCCCGCACCACTTCTTCAAACTCCCCAGGTACGCGGCCCGCTACCGGTACATGGCCGAGCTGGGAGTCCCGATCAATGCCTGGCAGGCCCGCGGAGTCAACTCGGTGTCGGTGAAAGTCTGCACGACCTTCAGGAACCCCCTGAGGCTCTCGGACCGCTTTTACGCCACGAGCGCCGTGAGGGGGGTGTCGAGGTCCCAGGTGGTGCTGCAGGAGAGCGTGAGGAGGCAGGAGGACGACGCGCTGGTGGCGGTGAGTGGCGGTGGAGGTTTGGAGCAGGAAGGAAGAGAGAAAGGGAGAGAGAGAAGTCAAAGAAAAAAACCCGAAAAACGAAAAAGAACTCACCCCCCCAACTCCTTCTCTTCTTTCCCCTCCTCTCTCCTCTCTCCAATCTCCCTCTCTCCCTCTTCCCCTCGAAACAGACCTCCGAGGTCACTTGCGCGACCGTCGACAACAACTTCAGGCCCTGCCGGATCCCGGAGCAGGTCCGGCCTGACCTGGAGAGGGGCGCGGCTTGGTTCGCGGCGGGGAGCGGCAGCGGAAAGATTTGAACAGAAAAATCGACCTCTTCTTCCTTTCTTTCTTTTCTTCTTTTCTTTCCCTTTCTTTTTGTCCTCCCCCTTATTTTGTCCCATCACTGTTTTTTAGGAACGCACTCCATCAACGACACGCCCCATCAAATCAATAGAAACTTTGTACAGAAATTTCTCACTTTCCATTTTTACAGCGAGTAGTAGCGGCAGCAACCTTTTTTCCCTTCATTTCAAATTTCTTTGTCAAAAAACTTTTCGAAAACATTTTCTTCAAATTAGCAAAAAAACTGAGACTCTCAAGACTCGTCTGCGAGGGCCAGGGAGCTGAGGGCTTGTTCGAGGGCGGAACTGGAGCTACTGGCTTCGTCACTGGCGGCGGCGGAAAGAGCTTGCTCTCGCTCCTCTTCGGTCTCTTCTCCTCCTTCTTCGTCTTCGTTTCCCTCGAGCGGGAAGGGAGGGGGCCGAGAGAGCCTCGCGAGCAGCGCAGGCAAGCTTTGGGTCTCGTCGTCGTTCTCCGTCCCTCCCTCTCTGTGGGCCAGAGGCGGCGTCTCCAGGTCCTCTGCGGCGGTGGCGTTGGAGGAAGAAGTAGTAGGAGGAGCGGAAGAAGGCTGCAGAGGTGTCGTTATCGTCGTCGTCGTTATGCGAGAGTTCGCCGAAACGGCGAGCGAAACTGCCGTCGATTCGAAATTGGAAATTGCCGGGCTCTGAGCGCATTTCTCTCCCCGGAGACGGACCGAACAGTCAATAGGAGAGCTCACGAGGGCAAGCGAGGCGCAGGAGACGCTGGGAGCCATCGGTGCGTGGGAGAGCGCGCGCGAGAGCGATCGGAGGAGTTTTCCTTTCTTCGACGTTTTTTTTCGCGCTCGACGATTTTTTTCTTTCTTTTTTGATTTCGCGCCCAGGCTCGCTCTCGAATTTCATTTCACTTTTTTTTCGGTTTCATCTCAGACTTTCAAGCAAAGAAAACGAGAATGCTCCTCCCTCTCCCTACGCTCTCTGCCTCCTCTCCTCGCGGCCCGTGCAACCTGGCGTAGAGCACCAGCTTCGAGAGAGCCAGCGCTCCCAGAAGAGAGAGCGAGGAAGCGAGCGAGCGAGCGAGAGAAAGAAAGCCTTTTTTTTGCTCGACTCAATTCTCCTTCTTCTCAACTCTCTCTCCCACCCTCCGCGACTCTCCACGCAACCATCCTTCTGCCTTGCTCCAAATGTCGTCTCTGCACGACTCGCTCGAGTCCTCGGAGCCGCAGCCGCAACGGCAGACCCAACGAGAGGAGGACGGAGGAGCCGGATGCCGGATTGGGGAGCCTGACGCGTCGACGACGGCGACCGTCGTCGATGGCCGACGCCGCAGCATGCGGAATCTTCTCCAGCTCACTTCGGCCGCTTCCTCTCCTCCTCCCGACCTGCTGATCCTCTCCCCGCACGTCTCGCCCTCGCCGCCGTCGCAGCAGGACGGCGGCAGCGGCGTGCCCCCTCTGTCCGCGGCTGCGTGCATCGAGGCGCTGCTGAGCGGTGAGATTGGATTTGAGAGCTCTCTTTTTTCAAGTCATCGTCGAGAGAGAGAGAAACCTCGTTCTCACCTCTTCCTCTTTTTCTCTCTCTCTTGAAATCAAAAACCAAATCAAAACGCAGCAGGCCCGCTGCACGCGGCGACGGAAGAGCAGCAGCAGGCACCAGGCGCTGAAGAAGAAAAAGAAGCAACGGAAGCAGCGGCCGAGGCAGATCCTCCGCAGCAGCAGCAGCCTCCGCCGCCGCCGCCACCTCGCTTGCAACCGCCGCCTTCAGCCTCCGCTCCCCTCCCTCCTCCACCTCCTCCCGCTCCTCCCGCCCGCCGCCGCGCCGTGGGCGTCTTCGCCCGCTCGACCGCAGAGGGCGAAGGGGATGACGCGGACGCAGTGGCGGAGCTCGTGCTGCTGGAGCAGGCGCTCCGAGGAGGGAACGGAGGAGGAGAAAGAGGAGCGGCAGCGACCTCTTCTGTCGCCGCCGTCGCCGCTCCTGCCGCGCCTCCACCTCCACCTCCTCCTCCTCCGCCGCCGCGCTTCCCCAAGCAGCAGCAGCACCACCAGCAGCCGCAGCAGTTCGACTACTGCACTAGCCAGGACCCCTCGCAGTCGCAGCCGTCGCAGCCGCAGAGGCAGCAGCAGCAACCTCAGCAGCAGCGAGGAAGAGAAGCGGCAGCAGCAGCAGCAGCAGCCGTTGCCGCGCCTCCCTCGGTGAAGTTCGGGGGCGCCTGGGGAGCAGCCGGCGACAAGAGGCCTTTGCCGCCTCCTGCTCCTCCTCGTGCCCTGCCGCGCCCCCCCGTGCAGCTGGCGAGGCACCTCCAGGAGCAGCAGCAGCAGGAAAGGGGTGCGGCCGCGACGAAGACGACGACGAGAGAAGAGCCCTCGGATTTCGCTCCTCCTTCTCCTCCTCCTCCTGCAGCTGCTGCTGCCGGAATCTTCTCTTTCGCCTCGGGAAAGGGAGGCCCCGTGGCGGTCTCTGCCGCGGCGGCGGCGAGGGCCAGGGCCCTGTTCGGGGACGACGGGATGGGGCTGTTTAGCGGCGAAGAAGAAGAAGGCGCGGAGGAAGGAGAAGGAGAAGACGAAGACGCGCAAGCTACCGCTGCCGCTGCCGCTCCTCTTGTTCCTCCTCCTGGGATCTTTTCGTTCGCTTCGGGCAAGGGCGTCTCAGTCTCTGCCGCGGCCTCCGCTCGCGCGATGGCTCTCTTGGGCAGCGACGGGCTGTTTGGAAGAGAGGAGATGGAAGCGGAAGAGCAGCAACAAGAGCAGCAGCAAGAAGAAGAAGAGGCTGCCGCTGTCGCTCCTCCTCCTCCACCTCCTCTCGCTCCCGCAGGCGGCAACCCCTTCTCCTTCGCCTCCGGCAAGGGCGTCGCCGTCTCCGCGGCGGCCTCGGCGCGCGCGATGGCGCTCTTGGGCTCTGACGGCCTCTTTGGAGGCGGCGGCGACGAGGGAGAAGCGGAAGAAGCGGAAGTGGAAGAGCGACAGCAACAGCAACAGCAAGAGCAAGAGCAGCAGCAAGAAGAAGAAGCTCCTCCTCCTTTTTCCCCTCCTCCTCCTGCCGCCGCCGGCCGCTTCTCTCTGGCTTCGGGCAAGGGCGTCCAGATCTCTGCCGCGGCCTCGGAGAGGGCGCGAGCCCTCCTGGGCGACGAAGGGCTGCTGGGAGGGAGCGGCGGCGAGCAAGAAGAGTAGCAAGAGGAAGGAGAAGAAGCTCCCCCGGCAGCGGCGGCAGTGGGGGCAGTGGCTGCTGAGAGCGCCGGGACGCGGAGCGGCAGGGAGCAGCAGCAGGACGCTCCTCCGGCCGAACCCGAAGCCGCCGCCGCCGTCGCCCCCTCTCCTGCAGCTGCAGCGATCGTCGTCGATAGGGCTCCCCTGGGAGACGCCACGAGTCTCCACAACAACAAAGCAGGAGGAGGCGGCAACGGAGCCGAAACCTCTCTCCTCGCCGCTTCCCGCCGCGGCGTCGTCAGGCCGAGGGCGCCTCAAGAGCAGCACGAAGGAGAAGCCGCTGCTGCTCCTGCTGCTGCTGCTGCTGCTGTTTTCCCCTCTGCCGCTCTCCCCTCCGAGAACGACGAGAACGAGAACGAAGAAGAGCAGCAGCCGAGGCAGCAGAAGCGGGCGAGGGGCGGATTGAGCGAAACCGCCCTTCCCCCTCCTCTCCCTCCGTCCTCTTCCTCCGGCCGAAAGCGAGCACCGCTCCACCCGGTCTCCGGCGGCACGCTCGCCGCCGCGCTCGCCGCCGCCGCGCGCGCCGCGGACCCGCTGAACCCCCCTCGCACGCCCTGCCTGCCCACGGGGTACGTCTCCCCTCGGGTCGCGGCGATCGACTCGCTGAGCGCGGCGGACTTTCTGGTGCCGGAGGTCGAGGAAGAGGTCGAAGAAGGAGGAGGAGCGGCGACGGCGACGGCGACGGCGACGACGACGACGACGGCGACGGCGACGATGACGACGACGACGACGAAAGCAACAACAAAACCTCGCCGCCGCCTCCTCTCCGCCCTCGACTTCCGCTCCCTGCTCCTCTCACGCGGGGCCGACCCGAAGCTCTGCTCCCTCGAATGGACACGCAACCACCTCCGCTGGGTGGTGTGGAAGCTTGCCGCTTTAGAGAAAGCCTGGCCCTCTTCTTTAGGTGGAGCGGCGCTCGTCGCTCCAGTGGTGCTCGACTCGCTGCTATACCGCTACGAGAGGGAGCACGGGCGAGGGGAGAGGTCTCACCTGGCCAGGGTGCTCGAAGGGGACGCTTCTGCCGGGTCACCGGCGGTGTTTAGGGTCGCGAGGGTGATTCGGAACGGCGGAGGAGGTTTTGGAGGAGGTCTTGGAGGAGGTCTTGGAGGAGGTCTTGGAGGAGGTCTTGGAGGAGGTTTTGGAGGAGGTTTTGGAGGAGCGGGGAACGGAAACAACGCGGCAGCGACGACGACGACGACCGCTCTGCCCCTCTTCCCCTCCGACTCCTTCTCGCTCGAGCTCACCGACGGCTGGTACTCCGTCAAGGCCCTCTGCGACCCCCCGCTCTGCGCTCTCCTGTCTGAATCTTTCGGTTCTTCCTCGAGCTCCTCCTTCGCGGGGCCTGCCCAGGGAGACAAGGTGCGCGTCGTCGGAGCAAGGCTGCTATCACCGCCGACGGACGCGCTCTCGGCCGCCTTTTCTTCCTCGCTCGCCGTCTGCTTCAACGGGATCCACCGCGTCGTCGTCGCCGCTTCGAGCTCTTCCAACTCTCTCATCCCCCTCAAGCTGGGCCGCGCCCCTCCGTCGCAGCAGGGACCCCTCTTCTGTCCGCTGACGGCGGCGGCAGAGGACGGGGGCCCCATCGCGAAGACCGCCGTCGTCGTTCGTCGAGTCTTCCCCGAGATCGTCTGGCAGGGGCTCCCCGACGGCAGCCGCAAGGTCGCCAGCCCCGGGGCAGCGAGGGCGCAGGCTCTGGCGGCGGAGGCCGCCTTGGAGGCCGCCGGGCCCAAGGTCGCTGCCGTGCTCGCCAGGGAGGAGAGAGAGCACTGCGAGAGGCTCTTGAGGCTTGCGAGCGAGGTCGGCGGAGGCGGAGGCGGAGGCGGAGCCACCGCCGGGGAGGCAGCCTACGCCAGGGCCTTTCGTGGAGGAGACGACGAGGGAGGCGAATGCTGCTGTGGCGGGATCGACGCCTCCTCGAGGAGGACCAACCGGGCCTTGGATGCTCACTGCTCCCAGCGGGAGACGCTCCGCGCGGCGAGGGCCCTCGAGCTCCAGCAGCAAGTCTTGAATGCCGCCGGAGTGCCTTTGCCGGTCAAGTCGAGGAGGGTGTGGAGGGCGCTGGTGTCTGCGGCCGTGCCCGCCGAGGAGGCGGAGAGGGCCGAGAGGAGGAAGGAGAGGAGGAGGAGGTGGTTGAGGAGGCAAGAAGAAGGCGACGACGAGGAAGACAAATACGACGAGGAAGACGGATCTTCTTCTCCTTCTCTTCCCTCCCCTCTCGAGCAAGAGTGGCTCCTCCAGCTCTGGGAACCACCCGGAGAGGACTCCGGCGCTCCTCCGCTTCCGAGGGAGTCCCAGGTCGTCTGGCTGACGTCTCTGACCCCGAGGGCGAGGTGGCGCAACGACCCGCTGTCGCTGTCGAGGCCGCAGCTCTCCGGCGGCAGGGGCACCGCCTGGGGCGTCTTGAAAAGTTCTTCTCTGGTCTTCGAGTGCCCCGCTCGGCGCCGCGTCGATCTCTCGGCGCTGTCCTCTCTGTCCCGTGGGGACGACTTCGATTTCCAAGGGACGCTGGTGGCGGCGGGGCCAGTGAGGTGCGAAGGGGTCGTCGTGGCCTCTGCGCTCGCCCCTGTCGCCGCCGCTCCCGCCACGCCCCTCTCCGACAACCTCGACAACGGCAACAACGCTTCTTCCTCCTCGGCTTCCTCGCTGCGCCCCCCCGACGCGGAGCAGTGGCTCTTCCTCGCCGACGACGCCGCGCTGTCGCTGCTGGACTCTGGCGTTCCGGCAGAAGAGGTGTGGCTGCTCGCCGTGCGCGTCTCGGGGCCCCTGGCGGCGGCGCCGTTCCTGTTCCCTCCTCCTCCTCAGGCGACGACGAAAGGCAACAGCTCTTCGACTCTTTCTTCTTCTCCCGCGTCGCTCGCCGGCCTCTCTGTCAGGATCCGAGACGCGAGGCTCGCGCTGGCACCCGACGACCGGGAGCGGCTCTGGAGGGCCGAGGCGAGGGACACGGCGGTGGTGGCGCTCGTCGGAAGAGGAGGTGGAAACGGAGGGAGGAAAGGCGGCGGACGCGAAATGAGCGGGAGCGGCGCGCGGGCTGTCGAAGCCTTTGGCTCCCGCATCGCGGCGCTCCTGGGCTCCTAAATTCTTTTTTTCTTTTCTTTGTTTTCTTTTTGCTCGCGCTTCTATAAACGTTCTTCTGCCTGCTGCTCTGTCTGTGTGAAATCGCAATTCTGTGTTCCGTTTTTTTTTTTACAGAGGTTTGCTCGTTTCGCTCGTTTTTCCCCTTCTTTCGTTCTTCTTCAATCTCGCTCCTTCTCTTCCATCATCATCAACCTCTCCGCCCGCTTCGACGCCAGCAGCTGGTCGTCGCGGAGCACTCCGGCGTGCAGGGCCTCCCTCTCGGCGACCTGGGACGCGTGGACGTACGCGATCCCGGCAGCGGTGATTGCCGAGACCGCCGCGAGCGTGAGCCAGGCGCGGCGCATCGATTTTTTTTTTTTTGAAAAAAAATCGAAAGAGTTTTGTGAGATCGAGGAGGAGCTAGCCAATTTCACTTATTTTGCCTTTCTCCTTTCCGAAGCGCCATAGCGAGTCGCTGGAGCCGCATTGCGATCCTGTAGATCGCCCCTGAAGATGGCCACGACGATGCTCTCGCCCCTGCTGCGGCGGCGGAGGCCTCGAGACTTGCAAAGGGCGCTCGGAGGACTCGTCTCGAATCCAACGTCGTCGTCGACGAATTCTTCATCATCGACCTCGACCTCAACCTCAATCTTCTCCACGACGACCGCTTCCTCTCCTGCTCAACACGACGACCTCCTCTCCTCGCTCATCGACCACGAGAGGACGGGGGTGCCCGCCGGGGCGGGAGTCGCTGGAGCGCAGGGCTTCGACCTGGTGAGGAGGAGGAGGAGGGAGGAGTGCTTTCTTCTTTTTTTCCGTTTCTTCCTTCTCGACGACCCTCCCTTGACGACCTCACCTCTCTCTCTCTCTCTCTCTCTCTCTCTCTCTCTCTCTCTCTCCCTCTCTCTCTCTCTCTCTCTTC
>Ga0114918_10000176_pt1 | contig 51570 bp, 44 predicted proteins | sample LantaG_FD_87015 | JGI IMG/M metagenome (GOLD analysis project Ga0114918, IMG submission 87015) | Deep subsurface microbial communities from Baltic Sea to uncover new lineages of life (NeLLi) - Landsort_02402 metaG | ecosystem: Environmental > Aquatic > Marine > Oceanic > Sediment | place... | reverse complement strand
TTGAAGGGGAATCGCTCCCTTATGTTTGAGCCCGAAGGGCGAGTTAGTTAGCGCCCGTAAGCAAGCCAAAAGGATGTATCAAAGAGCGATATAGGCAAGCGAGAGATCCCCTCATCCCGAAAGTATTTTCATCTTTGGTTGTGCCTGCTGTGCGGGCATGACTGTTTATATGAAAATAGGGAGCGCCCGTAAGCGAGCCTTAGGTGTATCAAAAAACGTTTTCGGGCAAGCAAAAGGATTCGGGCAAATACCCTGCTGACATGTGATCATCGTATACAAGAAAATCGGCTGGAGCTTAGGATAATAAAGTAGTATATTAGTTGGAATAAGAAGGTGTTGTATATGAAACGGAAGACCATTTTAAGGCCTTTATATATTGAAGGAGTAGGGCTACATAAGGGGGAGTATGTAGGGTTAAATATCAGACCATCTTCAGGAGGAGGGATTGTATTCGTTCGGGATGATACAAAGATTCCTGCAAGGCCGGAGAATGTGGTTGATACCAGATTAAATACGACTATTGGTAAGGACGATGTATGTATATCCACGGTTGAGCACCTTATGTCTGCGTTATATGGGCTTGGCATTACGGATTGTGAAATAGAGATTAAAGGAGAAGAACTCCCCTCAATGGACGGTTCGGCTCTGCCTTTTGTGAGACAGCTTGATAAGGCAGGGATTAAAGAGCTTGATCAGGACATCTTTCCTATAGAGATAAAGTCTCCAATAGTTGTAGGGGATAATAATTCCAGGGTGGAAGTATACCCGGGTGCGTTTAGCCTTAGCTACAGGATTGAGTTTGAAGATCCCGCAATCGGGAGGCAGGAGTATATGTTTAAAGGCAATAATTATGTAGATGAGATTGCGCCTGCAAGGACATTTGGGAGGTTGTGTGATATAGAACAGATGGCAAAGATGGGTCTTGCTATAGGTGGCGGGCTTCATAATGCAGTTCTGGTAGACAGGGAGAACATAATCAATCCGGAGGGGCTTCGTTTCAAAGATGAATTTGTACGGCACAAGGTATTGGACATCCTGGGAGATCTATGGCTTTTAGGTTCCCCTGTAATGGGAGAGATAAAGGCAAATAAGGCCAATCATAGATTGCATATAGAACTTATATCGAAGATTAGAGAGATCTACTGTAGAATATAGGGATAATAAAGGTAAAGGTATGTCCAAAAGAAACAGAGAGATGTTGATAGTATTTATTCTCATCGGTGTGATAATCCTCCTTACTGTAGCAGAGACAAGAATAGGGAATATAGATGTAGGCATGTTTCCGTCCAATAGTATTCTTGTATTTGCCCTTATTAACCTTAATGTGGTTTTACTGATCCTGGTTATCTTTCTGGTAACCCGGAATATTGTAAGGCTTTTGCTGGAACGCAAAAAAGGAATCCTGGGGGCAAAGCTCAGGACTAAATTAGTAGCCGCCTTTGTAACGCTAACCATAATACCCACAATGGTGTTGTTCGTCACGAGTATCATCTTTTTGAATCGTAGTATGGAAAGCTGGCTTTCAAAAGAGGTAGAGCAGTCTATAGAGGACTCTATGGATGTGGCAAATGTATACTATAAAGAAGCATCAGATGATGCCATTCACTATGCTACATCTATCTCAAAGGAGATTACAGAGAGGAGACTCTTAAAGGAAGGCAATTTAGAGATATTACATGCACTCCTGGATGAGAAAATGGCCTTGTTCCGTTTGTCTGCTGTGGAGATCTTTTCTGCTCAAGGAGAAGAATTAGTCAAGCTCTTGGCCCCTGAGATGGGGATAACAAGTTTGCCCAGCCCGGAGTCCGGTATAGTCCATAGGGCAATGGAAGGCAAAGCCATACCTATTGTTGTAAGGACAGGCAAGGCAGATATTATAGAGGGCATTGTCCCTATAAAATCTTCATATAATCCTAAGGATATAGTAGGGGTTCTGGTGGTAAATTATTATATCCCCGAGAGTCTGTCTGAGAGGCTATTTGTTATAAAGGGATCATTTACAGACTATATGCAGGCTCGCAGGCTAAAAGGTCCTATAAAGACCGGCTATATGATTACCCTTACATCAATAACCCTACTGGTAATATTTTCTGCCATCTGGTTTGGTCTAAACCTTTCAAAAGGTCTTACTACACCTATAGAAAGGTTAGTGGAAGGGACACAGAGGATCTCAAGGGGAGATCTTGGATTTACCATAGAATCTAAGGCAAATGATGAACTGGGTATATTGGTTCAGGACTTCAATGCCATGGTAAGGGATCTTACAGAATCAAGGACAAACTTAGAGATGGCGTATAATGAATTGGCATATAGGAGCCACTACATACAGACCGTTGTTAATAACATATCAGCAGGGGTTATCTCTATTAATAGCAGGGATAAGATATCTATGATCAACCCGGCTGCGCAGAAGATGTTATCTATACATACCCATAAGGTACTAAACAAGCCCTTTATGGAGGTGCTGAAAGAAGAACATATCCCTATAATAAAAGATCTTGCAGAAGATTTGAAGCGATCTAAAGGTACTGCCATTGAAAGGCAGATTGCCCTCACTATAGGAGAGAACAGATTGATATTAATGGTCCATGCATCCTTATTATATGATGATAATAACGAGTATATGGGGATGGTAGTGGTATTTGATGATCTCACGCAATTACAAAAGATGCAGAGGATGGCAGCATGGCGGGAGGTAGCAAGAAGGATTGCCCATGAGGTAAAGAATCCCCTTACCCCCATACAATTGTCAGCCCAGAGACTCAGGCGTAGATATATGGGGAAGGTGGGTGATGATGGGGTAGTTTTTGATGAATGTACCAGGGTTATTATAGGTCAGGTAGATGAAATGAAACATCTTGTAGATGAGTTTTCTGCCTTTGCAAAGATGCCAAGTTCCATACCAGTGCCGGATGATTTAAATAGTGTGGTAACTGATACTGTTGCATTATACAGACAGGCGCATCCTGATATAGACTATATCATATCAACAGATGAGGCTCTTCCCCCTGTGGAAATAGATAGGCCTCAAATGAGCAGGGCTATAGCAAATCTATTAGAGAATGCCACTGCAACTGTAAGAGAAAATAATAACCCCACAAAAAAGGTAATAATAAAGACATCATATGACAAATCTGTTTATATTGCCACCTTGGAGATAAGAGATACAGGGGTGGGCATCCCTAAGAAAGCAAAAGAAAGATTATTTGAACCATACTTCTCTACGAAGAAAGGAGGTACAGGACTGGGACTGGTTATAGTAAATAGGATTATAGCTGACCATAACGGGTTTATACGAGTAAGAGATAATACACCAACTGGCACTGTATTCAGCATAGAACTCCCAGTAAAGGCATAGTTTATGAAAGATTGTGTATTGATAGTAGATGATGAGGAAAGTATAAGGTCCTCCTTACAGGGAGTCCTTGAGGATGAGGGGTTTAATACAATACTCGCTGCCACCGGCGAAGAGGCCTTAAAGATATTAGCAGGCAAAGAGGAGGTAGATATTATCCTTCTGGATGTATGGTTGCCGGGAAGAGACGGGTTAGATGTCCTAAAGGATATAAAGAGGGATGATCCGGGGTTGCCTGTGATTATAATGACAGGCCACGGCAGCATTGAGACCGCTGTAAGGGCTATAAAATCAGGGGCCATGGATTTTGTTGAAAAGCCGGTAGACCTGAATAAGCTCATAGTCAGTATAAATAATGCCATCTATATGAAGGTACTAGAAGAAGAAAATGCCTTTTTAAGGGGATCATCAGGGAAAGATAACAGTATTATAGGTAGCTCTCCCGCAATAAAAAAACTCAAACAAGAGATTGAATTGGTTGCCCCTTCTGATGCATGGGTACTTATTCTTGGAGAAAATGGTACTGGAAAAGAGCTTGCAGCACGTATGTTACATAATGCAAGTAAGAGGAATAAAGGTGCCTTTGTAGAGGTGAACTGCGCAGCTATACCGGAAGAACTTATTGAGAGTGAATTGTTCGGACATGAAAAGGGGGCGTTTACCGGTGCTACAGAGAGGAGGCGTGGAAAGTTTGATCTTGCAGATAAAGGAACCATATTTTTAGATGAGATAGGCGATATGAGTCTGTCAACACAGGCAAAAATCTTAAGGATCCTTCAGGAGCAGAGATTTGAGAGGGTAGGAGGATCACAGACTATTAAAGTGGATGTAAGGGTTGTAACAGCCACAAATAAAGATCTGGAGAAAGAAATACAGGAAGGCAGATTCAGACAAGATTTATATTACAGATTAAATGTAGTACCTGTTACTGTGCCCTCCTTGAGACAGCGTAAGGAAGATATTCCAGGGTTGGCTGATCATTTTCTAGAGTTTTTTGCCCCGCTTAATAATGGCAAGAAAAAGACTATCACAGAGGGCGCTATAAAAAAGCTCATCCAACATAACTGGCCAGGCAACGTGAGAGAATTAAAGAATATTGTTGAGAGGCTTGTAATAATGACTCCAGGTGATAATATAACAGCCGATGATATTTCCCCCCTTGGTCCGAGGATCTTCTCAGAGACAGATGAAATTTTTGGCATGCCCCTACTAAGAGATGCAAGGGCAGAATTTGAGAAGAAATTTATTATCAGAAAGCTTGCCGAAACAGGATATAATATATCAAAGACAGCAGAGTTGATAGGTGTGGAGAGGAGCAATCTGCATAGAAAAATCAAGGGCCTGGGAATAGATGTCCAATGAGAAAGGCATCATACGTAAAGATCCTGGCGGCAAATTAAATATCGCACTGGTCTACCCTAATACCTACTGGATTGGTATGTCTAATCTGGGGGTTCACACAATATACAGGGTGTTAAATGAACATCCCGGGATTGTCTGCGAGCGTTTTTTTATGGATACACCAAGGTCTGTTGAGTCATCACGGGCTTTGTCTGACTTTCATATAATTGCCTTTAGTATCTCCTATGAACTTGATTTGATTAATATGATAAAGATACTATTAAAAAACAGGATTCCCATTAGAGCTACATCAAGAAAAGGCAAACCCTTTATTATTGCAGGTGGAGCCATGCTTACCCTTAATCCTGAGCCAGTAGCCGAAGCACTGGATATATGTTTTCTAGGTGACGGAGAGAATGTAGCAGATGTGCTCTATCAGGCATTTACTACCGGGGACACCTATGAAAAGGTTTTAGATATACTTGAAGGCAAGGATGGAATATATATTCCATCCAGGACATATCCTGTTGTAGTAAATGGTGTTATTACAGGATTTAAGGGGCTCACACCTGTAATGTCTGTGGTAGAGCCTATAGCTATACCTGCGCATACTCATATAATCACAAGGGATACTGTGTTTGGGGATATGTTTCTTGTAGAGATTGCAAGGGGCTGCCCCTGGGGGTGTAAGTTCTGCAGTGCCAGGCAGATCTACCGGCCATTCAGACCCATGGATATAAAAAGACTTAAGCCATTATTTGAGCAATCTGTAGAATCAGGCCTAAAAGTGGGGTTAGTGAGTACTGCCATCAATGATCATCCGGATGTGTCACTACTATATAATGCAATTATGGGACTGAATGCAAAGATAGCCCCTCCCTCCTTAAGACCAGGGATGATAACAGATGACTTGATCGAACTGTTGAAACTATCCCGGGTAAAAGGTGTTACATTGGCACCTGAGACTGGTTCACAGGAACTGAGGTATTCCATAGGAAAGCGTATAGGAAATGATACAATACTTGATGATATACATACCTTGATATCATCTGGGATAAGGAATATAAAATTATACTTTATTATAGGGCTACCCAATGAGGATTTATCTCATATAGATGACACGATAGACTTGATAAAACGTATCAGGCAGACCTTTATAAAGATTTCAAGAGGTAATAGAAGATTAGGACATGTATCTGTGAACATAAACACCATGGTAACCAAACCCCATACCCCATATGAAAGACTCCCCATGCTAGATCTTAGTCAGGCAAAGGATCGTATAAGGCGTATTGTCAAAGGATTGAAGGGTATGACCAATATCTCTATCAGTTTTGAAGGTCCTAAGTGGGCTCACCTGCAGGCCATTCTTGCCAGAGGAGATAGGATGGTATTGAATCTGATTATAGAGTTGGCAAAACATGAAACAAATGAATGGAAAGGTATTTTAATTGCTTGGCCTAAGAACCCTGATTACTATGTATTAAGGGGGTGTTCAAAGGACGAAGTGTTACCATGGTCTTTTTACATGCACCCTGATATAAGAAGTCAGGCTATTAGAGGATCTAAGGGATGAGAAACTCAGGGTTAGGTCATAGGAAGCGCTTGAGGCAACTATTTTGCCTTATCACCACTTGCTTTTAATATGGAAGACCGGGGGGCTGAAGTTTTTTTGGTCTCACTATGTATTGCTTTGCGGATATTATTGAATTTTTTTTCCAGCCTAACAAATGCATCTACTATATCCGGATCAAAGTGTGTGCCCTTATCATTTAAAATGATTTCATATGACTTTTCATGAGAGAACGCCTCTTTATAACACCTTTTAGATGTGAGGGCATCATATACATCTGCTAATGCCACAATCCTGGCTGACAGAGGTATTTCTTCACCTTTCAGACCTTCGGGATATCCTGTGCCATTCCATTTCTCATGATGGTAGTATGCAATCTCTCTACCCAATGTAAGGAAAGATTGCCCCTCGATCCGGGTTTCAACTGTCTTTAGGGCATCCCCTCCGATACTGGAATGACGCTTCACGATTTCAAATTCTTCACGTGTGAGTTTTCCTGGTTTTAATAGGATGGAGTCAGGCACACCTACCTTTCCTATATCATGGAGGATTGATGAATTGTATAGGTCATCTATGTATTCTTCTGTGATATAGTCTTTGTATTTCGGCTGCTTGGCGAGTTCCTGGGCCAGGATTCTCGCAAATTCCCTTATCCTTTCCAAGTGGGCCCCTGTTTCTTGATCCCTGTATTCTGCCAGTTTTGCCAGACCGAGTATGGTTGCGGTCCTTGCACTATGGACCTTTTTATAGGATTCTATAAGTTCATCTTCTAACTTTTTGCGCTCTGTTATATCTCTTATAACCATCTGATAACCAATAAGGCTATTATCTTTTTGGATGCACCTTGCATTACATTCAACATCAAATATCTTATTGTACTTATTTATTATCCTGAATTGGATATTCTCCACATCCTTTTGATGGATAAGCCTCTCAAGGAGCTGCTCTTTTACCAGATCTACGTCATCTGAATGGATGAATTTCATAAATGTAAAGCCAAGGCTGGTATCTTTTGGTATGCCTATCGTATCATAGAACCGGGGATTGGCCATGAGTATGTTGCCTTCTTTATCAGTAAGTATCACTATGTCTATGATATTCTCATACAGTTCCCTATAGCGCAACTCTGATTCCTGTAGCGCCTTTGCCCTCTTCTCCACCTCTTCCTCTAGGTTATGTGCATAGTACGAGAGCCTCTGGGCCAGATTGTCCAGCTCCATCCTGAGGTTGAACTCCCTTTCCCATGCCCTTGTTTCTGAATAACACTGGACAATAGTGATGAGGATAAATGATATGAAAAAGAAGCTATTATTGAAAAACATCCTCATATTGGCTGTTGTTGGCTCGCAAAGTAGAAAAATAGGTGCGGCGTATATAAGATATAATAGAATACCAGAGATAGCGCCCTGTTTTGTATTTAGTGGCAGAAATGTAGAAAAGGTGACCAGCACCATAAGTATGCCAACATAATAAAATGAGGCATACCCGCCCAGGGTGACCACCATCATGGATATGGTTGTCCCAGCTATTATATAAGCGGTAATAGCTATCGCAAATGGGTATCTATGTCCTATCTCGGTCCGATAGATCCATAGAAGGATAAAGAAGAGGCCTGCACAGATAATCCTATAGATAAAGAATAACTCCAGGGAATCCCTTGCAACTACATAATCCAGGACAGTGAATAAAGGGATAAGGATTATCCCTACCCATAATATTGCCCATACTTTTTGATAAAGTAGTGACTTTGTCTCTTCTCTATATTTTTCAGTATGCTCTGGACGTATCAATCCCATATGTTGTCCCTATCGGAAGAATTTCCGGGAATGTTTAGGTATTTTATGGGTAACTGCTCAGGTTATTAGCCTGAAGGATATTAGACTGAAGGATACTGATATCCACCCAACGGCAAAAGCCGTATTTGGAGAGTATTATACTTGAATAGCTATGCTATTATTGGGTTTTGTAAATCTTTTCCTTAAAACCCTTCAGCCTTTAGTCTATCCACACATAGTAGTTACTTTTATGTAGTAAGTAGGTTTATATAGTCCCCGAAAGGTCTTGATGCGTGAAATTCGGGGAGATACCCTTGAGCAGAGTCTATTTCCTGGGTGTATATGGTCTCAAAGCCCAGAGAGATGGCCTTATCTAATACCACCTGGTATTCGTCCTTTGAGATGACTCGTTTCATGTCTTCTATATCTCCGCTATAACACGTTGGGTTATACTGTGACATGATGCTTATAGGTATCTTAAGTGATATGTCTGCGAGGAAATCCAATACGGCAAACGGGTTTGAGAGCATGCCCGGCAGGAGCAGGTGCCTTATGAGAAGTCCATTTACAGCCCGCCCTTGTGTATCCTCTCTAAGCGGCCCAACATCTTTCCAGATATGCTCGATGATCTTGCGGGCTATGTCCCAGTAGTTGGGCACCTTGCTTAAGATCTTACCTGTCCGATTGTCACCGTATTTTAGATCTATTAAGTATATGTGAGCATGCTCATACCACATCTGTATAGTAGATATTTGCTCATAGCCACTGGAATTTATAATAATGGGCAGGCTCAGTCCCATTCTTTCTGCCTGGGTTAGAGACTTGATTATCCATGGTGTATAGTGTGTTGGGGAGACAAGGTTTATATTTGAACACCCAAGCCTTTGCAATTTGATCATATATTGGGCTAAGCGATCGGTTTCTACAGGTATTCCAAAGTTGGCATGGCTTATCTCTTTGTTCTGGCAATACTCGCATCTCATGGGGCACCCGGAAAAAAATATGGCCCCAGAGCCTTCACCCTGTATAAAAGGGGGCTCTTCTCCTTTGTGTATTACAATGGCTCCGATTTTAACATAATCTCTTGCCTGACAGATACCCTCTTTTGCAGCTCGATCTATGTTACAATGCCTTGGACAAAGATTGCATTTTCCCATCACAGGTCTTCTATATCTTCTAATATGGCCTTTCCATTGGTATCTCTTGGTATTCTTTCTACAAACACAATCTTTCTGGGTGCCTTATACGATGCCAGTTGTGTTCTGGCAAAACCTTTTAATTGCTTTTCAGTAAGCATTGGGGCATCCTTTACAACATATGCCTTGATTATTGCCCCCCTCATAAGATCAGGCTCACCTGTGATAGCAGAGCCTTTGACACCAGGATACGAGTTGAGAACCGCTTCCACCTCCTTGCAGTAGACATTAAAGCCTGATGTAATGATCATGTCTTTTTTATAACCGGTTATGTATATATATCCGTCCTCATCCATATATCCAAGATCCCCTGTATATAACCACCCGTCTTTTATGACATCAGATGTCTCTTTTGGCCGTTTATAATATCCTTTCATGATATTTGGGCCTTTAAATATGAGTTCACCCCCCTGATTATGTCTAGGTGTATTCCCTTTTTCGTCAACTATTCTGGCCTTCACATGTGGTACGCTCTTTCCTATTGATCCAGGTTTTATCTTTATATGGATATCGTTTACCGTACATACAGGAGATGCTTCAGTAAGCCCGTAGCCTTGCCTTATATCTCTATGAAATTTGTCTTTAAATCCATTGTATATCTCTAGAGACAGGGCTGAACCACCAGCGATCAATGCCTTCATCTGTGAATAGTCTATGTCATTTAAGTCTGGGTAGTTTAATAATGCATAGAATAGGGTTGGCACACCACTGATAATACTTACCCCTCCATCTGTAAGTGCATGATGTAGTTCTTTAAAGTCTATCTTTTTCATGAGATATATAGTCCCGCCTGAGCGGAGCATTGGCAGCATATTTGCCGACACACTAAATGTATGAAAGCAGGGAATTAATGTAAGAGTAGTGTCTGTCTCATCAGCACCCACACAGGTCCGCAAAAGATCAGAGTTATGATCCAGATTCCCATGTGTGAGCATAGCGCCCATTGGAACCCCTATAAGGCCGGCTGAATATACCATAACAGCTATATCATCAGGGTCCATATCCTCTATTGTTTTGTGGCAAGGTCCTGTGATCCAGGAGTCAAAATTGCCGCCTTCGCCCGTGGTGATTACAATATCAAGCGGACATATATCTTTTATCTTAGAATATCTTTCGACTCTTGAATCCTCCAGTATAATACCTTTGGACGCTGAGTCTTTAAGTATATGTTGCAATTCCCTGGAGGTATACGACGGATTTACAGGGATTACAACACCGCCCATTCCTATTATTGCCATATAAGATATTATAAATTCAGGCATGTTGGGTAGCATGAGGACAATACGATCCCCCTTTTTGATACCACGGCCTCTCAATGCCGTAGCAAAAGCAGATGCCATTTTATCCAATTCGTAAAAGGTTATGTTTTGGTCTTTATATAGTATACAGGTCTTCTTGGGTTTCTCTCTGGCATTTCGATCTACCCAGGAGTATATATTCATGGAATCCCCCTTGTTTTATTGAATTAGCAAACTTATCTCATCTTGACTATTATATCGCCTATTATATTTGCAGCCTCATCACTGCGATCTGCAGCGTTACTCAGGTGTCTGTAAATCTCTCTCATCTTCAACATGTAGATGGGATCATCCCCTTCAAACAATTTTCCCAGGGCCTCACGATAGGCCCTTTCCATCTTGTTTTCGTATACCTTTGCCTGTGTTGCATGCTCTATGGCAATGTTGGGATATTGATGCAGATTTTTTAATGCAGCTACCAATTCTGTTCCTGCCTTTTTCAGGATACCTGCCATTCTATTGAGAAATGAGTCTGCGTCCACCTTATAGATCTGCATCTCATATACGGTAGTACATGCATAATCCATCACATCGTCTACTGCCCTGGACAGGGCAAATATGTCCTCTCTGTCTATCGGAGTGGTGAATGTCTGATTGAGTTCCTCTATTATGATCCTGCGAAGTTCATCTGCTTCTTTCTCGATCTCCTTTACCCTTGTTGCGTTTTCTTTTGTTGCATTTGAGACAAATTCACACAGGGCGTCTAAACCCTCAAGGGTTTTATTGCCCTGATCATATAACATGTTAAAAAAGTTAATATTCTTTTTTTTAAACCACATACTAAAGTCTTATGACCTCCAAGTTGTTATATCGCCATAAGTGAAATTAATTGCTAATTCTAATATGATATATCTTAAGTATCAATCTTTTCTTTAACTGAATATCATGCTTATGGCTACCGATAATTTCACAGACCGAACTTTTTTATGATCTTCTGACGTACCTCTTTTATTTAGCCATTATACCAGATGGGGGATTTGATATATGCTGGCCTTTTTGCGAGACCATGATCCCTGACAGATGCCTCCTTCATATAAACCTGCATGAGCGCTTCGCGCTCACAATGAAGGATGGAAAATTATCAGCTGTATAAGAAGAGACCTTTGCACAATTGCTTTCCTGTCATTGCGAGGAGGCCGTAGGCCGACGTGGCAATCCCATTGGTTGCAAGCACTTTGAGATTGCTTCGCTTTGCTCGCAATGACAATATGGGTATTATGCAAAGGTCTCAAGAATTGAATCTATTCTATCTTTCTCTTTAAGCTGAATGCTGATCCCTGCCAACTATTTTCATATAAAAGGGCAAGGTCTTTTGCAGTTAATGTCCGGCCATGACAGAACAATGGACTACGGGCGCCATATTCTTGTAAGTGTTGCCTATATTGATGGTATAGGATAACATAAATAATATGTGGAAGGATGTGATAGGACACTTATCCCAGATAGAGATGCTGAAATCGCATATTGCCTCTGGGCAGATGGATCATGCGTATCTCTTTGCAGGTATAAAAGGCCTAGGCAAGACCATGGTAGCTATGGAATTCTTCAAGGCCATCAATTGTCTGAAGACCCCAGGAGACCCATGTGATTCATGTCCCTCATGTATAAAGGCTATATCAGGAAATCATCCTGATCTAGTAAAGATTGGCCTAAAAAGTGGGAACCGGATAAAGGTAGAAGATGTAAGAAGTGCACTTGAAGGGATAGCTTTAAGACCTTTTGAAGCAAGGTTTAGGGTAGTTATAATAGAACCTGCTGAACTGATGAATCAAGCCAGTTCGAATGCAATTCTAAAGACCTTGGAGGAACCCCCTGATACAACCATATTTATACTTATTGCTCACAAACCCAGTCTCTTGCTGCCTACCATTATTTCCAGGTGTCAAAGGATAAGATTCACCCCGATAGATCCCAAAGCTATTTATGAGATGACACAAAGCAAGATAGATCCATTTGTAATAAGCCTTTCTTCTGGGGCTATAGGTACTATGGTATCGTCTGATGCCGATTTCATACTTGAGTGCAGAAAAGGGATCATTTCCATTTTTAAGGGCAGCGATCCATTTAGTCTTGCATCCAATCTGGCCTCTTCTGTCAAAGCCAATAGGGATCTTATCCCTGTCATGATTTCTACTATAGAGTCTGTAATAAGGGATATTATAGTTATGAAAGATGGTGGAGATAATATTATTAACAGGGACATTTATGACATACCTTTTAGGCACATAACGTCCTATGACATCGGTCAGATTCTGGATTGTATTCATGAGATAAGATGCGGAGTGAATGATAACATAAATCTAAAGGTTGCTGTAAGTGAGCTATTTTTGAAGTTAGCTCGTATAATATCCCCTTGAAATATGTTCTATTTATATGAAAATAGCTATCAGCTCTCAGATATTCAGCATTCAGCTTAAAGAGAAAGATGAGATAAATTTAATCATTTACGTAAGCATTTTCATCTTTGGTCGTGCCTTTCCTTGCAGGCATGCGTGTTTATATGAAAACAGGGGTCAGTGGGAGCAATTATTCTATCTGGGAATTTTACAACGGACAACGGACTATGGACGACTGACAGGGATAGGCCTGAGTTAAAAGCCACCGCATGGCTGGTAGATTTCCATCCTTTTCTGCCTTTGACGGATTATGGATGTCTATCCGGGTTTTTGAGAGTCGAGTTCTGGATTCCTTACGGATAGAACCGGGCAAAGAGCCCTCTTTACCACCTTTTCTGCAGTGGAGCCAAAGAGTATGTGTTTCAGACCTGTACGCCCACGTGTGCCTATAACAATAAGGTCTATTTGTTCCTTTTTTGCAAAATTAATGATCTCATTAAATGGTATGCCATGAACAATATATGTATCACATGTGGTGTCGGGTGGCACTAGAGTAGATGATACCTCTTCCAGTCTTTTTGCAGCATTGCCTTCGAACTCATCATACAGCTGAGGCAGGATGCTAAGATTTAGATTAAACTCCGAGAATTCCGTGAAATCCTGAAGCACATGAAGCAGGTATAGTCTTGCATCAAAAAGCTTGTTTAGGCCTATGGCATACTGGAGCGCATATTGTGCGGATGTACTAAAGTCAGTTGGTATAAGTATCCTTTTTATCATACTATAAAAAATAATTCGTCTTTTGGTTTTGTCAAGGCCTCCATAGGGCAATTTTAAGGTAATGTCTTTCTTGATTGTCTCTAATCTTAAGATAAAAAAATTTTCTCCAGAGATTAAGCAAGCTTACACACTTTGTGTGTTTGTGCCTGTTTTCATAGCAGTAGCAGAAATAATTAGAGCAGATTGACTCACAGGTGAGCTTCGTATATGATTTATGTATAATTTTTGAATATACTTAAAATTATCAGGGGGGTAAATAATGGCTCTACATATAGTTATCATGGCCGGAGGTAAAGGGGAGCGTCTATGGCCTTTGTCTAGAGATGACAAGCCAAAACAGCTACTTCCCATCGATGGCAAGAAGAGCTTGCTTAGAAAGACTGTGGACAGGGTCCTTCTGCTTGTTGCCCCGGGGCAGATCCATGTGGTAACAAACAGCAATATTGCCGACCAGGTAAGGGACGAGCTGCCTGAAATACCCAAAGAGAATATTTTTACTGAACCGATTGCCCGTAATACTGCGCCATGCATTGGGTATGCAGCTGTAATGATAGCCAGACAAGACCCTCAGGGGATAATGGCGGTGCTTCCATCAGACCATGTTATTACAGATCAGGGAAGGTTTTGCGATGCCCTTCGATTTGGTGTCACATCCATAGAACAGTATCCGGATTTACTAATCACCCTTGGCATAGTCCCGAATTACCCGGAGACCGGCTATGGTTACATTGCTCCCTCAGACCATGTCTACGCAAGCGACAGTTTTGTATTGTATAAGGTTGGGGCCTTTTATGAGAAGCCAGACAGTAGGAGGGCTGCAAGTTACATAAAAAAGGGCTACCTCTGGAATTCAGGGATGTTTTTGTGGCGTGTGGACACTATTTTGAAGGCATTTAAGGAATATTTGCCTGATATGTATAAAGGCCTGATAAAGATGGGGGCAAAGATAGACAAAGACGGCAAGGCCATTTATGAGTTCTATAAGGATGTAGAAAAGGTCTCTATTGATTATGGGATTATGGAGAAGACACATGACGTAGCTGTTATCCCGGCTGAGTTCGGGTGGAATGATGTGGGATCATGGGATGCCCTTGGAAGGGTTTTTCCTGCAGATGGCAAAGGCAATGCCGTGCAGGGTTATGCAGTATTGGAGGAATCGTGGAACAATGTGGTCTGGGCCACAGGGAAAAAGATCGTGCTCATAGGTGTGAACAACATGGTAGTGGCTGAGGGGCAAGACTCCATACTCGTATGTCCCCGCGGAAGATCCCAGGATGTGAGCAAACTTTTGCGTAAGATTAGGAAAAGCCAGGACTAATCCAAACTCGGGTATAACCCTCCAGTGAAGCACAAGGGCTTAGGGTAGAGCTGAAAACCAGGTATATACATGCCAGGTCCAGTTGCCTTGACAGGTGTGATAGTTTTATAATATTATTAATAAAATTTATTATTATTATATAAAATGGGAGGCTTGTATGGAGGATGTGGCCTTATTTGTTCCTTGTCTTGCAGATCAGTTTTTACCCGAAATAGGTGTTAGCGTAGTAAAGATCTTTCGCAAACTAGGGGTTAGTTTCACCTATGATAAAAGACAAACCTGCTGTGGCCAGCCATTGGTGAATGCCGGGGATAGGAAAGGGGCTCGGAAGGTAGCAAAACACTTTGTCTCCATCTTTGAGGGAAGCGAGTATATTGTTGCACCTTCTGGCTCATGCATCCACACGCTCAAAGAACACTATCCAAGACTATTGGCCGATGAGCCTGTCTGGTATCAGCGGGCATGTGAAGTCTCAGAAAAGGCCTATGAACTATCACAGTTTCTGGTCTCAATATTAGGTGTAGGTGATGTTGGTGCCAGGTTTGAGGCCAAGGCCTGCCTCCATGAGTCTTGTGCTGTACTTCGCCAGCTAGGGGTCTCAGACGAGCCAAAGACGTTATTAAAAAACGTAGGGGGACTGGATCTTGTACCTTTGAATGATGCTGATGTATGCTGTGGGTTTGGCGGGGAGTTTTCAGTAGATTATTCCAATATATCAGAGGCAATCGTGAAAGATAAGGTAAATAACTTCAAGGCATCTGGTGCTGATATCTTGATACTGGGGGAGCCTGGTTGCTTGTTAAATATCAGGGGATATATGTCTTACAATGGGGTAGGTGGCCAGGTCAGGCATATAGCCGAAATCCTGGCCGGCGAATAGGAGGTGATAGGGTTATGAGACCGCAGAGCGAAAATTTTAAAGAACTGGCCAGAAAAAATTTAGCCAATGAAGGACAAAGAAAAATTTTAAATCAATTTTCTCTTATACTTAAGGCGCTTAGAGATGCCTCCTTTACAACACTACCCGATGAGAAGGCTGCCCTTGAAAAGGGAAGAAGGATACGGGAAGATGCAATAAAAAACCTGCCGTATCTTTTAGAGATGTTTGAAGAAAATGCCACAAAGGCTGGGGCTAAGGTGGTGTGGGCTTCTGATGCAAGGCAGGCAAATGACTTTATTGTCTCTCTTGCAAAGGAAAAAGGAGCAAACTTATGCGTAAAGGCAAAGTCTATGATCTCCGAAGAGATTTCGCTCAGGGAAGAATTTATTGAAAATAAGATAGAAACATATGAGACTGATCTAGGGGAATTCATTGTCCAGCAGGCAGGTAAGACCCCATTTCATATAGTTGGACCTGCAATCAATATGACAATAAAAGAAGTATCAGATCTTTTTAATAAGGTAATAGGGTTGCCAGAGACAGAAGACCCCACGGAATTGGCAAAGGGTGCCCGCATGTTTTTACGGGACAAATTTAGAAATGCACAGATTGGGATTAGTGGAGCTAATATGGCGGTGGCTGAAACAGGCTCTATTATCCTGGTGGAAAACGAAGGGAACATAAGGTTTGCAACCTCTGCGCCCAAGACTCATGTTGTCCTTATGAGTATAGAAAAGGTAGTCCCTACTATCTCTGAGGCAGCATATATGTTGAAACTTTTGACCAGGAGTTGCACAGGGCAGCGTATCTCAAATTATGTTTCTGTAATCACTGGTCCAAAGAAGGCAGGTGAGATAGACGGCCCAGAGGAGCTATATATTGTTATCCTGGATAATGGCCGGACAAAGATATATGCAGATGAGGTCTTAAGGAGTGCTTTGCAGTGCATCAAGTGCGGTATGTGCGCAGCTGTTTGCCCTGTATACACCCATGTAGGGGGATATAGCTATGGCTGGGTCTACTCAGGTCCTATTGGTGCCGTGCTCAATCCTCTTTTATTAGGCTTGGATAAGGCCAGGGATCTCTATCATGCAACCACACTATGCGGTGCATGCAAAGATTATTGTCCGGCAGGGGTGGATGTGCGCAATATAGTCTTAGACTTGAGGGCCAAAGAGATGGATGGTGACAGATCTTTTGATGCCGAGGCCCCTCCTGCCTTGGTAAAAATTTTTTATCGCATTTGGGCATGGGTATTACTTGACTATTCGAGATATAAGATCGCATCAAGGATTATGCGTATAGTAATGCCTTTTGTCATTAAATATGGGAAGGCATCAAACCTTTCTGACAGGCTTATCCAATGGACAAGGTGCAGGGATATACCGCAGGTAGCACCAAAATCCTTTCATGAGACATATTCAGAATTAAAAAAATAAGGGAGTTTGTGATGGATAGCACTAGGAACAGAGAGATTATCCTAAATAGATTGAAGAGGTTTGCTATAAGGCCAGAGAAGTCTGTTAAGTCTGAGTTGGTGAAGACAAAAAAAGGAGATACTGATGCATTATATGAAAGCTTTGCTCAGGGGGTAACAGCAGCTGGTGGGAGCGCATTTCGAGTAAAGGATAAGGATGAAGCACTAAAGACACTTGATACCATCTTGACTGAAGCAAAAGTCAGCACAGCTATAGTTTCTGAAGATAATATGATCAGATCAATGAAGATTAAGGCATACCTTAAGGGGAAAGATATAAAGATATTGGCCCCCAGAAAAGATCGGGCAAGCCATAAAAAGGCATGTTTCTCAGCAGATGCAGGGATTACAGGGACAGATTATGCCCTGGCTGATACAGGCACAATAGTGATCCGCCATGGTAAGGATAACGCTCGACTGCCTTCCTTGGCCCCACCTGTTCATATCGCCTTTGTTGAGAAAAGTACACTCTTGCCAGACATAGATACACTGGTGGCAGAGATCAAGCCTTCTAAGACAAATATGCCAAGCGCCATGACCCTGATAACCGGGCCTAGTATGACGGCAGATATTGCTTTGCAGCCCACCTTTGGCATGCATGGCCCAAAGAATTTATATGTAATCTTTATAGGGGAATAGTGAATAGATTTACTTTTAGATGATGTGTGTATTTGTTGCTTATATAAGGTGTCATATCCTCATGGTTTGCCATTCTTTGATTTCTAAAACAAAATTTTTTGTTGACAGAATTGACTGGGCGTACTAAACTTTAACTAAATGTACCAATAAAAAGATATACGGTCAAATAATCATTGGAGGGAGGCTTGATTTGTGGGTTCGCTAATAGAAGATATCAGGAAAGAACAGATCATCAATACGGCGATTACGACCATAGCTGACAAGGGGTATATAAATGCACCTCTTAGTGAGATAGCCAAAGAAGCCGGGATAAGTAAAGGGGTCATATCCTATTACTTCAAGAGTAAAGACGAGTTAGTCAAGAAGGTGATGGATAAAATCCTCTCTGACTCTAAAAAATACATTGATAAAGTGGTGGTTGGAGAGAAGACATCTTCAGATAAGATTATTGCTTATATAAAAGCGAGTTTTGATTATATAAATGCCAACAGACAGCATTTTGATGCATTGGTCGATCTGTGGGGGAGCATTACTACCCATGAAGAAAGGCTTAATTTCAACAAGAAGAGTTATGACCCTTGCCGTAATGTTCTCGAGAAAATAATTCGTGCGGGGATCAAATCTGGTGAATTTGCAGACATAAATGTTCATCTGGCAGCATCCCTTATACAGGCAGTAATAGACGGTGTTATGATTCAGTGGCTCTTTGATGAAAACGCAATAAACCTAAAAGATGCCAGGGATGAGGTTGTGAAGCTTGGAAAGGCATACCTTTTGAGATGATTCAAAAGTATAAACACAAAGGCTGAAAAATTTTTAGAAGGAGGGAGGGTTTGCAAATGGAGATCCCAAAACTGGATTCATATTGGCAGTATGTGGAGTACTGGAGCTCGGTAGATCCCGATTTTCCAGCGTTAAGGGAAGGGGGGAGGACCGCCTCATCAGGAAATTTTGAGGACATGACTGATCAGCTGGCAAAGGCATTTATAAACCTCGGTGTTAAAAAAGGAGACAGGATAGTCTCGATACTGCCCTGTGGTATAGACTATATCTTTACACTTATTGCAGCAGGGAAGACAGGTGCGATTCTCGTTCCTATGGATGTAAAATTCAGGATTGCAGATTTAAAGAGATTTTTTTCCCATGCCCGGCCAAAGCTCGTAGTCGCCCTTCCCAAGGCAGGAGACCATGATATAGTTGAGAGTCTCAATGCCCTTGGCACAGAGTTTAATGGAATCAAAAAGATTCTAGTGGGTTCCTCAGAATTTGGGGATTCCTTTGAAGATCTATTAAAGGCATCATTTGATCTTGATGAAGAACTCAAGGCAGCCAAGCTTAATCAAAACAAAGATGATGGGGCTTTGGTAATCTTTTCAGGCGGAACAACAGGAGTACCCAAAGCAGCTCTTCTCTCACATGAGAATATGGCATTAATGTCATATATTGAATTTGAGTGTTTTAAAGGGTGGCTTGGCCCCACTATAGGGGAAAGAAGGATCAAAACATTAGCAAACCTTCCCCCAAGCCATGTGGGAGGGACAATAGAATTTATCGGCACAGGGATTGTCGGTGGGTTAGAGATGATAGTCATGGATGACTGGAGCCCTATAAAGACGTTAGAGGCAATTCAGCGGGAGAAAATATTGTTTATGGGCGGAGTGCCGACCATGTTTGCAATCATTCTATCCCTATCGGATCTTGACAGATATGACCTCTCCTCGGTCAAGTTTGCAGTATTTTCCGGGGAAAAGGTGTCGGCAGAGCTTATTGGAGAAATAAGAGAGAAGATTGCTCCTATTGTGATTAATGGTTATGGAAGTACCGAGACAGGACCTGAAGTAACCTTTACAGAACCTGATGATGATCCGGCCAAGATCGCCCAGGGTTATGCAGGCAAGCCCCTTCCAACAGTAAAGATAAAGATAGTTGATGATGATGACAATGAGCTGCCCCAGGGAGAAGTCGGCGAAGTGATTACCAGCGGACCACTTGCGATCAAATCCTATTTCAACCAGCCTGAAGAGGATCAAGCAGGTTTTACTCCAGATGGATGGGTCAGAACCGGGGATTTAGGATATCTTACAGAAGATGGAGGGCTCTATATCCAGGGGAGGAAGAAGCAGATTATTCGGGTGGGCAGTTATACTGTTTTACCTACAGAAGTTGAGGAGGTTGCACTAAAGAGTCCGGATGTGGCAATGTCTGCTGCCATCGGGGTCCCAGACAAGATATATGGAGAGGTAATCTGGCTCTTTGTTACTCCGGAATCCGGAAGAAGAATCGACGAGAATAAGGTCATCGAGCTGTGTAAGAAAGAGCTTGCAAAATTTAAGGTCCCTAAAAGGGTGATCATAAGGGAGACTATTCCAACAACCAGGATAGGAAAGGCAGATAGAAATGCCCTGAGAAAAGAAGTTTTAGAATCTCTGGAAAAATAGAAAGGGCCGTACTCTTTAAAGGATCGGCCCGTGGAGGTGAGATGATGCAATTGGAGACCATACTCTATGACAAGAAGGATGGTATCGCAATAATCAGGTTCAACAGGCCTGAGGTGCTCAATGCGCAGAACAGGCAACTTGTCAGCGACTTTCTCGCGGCACTTAAACAAGCAGAGGCGGATTTGGAAGTCAGAGCAGTCATTGTCAAGGGAGAAGGCCGGGCCTTTTGTTCAGGGGATGATCTTTCTGAGGAACATCAAATCACTACTATAGAGGAAGGACTAATGCTTATTGAAACCCTGCAGGATACCACCAGGACTATACTGAAAATGCCCAAGCCTGTAATTGCAGCAGTTCATGGTTATGCCCTCGGTGCTGGGTGCGAATGGTGTATGAATTGCGACATAAGGATAGCGGCCAAGGGAACAAAGTTTGGATTCCCTGAAACAGGCGTTGGCATGACAGTGACCAATGCGGGAACCAAACTGTTGCCCATTTTGATAGGGTTAGGCAGAGCCAAGGAGATGGTCTTTACAACCGAGATGATTGATGCAGAACAGGCTGAAAAGTGGGGGTTGGTCAACAAGGTGGTCCCTTTGGAAGAATTAGAGAAGACAGCCCTTGATATGGCAGGCAAGATCGCCCAAAATTCTTCTTTAGCAATTGCACTTTCCAAAAAGGCATTAAATCAGGGTGTATATCAGGGATTCGAGGAGACCCTTGAGCAGGAAGCTAAGGATATAGCCCTTGTCATCCAGACCCTGGAAGCAACCGAGCGTTCAAGGGCTGCCTTTGAAAAGACAAAAGGGACAAGCAAAGAAGGGGGGAAAGAATGATAATAGATTTTCGTATGGTTCCGCCAATTAAAGAGTATATTGATCCTGCAGAGGCAATAAGAAGGCTTCCAACTAGCTATATGAGAGGTTATCTGGGGACATATGAAGAGGCAGCCATGCTGGTAGAGATAACTGTTGATGACCTCATCCGCACCATGGGAGAAGGTGGAGTTGATAAAGCTGTCCTCCAGGCTGAGTGGGCATATGGTGATTATCACAAGCAAAATGATGCTGTATATAGAATAGTTAATGCGCATCCGGATAAATTTGCAGCCGGCTATCTCTGTTTAAACCCACTTGAGGATGATGATATGGCTAAAATTGTTGAGGAGGAAGTAAAAGAAAGGGGGTTCAAGGGTGTCAATATCCAACCGTTTTCCTATAGACTTCGGTGCAATGATAAAAGATTCTATCCGGTATACGCCAAGTGTCAAGAGCTAGGCATACCCATTACCATCCATTGTTCAATCAACTTCAGTGTGGACCGTACTATAGACTATGGAAGACCCATATACCTTGATGAGGTTGCCTGCGACTTTCCTGACCTTACCATTGTGGCCAATCATGGCGGGTGGCCGTGGGTTACTGAGATGGTGGCGGTTGCATGGAAACACCCTAATGTCTATATCGAGATAGGCGCTGTTTCACCAAAATACATTGGGATGCCAGGCACTGGCTGGGAACCTCTGATGGTTTATGGTAATTCCTTGCTTCAGGATCGGGTGTTATTTGCTACAGACGATATGTTGCTGGCAAAGAGGTGCGTTGAGGAACTAAACGCTCTTCCCCTGAAGGATGCTGTTAAGGAAAAGTGGCTTGGGGTCAACGCTGCGAGAGTCCTGGGATTATAATAAAGAACGAGTCCTTATAGTCTTCACGCAGTTATTTCTCAGGCGGATTGGATGAAAGACCCACCCAAAGATTATACAAGTAAAATCGGGAGGGAAGATAATAAAATAATATCAATATAAAGGAGGTCTTATGTCAGCAAAGTTAGAGAGATCTTTATCATTGGCCGGGTGTGTTGGGGTTATTGTTGGGCTGGTAATCGGTGCATCAATCTTTGTCCTTATCCCCACTTTTGCCGGGATGACGGGCCCAAGCCTTTATTTAGCGTATATACTATCCGTGATTCCTGCCGTATTTACCGGTCTTTATCTCATGCAGTTAGGTGGGGCATTACCTGTTACCGGAGCTAACTATGTTGCTGTTACCAGGTGGATCTCGCCGGCAGCTGGAGTTGCTATGTCAATAGCAGGTATAATCGCCATGATCAGCACCAATTGCATAGCTGCATGGGGATTCGCTGAATACATTGCTTCGTATTTCCCGAACATTTCAGTACTGGGGGTTGCAATTGGCGTAGTAGTGCTTTTCGGGATCATTAACTGGGTTGGTGTAAAGATTTTTGAATGGACCCAGGTCTTGATGGTTGTTCTTCTCATACTGGCAATGCTTATCTTTGGTATAACCGGTCTGTTCCACATACAACCAGAATTCCAAGCCCCACTCTTTCCAAAGGGGATAGGTTCATTCTTTATGGTGGTTGCTGTAGCCTCGTTTTCGTGGGCTGGTTTTATAGCTATAACCGAGGTTGCAGGAGAGGTGAAAAATCCAAAGCGTAACATCCCTGTGGCGCTCGTTGTCTCCCTGATCATCATTTTGATTATTTATGTGTTGCAGACGTATGTGTTTACAGGCACCCTGCTGTGGAGTAAGGCAGGTGAGATAGGCCCTACTGCTGTTCTTGCTGCTGCTAGAAATTTTCTTCCTGAATGGGTAGTGGCTTACATTGCCATAGCAGCGCTTCTTGCAATGGCAACAACAATAAATTCGATTATGCTCCTGGGTGCGCGTGAGGCACTTGCCTTGAGCAGGGACCAGGTGATGCCGGATTTCTTCAACAGGGTACATAGCAGGTTTAAAACACCATATCTGACAATACTTCTGATAACAGTCCTCTCTGTAATTGGGGTAATATTTGCAGCTGGCCTAGAGAAGTATGCATTGATGGTAGTTTTTGCCCTGATGATTATCCAGGGTTTTGGGGCCACAGCCGTATGGCTGATGCCAAAGCGCACCCCTGATCTTTATGAAAAGGCATTATTCAGGTTTTCTTCATTCTGGCGGTGGTTTACCTGGATAGGCTGTGTCCTGTGTTTTTCTTTCATCTTTTTGTTTGGAATGCTTGCTGACCTAAAGACAGGGCTTGTCTTTCTTGGAATTATGTTCCTCGGAGTTGTGTACTGGTACTGGAGAAAATCTTACCTTCAAAAACATGAGATAGATATAGAAGCGAGGTTGAGGGAATTTAGTGAAGAGGTAGTATTGGAAATAGAAGAGGGTTAATCCTTTTCAAGGAGAATAGAATGGCGATGAAAAAGGCGGAAATCAAGAATTCGATGTTACCTTCTTTGGGCTTTCCCTGGGCCTTGCATATCAGTGAGGTAACCCAGTGGTTATTTGTATCAGGCATCCCTCCAATGGATGAGGCAGGTAAGGTTGTAAGCAAAGGTGATGTCGTTGGACAGTTCCAATACGAGATGGCAAGAATTAAAGAGATATTAATGGAAGCAGGTATGAAGCTTGAAGATATTGTGTCTCTTACCATCACGGTGACCGAAAAGGCGGATCTATATGGTGAGTGGGGGAAATTTTCTGAGGCCTACTTGAGATATTTTCCTGACACACCCGTGCCGGCAGGAGGGGCGCTTAGGATAGTAAGCGGCCTTTCCCACCCCAAGATGCTTATTGAAATAGAGGCCATAGCAGCGAAGTAGACAATAAATTTATCGAAGGAGGAATACTATGCAAAAATGGCTGGAATTAAGTGATGAGCTCGGGCCCGAGAAGATTTTTTATGTGTATGACCCAAAAGTCGGAATGAAAGGTGTTGTGGTTGTTGACACCACCATGAATGGAGTGGCTGGGGGAGGCACGCGCATGCTTCCGGACATAACCACAGAAGAAATATTCGAGCTTGCCAGGGCAATGACATACAAGTTTGCCATGCTTGACTTCCCCATAGGTGGTTCTAAGGCGGGGATTTGGGCTGATCCGGGTATATTCGGGGCTCAGCGTCAGGACATATTGAAGTCCTTTGGAAATGCGATCAAGCCTTTACTTGAAAGTGGGGTCACTGTAGCGGCTGATATCGGGACTGATGCCGAAGATGTTGCGGCCATTTATGAAGGGGCTGGTGTCCCTTTGCAGACTACAGGCCTGTCGCTTGAAGAAATAGACGGGGAACCCCTTGAGAATCATGCAACGGGTTATGGCGTGGTTGTAGCAGCCAAAGCAGCCTGTGATTTTGCTGATAGAGACATTAAAGGGGCCACAGTTGCCGTCGAGGGTTTTGGTAAGGTAGGTGGCGGTGTAGCCCGGTATATGGCAGAAGAAGGTGCTAAGGTAGTTGCGATATCAACGATCGAGGGCACACTCTATAATAGTGACGGTTTAGATGTAAACAAGCTATTGGTCATGCGCAAGGAATTTGGAGACAGGGTTGTCAAGGAATACAAAGGTGCCCGGCTCCTTGATAAAGGGGAGATATACTTTTTGCCTGTTGATATCCTTATACCAGGGGCGCGGCCCTATGTGATTGACAAAAATAATGCGGGTCGAATCCAGGCAAAGGTGATCTCCAGTATTGCCAACGTTCCCATTACCGATGAGGCGGAAGAGATATTATTTAACAGTAAGATACTCTCTGTCCCTGATTTTATTTCAAATGCCGGCGGGGTTTTGGTTGCACTCGTTGATATACTGGGAGGGACAGCAGACGATGTATTTAGAGCATTACGGGAGTTCATAGGATCAAACACCCGTGATATTATGGCTGATGCTCACAAACAAGGGACTAGCCCCAGGACCCTAGCTGTAAGGAGAACCACGGAGAAGGTGCTAAAGGCTCGGGAAGGAAAGGAGCCAGCCCCTACATTTGAAGAATTGCTCAACCTTGCCAGACAGCGTCTCAAGATGTAAGCGCAATTTTACAGGAGGTTATTGTTTATGAGTTTTGTCAGGAGTTTGAAGTGCATAGATTGTGGGAGGCAGTATTCACCAGAAGATTCAGTTTCTATATGTACACAGTGTAGCGAGAAAGGATTAGGGTTTGGTCTCCTTGATCCGGTCTATGACTACGATAAGATTGGTGAGAAACTAAATAGAGACACCTTGGAAGACAGAAATCCATCTCTTTGGAAATACAAGGAATTTCTGCCTATCTCAGATGAGTCAAAGATAGTCTCTTTGCATGAGGGTGGGACGCCCCTGATTAAATGTGATAACCTCTCGCGCGAGATTGGGATTAAAAATCTATATATAAAGAATGAAACCGTAAACCCCACGTTTAGTTTTAAAGACCGTGCATTTACGGTCATTATTTCAAGGGCCCTCGAACAGGGGGCAGACATTGTCGCAGCCGTCTCAGATGGAAATGCAGGCTCCTCTGCAGCGGCATACAGCGCAAAGGCAGGGATTAAATGCTATGTCTTCACCCCGTCGTTTGCCGTTAGTTCTAAGATAACCCAGATGACTATGTATGGGGCAAAGGTGTTTTCTGTCAGGGGTTCTCTTATTGACGCCGGGATGCTGGTTATAGAGGCATGTGAGAAGTATGGGTGGTCTAATATAACTACAGCCAAGGTTCTCAATCCTTATCAAACTGAGGGGCACAAGACATTGGCCTATGAGATTTGTGAGCAACTTGGATGGGAATCTCCGGACTGGGTCATATCTCCTGTTGCTAGCGGTGACAGCCTGGGTGCAATATGGAAAGGGTTTAAGGAATTTCATGCCCTTGGGTTTATCAAAGGTCTTCCGCATATAACAGCCGTCCAAGGGCAAGGGGCCGAACCATTAGTCAGGGCCTTTAAAGAAGGCAAGCAATTTTTCGAAGTAGAGCAATTTGAACCTGAGACGATTGCAGATGCCTTGTGTATAGGTATGGTTTTAGGTTCATGGCCGCTTAACACCCTTAAGGAATCAAATGGTAATGCTGTTGCAGTCTCAGATGAGGAGATCCTAGAGGCACAAGGGTTATTGGCAGCCAGAGAGGGGATCTTTGTTGAACCCTCTTCAGCCACTACTATTGCTGGGTTAAAAAGATTAATAGACCAAGGAATAATAGATAAAGATGAGACCGTGGCTTGTGTGGTCACCGGATCAGGTCTCAAGGTCCTGGATGTAGCCATGGACATGTGTGCCAAACCAATCCAAATCGAACCCAGCATGAGTGAATTAGAAAAGGTGCTTTAGTACTACATCTGGTCTGGGCTCAGATAGAGTATAATGTTGCAATGGAGAATGAAAGACTTATGTTTTGAATATCCTGGCACAAAATCTGCGGTAAGCTCTTAGATCTTGCAATCTGGATATATTTATTTTACTATCAGTTTTACATGAAAATAGTTGGCAGGGATCAGGGGTCGGTTTTCGGGGATGGATGTTTTTCTCATCCCGAAAGCATTTTCATCTTTGGTTGTGTCTGCCTTGCAGACATGGTGGTTTATATGAAAAAGAAGTCAGGAGTCAGAATCCAGAAGTTAGGATACACGTAATAATCCAATCGGGAGCATTCTGGCTCCTGGATTCCGGATACTTTTTCATTCTTCGTTGTGTTCGCCAGGACATGGGAGTTTATATAAAGAAGGTTTTTCAGGTAATTTATGAAACCAGGAGGGTTAGATATGAGAATTTTTGGGCCCAATGAATTGCTAGAAGATGTAGTTAAAAAGGATCTATGTATTGGATGTGGGGCGTGTACCTATCTATGTCCATATTTCAGGTCCTACAGGGGCAAGACAGCAATGTTGTTTCCATGCACACTCACCGAGGGCAGATGCTGGGCATATTGTCCAAAGACCGAGGTGGATCTTGATGACTTATCAAAGAGATTTTTTGATAGGCCGTATGATGGGGATCCTCTGGGATTCCATGGTTCAGTAAAGATATCCAGGGCAGGTAGCAAGGTTGGCGCTGGCTCTTTTCAGGCAGGTGGAACTGTATCTGCACTGATGAGCTTTGCCCTGAACAAGGGATATATCGATGCGGCAGTGCTCACAGATAGGGATGGGATATTACCAGTGCCACGGGTGGTCACAGACCCTGGGGATGTCTTAAAATGTTCTTCTTCCAAGTATACGGCAGCTCCAACACTTTCCGGACTTAATCAGGCCATCAAGGAAGGATATAAAAGGATAGGCGTTGTATCCACCCCGTGTCAGTGCATTGCCATAGCCAAGATGCGATCCAATCCTACCGGGATAGATGATTTTACTGATCCTGTTGGCCTTGTGGTAGGTTTGTTTTGCACATGGGCCCTTGATTTCAGGGCGTTTGACGCCTTTATCTCAGAGCGAATAGATGTGAACAAGGTCACAAAGGTTGACATCCCCCCCCCACCTGCAGAGATAATGGAGATATATACTGCAGATGGGAAGCAAGAGATACCTTTGGATGAGATAAGAAAACTGGTGCCTGATACCTGCAGCTATTGCATAGATATGACCTCTGAATTCTCTGATATATCGGTAGGGGTCCTGGAAGGTCGCCCTGATATAAATACTATTATTGTAAGGACAAAGAAGGGACAAGATATTGTGGATGAAGCTGAGAAAGAAGGGTTTTTAGTCCTTGATGATCTACCTGAAGAGAATCTGGAACATCTTATGTGGGCTGCGAATAACAAGAAGAAGAGGGCTTTGATAAAGGCAAAAGAGGATGGTCTGATAAATACAAGCCAAGAAGACAAAAGGTCTTATCTCAGGCTAGATCCTAAAACACTAAAAAATATAATTGCGTAAACCATGGAGGGAAAGATGTCATATTTGTCAGATAGCAATGAGGGAGCCAGGTATTTGCTTATGGGGAATGAAGCAATTGTTCGAGGGGCATTGGAGGCTGGAGTAAAGGTTGCGGCTGGATATCCAGGCACCCCTTCTTCGGAGATTATAGAAAATCTCTCCAATGTAGGAAAGGATATGAATATATATGTAGAGTGGTCGGTAAATGAAAAGGTGGCCATGGAGGTGGCCGCAGCAGGATCCTTTGCCGGCCTTAGGTCATTGTGCGCTATGAAACAAAATGGCGTGAATGTGGCCTCTGATTTTTTGTTGCACCTGGCTGGTTCTGGTACCCGTGCAGGGATGGTGTTGATTCCATGTGATGACCCGGGGGCTCTCTCCAGTGTCAATGAGGGCGAGTCTCGATATTTTGCCAGGTTAGTCGAGATACCACTCCTTGAGCCAGGAGACTTTCAAGAGGCCAAGGATATGACCAAGTGGGCATTTGAACTTTCTGAGGAGCTCAGGCAGATCGTAATGCTTCGCAGCGTAACACGCATGTCTCATGCCAGCGGGAATGTGGGATTTGGTAGACTTCCTGTCTCCGATGTACATGCCGAGTTTAAGTATGACGGATTTGTGCTTGATCCTATGGAGGGTATAGTGATAAGCGCCCCTGTAGATTACAGACATGCCCAGCAGCATGAAAAGCTAAACAAGGCCAGAGAAATTTTTGAGGACTGTCCTTTTAATACATATAATGGTCCGGATAGCCCAGAACTCTTGATCATCACAAGCAGTGCCTGTACCCTTTACAGCAGAGAGGCCATTAGCATACTTGGCCTTAAAGATCGGGTGGGTCTGTTAAAATTAGGGACTACATGGCCACTGCCCCCTAAACTGCTTAAAAAATATCTGTCAAAGACAGATAAGATTATGGTTGTAGAAGAGGTGTTGCCATTTCTGGAAGAGAATATAAAGATACTTGCAGCTGAGATGGCCTCTGAGATCGGGGTAAAGATATTTTATGGCAAGAATGATGGCAAGATCCCCATGGTGGGAGAGCTAAACCCTGATATCGTAGTTAATGCCCTGGCTCAGGTCACAGGGATTGACTATAAGCCCGTGTCTGATGAATATGAAAACAAGGCTCAGGAGACAGCCACGGGCGGAGCACCATCCAGGGAGTTGACCTTCTGCCCCGGGTGTCCGCACAGGGCATCATTCTGGAGTATTCATAATGCACTTGAGCTGGATGGCCGCAAGGGTTTTGTCTGTGGAGATATCGGCTGTTATACAATGGCCATATTGCCATGTGGTTTTTCTTCCTTGAAGACTTCACATTCAATGGGCTCCGGGACTGGCATTGCCAGCGGTTTTGGGAAGCTGGGTGGGTTTGGTTTTGATCAACCGGTACTGTCTGTTTGCGGAGACTCCACATTCTTTCATACAGGTATACCCGCCCTTGTTAATGCCGTGCACCATGAGTCAAACTTTACCATGGTAATATTGGATAATAGCGGCACTGCCATGACAGGGTTTCAACCCCATCCGGGTCTGAAAGTAAATGCTTTAGGCGATGAGGTGCCCAGCATAGATATTGCGGAGGTATGCAGGGCTCTTGGTGCAAGGGTAGAGGTGAGAGACCCGTTTGATCTAGAGGAGACTCAAAAGACCATAAATCAGTTAATAGAGGATAAACAAGGGGTGAAGGTACTTATACTCAGGCAGATATGCGCCTTGAGTCCCGAGAAGAAGGGCAAAAAGAAATATGAGATGACAATCGATGAAGAGATATGTCTTGCTGAAAATTGTGGATGTAACAGGTTGTGCACACGCATATTCCGCTGCCCCGGTCTTGTCTGGGACAAAGGAAAAAAGGTCACGAAGATTGATGATGTTATATGTGCAGGCTGCGGTGTTTGTGCAGATATATGCCCTGTAGGGGCTATAAAGAGAAAGGAGGCGGCATAGACTTATGACAAACATACAATTATCAAAGGATCCATATAATATAATCATTACCGGTGTAGGTGGTCAGGGAAACGTCATGGCATCTAGGGTCCTGGCAAATATGCTTGTGGAAAAAGGATATTGGGTTACCATAGGGGAGACATTTGGGTCATCTCAGAGAGGAGGGTCTGTGATGAGCCATTTAAGGATCTCAAAGGAATCCAGTTGGAGTCCTCAGATACCTAAGGGTAGGGCCGATGTGGTAGTCGCCTTAGAGCCTATAGAGGCAACCAGGGTATTGAAGGATTATGGTAATCCTAAGGTCAAGATATTAAGCAATACCCGTGCGATTTCTCCAGTAGGTGTTATTGCCGGAGAACTGGATTACCCCTCAATGGAGGAGATCAAAAAATCGGCCAGGGAGTTGGCATCAGATGTATGGTTTATCGATGCAACGGATGAAGGCCTAAGGTTGGGCAACCCCATTTTAGGAAATATTATTATGCTGGGGGCGCTTTCTGGCGTTGGTGTACTTCCTATGGACAGGGAAGGGTTTAAAGGAGTGATCTCAAGAAGCATACCCAAGGATAAAATCGACATAAATCTTAAGGCCTATGACATGGGTGAACAGATGGTAAAGGTATAAGAGAACAGTTCCTTAGGACATAGGAGGTATTTTATGAAAAGGGTGTCTATTCCATCAAGACTCTGGTTTGAGAATGAAGAAAGGGAGGTGACCTTTCCTGATAGGTGGGAGGTAGATAATCTGACCTCTCCCGGGTTTGATAAACCTGGTTTAACTCCTGAGCAGATCAGAGAAAAGATAGAACATCCTATCAAAGGCCCGGGCCTTGAAGAGATGGCAAGAGGAAAGAAACAGGCTGTTATCATCTTTGATGATATGACACGGCCGACACCGGTGAAAGATGTTGCCCCGTATGTCCTTGATGCCCTTCATAGATCAGGTATAAAAAGAGATCAGATTCGGTTTATCTGGGCTATAGGTAGTCATGGGGCCTATGATATGATTAATGCCCGTAAAAAATTGGGAGATGAAATCGTGGAAAATTATGCTGTTTTTAACCATGATGCCTTCCAGAACACTGTATGGGCAGGGAGAACACCCACAGGGATTGAGCTCTGGATAAATCGAGAGGTTATGAACTGTGATCTGAAGATCGGCATCGGGTGCATTACCGCCCATGTACACGTAGGGTTTGGGGGGGGCGCCAAGATCATCCTTCCCGGTGTTGCCGGCATAGAGTCAGTCAATCAGTTTCATAATCAATTATACAGGGATCCAAGCCGTACCGGATTAGGTCATTTCGATAATAATATCATGCGGGCAGAGTGTGACGCTGCAGGCGATGCGGCTGGGCTGAACTTTAAGGTGGATTGTCTGATAAACCGCAGGGGGCAGGTCACCAATGTTTATGCCGGAGACTTCAAGGCGACCCATGACGCCGGAGGCGAGGAGGGTAAAGATCACTATGGTATTCCCTATGCAACCGGGTATGATATCGCGGTATGCAATGCCTATGGCAAGGCAAGTGAGTCGGCCATCGCCCTTCTTTTATCTTTGATGGCCTTGAAGCCAGGGGGTGTAGGCACGGCTGTCTTGATTTGCGATGCACCAGAGGGGCAGGTCCCTCATTATGTCATGCGCGCCTGGGGGAGTGATTATGGTGGACGACACTATAGTCCTAAGAGCCCGGGCTTTGTCTCTTTGATGATGAAGAAGTTGATTGTTATGGCCCCTTACCCGGACAGGACAAGCCTTGACTTGGTCTGTCATATAGATGATGCAACCATCGTCAAGACCTGGCCTGAGGTTCTGGCTATCCTTGAGGATGATTATCCCAGCGGTGCAAAGGTTGCCGTCATTCAGGACGGGACCATGCAATATATGAAACCATCTGCATGACTTATATGAAAAAGATATGTATATAGTTTTATTAGTTTGATTGGTTGAATAAAGTGAATACTGCCGCAGGCAGGGAGCTTGTATGAAGATAGAGATACTAGGATGTAGTGGATCTGTGGCCAGGGGTTTTAATACCACTAGTATCCTGGTGAATGATACACTTCTTATTGATGCTGGTTCTGCCGCATCAGTGCTGCCTGATGAGCGGCTTTCGAAGATAGATGATATCTTAATAACCCATTCACATATAGACCATATAAAAGAACTGCCTTTTATTGCGGATAGTATATTTACTAATAAGAATAAGGGCATAAATATATGGGCAAGTTCTACCACTATTGATGTCTTAGAAGTGAATGTATTTAATGGCTTGATATGGCCCGATATAAGACAACTGGAACTAAAGGGCGAGTCCCTAATCAGATTTAAGGAACTTTCCCTAAAGGATTTCTATATTGGTAATATATCCATAACACCTATTCCGGTAGATCATATGATGGGCTCCCTGGGTTTCTTATTGAATGAAGATGATAAATACGTATTGTTTAGTGGTGATACCGGATATACAAAAGGATTGTTTGATGTAGTAAAATCCCTGGGAGCAAGACTTAAGGTCTTTTTTGTTGAGGCATCCTTTCCTGATAGGATGCTTGATACTGCAGTCATATCGAAACACCTCACCCCGAGTATTGTAGGCAAGAGTTTAGGCGAGAATATACCTAAAGATACACGGGTTATTTTATACCATATAAAGCCAAGGTTTCTCGAAGAAATTGTAGCAAATCTGCCCGAAAAGATGGAGTATATTAAAGGTGGGGAGGCCTTTGACATTTGACAGACGTATTAGATATAGCAAAGAAGAATGGAAGATGGACAGAGTGTCCTTCCTGTAAAGAGATAATTATCACTAAAAAATTGGAAGAAAATTTATGGGTGTGTCCACATTGTAATTATCATTTCAGACTGAATGCTACCAGGCGGATAGCAATCACATGTGATGAAGATAGCTTTACAGAGCTACCCATATTCGCGGCTGATTTGGATAAAGACATTAGGGGCGGTTCATACAGGACAGATGATGCTATCAAGGGAGGTATGGCCTGTATAGAAGGGTTATCTTGTGTGGCAGGGATTATGGACTTTGCCTTCAAGGGCGGATCTATGGGGGTAAGTGTTGCTCAAGCTGTAATCAATCTAATGAAACATGCAAAGAGAGTAAACCACCCGTTTATTATGTTTTGCGCATCCGGGGGTGTGAGGGTTCAGGAGGGTATATGGGGGCTGATGCAGATGTTACGGACAGCACAGGCGAGAAACCTTACCGCGGATGTCCCTATGATCACGGTGTTTACAGATCCCACCTTGGGGGGTGTGACTGCGAGTTTTGCGGCTTTAGCAGACATTATGTTGGCAGAACCAGGTTCAAATATTGGCTTTGCTGGGCCCAGGGTTGTAGAGAATACGATTAATCATAAGCTGCCCCCTGGTTTCCAGAGTGCAGAGATGCTTTTATCACAGGGGTTCTTGGATAATATAGTAGATCGTCACCAATTACGGGACACACTGGCATACCTTCTGAGATGGTTTTAAAAGGCACTGATCAGGAGGAGTGGGCATTAGGTCTTGATCGGATAAGATGTGCGCTTGAGCGCCTGGGCCATCCTGAAAGGTCATATAAGACTGTCCTTGTTGCAGGTACAAATGGTAAGGGCTCTACATGTATATTTTTAGAGCGGATGCTAGTGACATCCGGGCTATCTGTAGGTACAAATTTATCTCCGCATGTAACCAGGTATGTAGAAAGATTCAGATTAAATAGCAGATGTGTACAAGATCAGGAGATTGTTGATCTTGAGCATGAAATGGGATCCCTTCTCAAAGATGTTCACCTTACATATTTTGAGTGGTGTGTGGCCATTGCTTGCGTACTCTTTGCACGGCATAAGGTTGATGTAGGCATATTTGAGATAGGTCTGGGTGGAAGGCTTGATGCCGCAAATGCAATAGAGCCTCAGGTTTCTATCATAACAGATGTCTCGATAGATCATACAGATTATCTCGGAAATACCATAGATGCTATAGCAATAGAAAAGGCAGCTATAGCCAGATCAAAGATACCCCTGGTTATCAGTGCAGAAAATAAGGCCCTTCATGTCATAAAAGGGTATGCCTGTAGCATAGGCGCATACCTATGTGAGGTAGATGCCCCCGTACTATATAATACAGGGATAGATGGCCGCCACCAGGGCATTAACGCTGCCCTTGCCCTAAAGGCTGCCGAGATTTTAGGTGTAAGATTGAGTAGTGGTGAGCTGCGTTATGCTGTAAATACTGCCTTCTTGCCGGGAAGGATAGAGTCTGTAGGCATTCTCCCCAGACGAATTATACTTGATGTGGCACATAACCCCGCATCTATGGTATCTCTTGTTAAATATCTATCTAAAATAGGGTTTAGGGGGGTAGGGGTTCTGGGCATACTTAAAGATAAGGACTATGTAAAAATAGCCAGGTTATTAAGAGATGCATGCACTAAAATATATATGGCCCCTGTAGGATCAAAGAGGTCGTGGCAGGAACATCACATGTCTGGATTTATAGATCTGGATGGATACTATAGATTTAATAGTATAAGGCAAGCCTTTGATACAGCACTGAGAGCGGGGGAGGATATTGTAGTAACAGGCTCTTTCTATAGCATAGCCGAGGTAAGAGACAGGGTAATATGGCAAGGTTGATCACACTTCTTATAGTGATTATAGGGCTGCCTTGTTATGCCTTTTGTATAACACTTGATGTGGAGGCCGACAGGGTAGAGAGATCAGAGGGTATAGTTCAAGCCCAGGGAAATGTTGTTATTACAGGAGAAGATGTGAGTCTGGAGGCGAATTTTGTGGTCTATGATGTAGCAAATGGTGATATATGGGCAACAGGTAGTTGCCACCTAAAGGAGAAAACAGGGGAGATAAAGGCCTCCACCCTTTATTACAATGTTATGAGGAAGGATGTTCATATAGAGGATGGGTCTGTGCTTATATATAAAGAGCCCGTAAGGATTATAGGCAGTAGTATCACTCGCTATGGAAATGATCTGTATACGGGGGAGGATATTGTGTACACACCTTGCCTTGGGAGGACTCCTGCATGGTCTATCAAGGCCGGCAGGATGAAGATACCCATAGAAGGTTATGGAAGTGCAACCCATGCCAGGTTTAGGATGCATGACATACCGGTGCTTTACGTGCCCTATTTGCTATATCCTGCAAAGCTGAAGCGTCAGTCTGGTCTGCTCTTCCCTTCCATGGGGCACTCAACTGATACGGGTTACCGGTTGAGTCAGCCCATATATCTGGTTACGTCTAGGTGGACAGATATCACCATCACCCCTGCATATCTCTCCCAAAGGGGTCTGCTTATGGGGTCAGAATTTCGATACAGACCGAGCTATACCACTAAAGGGGAAATCTATGTTGAATCCATACACGATAGAAAGGGTGGTGAGAAAATGGAAGGGGGTATCCTTGATGAGATCCCTGATGATCGCTGGTTTTTAAAGGCAAAGCATGATGGGGGGAATCTCTCGTGGGATATCAATCTTGTGAGCGATGAGGATTATCTTGATGATATAGGCACATTGTATGCTGGAGATGATATATGGGGGGCTACTGGTGATGAAGAAGAACTCATCTCTCGCATGGAATGGACATCATCAGATAATGGCTTCTCGGTTGGCATATCCGGGCAATGGAAACAGGACCTTATGGTAAGAGGTGATGATAAGACCATTCAGCAGTTACCGAAACTTAAGGCAAGGATGGGGCAAAAGGACATACCACGTACTCCCTTGAAGTGTTCTGCGGATTTGAGCAGCACTAGGTTCTATACCAAGAAATGGATTGAGGGGATAAGGGATGATAGTGCTATTGAATTTTCCCTGCCTAAATCCCTTGAGCAATACATTACCATACGGCCATGGTTAAAAGAGATCTACAGGGATACGATCTTTTCAGAGAGGGATACATATGAAAAGGATATGTATAAAGAGCACTGGGGAGAAAGAGGTGTGTCTTTGTCTACTGCCCTGTATAGCAAAAGGGCATCTGCCGGGTGGTACCATCAGATAGTACCCGAGATATCGTGGACATATAAGTCAAGGTATGGGGGGAATTATGATGGGGTCGACCCATTCCCGGAGATATTTTCAGGAGATGACTGGGGAAAGCAGTATGATATGGAAGTCTCTTTTGTGAATTTTATACGTGATAGTACAGGGGCTCCTGTCGTTGAGCTTGGGTTAGAACGTGAGTATAGTTATATTTCTAAGGAATGGGGGTTTGTTGAGTCTACAATAAAGTTTAGGCCATGGGCCTGGCTTGCCATAGAACATACTAACGAATTTGGCAGGATGCCCTTAAGGCCATATGCTACCAACGAGCATTCTACAACATTGAATATATCTGATAATAGAGGTGATAAAATAACAATTGGTGAGGAGTATAACAGGCAGGATACGAAGTGTATCATTATAGATGTTAAGGCCAATCTAGGTGGTGGGTTTTCTGCAGTGGCAGAACTCAGGCATGATTATCTGACCAGGAAATATGAGTATCTGAGGCAAGGGATAACCTACTCGTCTCAATGCTGGAGTATTGACCTCTATAGAGATGTTGAGCCGTCCGATGATAATAAATCCAGAGATACCACCATATCTATCACTATAAACCTTTTGGGCTTAGGGGATGCAATACATACGAGCCGACGTTTGGATAACTGAAGATGATACCGAGCCGAAGTTTGGTATTTGATATGATAAGGCAAAAAGATATGCCTTATCATATATTTTGTCACAGTATGATGGTAAGACGGGCAGCGGTCATTATTGCGCATATGTTAATGAAGGCAGGCAAGAATCCGGACATTAAGCTTATAGATAGAGCTGCACTCTTACACGATATTTGCAAGATTGATTCTATTACCGCAGGTGGTGATCATGCGCTTATGGGTCGTCAACTTATGGAGGAGTCGGGGTATCCGGAATTGGGAGAAATAATAGGCCAACATGTAGTGTTAAAGAGTTTGTGTTTGAATGAGGCAATGGTGGTAAATTATGCAGACAAAAGGGTGAGAGATGACCACGTTGTAACACTTGCCCAGAGATTTGTTGACCTTATGGGCAGATATGGAAAAGACGATGGGAAAAAGGAAATGATATTATCCCTTTATAACCAGGCAATAGCAGAAGAAAACATAATAAGAACCACAGCAGGCCAAGACCTGTTATGGTTAAATAACCTCAATCTGATACCTGGAGATTATCCTCTCTATGGTGGATATGGTTTCTTGAGAAAGGATTGATCTGTTGAAGTATAAGATAAGTATGTGTATCCTGAAAGGGTAAACAAGGATTAGTTCATTAGGGTCAATAAACGAAATTTTTTGTGTGGTAGATGATGTAAGATCACCAAGGTATTCAGAGGTGTCTAGGAAAAATTTTGTTATGAAAGGCACGTTGATTTTTTTTGATATAGATCCTTTTCTATAGAGCTCCTCTCCCTCTGTGGTAATAATAATAATACCTTTGCAGACATCTAAAGAAGACATGTTTTTTACAAGCATACGGGACTGATCATCTATAGGCGGGATCTCTTCATCCGCCATATCCCCTTTCTCCAGGCCTAGTTGCAGTTCATCTGTCTTGCGCATACCTTCTACCAATAGATACTCCCAGTTTGCAGTGATAGAGCGATAAGGCGCCTTCTGGCCGCCCACAAACTTGAAACTTCCACTTGACCAGGAAAGAATAGTAAACAAGGCATTTTCACCCTCAACGCCTCCTACTTTAGCATGTGTAATCTGGCCGTCCTCGAAGTAGATTATTCCTTGTCTCTCCCCTTTTTCTACATACAGGGCTGTGGTTATCTGGCTAATACAATTCATCTGTATAAGGTCTGGAAGCTGAAGCCCTGTTATACTGCCCTTAAATCCTTTGTTTTCCTCCTGCCTCAATGCCTTCAAGATCAGGCCTCGTAAATCTTCTATCTCAAATGGTTTTTCTATATAGAACAGAGACCCCATTGCCGTTGCCTTTGCCCTGATTGCAGAGGAACCGTATGCAGTCATAATGATGACCTTTGTTGACGGGGTTTGTTGTTTAATCTTTACCAGAAGATCCAGGCCATTTATACCAGGCAACCTTATATCTAATACTATCACGTCAAACGACTGGTTTTCGATTAAGGAAAGGGCTTGCTTCCCATCGTTTGCTACTTCCACCTCATATATCTCCCGATCCCTGGACAGTGTTTTCTTTAGCGACCAGGTTAGGGTTTCTTCGTCATCGACAATTAAAACAGATCTTGGCATTTTATAGTACTCCCAATCTTTCCAGGGCTAGAATAAGGGACGACTTCAATCTTTCAAATGATGTTGCAAAGGCTTTTGCTTCGCAGATGGCGGAATCTGGTGCCCGGGCCACGAAGTTTCCAAGGCTTAAATCATCAAGGGCAGATAGCATTTGTCTTGTACGCCTTGTAACCACGACAGATATAATAAGTGCAGCAATAAGGCTAGCCAATATACCGAGAGCCAGTGCTAATATAAGTATCATTTTGGTTTGTGTAATATGCCATTTGATAGCCGATGTTTGATCTGATATCAGACCGGCCTCCCATGCTCTGGGTTTCAAGCCTATAATAGATGTATCCTTCTCTAACGGCTTGACTGCTACCATGTAGTCCTTTGTTTTACTAATCATAGGCCTTTTAGCCTCCATGGCCTTTAGTATGGGAGTAGCCTGATCTAAAAGGCTAGGTAGTTTGTGCATATAGAGATTTTTGTGTTTATTATTTGTAGATGATGTGATCCTAAGCGTATCATTATCTACAGTCATAACCTCCCCCCATGACTCAGGAAGAGATTCATTGTTAAGATACGCAGGATCTATGTTATTGATGGCCCAGAGCATGATCTTGGTATCCTGGGTGTAAAGCCGATCTTGTATGGATTCCAGGTTTATACCTTGGAGGTGGCCTATCTGTATGTAGAATAGATAAGATGCACTTGATAATATGATTGTAAAGATAGTAAATGTGATCAAAAATATCCGTAATCTCATATGTTTTCTTCCTCTAGCTTAAGCCAGTCTGTCATGGTCTTTAAAAACTCCAATGCGATATCCTCTTTTGGTATCTTGCTGGAGAGTATCTCTATCAGGGATGCGAGGTTTTCTACATCATCAGTAGTGAGATCTATGTCGAGTTCCTGGGCTGTCTCTACTATAATAATTGGGGAGATGGGACCCATAGCATTGGTTAGCGCCTTTACGAGAGTTTCTATAAAGGGTGTCTCTGGTAGGGATAATGCCAGTTCCCCTTTTTCTGTTCTGTCTTGATGCCCCTCCTTTATAATGCCCATCTTAATGAGTGTATAGAAAATCCTCATGATATCAAAGAGAGCAACCCCTAGAATGTTGGCAATATCCGCTATGGATTTTGTTCCATCTATGTAAGCAAGAACTCTCCATTGGATAGCTTTTAAAGCGATCTCCTTTTCTTTTATGTCAGGATCAAGGGTGTAAACCACCTCGCTGGATGGGATAAGGGAGGTGATGCGATCCATTTGCCTGATCCTGTCAGCTACTTCAGAGAGGATATTATCTACAGGCATATCTATAGTGGCTGAATCAGCGGCATCGTCCACAAAGAAGGCATATTCGCCAGATGTCCATGTCGCCATTTCATATATGGCCTTGGCACCTTTTATGGGGCCACAATTCGCATGAACAACTCTGCCATCGACAAAGAATATATTACCTGCTGCCCCACCATTATCCAGGCTTAGTCTTCCGGTACGTTTGCCCAGGGATAGTATCTTAATTATCTCAGGACATCGGGTTTTTTCTATATCTCCTGTGATATCTATATTCATTTGTCCTTCGCCTTTGCAATGCCAGCTATTACAAGCTTGCCTGTCATCCTTAAGACTGCCTGGTTTGCACCTTTTTTAGATAAGACCATCATTATGGTAGAACCATTTATAAATATGGTGACCATCACATCTTCAAGATATACCTCGATTATGTTACCTGGTCTTTTTTTCTCTTCCGTAATATTTTTATATAGATCCCTAAATTGTTTCTTTGTATTTTGTGTTTTGTATTTTGAGGGTATTTTTATCTGCATAGTTTTATTTGTGGTGATCACATACCCTTCTACGCCATAGATATTAAGGAGATCCTTTATTGTTCCTTTCATATTACATGATGTATCGGCAAGAGGGTAATCGATCTTTAGGTATATGTACTGGATTTAGGCCTTATTCATTCTTTTTATCCAGTCGGTATTTCCTCGATTGGATAACCATGCGTCCTCGGAGATCTCTGTGGCGAATAAGACATGGTGGTTTGTATGAAAAAGTGAATAGTGAAGAGTAAATAGTGAATAGATTTATTCCTAGATAATGTCCGGAGTGCACTTATATGAAAAGATATTTATATAGTTTCATTGGTTTCATTGGTTTTATTAGTTTAAATGAAAATAGGGGTCAGGGATCGGGGGGCAGCCTGTCTGCATCTCGGATAGGAGATATTTCACCTATCCATGTTATATGATGTGCGTGTGAATTTTTGCTCTGACCGGGAGGCATAAGCAGGCATTTAGCTTAAAAAAGAATATAAAATAAATTTAATTCTTATATAGCTGAATAGCTGATTGCTAGAGGCTGAGAGCTTTTCATCGTTCGTTGTGAGCGTATGCGTTCATGAGGGTTTATAAAAAAATTTGAGCTTTGATGCTATATAGTGTACCATAATTATCAAGCAGTTGTTCTTTTTCGTACCAAATTTACGAGGTGAGGTAATGCAAGATATTATAAAACAAGCCATACAGGATAATATTACCCTTCATGAGAATCTATTTGATATTATACCGAAGATAGAGGCTGCCGCAAAGGTTATGCTTGACTGCATATCTAAGGGTAATAAGATCATGTTTGCGGGCAATGGAGGATCTGCAGCGGATGCCCAACACCTGGCAGCAGAGCTTGTGAACAGATTCTTGATGGAAAGAAGCCCAATAGCTGGCTTGGCTCTTACTACAGATACATCAGTTATCACATCTATAGGTAATGATTATTCATTTGATGATCTCTTTTTAAAACAGGTCATCGCTTTGGGCATAAAAGGGGATGTATTATTTTCTATCTCCACCAGTGGGAATTCCGTAAACATAATAAAGGCCATTTGTGTGGCAAAGGATATGGGTATTATTACTGTTGGGATGACAGGATCCAGCGGGGGGAAGATGAAGGCCCTCGTTGATTATCTGATATCAGTGCCATCAAGTGAAACCCCAAGGATTCAGGAGGCCCATATCCTTATAGGGCATATTATCTGTGAGATAATAGAGAGAATGTCGATAGAGTAATATGTTCATAAATGGATTTATTGTAGCAAAAGATGAGTTTTTAGATAGCCTTTTTGCGAGACCATGATAGCTGATTGTTGACCCCTGACAGTTGCCTCTTTCATATAAATTCTCATGCCTGTGCGGCAGGCACAACCAAAGATGAAAATGTTTTCGGAATGGGGGTTCTCTCGCTTACCTGTATCGCTCTTTGATACATCCTTTAGGCTTGCTTACGGGCACTCCCTAACTCGCCTGCCTAAATGCAGGCTTTAGACAGGAGGGAGCGATTCCCCTTTAAGCAACGCCTAAGGATGTATTAGCAAATCGCGATGGAAGGATAAGCTCAAGAACCCCTCATCCCTCCTTACGTGCTGAGAAAAACATCCATCCCCGACCCCTATTTCCATATAAACCCGCATGAGCTGCGCTCACAACGAAGGATGAAAATGAACGTATCGCAAAGTAGGGCCCGTTCCCTTTGGCGGGCCGATGAGGGCATCGGCCCCTACAAAGCTCTGTGCCTATTTCCATAAAAATAATACTCTTTAACTCTTCACTCTTTACTCTTTACTATTCACTAATTACTCTCATATAAATATATTCAGGAGGTGTGAATGGAGATTATATATGGTCTGAATCCGATAAAAGAGGCACTTAATGCAAACAGCCGTGAATTTTTTGATGTTATTGCGTGCAAGCCCCGCTATAGGGATATAGCAGGAGTTGCTAGAGGGATACCTGTACATGAAGTTACAAAAAAGGAACTTGATAAGATAACCGGTACAAAGGGCCATCAGGGGGTTGCGGCAAGGGTCTCTGGTTATAGATACACAACCCTGGAGGATGTAGCTACGCTTAATGTTATTGTTCTTTTAGATTCTGTGGAGGATCCTCAAAACCTGGGGGCCATTATCAGGTCTGCGCATGCACTGGCCGGATCTGGTATTATTATTCCAGCTAAAAGGGCGGCATCTGTAACGCCCTCTGTTCTCAAGGCATCTGCTGGTGCTACAGAATATACCAAGATTGCACGTGTACCAAATCTTAGGATGGCAGCCAAGGTATTAAAGGGACAAGGTTTCTGGCTTGTAGGTCTGGAAGCTGAAAAAGGGGAACAAATAGGAAAGATTCCAACCTTTGAGAGATTGGGTGTTGTGCTTGGAGGAGAGGATGCAGGTATAAGATCCGGAATGCGAAGTGAGATAGATGTGGTAGCCCATATCCCTATGAAAACCGCTTTTAACTCTCTTAATGTCGCTTCAAGTGCTGCTATTGCCATGTATGAGTTGGTCACAAGGAGAGCTTCAAACAAGGCTTAGGATATATTAGTAGGCGATGTAAGCAAGAGAACCCCCATCCCGAAAGCATTTTCATCCTTGGTTGTGTCTGCCTTGCAGACATGGAGGTTTATAGAAAACAGGGTAAGACCTGATTTTATTATATGTGCCCTGCCATCTGGAATATAGGTAAATACATGGATACCACAACCCCGCCTATAATACCGCCTAAGAATACTATAAGCAAAGGTTCGAGCATAGATGTAAGTCCGGTTACAGCAGTGTCTACTTCCTCATCGTAGAAGTCGGCTATCTTTGTCAACATTTGGTCAAGTGCGCCAGTTGCCTCGCCTACAGAGACCATTTGGACTACCATGTCAGGGAAGATTCCAGCTTTCCCAAGGGGGTCAGCTATGGATTTGCCTTCGCTTATGGATTTACGGACAGCCAGAATGGCTTCTTCTACAATCTTATTGCCAGAAGTCCTGGATGTAATGTTTAGACCATCCATTATTGGTACACCAGAAGATGTCATAGTGCCAAGGGTCCTGGTAAACTTTGCTACAGCAACCTTTTTTAGTAATGATCCGAATATGGGTAATTTCAATGCTATATTATCCAGGAAATATTTACCTTTTTCCTTGGATTTGATCCATTTAAAGGCAATAATTAACAGTATAATAACCCCTATTAAGTGTAGTGTGTAATGACGGAAAAAACTACTTGCATCTACAATAAATTGTGTAGGGGCAGGCAGTGCTGCGCCAAATTGAGAAAACATATCCTGGAACGTAGGTATCACAAATATCATCATTATGGCTATTACAGAAACGGCCACAATCAGAACAACTGTCGGGTACATCATAGCACTTTTGACCTTTCTCTTTAGGGCGTCAGCCTTTTCCATGTACTGTGCCAGTCGATTCAGAATTACATCAAGCACACCGCCTATCTCTCCGGCTGCGACCATGTTTACAAAGAGATCATCGAAAACAGAAGGGTGTTTTTTTAATGCGTCTGCAAACGTATTACCACCTTCCACATCTTGCCTAATCTCTGTGAGGATCTTTTTGAATGTAGGGTTTGCCTGCTGGTTTCCAAGTATGGCCAGGCATTGTACAAGTGGAAGTCCTGCATCGATCATAGTGGCGAATTGTCTTGTAAGTAATACAATCTCTGATGTTGTAACCTTTTTCTGGAATAAGACGATCTCTTTTGGCCTCGCCTTTATTTTTATAGGGGATATGCGCTGGCGTCTTAATATCAGATTAACAGCTGCTTTATTTTGCGCCGTAACCTCCCCCTTTTTTATATTACCGTCTATGGATTTTCCTTCCCATACGAATACCGCCATAATCTATCTCCCCTCCCCGACATTAAGATTTCTCTGCCCATGTGACGAGGCTATTACTTGTTTGAGTTCTTCTGGATCAGTAGACCACCCAAGTGCATCGTCTAGGGATATTAGTTTGCATATAAACAGGGCATAGAGTGATTGATTCATTGTCTGCATCCCGTGTTTTTTCTGGCCTACCTGCATCTGAGAATATATCTGATGGATCTTATTTTCCCTTATTAGATTTCTTATAGCAGGTGTAGATATCATCAGTTCTGCAGCTAAGGTTCTACCCTTACCATCCAACCTGGGGATAAGTTGCTGAGCTATCACTGCCTCTAAGACAAAGGAAAGCTGCGCCCTTACCTGCGATTGCTGGTAAGCAGGGAAGGCATCTATTATCCGGTTGACAGTCTGGACTGCGGAATTGGTATGCAAGGTCGCAAGGACAAGGTGCCCTGTTTCTGCTACGGTCAGGGCTGCTTGCATGGTTTCCAGATCCCGCATCTCGCCGATAAGTACCACATCCGGGTCCTGACGCAGTATATATTTTAAGGCATTTGCGAACCCTTTTGTATCTGACCCTATTTCCCTCTGGTTTACAATACAACCCTTATGTTTGTGCACGAACTCAATGGGGTCTTCTATTGTTATTATGTGTCCATGACGTTCAGCGTTTATCTTGTCAAGCATTGCAGCAAGTGAAGTGGATTTGCCACATCCTGTGGGACCTGTGACAAGGACAAGTCCTCTAGGGAGCAGTGTTAGGTTATTTACACTACTAGGAAGGCCTAATTGTTCTATGGACATGATTTTATAGGGTATCATCCTGAATGCCCCGGCTGTTGCCCCCCTCTGTATAAATATATTAGCTCGAAAGCGGGCAACCCCCTTTATACCAAACGAGAGATCCAGTTCGTGGTTTTCCTCAAAATGGTGCTTTTGTGCATCTGTAAGGATGGAGTAGCATATTCTCTTTGTGTCTTGGGGAGAAAGTGGCTCCATATCTAAAGGATATAATGATCCCCTTACCCTCATCTGGGGAGGGCTCCCGGTAGTAATATGAAGGTCAGATGCCTCTTTTTCTACCATCATTTTTAATAATTCATGGATACTTAACATCTATATTCTCCTAATCAATCAGCTATAGTGGTCCTTAATATTTCTGAAACACTAGTTGTACCTTCAGCCACCTTACTTAAGCCGCTTTGTCTCAAAGTCTTCATCCCCTCTTCGATGGCCTCTTTTTTTAGTTCGGATTCGGAAGCGCCCATTAGAATTAGATCCTTCATCTTTTCTGTTATTGGCATCACCTCGTAGAGTGCTATTCTTCCTTTGAATCCTGTATTTCCGCACACAGGACATCCATTACCCTTATAGCACACCATATCTTGGGCTTCTTGAGGATCCACACCCATCTGTATCAAGGTTTCTTTTGATACATCGTCTTTAACTTTGCACTCAGCGCAAACCTTTCTCGCAAGCCTTTGCGCTACTACGAGATTTACTGAGGAGGCAACAAGAAATGGTTCTATACCCATATTGAGCAGTCTGTTTATAGTAGAAGGGGCATCATTGGTATGCAGCGTGGAAAGTACAAGGTGTCCGGTAAGCGCAGCCTTGATGGCGATCTCAGCTGTCTCAAAATCCCTGATCTCTCCGACCATGATGATATCAGGATCCTGTCTCAGAAAAGATCTCAGCGCTGCTGCAAAGGTAAGACCGATTTCTTCATGCATATGTACTTGATTTATCCCTGTCAGGTCATATTCTACAGGGTCTTCTGCAGTGGAAATGTTTCTCTCTGTTGTGTTAAGTTCAGTAAGCGATGAATAAAGAGAAGTTGTTTTTCCGGATCCAGTAGGGCCAGTTACCAGGACCATGCCCCAGGGTTTATATATGGCCTCTTTAAATTTTCTCAGGGCATCTTCTTCGAATCCGAGTTTGGTCATGTCAAGCTGGAGGTTGGATTTATCAAGTATTCTTAAGACTATCTTTTCACCAAAGAGGGTAGGTAGTACTGATACACGGAATTCGACCTCTTTCCCGCCCTCTATTTTTAGTTTTATTCTTCCGTCCTGAGGTAGCCTGCGTTCAGCTATATCCAGTTTGGACATGATTTTTATTCTGGAGATTACAGCATTTTTTAGACGCAAAGGCGGTTTCATTACTTCATGGAGCACCCCATCCAGTCTGAATCTAATTCTGAAAAGTTTTTCATAGGGTTCAATATGTATGTCACTCGCACCTTTTTTTATGGCGTCTACTAAGAAAAGATTGACTAATTTTATCACAGGGGCTTGGTCAGCCTCTTTCTCGAGATCCCCTACTGACACCTCGTCCCCTGCGTCAGCTATCTCGACATCCCCTTCCATATCCTCCATATCACTTAAGGCAGTATCTAAGGTAGCAGACTGATCATAGAAGTGGTCAATTGCCCATTTCAGGGAATCTTCTGAGGTAGCATATACCTCTATAGAATAACCGGTTAAGAATTTTAAATCGTCCACTGCGAATATATTGGCGGGATCAGTCATTGCGACATTGAGAGTGGCTCCTTCTCTTTTAAATGGAATTGCCATGTATTTTTTGACTATATTGAGTGGAATAAGTCTTATTACATCAGGATCCGGGTTGATCCTTTTAAGTATTACAGGAGGGACTCCATATTGCCTGGCTAAAAATTCCACAAGCTGTTCTTCACTAAGGTAGCCTAACTTAACCAGCTGTGAGCCTAGCCTCGATCCTGAACCCCTTTGTGTCTTTTGCGCCTCGATAAGTTGATCTTGGGTTATTAAGGCATTTTTGACTAGTTTTTCGCCTAACAGTTCCTTTGCCATCGCCATCTCTCTGCAAACGTCTATCGGTAATAGAAGCTTCTGACTTTAATAAAGCCTATGATGATAATTATATATTATACAAACCTCAAATCTTTAGCCATCTTAGCCATAGAATTAGGATAAATGCTAGCAGAATTCGGGAGGGCGGACTTATCCCACTTCTCTTTATATTTTTGGTAAGGCCAAGTTCCCTCATTTAACTTTACTATAGATTCAGGTGTCTTGATGTCCTTTTCTTTTGCGGATTTCATTTATGGAGACTACGCGACATGAATCCGGGGTATCTAAGAATTGGTTTTCTCTTTCATCCTGTCCGGGATACTCTTTCTTGGTCGGACAGGGAAGAGGAACAATCTTGATAGGAACCCCCTTCATTGTGAAAGGGGTCCCATTGATATAATCATCCTTTAATATCCAGGTCATTTCTTGTGGTGGAAATCCGAGAAATAGCAGCCTTATCTGGTACCATCTTGGTTTTATATCCGCCTCTATATCCTCTACCCTTACATAGACACTAGGCTTATTATCTATATGTATAGCTGCTATGTCCCCTGTTTTGAGCATATAATATTTATATCATATAGAGGATGTGATAGCAATATATTAGGTACCAGGACAATTTATATGAAAACAGGTATCGGGGGTCAGGGGTCAATTTGAGATGAGAGAAGACGGGGGAATGGAATATTGTTTTGTTGGTTTCATTGGTTTTATGAAGAACTTGCAGAATACCCCGTTCTGTGGACGGTGATGAATGCGGAGAGGGGGTAAGGGGGATGCAATCTCTCCCTCCTTGCTTTTTTAAGATGCCCCGCCCTGGGGGCGGGGAGCTTCACTAGTTTGATTGGTTTATGTGAAGACAGGAACAAAGGCACAAAATTTTGTAGGGGCTGATGCCCTCATCGGCCCGTTCAGGGGAAATATGCCCTACATTGATGAGAGATATATGAACTAAATTTCCATTGTCATAATTTCTATTTTCATCATTTCCGTCCGCCATGGGAGTTTAACAGCATAATGTTCTATTTGAGGTAACCCGCTCAAGAGAAGTCAAGAATTCAATGGGTTTATCTCAATAAACTCACTATGGGTTGGAAAAAGCAGGCGGGAAATGAAAAAGTTTGGCGTCCCCAAGGGGATTTGAACCCCTGCTGCCGGCGTGAAAGGCCGGTGTCCTAGGCCAGGCTAGACGATGGGGACGTACCAAATCAGTGAGCCAGGAGGGGGTCGAACCCTCGGCCACCGGATTAAAAGTCCGATGCTCTACCAACTGAGCTACTGGCTCAAAGCGGTATCTCTATCTCATGGTTGGGCAGAAATATCAAGGCTAAATCTATGACTTGCTATATGCAAGCCCACTAGGATTAAAGAGGAGTCTCCGCCTGTAAGATATCGCCATATGGCGATATCTTACAGGCGGATAGAGGTACTTTGCTTACATACTTAAATATGATACCAAGAGATGGGGGATAATTTATGAATATTAATTTAGAGAATCTTCTATCTATAGTGTCTTTTGTAGGTATAGTAGTCATTTCATGGGTGATAGGGATATTATTTCAGAGGTGGGTGATATCCTCCCTGCGGAGTCTTGCAAAAAAGACTGTCTGGCGATGGGATGATATAGTTATAGAGACCCTTCATAAGGTAATAGTCCTGTGGTTTATTGTAGCAGGCGTCTCTGTGGCAAATCATATAGGAGAGATCCCTTATTCTATAAAGGGCCCTGTAGATAAGATACTCATAATATTGGTCATATTTACTTTTACCTGGGTCATACTAAAAATATCCACAGATCTTATCCAGACCTACATGGATAGGCTTCAGGAAAGACTACCCACGACCTCTTTATTAATAAACTTCATCAGGGTATCAATCTTGGTTCTTGGTGGGCTGATGATTATGCAGGCCCTTGGTATAGCTATAACCCCGATACTTACAACCTTGGGTATAGGAGGGTTGGCTGTGGCATTAGCCTTGCAGCCTACTTTGTCCAATCTCTTTTCTGGTATACAGATTTTGGCCTCCAGACAGTTAAAGCCAGGGGATTATGTGAGGTTGGAGACAGGTGACGAAGGATATGTCAATGACATTACCTGGAGGAATACCACTATAAGGACACTTGGGAATAATACTGTAGTGATCCCGAATTCAAAACTGGCAGACAATATCATCACAAATTATTACCTCCCTAAAAAGGAGATAGCTGTAAGGGTCCAGGTGGGGGTTAGTTATGCAAGCGACCTGGATAAGGTAGAGGATATTACCCTTGATGTTGCAAGACAGGTGATGAAGGATGTGGCAGGATTGGTAGCATTTGATCCCCTTATACGCTATCATACATTTAACTCTTCCAGCATAGATTTCACCGTTATTATGAGGGCTGGCGAGGTGGTAGACCGGTATCTTATAAAGCACGAATTTATAAAACGTCTACATAAGAGATACAAAGACGAGGGGATAGAGATTCCTTTTCCTATTACTACTGTCTATATGCATGATAATGATTAAATTTAAACCTTTTGACCTGCATTACCTGCCCTGAATTCATCCCTGGCTGCACTTGCCTCGTCCATGAGATTTAGGATCTTTTGAGCATACTAAAAAAATGCCTTGACATATGGAATTTATTACACTATAAAAAGTTTAAATCTATAGCTTATCCTCAAAAAAGCTATAGACCTCCTTTTTGGGCCCACTACCGCCTTATTGAGTGGGCCATTTTTTTATGTTATACTTTATATAAATGGATAAAGTTATGAAGGAAAGTAATGGTTTTAATATGCCCTTTGTAGTCTTGAAGGGTGTTAAGATAAAATCAAAAGATAGAAAGACAAATAAAGCAGCTGCCACAGAAGATATTCCCCTCAGGCGTGCAGAGATAGGGGATAATGATAGCTTTGTCTCTGCTATGAAGGGTGTAAAACCTATAAAGAATAATATGGTGATGCTTGAGGGGAAAGTCCATCACCCCATTGGGTTGGATCCCAGGAGAAAAGAAGACCAGGAAGTACTTGATGAATTAAAGGCATTGATGAAGGGTAAAGCAAAGTTTGATATTACATCCACAGGTGAATATATGGAAGGGCATGTCTGGTCTATGGACCCCTCGATGCTTTCCAAGTTAAAAGCCGGAGAATTTGCAATTCAGGCTTATATAGATCTTCATGGTCTCATTAAGGGTGAAGCAGCGCTGGATTTAGGAAACTTTATAAATAGTGCCTATTCTAAAGGGTATAGGTCTCTTCTTGTTATACATGGTAGGGGGCTAAAATCCAAAGGAGAGCCAGTGCTTAAAAACAGTGTTGTAAGGTGGCTTACTACAGGTAGGCTATCTTCTAAAGTCCTTGCCTTTTGTTCTGCCAGGCCATGTGATGGCGGGACAGGAGCGCTTTATGTCTTGCTTCGGAAGCGGGCTAAAAAGGAAAAATGGATAAAGCCTCTGTGATAAGTATTTGATGGAGGTCGGCTTAAAAAGGTTGAATATTAATTATTTGACAAAGGCAATGGTATTGCCTTAATATTCCCAAAATTTATACAAGTTTTAAGGGGGCATATGTTATGGTCGACAAGTTGAAGAAGATTTGGTTTGATGGAGAATTAATAGATTGGGATAATGCGAATGTCCATATTCTGACTCATAGTCTACACTATGGTCTTGCCGCATTTGAGGGTATACGCTGTTACAGGTGTGAAGATGGGAAATCTGCTATATTTAGACACAAGGAACATACCAAAAGACTTTTCAATTCAGCAAAGATTTACCTTATGGATATACCATATACCGAAGAGGAAATCATGGATGCGACAAAGCAGACATTAAAGGCAAACAATCTTAAGGAAGCATATATCAGACCTATTGTATTTATAGGGGATGGGGTGATGGGCGTCCATCCAGGGAACAATCCTATAAGGGCTTCCATTATATGCTGGCAGTGGGGCGCATATCTGGGGGATGAGGCATTAAACAAAGGTATCAGGATAAAGACCTCGTCCTTTACCAGACATCATCCGAATATAATGATGACAAAGGCAAAGATCAGTGGCAACTATGTAAATTCTATTCTATCCAAAAGAGAGGCAACACTTGCCGGATATGATGAGGCATTGATGCTTGATGTGCAAGGCTACGTAGCAGAGGGCAGTGGTGAAAATATATTCTTTGTAAAAGATGGTGCTATTATCACGCCGCCCTTGACCTCTGTATTAGGCGGGCTCACAAGAGACACTATAATAATTCTTGCAAGAGAGATTGGGTATACTGTCAAAGAGGAGTTCTTTACAAGGGATGAGTTATACATAGCAGACGAAGTCTTTTTTACTGGGACAGCAGCAGAAGTAACCCCTATAAGGGAGATGGATGACCGCACCATTGGAGAAGGCAGGCCAGGTCCCGTTACAAAGGAACTTCAAAAGGCATTTTTTGATGTGGTAAAAGGAAAGGATAAGGATCATTCTAAGTGGCTGGATTTTGTATGAGAGAGTGGATAGTGAATAGACTTATTTTTAGATAATGTCCGTATTTTTATATGGAAAAGGTATCCAGGAGCCAGAATGCTTCCGATTGGATTATTATGTGTATCCTAACTTCTGGATTCTGACTCCTTTTTCGTGTAAACCAGCATGAGCGCCAGTGCTCACAACGAAAGATGAAAATATTTTCGGGATGAGGGTTCTCTCGCTTGCCTGTATCGCTCTTTGATACATCCTTTTGGCTTGCTTACGGGCGCTCCCTAACTCGCCCTTCGGGCTCAAACATAAGGGAGCGATTCCCCTTTAAGCTCCGCCAAAGGATGTATTAGCAAATCGCGA